>Ga0115012_10000133_pt1 | contig 42623 bp, 41 predicted proteins | sample TroAtlMetagenome_FD_88706 | JGI IMG/M metagenome (GOLD analysis project Ga0115012, IMG submission 88706) | Marine eukaryotic phytoplankton communities from Atlantic Ocean - Tropical Atlantic ANT10 Metagenome | ecosystem: Environmental > Aquatic > Marine > Oceanic | place: Tropical Atlantic... | reverse complement strand
GGCAACGATGGGTCTGGCAGTGGATTAGATGCCGATACGTTAGATGGTGTTCAAGGTTCAAATTATTTAAGATCTGATCAAGGCGATACATTCAATGGTGTCTTAACTATTAATGACGGTAATAATCAAAAACTTATTTTACAAGGTTCAAGTGATCCTTACATAAGACTCAGAAGCGGTACAACTAATAAAGCTTATTGGGAATACAATGGTGGATACGTATTTCTCTGGAACGAGCACGTAGGTAAGGGGCTGAGATTAGGTTCTCAACCTTATTTTTATGACGCTAGTGCTTATAGAGAAATTATTCACCAAAATAACGTAGGTTCTAGTGGTGCGTTATCTAGCTCAAATGTTTATGTCAATGAAATTCACGGTGATGGTTCAAACCTAACAAACCTCCCTGCTGGTGGTGCTTCATTTACGGCTACTGCTGATGGTGCTTTGGCTGCTAATAAGGGTGTGTATATCAAGTCAAATGGGCAAGTTAAACAAATAGATACAACTACTACCGCTAACACTTTGGGTAATAACATAACCGATAATGGAAGTACTTATCTAAGAAGTTCGAAGAATGATGGAGCGAATATGACATATGACAATACCCACGACAAAATTGTTCTATGTGACGTAGGTTATGAAGTAGCTTGTGTGCACGTAAACTCCAGCGGTAGTTTAAGTTCTAATAATACATGGACCAACCTAAACCATAGCTCTTCAACTACAATGGAGGACTTGGCATGGGGTATTTACAGCCCTGACAATGGTTTAGTACTTCAAATGATTGGAGGATATGGTCCTGGTGTCATAAGGATAATTGAACCTACAAGTGCAAGTGGAGTTTCTGGTAATGGCATGAATATAAGTAGTGCTCACACCTTCTCAAGTTCAAATAATAGTGCTTATTTCCTTAATGGTTGTTATGACGAAAACGTCAATAAAGCTATAATTTGTTGGGCTGATAAGAGTAACAGTTATAGAGGTTATATAAGAACAGTAACAGTGTCAGGTACAAACTCAAGTGCTTCTGTTACGTATGGAGGCGTCACACAATTTAGAAGTGCTGATGTTCGATACTGTAGAATGGCTTATGATTCAAACGCCAATAGAAGTTACCTAGTTTATCAAATTGGTACTCAGATTTATTATAGATATATAACTGTAAGTGGAACAAATATCAGTTTAGGCTCAGAACAAACACTTGCTACTGCATACCGATCTGCTACATATGATGCTGGTCTTCGTATTGCATATGGCTCTACAGATAATCATGTTGTAGTTGCTTACCCAAGTAGTAGCAGTGGTTGGAGAGGATGGAGAGCTATTGCTGGTACTCCAGGGAGTTCATCTATTACATGGGGAAGTGCATCTAACGTAAGTGGTCAGACTGAAACCAATATGAATGGAGATATGGTCTGGGACGGAAAATCTAATCACTACTTTTGTAGTTATAGAACTTATCCTGGTGGTGGTAGCCAAAACAAGATTGAAAGATTTGCTGTTGGCAGTAATAACTCACTTAGTTCAGGAGGGGATTGGAATGATAATTGGTATTGGCAAGACAAAGTACTCCTATGTGCTTTACCAAAAAACAATACTTATCTATTAGATGGATGGGTGTTTATGTCTACTAATAACCACAACGCAAACAATGCTTATATGAAAAGATTCAAAACTACCAGCACAATATCTAACTTACCAGGACCGAACTACTTTGTCGGATTCCCTAAACAAGCATATAGCAACGGTCAAACAGCAACTATCCAAACTTATGGCTCTGTTGTTGAAGGCTTCTCTAGTTTAAAACCTGGTTGGCCATACTTTATTCAGGCAAATGGAACAATAGCCGATGAAGACGAAAATAGTTCGTTTTGGCCAATCGGTGACGGTTACACTTGGGATAACGCTAACAACCAAAGGCATCCAGATGCAGAAAACAGTTGGAACCCTAATGCTTCTAATGCTACACAAGGTCCACAATTTACCAATACACCATTGGCGGGATTAGCAGTAGGTACTGACAAGTTATTGATGACTGCTAACGTAATGCACAGACAACCATACTCTACATATTCTAATTCATCACATAATCATGGAGGTTAACTAATGGCCATCGCAAACACTTGGTCAATCCTGAGAATAGAAAGAGCAAAAGATACAGGAATTGTATCTTTGATCGAATATCGTGTTGCAGTAGCAGATGATGAGAAAAAAGATGCAGCTTATGAGCAAGCTTCCATTCATTTAGAAGCTGCTCCTGAAACTCCAGTTGCTTTTGAAGCTATTACTAATGACCTAGCTATCCAATGGGTTAAAGACACTTTAGATGCAAGAAACGCAAAAGGAGAAGAGTTTGGGCCAAGCTCTAAAGATGTAGAAGATAGATTATTAAATTCATTAGCAGTTCAAAGAGAATTTACACCTGACGTTATGTACGGTTTCCCCTGGAGCTAAAACGGCTATACTTTAATCGCAATAAATTATTTTTATGTCTGAGAACTTACAAGAATTAGGTGCTGCATTAGCAAAAGAGGAAGAAATTCAAAAAGATTTAAAGGCTCAGTTTGACGCAAGTTCACAAAGAGCTTTTCCTATTCAGCAAAAAATCAACGCAATAGCTAAAGGTACACAGCCAGCCGCTTAAGATTGCATAGACATAAATAAGAGCTAGGCTATGTCTACAGGGTCGTAAAGTTTAATGCTGCAAAAAATTATCAATGCTATGTCAGTAGCATCGTTTGTTATGTCCTTAATGGTCGTAACTGGAGGAGGAATAATGTATATGAAACGAGTTGAATTTATGAACAATATGATATTGACTCTTCAAGATCAGATGGTTGATGTCATTCAAAATCAAATCAAAATGCCTAGTGCTACTGGGCCAGCTCTGCCATTTAAGTAATGAAAGAATATTTTTTACCTGGACTACTAGGAATAGGGCTGATTTCTAGTAACTTGATGTCCTTAACTTTGCTGTCTTCTGCAAATAAAGACGGCATACCCGATTTAGCTCGACTCCAAACGACTGAGAACTCGGCGAGTCAACTGCGATACAACCGTTCTGAGTCTGGTGATTTAGAGGTAGTAGTTACACATAACATGCACCAACCCAAGACAACTTTATTCTCTTCTGAGAAAACAAAATGGAATGGTAAGACTGACTATGTAAGAAAAGAATATGTTGCCCATCGACCTGGAGGAGATGCAGAATTAGCAGCCAGTTATATTCAATGTATAAAGGATAAAGGCAGCGCTGAATCACAGGGAGAAATAGTTGGAACTTCGTTGGTTACTGCCACTCCGGCAGCAAGTACTTTATCTGGGATACCTGTAATCGGCTGGATTGCCAGCGCATTAGCCACCAAGAAAGCAGGCGAGTTAGGGAAAGAGATAGGTGGCGACTTCGTAGATTGCTAACTTTGTGAAGATTGAAAAGATAGAAGTAGAGAAAGTTGGAATACCAAGAATAAATAGTCTGCCTACTACTCCTCAGATAACAAGAGAATTAAATGTAGAAAAGCCAGGGTTTGATTTTATCTTTCCGTTCTTTGAACCGATGAGATATAACCCTGTAAAAATGCAGAGATATAAAAAACCTCCTACCCCAACACCCCCTGAGGACGAAACAAAACCACAAAAAAACAAGAATGATAATTCAGATGTAGATACAGGTTTAACTGATATAGGAGACATAGAAATTGAATGTCCTGCTAAAGATCAACAGTATCGGTTAGGAGATATAAGAAATGCGAAGGCGAAAGAGAAGGTAATCGGGTTCGAGCTGGTCGGGGATAAGTGCCTTGAGATATGGGGGCCGACCAATATTGCAGACAAGTATCTTCCTAGTCCCTCGGTAGCTGCAACCACATTCGGAATAACATTAGTGGCTACAAGTGCAACTCTGTTAGCTCCCATCCTGACCAAAGCATTGAAACCATTATTTAAACAATTAATTGGTAAAGTTAAAAAATTAATTGGTAAAAAAGAGAAAGTATTATCTATTTCTGAGCGTCAGAAGTTACAGAGATCTCGGAAGAAATAGCGTGGGTATGTTCAACATTAGGAGGCGAAACTACTTTTACATCTGCACATATTTTTGCCATTTCTCCAGTAAAAATATTTCCTGCTCTGATGTGTTTCGAGCACGTAGCTAATCTTGACATCTCATAATTTAACCGCTTCGACGCTAGGGATGCCTCATATAATTCGACTTGTCTTTCCATCCCGCGCCTGCACATCTTTTGGTATTTAAAAGATAGTGGAATACTGAATGTTGCCGTTATGCCACCGTTTAAACTTGTATTTGACTGCTGCATCCCTGTTCTTACTTGTTCTATTCTGATGATCTTGTTAGGTTCGTCTGGTTCTCCATCACCAATTGGATTATTATTATCATCAAATGCTCCCTCTATATCTTTTGTAGAATAGATAGGTTTAGAATAATATGGTTGATAAGGCGACCCAAAGCTGTTGGTAGCACTAAGGAATGGCGATATATTTAATGTTGCTCCTTGGCAAACTTGACTTGTTCCTAATTGATATTGGAACTGCCTCGAAGGAACTACTTGCACCGCTTGATTAACTACTGACCCAGTAGATTGGCTCGAAGTATTAATACTTTGTGCGAAGGATTTAACAGGTAAAGTAATAAATAAGAGAGCTAAATATATATTTTTCATTGAAAAGTACTCGTACTGTCTGAGATACTTTCTATAGTTTGTTCTTCTATTATTTTTGTCATAGATTTTATCCCTGGTGTCTCCAATGTTTCATAGTAACTAAAGGATGCACCTTCGTTGACGATTGAATATTGAGGCTTAGTTGATAGTTCCGGCATGACATAAGTAGTAGCTACTCCTGAAACTGTTCCTGCTGTTTTTACAAACCCTGAAGGTGCAATATTATTCGTTGAGGGCTTAATGTTTGTTCCCCCGACTGTTAGTTCATATCCATTACGGAACTCAAAAACAGTCAAGTCGCGTTTTATTACTGATTTAGTTTCTGTGTGATTATTTAAAATTCCTTGCTGGAAATTTGGCACTATTGTTTCTCCCCTAACTTGTGGGGCAAAAGTAATAGATAGCAAAGCTAATTTACTTAACCACGATTTCATTAATTATCTGCCCAACTGCCTCTGTTCCTGCGCCTCCAGCCACGACTGTTACGGCTGTATCAGTTACCGTGCCAGCCAGCGACCCTGCTGTGCCTGCGGCTGTGCTTGTAACGTCTGAAAAATTTGGTACAGCTCCAACACTAGGAGCACTTGTTGGCACTACGTCCCCCTGAGTGAAGCTAGTGCTAAAACTAAACGCCTCGCCACTTGTCGCGTTTTGCGTTACTGCAATAGTTCCAGGATTGTATATGCCTGAAGTGATTGTGCCAGCACTCAGAGTCCCCGCCGTCGTCCCATCCGTGACATCAACCCCGCTACCGCTAATAGAAAAACTACTACCTATTCGTTCACTAGCAGTTGCAGCGGCATTAACTTTCAAAGAAGTTGATTTTGAAATTGTGTGATGTATATCTGCATTAGCTGGAGCTGCTAATAGCAAAAGAATTAATAGTCGTTTCATGGTTTTAATTTCCCATCAGGGCCAATTTCTTTATTTGTAATAGGGTCGATTTTGATTTGTTTAACCTCTGTTCCTTGTGGAACTAATGAAAAACGGTTGTCGAGTCTTATTACATCTTGTGATTTTAAATATGCTTCTATTTCTTTTCTGTTCATAGGCTTATCTTCTGAGTTAACAGAATATGTTCCATCACCTTTTTTCTTTGCGCTCTTCTCAAGTCCAAAACTTGCGAGCGAACTCGCCAGCAAACTCGCCGGGAACGTAATATCCTGCTTTTCGCCACTTGTTAGGCCGGGAATCTTAGGTAAGTAATTTAATGTAACCAACGCCCCGGACCAAAAAACGACCAAAAGCCTGACTGCGACTGAGATGTATTCAAATTGTTCATCTCTATCAGGGATCTTATCTTGTATCTTTTGAATTAAATTTTTCTTTTCGTCTTTTTTCTCCTCTGGTTTGGTTGGTATTTGATCAGCCATAGGCTAGGTCTGCAGGGTCGTTGATGTTATTTTAAGCATGATATATCGAAATAAGCACCACTTCATGGCGCTGGTATAAGCATGTGCTGGGCGTGCTCACTCGTCCTCAGGTCCTCCCAACGGACTGTGCAGTAATAACCTGGTCGTCCTCTTCTGTCGTGTTTAACCCTCATCTCGATAATTTTTCCAATGGCAGGGCCAATTTCTGTATACATCCCAGAGGTTCTTTTCTTGTTTACAGAATCACCGATTACGAATCTTGAAGTTGCTGGCATGGTTAATCGTGGTATGTAGGAATAAAAACGCCTTCGATAGACGTTGGTGGTTGCCACTCAATTGGTTTCTCAGCCGTAAAATCATATTCTCCTGGTCTTAAGATCCTCGCGCATCTAGCTTGAGAGAGGATCTCTGGTGTCTCTGGATCTTTAGCGCTTGCTTTTAGATAGGCTCCTCTAACCTTCTCCCACATAGCTAGTTCGCTTGTGCATCCATCAAGCAGTTTGGTTGCAGTTACCTTGCCAAAACCTCTTAATCCAGGGAATCCATCAGTAGCATCGCCCGTTAAAATCGTTCGATAAAAAGCGTGATCTGCATCAAACTGTTGAATCTTTTCAATATTGCCTTCAGCGTCTAGGTGGTTCCCTGGAATAGTTTTTAGATCTTTATCTCTGGAATAAATAACATCTTCATTTTGTTCATCAGCAAGGATTCCTACAACATCATCCGCTTCAGCTAATGGAAGCGAGATGACTTCAAATGTGTCACGTAGCCATTGCCGTAATATTGAATACCCTGCTGGTTTTCTAAACTTACGTCTGTTTGATTTGTAATTGGAATAGACACCGTACCTGAAGTTACTGGAGTCGCCCAGGGCCAGGAGTATTTCGTGGTCAGGGCATTGTTTTTGGACGCGATCAATCTCTGCGGTAACAGCATGTTTAGCTTCATCTAGATTTGTTTGATAAGTCCATACTTCTGGACTCCACTCGCACTCATATTCTGCGGAGGTCATGGCCCGATAAGCATCAGGCTCGATGTCATAGAAAACTTTTTTCATGTTTTTTCCAATGTTTGATTAAGAGTTTGAGTTGGCGTATTCGCTCCTCTGCGTGGGCGATTTTTTCGGAAGCGTTCATCCGTAAGCATCCAAGACATGATTAAGGGCTGTGATATAGCCGTCATGCCAATAGGAGGCAACTGAATCTTTAGCTACATGAGCTTCCCGATAATTTTCAGAAGCCTTATACTTCAGGGCTTTCACCAGAATCAGTTGGCTCTCCGTCAACTTCTCGGACGCTACGGATGTTTTCGAGGTCAACGATTCTTGTTGAGTGGTCTCTGTCATTTTCTTGATAGATAACGGTGCATGAGGTTGGGTACATTTCAGTAACCATTGCTTGTTTCCAGTGCGATGCTCGGAAAAAGATGAATACTGCCTGGGCTCGGTTGAGCTGATTCCAGTTCAGAACTGCGTGTCCTGGTCGTGCCATTTGTGAGCTAGTTGTTGAGTTTTTTCGTCGAACTCGAAGGAGCCTGCATAGCCAGTTCGGCCCAACATGCGGTTTTTCAAACATTTCGAGTGAGTAAGGTTGGATCCTCTTGATCTGTTTAAGGCCCATATCGTGTCGGCAAGTTGAACGATTGAATGTGAGTTCCTAATGTTGTGCAACTCTGGGGCGGCTCCGTTCTCAAAGTTCTCTCCAGAAGAAGAGCGATTAAGGTGACTGATAGCGAATACTGTGCATTTAGTAGCCGCGATAAAGCTTCTAATCTTTGTAACTAGAGCGTCTAACTGCCTTGTGTCTTGTGCTAATCCACTTCCTAAAATCGTTAAATGATCTAAGTAAATGTGTTGGCAGCCAAGACTTCTGACCATGTAATTCATCCGCTGGAGGATGACCTTTTCATCAAGTGATCCAAAGTGATCAAATAACTCAAGGTATCCAGAGCCAGTAACAAACTTGTCAGCCTGGGCAATGTTTTGAATTTGCTCATCAGTTAGCCCTGCATAATTTTCTCTGGCATGAATTTGGATTCCTGCTGCTTGACCAACGAAACGAAAGACTGCTTCCTCGGCTGTTTCTTCAAGGCCAATCCATCCCACTTTTATGCGTTGTTCGATGTCATGTAATGCCAACGCCCTTGCAAACGTTGTCTTACCAATACCTGACCCCGCAATTAATACGATGAGCTGATTGTCATACCAAGGTGTCTTGTCATTCCAAAATGCAAAAGCGCAATTTGTAGCCTTTCTCTCTGGTGGTTTATTGACTAAGCCTGCATAAGTAGATGCAGATTTAATCCCATCAGGTCGCAGCTCCTTGGCTGCTTTAATGGCTTCATTAACTGCATGACTTCCTAGTTCTTGCAGAGTGTCGTTGGCATCTTTCTTGGGAAAGACAACACGCCTAACTCTTCCGGCTTCAAAAAGACTTACGAGATCATTGGCTGCATTTTCTCCAGGCTCATCCATATCTGTGGCGATATAGATAGTTTTAAAAGCACTAAAGAAATCAATGTGTTTCTTGACGAAATTCCCTGCATTTTGAGCTCCATTTGGAACTGAAATTCCTACGACTGTGCCTCTGGTGGAGTGGTAGATACTTGGCGCATCCATTTCGCCTTCGCAAATTGCGATTGCATCGTGGTGGCTAGGATTTGCGAGATGTGAACCAAACCCTGCGACTTTCTTTGCATCTCCTCTCCAAGAAGTTTTTCCATCTCTGATTTTTTGTGCAATGTTTACGCCTTTTTTGTCCCTGTATTGAAAGGCCACTCCATCGGCATATTTGTAAACGCCGTATTGATCAAGGACTTTTTTAGGTATCCCTCTGTAGTGATCTGCATCCCAGGGGACGGTTAGATCAACGTCGATCATTGGCCGAACAGGTTTCGGTCTGGAAGTTTTTTCAACTTCTTCTCCTTCTTCTGTTTTCGTGTACTTTTGGCAGTTAAAGCAAAAGGTGTGATCTGTGTAGATCGCAAGAGCGTCGCTGCTGTTACAGGAATCGCAAGGAGCGTGACGAAGAAAACGGGATTCACCCATCACCCCCTCTTACTGGAATATCGGGAACCAAACCTCTTGTCTTACCAGCGTTAATTGCTAAATATTCAAGAGTGGTAAATGTTCTGTGGCACTTTTTACAAATGCGATAACGCCTAATTTCCCCATTGGAACTTTTAGGCTGGCTATCAACTTTTGATTCTTCATGCCCACAATGAGGACATCTAATCATCGTCAACCTCCCAAGTGATTTGGATAATGATGTGAGAGTCTTTAATTTTCACTTTTGTAAAAGATAAATTGAGGTGAGGGATGACTTTTACGCTGTCATCTGTCCACAGAATGTTTTTAGCTGCGTCCATAACTGAGCCAGATTTGTTATCAAGATCTCCCATTTCTGCACCACGAAAGAAAATATCTAATCGGTGTACTTTTGTGAGTGGTTCAAGTTTCCATTGTTCTTTCAAATGAACCTTGGCTTCTTTTAACCAACTCTTGTATTGAGGAGGATTGTATGGACGCTTTTGGCCCATAAATGATCTTGGTCTTGGCTTAGATATTGGACGTATAGGTAAATCAATCTGCTTAAACTTCAGCATCAAAAGGCTTTTTCAGCTTCTTCCTTTAATGAATAGCCGCCCTGGACGTTGCCAAAGAACTCATCATCAGAAGGGACAGAACCACCTGAATACTCCACGTAATCCATAACCATTATTTTTACAGGATCAAATGTCATTCCACATCCTGATTTGTTACCCCACTTTCTTATGGTGTAGCCAACGATGACCTTAGATCCATTGCCTATTTCTTTATTAACAGGCCACTTTTCACAAGTCGAATCAATAACATTAGGGCCAACAGTTTTTGTGCCGTTGTCATTAACCCAACAAACCTTTTTAAATCTAGTAATAGACTTAGTTGGATCTTCTTTGTCTGGAAAACAGTTAAACCAATAAGTATGTTTTTTGGCATCTTTTCCGTGTAATTCGTAGAACTTATCTTCCATAGATTCGTACCACTTTTTGAAAGCTCTATCGTTTTCATCGTGTAACAAATCCATTGTCCACTCGTCAGGCTTGCCGTCGTCGTATGCCTTTCTGGCTTCACCTAAACATTTAAACCATCGTGCTTCACCTAGCGGTGTTTTGTAGAGTTCCAAGGTTGATGCCCCCATCAATAGTGTGTTTGATAAACATACGGTGTTCCACGCCCCCGTGCAAGTCGCATGAAGTATATGTTTATATCAAGAAAATAAATAAGGATTTGATCCAATTAGTCTTGGGTCGAGACTGCCTTGTTTAGGTATGTCAGGCAGTGATAACCCCGTAGACATCTGTATTTCGTCCACAAAACCTATCAACCAATTGGGTGCATATAGTTCGTTAAATGTGTCGTGGAGTGTCTTATGAGTTACCCCAGCATTGGCCGCATGTACCGCAAAACAGTCGTGATTTGTAAGCACTTGTATATTTTGTTCCACGGCCTTGTAAACGAAGTTTACGCAAAAGGCAGAATCCCAAGAATGTGTCCAATTAGCGGCTATTCCTTTATTGGCTTGTGTCGCACATAAAGGTGCATCTTTTGGTTGATCTTTAATATTCATCGTTGAATGTTTTCCGAATAACATTGTCTGAATCCTTTTAATCTGTGGTTCTCTATCTGCAATCTTCATGGGCCATCCGCTTTGAGTTGTCCATTCCAGGGCGTAACCTTTCGCCATTACTTTTCTCGTTACTTTGTGAAGCCATTGTTTGAAATCAAGGCAAGGCTTAATTCTCATTTTTGTTTCAGCCCATAAATGACTCGCCAAATATTTTGCAGGGATAGCAACTTCGTAAGTGAAATTTTCTAGAGGGACATAGCCCAGGTGCTCGTCGAGCCTTTCAACTAAGGCATCACACAAGGACATATATGAACCGCCATAAGGAGCTGCAAGTATTGGCTGCTTACATAAAGACCTAGTAATTCCTTTCTGAAGCCATATTTCTGCTAACGCTTTGTTTTTTGTTTCACCGAATTGAAGGTCGTGGACCAATCTTTCTGTAACTTTCTCAGCGACAAGGGTGTAAAGATCCCTGCGTTCATCGCCAAATAAATTGCACTCCCTCCCAACCTTTTCTGACCTCAACAGGGCCGCAATTATCCCGCAGCCTGAGGTGGTCTGATCAAACCTTACGGGGCATCCTGTTTTACCTGTTTCAAGTACCCCTTTCACCCCCTTGCAAGCCTGTAAGAATTGCCAGGGATCGTTAGCATTTCGCCACAATTCAAGCCTTCCAAGTGGATCTTCTGCCGCTGCTTTCATCAAATCAATATTCTTTCTTCCCCAATTCAGGCGTTCATCCCATGATTTTCTTCCATGTCCATAATGTCCGGCAGCTCCTTTCAATAACCAATCAAAAGCCTCGTCATTAACTGGTAATTTCTCAGCAAAGTCCAGCATGGCCTTTTCATAGTCTGGGCCTTGGCTGGATACATATTTATTGGACGTATAAAGCCTGGACCTGAAGTCAGCGTGATAAGCCTGGTAAACAGTTCTATCTGCTAATGCTTCGGCCTCTTGTAACGAGCGTTCAATTTTGATTCTTTGAGGCCTGTTCTGCTCTCTGTCTCTATGGGCCATCGAAGCAAGACGATTCCTGATCTTTAAATCCTCTGGAGCTGGATCTTGCCCTAACCGTTCAGGAACATCTTTAGGAACCTTCGCGCAAGGCCACAATGCCTCTGTTCCGTTCTCCCATGTATTCCTCTGGCACTTGATTACATCCCCTTTAACGTGAAGTCCAACAGATTGGAGGTGATTTGTCGCTACAAATGTCTTTGTTAAGTCTGCTTGCCTGTAATGCTCTATTGCTGTGGTTTCTTTTTCTTCAGCGTCGTGAATTGGGACTCTAACGAAACTCTCTTCATTACCTAATCTTCCTCCTCCATATAGTCCAGGCCAAGGAACTGGAGGAGATACCATTGCCGAGTAAGCCACCTTATAAGTTGAGGGTGGGCAGCTCTTGATAACTTTCTCAGCGTGATCAGTAGGAAATACAAATTTGGGTGTAGTTCTACCAATCTTTCGAGTAACAACTTTGATCAAACCTGTATGGATCAGGTGATCTAAAAGGAACTGACCAATATGAAGCCTGCTTAAATCATTAAAAGGGAGAACGGGGCATCCCATTTTCCGCATTATTTCCATTGTGCTGATCTTGTTCCGGCTCAAGCCTTGCCTCATTAAGTGCCGCAGTTCCACGGGACTTTTATCAGCCAGCCTCATTAATCGGATTTCTTTTTCAACCGCAGCTCCTAGCCCCTGACAGAAAGTGGCAATTCTTTGTTTCCTACTTAATTGATCAAGGGTCGCGACCAGGGCGATGGTTGCAACGTGCTCTGGAGACTTAAAAGGATCAAAGAATGGAATCGCAGCTCCATGAAATCTTGCCTTGTTTGGATTCTCTACAAACTCAATAAAAGTTTTATTTAATCGGCTGCTTAATTCATCAACTAATAATCCATATAATTTCCTGCCATAAATTAATGCGCTCTCTTTTCCTATCTGTTTAAGTTTTCTTTCATTACTTTTATGTGTTTCTTCAGCTCTTTTTTCCGCACGAAATTGTCGTGTTAATTGCTCCTCTTCAAGGGTCCGAATATCTTGCAACTCAACAAATCGCGCTTGCAAATGCAAGTTATTCGTTACTGGGCCGCATTGCCAGGATTAATTGCTACACAGTGACTCGAATTATTTGCTCCACGGGGGCTAAGACGTTGTTTCGTCGAATTATGAGGTCGAAGGAGCCCTGTTATACCAATTGATTTCAGCATTTTTTTTTGCAAACTTGCAAACTATTGGTGCAAACTGTCTCCAGGGTCGAATCCATCGAACTAACTTTACAAAAATGTTGCAATGCGGGTCGCGAGGATCGAACTCGCCTGAGCCAAATTATGAGTTTGGTGCGTTCACCAGATCGCTAGACCCGCGTCGATAAGATTCTATATGCTGTCGCATGTTTTTCACTATCCATCCTGACGTACTTTTCGCACATTTGAGTTGAAGAGTGGCCCAACCAGTTTGCAATCTCTAGGGCTGTGCATCCGTCGTTGCCTAAACGTGATCCGCAGGTATGTCTTGTAATCTTCACTACTGAACTCTTTTCAATATCTAATTCTCGACATGCTTTTTCTATTTGGAATCTAAGAGCGTCGCATGTTAAAGGCCAGACTTGCTTTTGCCCTGGTCGCATATCAAGCATCTGTTGAAGTACCATTCTGTGAGCTTTTGGCGTTAAAGGTAAGGTTCTATTTCCATTTTTATTGTCATTATTTGCCTTAAAAAAACATACTGTTGGAGGCAAGACGTTTAAGTTGTAATTAGCTTTTATTGTTCTTTCCATTTCGATGGGCCTGCATCCCATTTCACATAGAAATTCAAAATGCCTAGCAACATCTTTTCTCGAAATCTTTATTAAATATTGCTCGACTGCCTCTCTTTCCCAGTCTTCCCAAACCTCAATTTTCTTTTTGTTGATTTTTAAATTTTTTGGCAATTCAGGTACGCTTTCGAGTCCTCCATGCACAATTGCCATTTCTCTCATTACTCGAAGTGCGCTTATCTTGTAATTGACTGTTGAATTTGAATTATCTTTTCTTTCTTGTAAATATTTCCTGTACTCAATTACTTTGCCTGCATTTATGGAATCAATAGGAGTATTAGGCCCAAAGAAATCTAATACACATTTTCCTCGGCCTTTAAGAGTTTTCCCGTCCTCACAATCTGACCAAACATATTTAACTGCGTCATTAAAACCTTGTTGAAGGACATACAACCCTTCTGCTCCAGCTCTAGGCATAGAGGAATCGAGCATTTGAATAGAAAGTTCCTTGGCTATCGCTTCTTTTTTCGTCCATTTCTTATTACTTAATTGCTTTCTTTTCCCGTCACTGTATTTAACATCTACCACCCAGCCAATTTTCCGGCGGGTGACGCTTGTATTTATAACGTGGGCCATTGGTCGTGGTTTTGTGGGTTAGATACCCTCAAGTGATCTGATCTTTGCTTTGCCTTTTTTAGAGAGCCTGACTCTGTATCTTCTTCCTTCCTCTGGGTCTATATAGATCTCACAGAGCCCTAAACAAGTCTCTCTATGGCGAACAGTTTCACTGAGGGTGTGGACAATTCTTGAGGCTGACGCATTTGTTACATCAAACCTTTCTTCTATATCTCGATACGTGCAACTCCCTTTTTCCGCAATGAATAAAAGAACCTGTGCGTGATGCACCGGAAAGTTACCTGGGGCAAGAGAGCCCAATGCTTCAAGAGCTGTAGCGAGTTTAGATAAATCCATTTTTCATTAGGAGGCGATCTCTTGCGACTCACGGTTCCCTCAATTCGTATCCTTTTAGGATCTTGAACGGGGTGCTGATAAATAGCAAGATGAATCTCTCCAGTGCGAATAGGGAGAATCAAGCTCAATATAAGGGTGATGTTAGATTTACCGTGGTTCATGCGACAAGTCTTAATGGATAGAGTAAAAACTTTACAAGGTGGCAAGACTCCCGCCTAGCATGTATATCTAGTCTGTATAGGAAAACCATCTTTAAGTAACATTTGTTACGCCCCCGTAGAACTAAATAAGCCAACTCCTGCCATCAATTCTTTCCCAGGCGTAGATAGAGATACCTTGAACCTTTTCTTTGAAGAGTCATAGTCTCTATTCAATAAATAAATGTTGGGCATAATAAATTCCCCTTTATGAACTCTTGGGGCCATACTTGCAATTGCTCTGGAGATAGGCCCATTAGATGTATTGGTTAAGGTTGCCAATTCCTCATAGGTTCTAGGCTTAACCGCTACATGTAAAAGCACTTCGACCTGGAGCGCCGAAGGGCATGTATGTCTTTTGCTGTTATGTCTCAATGTTTTTAGCAACAAAGAGAAAGCATTTAATTTTTCTTCAGGCATGTCCATATCAAATAAGATCCAAATCCAAAAACAACAAACGGCTCCAGTAGGAACATCACTAAATAAATAAAAGCGGGGAGTATGACTACACCCCCCATTAATAATAATGAGTGACCTACCAAAGCTTTAGGCAGATCCTTTTTTTGCACGTTTAACCTCCTTTGGTTTTTGGTCTTCCTCGTAAAACTCTCTGAATTTAAGATTCAAAAGCTTTTCAAGTTTTTTTTCTACTCGTTCGATAGAGAGCCGCGTCAGGTGCAGCTCTCTCTCAATCTCTGAGTCGTATTGTCTAGCCATTAGATAACATCCTCACTAAGTTCATAACCATCAGCCGCCGCTTGCCAGCTCTCAGGGTAGTGAGGCGGCTCCTGGTCCTGGTAATAATTCTCGGCGGTGTTCGCCATATCCTCAAAAGATTCATCCATAATTAACCTCTTATGTATAGATAGCCGCCGTATTGGTCAGCTCTAGAAAGACATAGCTCTCGTGACTTCTGATCTAGTAAATTAAATCTAATACCTTTAGCAGGGCTATTGGCTCCTGCTGGCTTGTATACATTGCCTGTAGTCATATCTACTAAGGCATGAATTGAACCAAGTTTCCCTTTGAATTGTTCAAGATCGCCACGGTAAACAGTACCAATTTTGAAATACTTTTTACCTGTAGTGAAACTAAATTCAGTTCTAATCCTTGGATCTTGATTCTCTGTTTTTTTGTTGAGAGCTGCGACCAGCTCCAACATATAATTTTTCACAAGTTCTTTAGTCATAAAGAATAAAAAGGGTCGTGGTAGATGCTGAGAGCATCAGAGAGCCCCGCAGGGCTCTGGGATACTGTCAATGCAATAAATCAGCTAGTCCTAAATCCTTCCAGGCTTGTTCCTGCTTCTCGTCAAGCATTGGGTCAATGTTTAACTTGTCATCATTATCTGAATACCATTTAGCAGTAGACCGCATCAGGTCGATAAACTCTTCCTTGTTCGGTGCGATTGAAACGGTTACATCTCCTTCGACAAAGCCAACCAATTTAAAATCAAATGGATTAGCCCAGTGGCCGAAGTAGGAGGCATCCTGCTTTGTATCAACTTGGGAATAGCCCTGGGAAGGTCTACACAAATCAAAATCAAAACGGTATCTATCTCCGCACTCAATAAAAAAAGTCTCCTTTTTAATTGTCATTGATTTGCTCCAAAATATCTGTCTGTTTTTCGCTCTGAACTTTTACTTTCCCTTCTTCCTGGATCAGGCACTCGTGCCAATCATTCCCTGAAGAAATAGCTTTTTGATCAGAACGGCCAATTAACAAATACTCCTGGCCTGGAATTGGGTGATTTTCTTTAGTCATTTAATACCTTTTTGGTCGTGGTAATGCTGGAGAGCCCAGCATGGAACCCCGAAGGGCTCCAGGATGAGCTCATAGTCCTTTGTTCAGGTCGCTTATCTTTCGCATGACTTGGGTGAAGTCTCTATCGGCTTTGGCTGGGTAACGGTCATAATTTCTTATTTTTGACTGCCCATCTTCAAAGAAGTCGAACCAGTCTGGCTGCTTCCCCTTCTCTGCTTTCCAAGCTGCGATAAAAAGACTTGCATCCATGTCTTCCTCTAGATAAACCTGTTCATCCTTTAAATAACTAAAGCGAGAAACGAAGTGCTCAATGCCTAAGTCTTTTAAAGACTGTTCAGGGACCTGAAGCCATCCATGACCATTGTCATGGTGGAAAGAGAATTGCTTCATTGAATTTTCAAGTTGCGGTCGTGGTAGTGCCGAAGCACTCCCTAACAATAGTCAGCACTCTTCGCCCCCGTAGAGTTAGCCCTTAAAACTTAACACTTTGTTGTATTCCCTGCCTCTCAGCCTCCCGCGGCGGGCTCTCACTTGTCCGTCTGCCTGGCGGGCTCCTCTGGAGCTGGTCCAGCCATTCGACCAGGGCGAGAAATACTCCGGCGAATTAATAATTCGACGAAGTCCAGCCCCCACCCTGCCCCCCATGCCCTAACTTGCAAAATATTTGCATTTGTAGGAATTTTTTTCTTTTTTTCAGGCCAATTAGGGGGGCCAAGGGGGGATTTTAGATTCTGAACGACGACGAAGCCTACTTAATCGCGAGACCCAAAATGGAAAAGCCGCGCTACCAATGGGAATAGCACGGCTGAGCTGTTATATATCGAGGTAAGTGTGTGAAGTATCTGTGCGTTTCGATGAAAGACCCTGCCGTCTGTTTATATGGGCATTTGGATTGAAAGTCAATGTTCCGTGTTAACGGAATGAAACAATCTTAGGGGTTGTGTTAGTTCTGCATGGATGTAAGGTACTGAAACGACCAAGCATTAAAGATTATGATGAAAAGAAAGGAGACTTATAAAATGAAGGAAATGAAAGAGAGGATTGGAGTAGGAAGAGACCCAAGTGGAGGAGAATTAGCGAGAGATTTTACGAGGGGCGAGAGAAAGGAGTATGGAAAATACATGAGAGGGTATAGAGCGAAGTATGGATTAGTTGATGGGTTAAGAACTGATCAAAATGGGTTTAATGAATATTTAAGAAAAAGGAGAGAGGAAGACCTGAAGAATAGGGGATACCAATAGAGGAAATTATGTATCAAAAAGAATGGCTAGAGGAAGATAGACAAAGGATGTTGGACATGGAGCGCTGGTATGTCCTTGATGGCAGGCACTTAAAGACACATAAGCTTCATGGTTTTTATACGGGTTTGGCAGAAAAGTCGAAAGAATTAGAAGGTAAGCTAAAATAAAGTAGCCCTGATGCTTGCTGCTTGGTCGTGGTCAGCGTGGGTTAGATGAAGCCTCCTAACTAATTGCGCTGTTAGGGGGTTTTGTTGTATCTAGCCATAGTTACGTCAGAATAGAAAAAGTTAAAAAAGGACTATGCCTTACCTCACCAACAATCAAAGAATGGAGTTAGGTCTTGAAGGTGCTTGCTGTGTCAAGCCTGAGACTTTAAAAAAGGCAGATACGTCTAATGTTTACGTGGACGAGGAGATGCAAGAACAGCTACTAGCTCCACCTGTTAGACCAAAAGCAACTCCAAAGCCAGCTCCAGAACCAGTTAAAGTTGAAAAAGCTGATTTAGAAACAGAAGAGTGAATAATTTATGGGAAGAGTTACCACCTCAGTTAAAAGATAGCTTTCCTAATTTCACTTGTTATTTGTTGCGAGAGTTGGGGTTAGCCGATGCCCCAACTAAGCAGCAGATTTCTGTTTGTGATTGGATGCAAAATGGACCAGATCGAAGTCTTACTGTTGCGTTTCGTGGACTAGGTAAGTCAATTCTTGCGTCTTTTTATGCTTTATGGAGATTAAGAGTAGATCCGAATGAAAAAATTCTGATTGTCTCTGCTACAGCAGTTAAATCAACTGACTTTTCGTCTTTCATGCTTCGCTGCATTGGAGAAATAGATATTCTTCAATGTCTTATGCCTGGGCCGGAAAATAGATTTTCAAATGTTGCCTTTGATGTAGGGCCAGCTCAAGTTGAACAGTCTCCGTCTGTTCGATCAATGGGTGTCATGGGTCAAACAACTGGACAAAGATGTACCTGTGCCATACTCGATGATGTTGAAACTTTAGCTAACGTAATTACACAGCTAAAACAAGACAGAGTTGCACACGCTGTTGAAGAAATACAAAGTATCATAAAGCCAGAGGAGGGCCAGGTTTTGCCCCGTAAAATTTTATATTTAGGAACGCCACATACAGAGACTTCGATATATTTAAGGCTTGTGAGAGAACGGAACTATTCTGCTCGTTACTGGCCTGCGCTCTATCCGAAGGAGTTCGACTGCTACGAGGGCAGCCTCGATCCGACGATTGAACATGAGGTCATCTCGAATACCAGCCTCGTGGAAGAGCCGACTGATCCAGAGAGATTTGGACATGAGGACATTCTCCAGAGAAAAGCATCCATGACGAAAGCGAGCTTTGAACTTCAGTTCATGCTCAACACTCGATTGTCTACTTTAGACAAGTATCCAATCAGGCTTGGGGATCTCATGGTCATGGATCTTGATGGGAAAGCTCTGCCCGAGACTTGTATATGGTCTAACCAACCTGATATGAGATTGCAAGAGCTTGTTTGTGTCGGACTTGGAGCTGATAGGTTCTACCATCGCCCAATATTCCAAAATGGATGGGTGTCAAAAACCGAATCTTGGCGGTGTGTCTTAGCAATTGATCCCGCTGGTAGAGGAGGCGTTAGGTCTGACGAATTAGCTTGGGCAGTTTTAGCAGAATTAAATGGAAATATGTTTTTGCTTGAGTCGGGTGGGTCTACTTTGGGCTATGCCGATGAAGTTTTGCGGTATTTAGCTGATATAGCCAAGAAATGGGATGTTAATTATGTGGTAGCTGAGTCGAATATGGGCGATGGAATGTTTAGTGCTCTACTAAAGCCGCACCTTGTAAGAACTCATCCCTGCACTATTGAAGAAGTTAGACATAACATTCAAAAAGAACGGAGATTATGTGACACTCTTGCTCCTTTGATTCAGCAGCATCGTCTTATTATTAATAGCCGAGTAATTAAAAATGATTATCGTCTTACTGACGAAGATCCTGAACATGGATATTCACGCAGCCTTTTTTATCAAGCCTCAAGGCTGACAGAGGAAAAAAATTGCATCCCGTATGATGATCGGCTCGATGCTCTCGCCATAGCTTGTGCATTTTTTGTTGAATCTGCGGCCCAGGACCAGCAAATACAACAACAAGCAAGGAAAGATCAGCTATTTGAAGATGAATTAGAAGCCTGGATGGATGAAACAACAGGTTCCATTGACTCAATAGCGTTTGGTTTTAAGAAGAAAACTACTTCTGGGCGTTCTTATGGAGGGATTCAACGTTTGACGATGGGATCTTAAGAGGAATTACCTTGTCATCCATGCTTGAGAAGTCAAGCTTGTTGGCAAGTTTTTTCAAAGTGCTACCTTCAGCCGCAACAGCAGTGACATTGTTTTGTTTTAGTAGAGCCATTGCGTCTGATCTTGCTTTGCGATCTCCATTTCTTAGATCATCGAGTACTTGACTTACCAATTCAGAATGAATCTCTGCTAATTGTTCTTGTAAATCCATAAACTTCTACGGGGAAGTGGAATAACTTCTCTACTATGGTATATATTCCCGATTATCGGTAGGCTGTAAAGGTCTACATCCTTGGAGAGTGTCTTATTTTCCGACCATTGATGAAAGATTGATTCTTGCTTTACAGGAACAGTTTCCTGATAAATGTCCTGATATAAATCTTTCCGAAAAAGAAGTTTGGTTTAAAGCAGGCCAAGCTTCTGTTGCTCGTTGGCTTAAAAGAAAGTCGGAAGAGCAAACCGAGGACGTTTTTCAATTAAGGGAGGTTGCCTGATGTGCTTTTTTGGTGGGGGAGGTGGTAGTCCAGCGGTTGTAACACAACCTGATTACACGGCTTTCAATCAGCAGTTTGATTTACAAAAGGCGGCAATTGAAAGTCAAATAACAAATCAAAATACAACTTTGCAAAATACTTTGCATGGTGCTTTAAGCGATAAACAAGATGCGTTATCTCAGTTAGCTATTGCCTCAACAGCTAGAGCTAATGCAACAAGTCAGGCTGCCATGCGTTTATCTCAAGTAGCTGGACCGCCACCAAGAGAGAAACATGCAGAACCTCCAAAAGTAGGCGCGGACGATAGAGGAGTGAAAACTAAAAAAGGAAAAAGTTCTTTAAGAATAGGTAAAACATCTAGTCAATACGCTCAAGGTTCTGGCCTTCAACTCACTTAAGTATTCATCATGTGCATGTTCAAAGCTCCCTCAATTCAAATGCCCACGGTTCAATATGTTGGACCATCTCAAGAAGAGATTGATGCTCAGAATCAAGCTCTTACAGATTTTCAAAATACGTTAACCGCAAATAACCAGACATTCCAAACCAACATTCAGAATCAAATTACTACTGCAAACGAAGCTACTGCTGACCTTATGGACAAAATCGCAACCATGAATACTCAAACTGCGGCAGCGAACTCGGCAGGAGGTCTAACCTCTGCTCCTTATGCAATCACGACTGAAGATAACGTCGATGAAACAGATTTAGCTCAAACAACAACAACTATTCAAGACAAGAAGAAGCCAACAGGTTCATTGAAAATTACCCAGAGTGGAATCCAGTCCTCTGCTGGAACTGGCGTTAACTACGGAGTTTAATTATGTGTGCTGGACCTGTTGACAACTTGATTGAAGATTTAACTGGGGTTACTGCCCAAAAAAACGCAGCTAAAAAAGCGGCTAAGGAAGCGGCTGAACAAGAGGCTGCTAACCAAGCTGCTGCCGAGGCTGAAGCTACACGGATAGAAGAGTTAGAGGCATCGAAACAAGCACTGATAGATGCGGCGGCGACAGAGCAAACCAATATTACAAACACTTTAGGAGGTGAATTAGCTGACATACAACAAACAAACGCTGATCTGACTAATCAGATTCTTACCCACCAAACCGCTGTAGCTGGTCCTACTGGTCCTAGTGCAAGTGAACTTGCCGCAAGAGGCGCGGCCCAAACTTCTCAAAGTGTTTTACAGAATGAGAAGAAGAAAAAGAAGAATAATTTAAAACTTCCGTATTCACCGTCTAAACGTCAAGAAGGGCAACGTGGACCGAAATCTACAAAAGCAGATTTACAAATAGAAGGTCAAACTCAGTCCACTGGAACAGGTACTAACCTCGCTATTTAATTATGAGAACTGCTGAACAACGTTTTAGGGATGGCGAAAATGACCGTAATTGGCATTTAGATCGTGCTCGACATTCTGCGAGATTAACCATTCCCTATCTCGTACCAGCATCAAATGATCCAAAGCTAAACAACAAAGATACATACCCTGTCCCTTGGAATGGAATAGGTGCTCGCGGAACACTTAATTTGGCGAGCCGTATGCTTCTTGCATTGCTACCGCCAACACAACAATTCTTCAGGTTCTCGTTAGATGATGCTCAGTTAGCGCAGCAAGGAGTCGGACCAGAAGAAAAAACTAAATATGAAGAGGCTTTAAGCAAAATCGAACGTATGGTTTTGCGTGAGATTGAAGCAAGTAATGATCGAGTTGTCTTGCATGAGGCGTTATTACACTTAATCGTTACAGGAAACGCGCTTTTATACATTGGAGTTGATGGATTAAAGCTATATCACTTAAATCGCTTTGTATGTTTTCGCGATCCAATGGGAGAACCCAGTGAGGTCGTTGTTTGCGAGGAAATTCCTTATGAGATGCTGCCAGAAAACGTAAAGAAGATACTTGAAGAAGAGAAAGAAGAAGAATTAAAAGGTTTTTACGACAATCAAGTTGAGATTAATGGAGATGAACAGGATACTTGTAAGGTTTACACCCATATCAAGTGGGAAGGGAACTCTGTTAGGTGGAATCAGCAAGTAAAAAATAAGATTGTTCCTGGATCAGAAGGCAAAGCACCAAAAGATAAGAGCCCTTGGCTTGCATTGCGTATGACAGCGGTTGCAGGACAGAGTTATGGAGTGGGATATATCGAACAGGCGGCAATTGCTGACCTTCAAACAGTAGAAGCTTTATGCCAGGCAATAGCAGAAGCAGCATTAGCGTCTTCAAAGTGCTTGTTTCTTGTGAAACCAAGCGGAGTCACGAAAGCGTCTGATCTTGCAAGGGCCGCAAATGGTTCGTTCGTGACAGGAGATCCTACTGATGTGCTTAGTCTGCAAATGCAGAAATCACAGGATCTTGCGGTAGCGATGCAAGGTAAAGAACAGATAGAACGTAGGCTGTCACAGGCTTTTATGTTGGCTGATCAGCGAAATGCGGAGCGCGTGACCGCGGAAGAAGTCAGAATGAGTCAACTTCAAACGGAACAAAGCCTCGGAAGCATATATTCAATTTTGACGACTACTTTCCAAGTGCCTTATGTCGCCAGGAAGTTAGATATTTTGACTAGAGAGAACAAAGTTCCTGAATTGCCAGATGATTTGGTTTCAGTAGTTATGACCGTTGGTCTTGCTGCTGTTGGAAGAGGAAATGATTTAGAACAATTGGTCAGATTTACAACAACTTTGGGTCAGACAATTGGCCCAGAGGGATTGGCTCAGTATTTAAAACCTACTGAGTTAATCACTCGTCTTGCCTATTCGATGGGTATAGACACTCTTGGGCTAATTAAGACTGAACAGGAGTTGCAGCAAGAGCAACAGGCTCAACAAGAGCAAGCTCAACAAGCCGCGTTACTCCAATCAGCAATGGGTGATCCTAAGAAATTAGCTGATGCTGCCCAGACTGCCCAAGACATTTCCAATAATCAACCTCAAGAACAACCATGACCGAAACGCCACAATTATCTACTCCTGAAGGACAGGAGGGCTTGGCTAGTCCTGCTCAACAAGAGCTGGTCCAGGAGCTACAACAACAAGATCAGATTTCTGAAGAAACGCAGCAAGTTTTACAAAAATTCAATAGCACTGAGGACTTAGCAAAGTCTTACGCAGAGCTGCAAAGAAAATTCACTCAGAACCAGCAGCAAAAACCTGAGACTCAAGCCGAAACTCAAACCGAAACTCAAACCGAAACGCCACAACAAGGCGAATCTTATTCGCGAGATCAGGCTGTTTCTATTTATGGAGAAGCAGGAGTTGAGGCTTTGGCTTCAAAAGGTTTAAAGATGGAAGAGATCATGCACTCTGCCGATAATGGTGGAGATATAAGCGAGCATTACGATACTCTTGCTGAGACATTCAATGTTCCTAGATCACTTGTAGAAGGTTTTGTTAATACCTATGGCAAATCAGGCCAAGCCGCTAATACGTCAGGCCAATTAACAGCGGCAGATGAGGAGAAAATTATTGGTGAGGTAGGAGGTCCAGAAGCTTATAAACAAATGGGTGAATGGGCTAATAAGAATATGCCAGAGGAAATGGTTGCTGAGTTCAATAAAACGATGGAAGGAGGGAATATTGAGTCGATACGTTGGGCTATTAGATCTATGCAGTTAGATATGGCAAATCCTAAGTCAGTTGTAGAGCCAAAGCTTATCGGGGGTGGAGAAGTGCCAAGCGAAACAGTATTTAGAAGCCAACAACAAGTACTTGATGCAATGAACAAAAGGAACAATAGAGGACAAAAGTTATACGAAGTTGACGAAGCTTATCAGCAAAGTGTTAAAGAAATATTGTTCAGAAGCCCTGATTTCAGCTAGTATTTAGCCAGAACGCAAACCGAGCGCTGTGGGCCCGTGAATAGCGGATAACCCATGAGAGAAGGAAGAGGCGGTCTAAAAAAGTATTTTTTCTACAAAATTTAGCTAATTATGGCTGTCACACTCAGCCGTATTGGTCAGATTAAAGGCGCAGCCGCTACTTGGGGCGCTGGTGCTTCTGGCTTAGATACGGATAGAGCCATGATGCTCAAGCTCGGTTCTGCCGAGATTCTTGACGCGTTCATGACTGCAACGGTTTTCAAAGGGAAAACCCGCGAAAGAAACATAAGAGGAGGCAAGAGCGTCGCCTTCCCAATCACAGGGAAGATGCAAGCGGCCTACCACCAGCCGGGCACCGAACTGACAGGCACGATCAATGATCCTTCGGATATCAACGAGCGTGTAATCAGTCTTGACGCGTTAATGGTTGCCGATGCGGCGATCTATAACGTGGACGAATTAATGTCTTACTTCGACGTTCGTCAGATCTACACAAAAGAGTTAGGTCGTGCTTTAGCGGTTGAATATGACAAGCGTGTTGCAAGATTAATCTTCGCGGCAGCAAGCAACGCTACTGAGCCTTTAAACAAAACTCTTAACGCTGGTAGAACAGGTCAAGGAATCACCCTTGGTACTGACTACACAGGTGGTTCTGCTACCCGTCAGGCAAAAGGTGATGCTCTAGTTAACGCGATCTTTGATGCTCGTGTTGGCTTTGAAGAGAAGGATGTAAGTATCGACGACATGTACGCGGTATTTACTCCAGAGGATTACTACCTCATCACACAATCAAGTCGTGCTATCAACGCTGACTTTGGTGGATCTGGAACCATCGCAGATGGCCGCACATTACAAGTTGCGGGTATTCCGATATTCAGTTCAAACCACGTCACTCAAGCGAACTACACCCTTGTAGCTGGTGATCACAACTCTGATTACGCTCAGAACTTAACTAAGTGTAAGGGGCTCATCTTCAATAAAGAGGCCGTCGGTGTGGTTTCTCTACTCTCACCTTCATTACAGATGACAGGCGAGGAATGGAGAGTTGTTCACCAGGCAGATTTACTCGTAGCGAGACAAGCTCTCGGAATGGGAGTTCTTAGAGCTGAGTCAGCTTGTAAAGTCGTAATCCCTTAAGTAGATTAAACTTGGGAAGATTGCAAAGCAGGGCCAGCGAAAGCTGGCTCTTTTTTTTGCTACCTAATACAATGAACGCAACGCCCTTGTAATAGTCTTATGGGTTTACAAAACCAGTCAGCCGTACCAGGGAGATCAACTCTTTTAGATGCGGTAAATATTCTTTTAGAAAACATTGGTGAGCAACCAATAAACACCTTGGAAGACGAGCAAATTACGGATGCTCGTATTGCTGAGAGAACGCTTCTCGAAATGCACAAGGAAGGCCAGATCAAAGGATGGAGCTGGAACACGGAGAATGATTATCCGTTCACTAAAAACTCTTCAACTGGAGAGGTGACGATTCCAACCAACGTTTTAAGGTGGCAGTTAGATGAATATATATATGCCAATCGTTACGTTTTAAGAGGACAAAAGTTATATGACATGGATAGAAGGACCACGGTTTTTGAGGAACATATCAATGAAGTTTTAGCCAATGTGGTTTGGGGTTTCTCTTGGGATGATTCACCAGAGGCGTTCAACAGATGGATAACAATTAGAGCTGCAAGAGTTTTCTCGGCAAGGGTTTTAGGTTCAACCGATTCATTTAGATATACAGCAGAGGATGAAAGAGCTGCTCAAGTTGTTCTTGAAAGAATGGAGCTTCAACAACAACAACCAAACTTGTTAACAGGAGATAGAAACTACTTACCTTTCCCAACTTATGCCCCTGCCAAAGGATTAGCTACTCGTAGAACAAGTCTTGGTATTCGACTCTAATGGCATTACGTTCTTATTCGATTCCTAATCTTTCTCAGGGAATCTCACAACAACCCGACGCTCAAAGAGATCCATCACAAGGAGAGATACAAATCAATGGAATGTCATCAATTGTCGAGGGTTTACGAAAAAGAGACTCCTCGCAAGTCTTGGCTGAAGTTGCTACCTCCAGTTTTGGAGACAGTTTCATCCATAGTATTCTTAGGGATAATACTGAAGAATATCTTGCAGTTGTAAGCAATAACGACGTTAAAGTTTTTGACCTTGAGGGAAACCAAAAGATTGTAAATAAACCGAGTGGAGTTGGATATTTAAGCACTGTTAGTAATGCTCGTTCGGATATTCGTTGTGTAACAATTGCTGATTACACATTCATTACGAATGTAAAAAGGATCCCTGCGATGAAAACCGCTACGGCTCCCGCAACTGCGCGGCCTAGCGCACATGAAGCATTGGTATGGGTTAAGGGAGCGAGCTATGGAAACGAATATAAATTGACTGTTAATGGAAGCAGCGCAACAGTTCAAACTGCTGTTGCTGCTGTAGTTTCATCTGGTGGAAGTGTTACTGAAAATAGAATTAGTTCTAAAGAGATTGCTGAGAATTTAAAAAACAACATTAGTCCAAGTGGAGTAACCATTACTCAAAGTGGTTCGGTCCTTCATTTAACGTCTGCAAACGCAATCACACTTGAGGCCACAGATGCCAGAGCCAACCAAGACATAACTGTTTTCCTGAACGAGGTCCAGGCGTTTACAGAATTACCAACTATTGCTCCTGTCGGTTATCAAATATCAATTATTGGTGATCCAGGGAATAACTATGACGGTTATTACGTCGAGTTCAAACCTAAGAGTGGAACGTTTGGAGAAGGTGCATGGACTGAAACTGTTAGCCCTGGCGTTGAATACGAGGTCGATGAGGACACAATGCCTCATATTTTGGTGAGGTTATCAAATGGTCAGTTTTACTTTGGGCCTGCTGACAAAAGCACTCAGTCAGGAAGTGAGATGCCTAAGTGGGGTGATCGGATAGCTGGTGATTATTTAACTTCTCCAGATCCGAGCTTTATTGGATTTCCTATTAATGACATTTTTATTTACAAGAACAGGCTCGGATTCTTATCAGATGAAAATGTAATTCTGAGTAGAGTTCGATCTTTCTTTGAATTTTTTCCTGAAACAACGACAACCATATTAGATACAGATCCGATTGATGTTGTAGCAAGTAACAACAGGGTATCTATTTTAAAATATGCTGTTCCATACCAGGACGAATTAATATTATTTAGTTCGCAATATCAATTTAGATTTAACGCTGCTGAAACTATTTTAACTCCAGCAACAGCACAGATTACGGTTTTAACTCAGTTTGAAGTAGATACAGATGTCAGACCCCAACTGGCAGGCGGGGGTATTATCTTTGCACAATCAAACGGCGATTTTTCTCAGTTTAGAGAATTTAGTGTTCGTGGAGCTGGAACGGCTTTAACTGCTGACGCACAGGATTTAACTGGTTATGTATCGGCATACGTTCCAAGTGACATGTTCAAGATGACGGTTAATGATACGTCGAACGTGATGTTTGGAATAAGTGGAAAAACAGGCCATAAAAATAGAATCTATGTTTATAAATACTTTTTTAGAAATTCAGGCCAAGGTACTGAAAGAGCACAGTCAAGTTGGAGCTATTGGGATTTTGCAGGAGTTGACGAAGTGCTCCAGGTGCTTGCCATAAGAGAAACTCTTTATTGCTTGATGAGATATGGAACAAAGGTTTACTTGGAAACTATCTCTGTCATGGATAGATCTCAAGAGCCTTTAGCTGGTTCTCCATATCCTCTTCTATTGGATAGGCGTGTCTCAACTACCACTGAAACCCCGACAGCAATGAGAGTTTCAGCGGGTACTTATGACGCAAATACAAAGAAAACGACATGGACATTGCCATACACAATTGCCTCGGAGACGCAGGCATGGAGTGGTTACAGCACGTCACACAATGGAGGTGTATATCTCGGTAAAGCAACAAGTGGAAATCAGATTGTTGCTAATGGTGATTGGTCTGCTGTTCCCATTTATTTTGGAGAAGTTTATAACTTTAGATATCGTTTTACACGTTTTAAACTTTATAAAGAAATAGGAGGAGGTAAGGCGGCAGCGAACGTTGAGAGAACTCAAGTTCGTCACGCCAAGCTTCGGTATCACGAATCTCATTATTTTGAGGTTCATGTTTTACCTGAAGGAAGAGATACAGGTATTTATAAATTTGATGGAACAATTCTTGGATCTAGAGATTCAACTTTAGGAAGTGCATTACCTAATGGATGGACGATAGATGATGAAAGAATTTTTGAAGGAGTATTCAATATTCCGATTATGAGTAGAGGTGAAAGGTGCATGGTTGAGATACAAAATGACTCTCCACATCCATGTAAGTTCTCTACTTGTGAATGGGTTGCGTTGATAACAGGAAAGGCAAGTGCTTTAAGATGAAGTGGATTAAAGCCGACGCTAATGTTATTTACGAGGTCGGAGATAACATAAGGCAAGAAGATGAAATTGAAGTGAAACTTAGTCACGGATTATCTGGTTTGGAAGCATGTAAAAAATGTTTTTTAAGCTCTAATGTTATTCAAGGAATTGAAGGAGATGATGGTGATCCCGTTGGTATTACAGGGGTAGTGGGTTCTTATATCTGGTTGCTAGGTACAGACAAGCTTACAGCGACCAAACATCACAGGTGGCAACTATCACTTTATGGTCGAGAATGGGTAGAGTATTGTCTTGAAAAAGCAGGTGGAATGGTGGAAAATTATGTTTATTCAAAGAACAGACAATCAATCCGTTGGTTAAAACATTTGAACTTCACTATTGAAGAACCAAAACCTTACGGGGTTGAAGATCAATTGTTCTGTCATTTCTGGAGGAAGGCTTAATGGATCCTTTAGTCGGTTTTGGGCTTTCGATGGGCGCTGGCTTTCTCCAGGGCCAATTACAACATGCAGCTCAAAAGCAAAAGTATATAAATGATGTCGCCTACAAAGAGGCGATGGATGAATATTCAGGTTGGGCAGCAGGGATGCAAGCCAAGCAAACGAATGTCAATCAGAATTATTCCTATTGGGTAGAGAAATTAAATCATGGTCAGCAAGTAACACATGCTTATAACTTAAGAGCTGTTGAATTATCTAAGTCAATTGCACAGGCTGATCTTGTAGCTGAAACGAGAGCAGCGGCAGGAGCTAATTATATAAATAAAGCATCAGCAATACAGGCAAGACATGAGCAAGAGGCCATGTCTGAAGCTATGGCTATGTTTCACACCAAGGTTCAGGGTTTAAGGAATAGAGCATCTGTTGGAGCACTCGGAGCGAATGGAATTGGAATGGTTGATGCTTTGCAAATGGATGTGCAAAGACAAGTAGGTAACAAAGCAACTATCTCTCAGATCAACCAAAAATTTAGAGATGGTCAGTACACCAGAGATCAGGCTGGAGCAATTGCCGGATATTTAAAAGAATTTAATTCTCAACAATTTTATGAGGCTCAAGAAATTATGGATCCATTGCCACCGTTCCCACCAATTCCTGCATTGGTTGGAGCTGTGCCTCCGTCAATGGTTGGAAGTGCGCCAAGCTCTTCTGCTGCGTTCTTAAGTTCTGTCGCTGGTGGTTTCTCCGCTGGCTTGAACACTTATATCGGTCTTAAGCAGATCTAATGGCTAAACAACAACGAATTGATCCTGGTAAAATCACTCCTTCTGCAAAACCTGTAGATACTTTTACCCGACCTAATGTTAAAGACGTTGCTCCCGCTGGTCTTTTAAGAGAATTTAGTCAGCCAAAAGGAATCAATATTATTCAGCGCGGCAATGTTCAAAACGTTCAGGGTTACAACAGTTTTGATCAGTTAGCTGAAGCAGTTGGAAAGTTGATTCCTGCTATGGATGCAGGCATGAAAATGTATGCCAGCAATGAATATGAAAAAGGTAAAAATCAACTTCAAAGAGCTTTTGACAATATCAATAGAGAACAGGTATTTAAAGGAATTGAATATGCAACCACCAATAGGGAAGTAGAGAAACAGGATGCAATAGCTGGCATCCAAATGGATGAGCTCAACTATTACAGAAGAGCTGGAGTTTTAAATCAAGCAAGCACGATAACAGCTCAGTTTGTGAAGCCTATGTTTAATCACGCATGGGCAACTGAGGGATCAAAATTAGCTTCTTTAGATCATGGTCATCAAGACGTTCTTAAAACGAAGGCAAGAGTAACAACGGCCTTGATGAATATTTTTGGTATTGATGAAAGTGCTCCAGGTTTTACAACAAAAGTTGTACCAGAAATTAATAAGGAATTTGCAAATTTCCAAGAGAAACATTTTCAAGCAAATTTAAAATTAAAGAAATACACAAAAGAATATCAAACTGCTTATGGACTTGAGCAGATCATGTTGAATAATAAAGTAGGGCCAAATTATGAAGATTTAGATTTACTAAAAGAAAAGGTTCACGGGTTTATAGAGCAAGCATTATTAGAGGCTGGTCTTGGCGCAGATGGATTGCCAATGATCAAAAGATCAATACTTACGACTGCAAAAAATCTACAACTAAGAAGCAAAGATGATCCAAGAGCTATTAGAGCATTAAGTCTTTTTTCTTTAATGCCTGCTGGTCATGGCTTAAAGCCAGGAGGAGATGGAACCGAGGATATGAGATATTTAATAGGTGATATATTTGGCGCAGAATTAGAGGTTGATAGAAGTAAAGTTGAGGAGTCTTATCATAAATTAAGAACAGAAGAACAAAAAACTGGGTATGCAATTTTTGAAGAAAATTTTGGTGATGATTTGTGGACCGCTATTGTTGAAGGGGATACGGATAAAATTAATAAAATTACAGATGATATATATAAAAATGATAAATTAGCACCTAATTTTGATAGAAAACAAAGGGCTGATTTTATTAAAGAAATAAATGAATCAGCGCTAAATGAAAGGGAGCGAGTTGTTAAGCTTGAGAATGATCCAGAATGGAATGAATGGTATAACAAATGGTCTTTAACTTCTGGTAATGCTTGGAATCCAGAGCAAGCAAATAAAGAATTTAATTCATTTTATGAAAGGATTCCATCTACTAAATATAAGATAGAACTTAACAAACAGAAAATAGCTCTGTTTAAATCTCAAATAGAAGATAAGAATAAAGCGTATAACAATGCAGAGATGAATAAAAGAATTAAAGATGAGATTAAAGTAATTACTGAAAGATTCTATCCTGATATTATGAAGAGGGTATTATCTGAAGGTGGAGATCAAGATGTACTTGATTTTATGGTTAATAATGATTTAGATGAAGCGGAAGGAATTAGAAATATAACAAATAAAATAACAAGTGGAGTGCTCAATGAGGTTGATGAAAGACTACAAAAAATAGGCCCAGGTGGTTCAATTTCAGATCAAGAAGTAGCTAATATTGTTAGAGAAGTTACTGATGATATTACTGGTAATGAACAGATAATGAAACGAATTTTGCCTGGTAGTTTTGATTTAACCCCTCCAAAAGAAGGACAAAATGTAATCGTAGAAGGTAAATATGGTTATAAAATGTCTCCTAAAGACGAAGATTTAAGCAGTTTAGAGACACAACCTATATATAGCATTGATGCTATTAGGCGTATTTACGAGAACCAAGCTGATAAGCCTGGTAATTACGATTATCATTTCAGAGATGCAGCGACAAGATATAACAATATTAGTCCAGAACAGCTCTTATTAATTCACTTAAATCACTACAAAGATAATCCCAAAGTTAAAGATTGGTTCCCCGATGAAGATGAATTAAGAAACTTAGAAATCTTAGGAAATCAAGCGCAAGGAATGATTGAAGGAATACTTACGGCTGCACCAGGACCAACGGCTCTGGCACAAACGAGTCGCTTGTTTGAAAATGTTCTTTTGGGGGTTTAACCAATGACAACAACACCTTTCGGAGATGCCCCTCAACTCGGCAACGAAGTCCTGGAAGATGAGGAAGAATTAAAAGATCCAGGCGTAATTAAGCCATTAGTCGAGGAACCAAAGAAAGAGCAAACTTTAAGAGATGTATTGCCCAAATCCATGACCGATGCTTCGGTTATGAAAAAAGCAAACGTCGCACGAAAGTTTTGGCATACGATTACTCAGGGCGACTATCATCCTTCGCAAATTAATAATTTAAAAATAGGAGACAAGCCTTATTTAGATCACACAAAGGCAGAGCTTAGAGAGCTATCTGCTAGAGATTTTGCAAAGATGTACGTTGATAGAAGTAAAGACGATGCAATAACTGAGTGGAATATTTTAAATGAAAACATAAAAGAAAAGAACTGGGGTCAGTTAGTAACTAGACCTATTTATCTCGGAACAAGGGCAATTGCTCCTAATAGAGATTGGGGGAATACTGCTTATTTAGGCATACCAACTGCAATAACTGGAACAGCTTCTTTCTTAGCTGCTGAAACATTTCCAAGATTTAGAGAGCCTATTGAAGATCTCGAACAACGTATAAACGATGCTTTTTATGCAGGAGCAGGAGAGCAGACGACAAAACTCCAAGGTGAAATGACCAAGGAGGAAAGACAAGGAGATGCGGCTAGGACTGAATTTGTTGCAGCGATAGCGTCTGCTCCAGCGTGGTTTAAAGCTTTAGGTTATTTAGGTAAATTTAAGTACACGAAAGGTCTTGCTTCTTTATTTGATCCAAGAACAGCAAAAACAGGATGGGGATTAGTGAGGAAAGGTGTTGCTTTTTCTCTTATTGAAGAAATGACGACAGGATTGGCTACTGATCCAAGGATTACTGGTAGTGCTGTTAGTTTCTTAAGCGAAAAATGGGATCCTGCAATGCAGCAAGGGATCACCAGAAAGCAAGCTTATTTCAGAAAAGTTCCGATTGATGGCGCTTTAGCTGTATTTATTGGCGGTGCTGGTGATCTGGCTGACGGTTTTAAGCTAGACCAGAACATAAAAATCAAAGAATTGCTTGAATCAATAGCAACTAAAAAAAAGGAAGCGCAGCTAAACGTAACTCAAGCTTATAGAAAAGGTAAAGTACAAAAGTCTTATACAAGAAAGGCTACAGATACAAGAGATTTCTTAGAAAAAGAAGGTGTAATCAAAAAAGATGCTGATGGTAAATACTCGAATGGAGATGCCGTAAGGCCTGAGACTGCGGAGGAAGCAGAAGCATCTTTAACTAATAAATATATTCCAGCAGACAATAGCAAGCCAGAAGTAACCACTATCGTTGAGACGATTAGAGACAATACAGACCTTGCAGGCAAATTAGAGATACAGAAAAGAACTGCTGCTGGAGAAAATACAACAGAAGTTGTTGCCGATGTAACTGGAAGAGAACAGACCGCCGCAGCTCCAGACGCAAAGTTTTCCTTAAGTACAGCTCCAACTTCTTCTTTGTCTGGGTCTAAATATTATGAAGATCTTGAATCAATAGACTTGCCAACTCTTAGGGCTATGGCAAGTTCTGATGAAGCATTTGTTTTGGATGTCTTATCTCTTACTGGTAAGGAGCCTTCTGAATTAAAGCGTTTAGATCTAATTGAAGCTTTTAAAAAATTAGAAGAGATAAAAGGTGTTTCAGTTTTGCCTAATCGTTTAGCAGGCCAGCAAGTAGCTTCTCTTGCTGAATTATTTACGGATCCACTTCGCTTTCAGTACAAGCAGGGAGTAGATGAGGTTGGTGTTCAAAAAGGTGCTTCTTTAGCTGGTGTTCAAAAATGGAATACTGATTTAGAAGATGCTGTTGATGTATGGCGAGATCCCGCTGATGGTAAAACTTATATTGTTAATGGTCATAATCGAAGGCAATTAGCGGAGCAACTAGGGATACCAAGTTTAAGAGTTAATTACATAGTTGCTAAAACAGCAGAGGAAGCAAAGATCAAAGGTGCTTTAGCCAATATTGCTTCTGGGTCTGGTACTGGTGTTGATGCAGCAAAATTCTTTAAATCAAAAGGATTTAATTCCATAGAAGATTTAACAAATTTAGGTCTTCCTTTGGCTTCAGGAAAAGCAGCAGAAGGATTAGCTCTTTCAAAATTACCCGATAATATTTTCCAAGATTTCATTGATGGCAAGTTAACAAGATCTAAGGCTATGGCTTTAGGTGCTAGTGAGATGGATGAAGCAGGGATGCAACAGGCATACAAGATGTTGCAGTCCAGAGATATGTCTGATGGAACTTTTGCTCAAGTAATTGAACAAGCAAAGTTATCACCAACAATTGAAGGAGATCAGGTTGATTTGTTTGGCAATACAGAAACTTTAAATTTGATGGTTGAGAAAGCGAAGCTTGCAGATCGTATTGAAAAGGATTTAAAGAGTGACAAAGTTTTATGGAAAAAAGTTCAAGCTAATAAGAAAAAACTAGAGGAAGGCGGCACAAAAGTTGGGAAAGGAACTACTCAAATTGTTTCTGACACAGGGTTAGCCGTTGATCAATTTAAAGCGCAGAAGTATACACAAACACGTTTAAGTCAATTACTAAATGAAGGAGCGATTGAGCTACAACAAGGAGGCAAGATTGGTCCTATTAAAAGCAGAATCCAACAGCAATTTGTTGAGAGTTTAGGTGATGCAGAACTTCAGAAAGCGATAGATCTTCCACCAGCTCCAAAGCCACCAGATCCAACTGGAGATGAGTTAGTAAAAGATATAGCTGTAAATGCTTTAGAGAAAGGAGAAGCAAGAGCCCCTTCGACGACCATCCCGCCATCGCCTGAAGTTGAAGATATTGATTTAAATAAAGCCTTTACAAATTTATCAACAGTAGACAATGACGAATATCGAAAATTACTAGAAACTGAACAACGTTTAAGAGAAGAGCACGGGCGTGTAGATGAATCTATGGAGGCTGATAAATTAACAAAAGAAAGAACTGATACTGGTTACTACGAAAAAACCTATGAAGAAAAGAAAAAAGCAGGTGTTTTAGATGCGTTCAGAGAAGATATAAAACTAACTGAAGAATTTGCAGAAATTGAAAGAAATACAAGAAGTATGTTTGGAATTGAGTCAACCAAAGTTAGTGACGAAAAACTAATTGAAATTGGCAAGATGGACGATAAGACTCTTGCTGGTCAGATTGATAAATTTACGAAGAAGAAATTAACAGAAAAGAAGATACAAAATAGATTGAAAAAAATAACTGATTTTGAGTCTAAGCAGGAAAGATTTTATGAAATTAATAAAGATATGGATAAGCAATTAAGGGCAGGGAAAGATGGAAATAGGATGCCTACTACGGAAGAACAAGCAGCATTAGATGTCGAATATAATGAGGCTGATAAAATATTAGATGAGAGAGAAAAACTAAGATTAGATAAAGCAGAACAAGAGCTAAAAGATCATAATGTTTATCAAGCTCTACAACGTGAAAAATGGAAAAGAGAGATTGTTAATTTTGAAGTAGAGAATAAAAAGATATTTGAAGGTGCAACTGGAAAAGCATTTAATCGTTTAGTTGCTGCGATGGATAGAACTCTTGGGCATGAGTGGAAAGGTGGTTTTGATACTGCTGGTGATCTTTTAAATGTTTTAGATGTAGCAAGAAGATCTTCAGAAGTTGCTGTAATTAAAGCCTTAGAAGATTTTGAAAAAGTAACTACTTCTAAGAGTGGTAGAAGATTAAATGTTGACGAACAATTCCCATTTATAAAACCGTTTTTAAGTAAAGATCCTGAGTACAGGGCAAAAATAAGGAAGCAAAAATTAGAAAAGAAAAAACTACAATCGTCTGTTACTGGTATTGATTACACAAATGGTAATTACGACGAAATGTATTACAGAAGATATTTAAAGAACCTTCAAGATAGAAAAGCAATTATGGCAGCAGATTCTTTAGCAGAATATGGAGCTCGCATCTCAGATGAATTAAATGGACGAATATTCCAATCAAAAGTATTAACGAATGAATTATTAACAGCGATGAAAGATGCTCTGCATATTTCTGGAATACCTCTTAATAACTTAAAAGTTTTTGATGATATAAATCTTTTAGATAAGTTTGGACCTGAGGAGTTAGCGAGAACTACTGCTGAGTGGGATACAGGAAGAGCAACATTTATTTCTCAAAATCCTGATGATCCATTAGCGAAGATGGCAGCGGGTGAAACCGGAGGACTTTATGTCCCGATTGATTATTCGGAGAAAGTTCAGCAGTCGATTTATCTCGCTTTATACCCCGCCTTAAACCAAAGACTTGGAGGCTTGCTATCACACGCGCCACAGGGAGGAAGACCTTTCTCATGGACTTTGTATCACGAAGCTTTTCATGGTGTTCAAGATCTTATCAAACGAATGAATCTTGATGCACAGTCGTTAGATAGTGTAGAAGGCATAACTGAGATGGTAGGTATTATTAAAAAACACGGGGGCAATTATCAGCCTGGGATGTCGAATAGTGAGATACAGGCTGAAGCTTTCGGTATATGGGCAACGAATAGAAAAATAAAACTTACAAAAGGAGGAGTTGTAAAAACAACCTTTGAGCGCATAAAGAAATTTATACAAAGCTTACGAATTAAATATGACCTTATGAGAAAGAAAAGCCTGGGTTATACAGATATTTTTGAAATAGCAGCAAAGGGCAATATTGCAAAGGCAGCGGCTATTGAAGGATTATCTGATCACCAACTTTTCTTTATGACTTCAAAACTTAATGCTTGGAGCCATCAACATGCACCTCAACTAACTATGAGAGTCTTTGAGTATCTTGAAACTAAGAAAGCCGATTATGACAACTTGATTTTCGGTGCGAATAACCAATTTACTAAGGAGGGTTGCTAATGACTAGCTGTGGAGATCTATTTCAAAAAAGACAACGCCTTCTTAAAGAAAGAGCAGATGTCGAAGCCGACTTAAAAAGAGTTAAAACACTTCAAGCATCTCAAGTTCCTGACGATCCTTGGACAGATGAAATAGGAGGTAAGTTTGGCGACGAAATTGAGAAGCTAGAACAAACCCAAGAAATAGACGACTTAATAAGAAACACCCTTGATAAGTCAAAACCAAACCCTGAAGTAAATATTCCTGGAGGACAGCCTACAAATATTGCTCAAATGATCAGGTATTACCCTGAGGAGTTTGTAAAAGATCAAGCTTTAATGTCCAAGGCATTAATGAATAGGGGTAAGGAGTTAAGTCCAGAGCAATGGGAATTTATTAAAGACAATCCTGGCTTAGCAGCTCAACATGTTTCCGAATTGATTACAGGAAAGATGAACGCTGAAGAAGTTTTAGGAATGATGAATAGAGATGCGGTTGGTTTTAATTCTGTTGTAGAAAAAACAATGAGAATTAGAGCTATATATCAAGTTAGTCATAAAGCATTATTAGATGTATTCGATGACCTTCAAAATTTCACAACTAATAACACTAAGGCGACACAATTCCCTTCTGATTTACTAAGGAAAACTGTTGCAACTTACAAGATTGCTTTGATGTCTGAAAGGCAATATGACTTTGTAAGAAATAGCTGGTCAAAGCAGGGTAAAGCTATGCAGGGAGCTGGCTTTAACGATCTTGAAGTTGATTTCGTTAGCGGCAAATTAGAGGAGAATATAGACAACTCAATGGATATATCTACGGTTCAAGAAGCCAGAGATATGAAGCCAGAAGATTTCAGTGAAGATTCTCCTATTGGAAGGATTTTAGCAGCGGCAGATACTTTCAGAACTAATAGAGATGCAGGCTTAAAGCAGTTGGAGCTGGAGATTAATACGGCAAGAATTAGAGGGTTTGATCCAGCTAAAATATACGACCCTAAAAATTACGTCGATAGGATGCACAGGCTAACAAATGTATTAGCCAAGGATTCACAGCTTTGGAATTTAAGAACTCAGGGCTTAAACGCTGGATCTAATTTCATTATGGGCTTGTTTGGTCCGGCAAGGAAATTACATGAGGGGGTTGCTTATAGGCCAGCAGGAACAAGCTTGATGGATTCTTATTATGAGAATTTCCAGGCTGGTCTTAAAGGTTATGGACAAGCAGTAAAAATGCTTCGGGAGTCTGGGAAGGAAGTTTTTTTAGATGCTTGGAATAATAAATCTATGCACTATGCAGGGCAAATTGATACTTACGGAAAATATTTCAAGTCAACAGAACAGCAAATACAAGAATTAAAAATGTTGAGGGATTGGAGGCCCAAGACAAAAAGATCTAAACAATTAATGGCTGCTAATCCCGTCTGGTGGAGAAGATGGGCTCATGCAACTAGCCGTCTCTGGCTATACGAAAAACTTAAGCACCCTTATTTTCTTAGACCAGGGCTAACAAATCTAACTGCTGTTGATAATTTATCTGGATTCTTCTTTCATAATTATCACCTAAGAACTGATCTAGAACTAAGAGCAAGGCGTGATGGGGTTCAGCTAGGACTGATAGATAAGGATGGAAATTTAGATCGAATGAAAATGGATGATTGGATTAATAAGCAATTTGATGAGGCAACTTATAGCCATCAAGTCACGGAGAAAATGCGTCTTCAATACAGAAGAGAAAATGGTTTAACTCCAGACATAGTGGATGATGTTGAGATAGAAAATATGATTAGAGAAGAGAAGATTGGAGAAACTTATGGAGCTCCAGTTGTTGATAATGAGTTTGTAAGAGATGCAGGAAGATTCTCAGAGGACATGCGTTTCCAAACCAAGCCTGGCAAAAGGAACCCTGGGAAACCTTTGTATAACACTATTGATAATTTGAGAAAAGATCACTGGATGATGGATGTGATGTTCCCTTATCTGCAAGCTCCATTTAAAGGTAATAGTTTAGATTTTACGTTGACAGGAATGGGACCATTACTTGATTTTCTAAGAATAAGTTTTAACCGATCAGATGCTTGGACACCTAAAGAGATAGCGCGAGTGAAATCCAATGCTGCAATGGCTGGTTTTGTTTGGGCTACTTATGGGATGTTGTCTGCTAGTGATCAAATTGTTGGCAATGGTCCTCCACCAGGGGCAGAGAGAGAAGAATGGTTGACTCAGTTAAAGCTTGACGGAAAAAGACCTAACTCAATAGGTGGTGTTCCGATGGTTGGCGGTCTTCCTGTTATCTCAACTATGTTCCTCTTAAAGGACGTAGAAGATGCAATTAAGCGGGGCAATGTTAGTAAGTACGATACCCAAGGAGTTTTGAATGGAATCTTTGCTGTTTTAGTTGGACATTTAACTAGACATACAGCAGTAGGCAATGTGAAACAAATAATGGATATAGCCTATGGAGATGATTACGGGCAGAGAAGGCCAGGAAAATATCTTGGTTATATGGCTTCAGGACAATTGAATCCTCTTATTGGTCCTCTTAGGGAAACAGAAAGATTAATAGGTGCAAAAGCTAGTCAGGTTTACAGGCCAAGACCTTTCACAGAAGAAGAGAAAGAAATGTTTGATGAGTTTAAATTTAGAGATTTCGAGGATGGCCTTAGAGATAGGGTTATGAATATGTTCTCAATAGCTTCTGTTGCTGGAGGAAAGTTTAAAAATTACGATTGGTTAGGATCAAAAACTAGGTTGAGTTGGGGCGAACATTTTGGTCGTTATCTTAAGTACAAATATTTCCCTGGGCAGCATCCTGAAGGAGAAAAAGTATATGCAGAATTAAATAGATTAAATCTGTTAAATCCTCCTGGGCCTTTATTAAATAAAACTCTTGAAGGTGTTCCTATGAGTGATGACTTGCAAGAAATGTATAACAACACTTATTTCCAAAACAAAGGAAATGAAGGCATGTTGATGATACTAAAAGAAGCATCAAGGAATCCTACATATAGGTTTGATCCAATTGTCTTTAGCGTGATAAATCAAGGAGGGGGTAAACTCTCTGGTCAGCGATTTATTAAGAGAGTTAGTGATAGTTCAGGGGGTAAAGTTTTTGAGCTTGATGTTCCTTTATTCCTGGTTAAACATGTATCTAACAAGACTCCAATTCAAGCCTTTAGATCAGTAATGAATGATCCTTTCTATAAGAAATTAATGGAGCAAAAGTCAACAACAGCGGACCTCAGAGTTCAAGATAAAACCAAGCGTGAATTGAAAAAAACAATCCCTTATAAAATGATGGAGACTGTTAAAGAGTATTTTCATTTATTGACTGTAAATTCTATAAACGTAAGTCAAGAGCCTGAAGCTATTCAATGGAGAGCAATGAGAGATTCTATAGAGTCCGCAAATACAGCCAAGGATGCAGCACAAAATGAGGGAATTATGGAAGCCTTAGAAGTGTTTAGGGGCAAATAATCTGAGAGCGTGGCAGAATAGGGCTACGGTCTTGTAGAACTCCAAAATGGCAGATACATATCAGTCGTATTCAAATGCTGGTCAGACTACTTTTTCTGTTCCATTTCCTTACCTGAATAAATCTCATGTAAAGGTTTTTAAAGGCAGAGATATTGTCTTAGATACTCAGACAGCAACTTTAGCTGAGACTTCTGATTACACCTTTAACACTTCAGGAACGCAGATCACTCTGACTTCAGCTCTTGGATCTGGAGAAGTATTAACGATTGAAAGGCAAACTCCAAGTGCTTCACAATTGTCGCCTTGGTCTGATGGTTCAAACCTGACTGCTGAAGAATTAAATAACGCTGATTTACAAAACCTATATATCGTCCAGGAGCAAAAAGATAGAAACTCATTAGGAGCAACCGAAGCGCGAAACGCAACAACAAATTCCGGCAATGCTGTAACAACAGCAAACGCAGCGCAGGCAACAGCAAACGCAGCATTGGCCCGCAGTGGGGGCTCTATGACGGGCGATATCGTCATGGGTGGCAATAGAATTACAGGTTTACCTGATCCTGCTAGTGGTAGTGAGCCAGTTATTAAAAGCTACTTTGAAGCACAATCTTGGGATAACACAACAGAGACAATTGCAAGCAATGAGACTTGGGCTGGCAATAATACAAAGATTGCAACTACAGGGGCAATTGATGGTCGAATAGATAGCAAGATTGATACAGCTATTGAAGGAGATGTACTAGCTGGTACTGATTTAACTAAGACTCAAACAGGCGGTCAGGTAACTCTTAACCATAGTGTTACAGGTGCTTCTTCAGTAAATAATTCAAATGGTGTTGTCCTTCAAGATTTAACGATCAACCCTAGAGGTCATATCACAGGTCATGCAAGTATTGATTTAGATACTCTCTATTACACCGAAGTAGAATTAGACGCTGGTCAATTAGATAACAGGTATTACACAGAAACAGAATTATTAACTGATGGTGTTCTAGATAATCGTTACTTCACTCAAACCGCAGCAGACAACAGGTATTACAATTTATCTAGTGGAGAAGAGATTCAATCAGGTGAAACTTGGACTGCTGCTGATAATAAGATTGCAACTACGGCAGCGATTGACGCAAGAATAATTGACTTGGTTGATGATGTTGGTGGCTTTGTACCAATACCAAATGAAACTTCATTCCCTACTGCAAACCCTGATGTAAATAATGGTGCTGGAACTTTAGTTAGCGTTCAGGTTTTAGCAAGTAGTCATACCCCTTCAGGTGGCAGCGTCACTATTTCTAATGGTGCTGGTACTGGAAATAACGTAACCATTTCAGGCGTGGGCACAACAACCTTGCCTGCTGGTTTTGGAGTAATTCTTGAAACAACTTCTACTCTTCATACATATTCGTTCCATCGCTTAACACCCAAAGCAACTGAGGTCACGACGGTTGCAGGAAATAATTCCAACATCACAACTGTTGCTACAAATATTGCCGACATAACCACAGTCGCAAATGACTTAAACGAAACGACAAGTGAAATAGAAACTGTTGCTAATGCAATTACTAATGTTAATACTGTTGGAAATGCAATAGCTAATGTTAATACAGCAGCTACAAATATTGCCAATATTAATACTGTTGCTAGTGACCTTAATGAAACAACAAGTGAGATAGATACTGTTGCTACAAATATCGCAAACGTAAACACAGTAGGGACTTCAATCGCCAATGTTAATACTGTTGCTAATGATTTGAATGAGACTACAAGTGAAATTGATACAGTTGCAACGAATATAGCTAATGTTAATACTGTTGGAAATGCAATAACAAATGTTAATAACGTAGGTGGATCAATTACGAATGTAAATACCGTCGCAACCAATCTTACAGACGTTAGTAATTATGCTGATCGTTATCAGATAGCGTCTTCAGATCCTTCAGCTAGAGCAGACTCAAGTTCATTACAAGAAGGGGATCAATATTTCAATACAACTTCCAATGTTTTAAAAGTCTATGACGGTAGCAATTGGAATACAGGTGTTACGGACACGACAGGTTTCGCCGTATCAACAGGACAAACTTTCACAGGAAATGTTGGTGTTCCAGCCGCAAACAACGGTGCCCCTGGACTCTTTATTGCTGGTGATACTGATACAGGTATTTACAGCCCTGGTACAAACCTTTTAGCAATAACAGCTAGTGGAACAAAAGTTCTTGAGG
>Ga0115012_10000129_pt1 | contig 43827 bp, 55 predicted proteins | sample TroAtlMetagenome_FD_88706 | JGI IMG/M metagenome (GOLD analysis project Ga0115012, IMG submission 88706) | Marine eukaryotic phytoplankton communities from Atlantic Ocean - Tropical Atlantic ANT10 Metagenome | ecosystem: Environmental > Aquatic > Marine > Oceanic | place: Tropical Atlantic... | reverse complement strand
CAAGTCGCCACGCGCATTTTTAACAAAATAAGAATGAAAGATAAAAAAACACCTAACCTATTAGAAGGTAGAACTAAAGAATGGGATTATTATGATCGTCCATCCAAACAAACTTCTGCAAATATTGCTATTGTGTGTATGTTATGTTTTATAATAATGTTATTTGGAATGGCGGTTCTGGAAACTATTAAGAAGGTATCTGATGATAGGAATGATTTTGACAACACCTCTATTAAGAAGAAACTTGATTCAATAGGAGAGATAGAGAGTAAAAGAGAGTTCCATAAGGACGGTACTAATGTACGAGCTAACGTCTATTTTTACGAGCAAACGTGTATCACGAGCCCTTAACGAGCAACGAGCGAGCAATGAAAATAACGAGATTGTATAGAATGACGATAGAGAGATGTGTTGGAAAGGTATGAGATAAGTAAGGTTTGTCTGTCCCTCCCTTCTATTTTTTCTATATAAGACCAAAAAAAACCGTAAAAACAGTTGGATATATGGAAAATAGTTCGTATATTTATGTTGTATTTAAAAATAAAGGTTATGAAAAAGGTTAGTTATTCAGATAAAGTTAAGAAAGCATCATCCATCCGTACGGCTATATTGGCGTTAAAAGCGGATGAAAGGATTAAGGTTGCCTATAAGGATGATGTATACGAAATAAAAGCCTATAGCTCTTATGGTGGAGATTTGACTTATAGTATCTGGAATAGCTTTAGAGGTATGAATGTAAGTAAGGTAGGTAATACCAGTCTTTCTCTTTACTCTTATGATATGATGTCTCAGAAGACTACTTATAGAATGTCCCTTCTAGATATAGAAATGGCCTTCTAACTGCCTATATAGCTTTCTATATAGATTCTCCTATATACCCTTCCGGAAGTTCCCTGGGTACATTTTTGCAAACCACACCCTGCCCAAGAGTACTTGAGCGTGCAATACGGTATGACTGGTTGAACTAAAAACATTTGCTAAAGGTACGAAAAACTTTTTTAATAAACAACTAAAAAACAGTTTTTTATTCCCTTTTTTATTCTTATATTTATATAAGTTTTTAAAAAATAATAAAGTTTAATAATAAAAATAAAAAGTATGAATTATAAAGATAAATTAGATAAAGTAGAAAAAGAAGTTAAAGGAAAGTTTAAGGAAGGAGATTATAAGAGTGATAATAGATGGTATTGTAAGTTGAGGTTTGGGAGTAGATGGTTAGAAGATATTGATGATATTTTATGTAGTGAAGAAGAAGAGTTTGATGTATGGTGGGAGGATTGGAAGAAAGAATGTTATGAAGATGATTGTGAATATTTGATAGATGAGTTTGGAAGATATGAGATTAATAGAGTTAGAAATATTGTTGTTATGAATATGAGTGATGATAGTGAAGAATGGTATGTTGAATATAATAAAGGTAATGAGAAGTTGATTGAATGTATTAAAGGAGGATATGAAAGAGGTAAAATGAAATGTAAAGGAGAAGATATGTTTTTAGAAGAGTGTTTAGAAATATATTTAAATGATTTTAGTGAAAAAGTTTTATAAAAATATATAATAAAAAAGTTTGTAAATTGAAATATTTTTATTATATTTATATAAGTTTAAAAAGTTTAAAAAAAGTTTAATATTAATTTAAAAAAGTAAAAAGTATGAGAAATTTAAATAAAAAAGTTTTTAATAGATTAGAAAAAGTTTGTGAAAGTTATAAGTTTTTAAATGATGATGTTTGTTTATTTTATGGAATAAAATGGAAAGATTATTATGATAAGTTTAATGATTGTAATGATATAGTTAGAATAGAGTTTGATAAAATGTATATGAGGAGAGATAGTTATAATATTTTAATGGTGAGTGATAGAGATGTTTATGGAAATAAAAATATGGATAAGTTATTTAGAAATGAGTTATTTGAAATATTAGATTATAATGATAAAAATGAAATGTTATTAAGTGATATTGAAAATAATTATTTTAGTGATGATTGTTTATTTAGTAGATTATATAATTTTAGAAGTAGTAGATGGAGAGTGAGAGATTATAGTGATAGGTTTGAGATGTGGTGTAGAAGAAGTGGGTTAATGGAGAAGAGAAATATTAATGATAGTGGAAGTGGTTATAAAAGAAGATGGATTATTAAAAGAAAAAGATTTAGAGAAAGTAAAGATATGAGTGTAATATAAATAATATTATTTTAATATAAATGAAATAGTTTGAAAATATATATTAAAATATTTGTTTATTAGAAATAAAAGTATTATATTTAGATAAGTTTAAAAATAAAAAGTATGGAAAAAGATTATTTATTTATTGGTTTTGGAAGTAGAGGTGAAGTTGAAGTTGATAGAAGATATATTGATAAGAAAGATATATTGGATAGATATGAAGATTTTAAGAAAGAGTGTATTGAAGAAGATATGGAATATATTATTGATGAGTTTGGAATGTATAAAGAAGTTGGTGATGGGATAATATTATTGAGTATGAGTGATGAGAGTAGTGAGGTGTGGATTGAGATAAATGATAGTAATAGAGAAGATATTAAGAAGATTGAGGATAGTTATTTAGTTGATGGAGATTATATTGATGAGTATATTGATAAGATAGAAAAGAAGTTTGAAATAGTATATTAATTTAAAAATAAAAAGTATGTTTAAAGTAGAAAAAAGTAAAGAGTATAGAAATGAAAGTGTTGTATTTAATAATGGAGTTAGATATAATTTATTAGATGAATATGATGAATGTGATGGAGGTATTATTATTAGTATTGATGATAGAGAGGAGTTAGATAAAGTATTTAATGATGATGATATATTTTATGATGAAGATAATAATGAAGTAAGTTATAAAGATGTTGTTGTTGAGTTAGTATTAAAAGATAGTAGTGGAGGGTATAGTGTTTATTATAATGAAGATGGTATAATGTTAAATGCTGATTAATATTAAAAAGGGTTTGTTATTATAAAATAAACCCACACAGGTACCTCCAGTAAAAATATACAAGGCCGTTTTTCATACTTTCGGCCAGGTCGATAGCCGGCTTCTGTCATAGTTACCTCATACTGCTATAACAGTGCCGGTATCGTTCCCTATAGGGCTCGTAAGGGTCTCGGGTGCGCTTTACTAAGAAATCTCCCTCTGATAATTTTCGGTATATAGGTTTTTATATATGTATATATTTATATATAATAAAGATAGATATTATGACAGCCTTTCTTATAGAGATATGTGTATTCATACTTATTTTCCTTATACTAAAACGTATGTGGAACAATAGAGTAAGAAATATAATGGGTCAAGTGGTAGTGGGTATAAACGTATTTGCCTGCTTTCTATATATGTTCGGAATCTACCAAGGTCAGATACCATTTGAAATCGGTACACCTAAGATCTTCCTACACGGACTTGTGGCTATGATCATACACACTTTATTCACCCTTGATAATAAGAAAGATGAATGAACACATAATCATATTATCATTAGCCGGAGGATGGATGGTCTTCTGTCTTGTAGGTTATTTACAGGATAAGACTAAAAAAAGGTAAACCACACCATCTTCCAAAACGTATATAGGCAATATAATATAAAAGCCCATACTATTATTAGTCCCCAGTTAGTCTTTTTCATTAGTTTAATATATAAGATAAAGTATTACTAGGCCTATAGCCGTACTTATTAACCATCTTTTATTATACTTCTGAAGTTTATTACTATCTACGTCTATTTCCATTACTCTTATGATAACATCTCTTAGGAGGTGAAAGATGACCATAACTATGATAAACGTAACTGCCGATATTATAAAACTTTGACTCATTTTCTAGGATTAGGAACCATTCTAAATGTACATCCAGGTCTACCGTTAATCAGAGGCATACCAAACTCATCATATTCGATAGATTTTATCTTAACTTTCTTATTCTTGAACTTACCCATTAAGATAGTATCACCTATTTGTATATCTAGCTTTACCATATACTTTAATATAAGAACTTTTTTTGGAAAAATCTACAAAAACGGTAGGAATTTTGCGAACAAAATTTTAGCTTATAGGAAGTACTATTTATACTATATGAAACCTATAATAGATCCTAACACATTATTCTCAATATTTGAGCAAGGTGACGAGCAAGTCTACAAGGAACACGGTATGGAGGATGCCCTCAATAACCCTTTCGTGTTAATGGGTATGGTACTCAGAGGAGTTGAAAACTTCCACATGATGGATATGATGTATATGAAGCAATACCCCCAGCACTATAAGAAGGTACGTAATATAACACGATATAAGTACTTCAATAAACTATTCGGTTATTTACTTAGGATAGATAGTTCCTCTTTTGATGAGATCTATAAGATAGGAGAGGCTTTCGATAATAGAGAGGTTAAAGGTTCTTTAGATTATTTGAGGATATATTACGAGAAACTTGAACAATATGAGAAGTGTGCTATTATTAAAAAGTATATAGATCTATTGCTGAAGGCTGAATATAAGCCTAAGAAGCTAACTAAGATGATATAATCGCGGTGCAACTCGTGCGCGTTTTGCGCGAGGAGCTAAAGCTTTTTATAAAAAACAGTTGCCTCCCCGATTTTTTTTTCTTATATTTATAGTATATAAAAATCAAGGTTATGTTTACAAGTTTTCTTTTCGGTGTTCTCACCGTCGTTTTAGTTTATTTAGTAGTATGGATGCTACGTCAAATCACTTCCTATGTTTATGCTAACGGAGAAGAATCTATAATAGGTATAGGTTTATTAGTTCTCATGCTAGCTATGTTTGCTTCATGTAGTAAAGATGATATTCCTCAAGTATGTTATGATGGATCATGTGATGCTTCATTAGAGTTACCAGGAAATCTAGATAGTAATGGTTATTATCATATAGATTTAGATTGGAATGGAGAGTATTTTCCACGTTTTTCTATAGATGTCTATGCAGATGCTACCGATCCTTATTGGTGGTACAATGAAACTCCTGTTGCTCAAGCTAACTTTTATACGGATACTACTATAGATGTAGGTTATGATATTATTCCAGTAGTACAGTCTAGTAGAGTTAACTTATCTAAGAAGGGAGAATCTAATACTCTTTACGGCAAACGTATAGTTGGACCTTTTCCTCCCGAAATGAAAGGGGATACTATAGATGTTAAAGCGGTAATCTTTTGGGATGCCGGTATAAACTACAAAGAAAAGGAACTTTTTATAAAATTTATTGTAGAATAGTTGATTCTTTGAAAAATAATCATTATCTTAATTTATATTATATAAAAATATATATAGATATATAAAAGATAATATATAAGTATATAAATATATATAAATAATAAATAAAATTAATCTAATATGTCATTATCGGCCGAAACAATACAAAAAAATTACGAAAAGCATCTTAAAATAGTAGATACTTACATAGGAGACCGTAAAGACTCAGTGAAGAAACTTCTTTCTCACATGGAGGAAACTTACATAATGGCTCCTGCCAGTGGTAAATCATGGCACCATAATGCTTTCGCAGGTGGTTATGTCGATCATGTTAATAGAGTTGTGGAATATGCGGTGAAACAGTCTAGGTTATATCAAGAGATGGGTGGAACAGTAGATTACACCGAAGAAGAACTTGTCTTTGCCGCTTTATTCCATGATTTAGGTAAACTAGGTGATGGAGATAAAGAAAACTACCAACCTCAGACCGATAAATGGCGTCAGGATAAACTATCAGAGATGTATACCTACAACTCAGACTTAGACTTTATGCTTATTCCCGATAGATCACTGTACATACTACAGAAGTTCGGGATAAAGGTAAGTCAAAAAGAGTGGTTAGGTATAAGATTACACGATGGAGTGTTTGATAAAGCTAATGAAGCCTACTTTTTTAGTTATCAAGAGAGTTCTAGACAGAAAACTTCAATAGTAAGTGTACTTCACAGTGCCGACTTCCTTGCTTCCAAGGTTGAATATGATATTTGGAAGAGGAACGGTGGTAATACTATGGCGAAAACACAAAAAACAAAAACCTCTACAGGTAAACGTGTAAATGCATCACAAGGACTTAGTAATATGTTAAAAAATCTATAAATGCAAGAGTTTTTCACCGCCTACAACATTATTATTACACTTTTAGTTGCCTTTTTATTAATTTTTAGTTATATTTTACGAAATCTACTACTTAAGGTAGAGAAGTACGAAGATATCTTAGAAAATCAAACTAAGTTTTTAGAGACTCTATCAGAAACAATAAAAAAAAGTGACCAACACTTGAAAAATCTAGACGAACGAGGGGTCTTTCAGTCAGATGATGAAGTTGGTGAGTTTTTTACAAATATGAAAAAAGTACAAGACGATTTAAACCGTTTTATACTCCCCGACGATTATGCCAAGGAAAAAATCCAAAGCTAACTACTTTACAAAAGAGACAGAAGACTATATAGTTAAGTATAACAACTCTACCGACTCAGATTACAGAGCTAAAATATTTACAGACCACATCTACCTACCTTTTTATAAGTTAGCAGAGAATATTATACATACTTTTAAGTTTTACTACACAGATGTTGAAAGAATAGAAGATCTCAAACATGAGATTGTTTCTGTTTTACTAGAAGAGAAGATTATGAAGTTTGATCCAACAAATGGAGCAAAAGCATATTCTTATTTCGGTACTATAGTTAAGAGATGGTTGATAAACTACAACAATAAGAACTATAAGAGACTAAAACAGATTGGTTCTTTCTCAGATATAGAGGAATCTTATGATAATACTATAAGTTACGAATCAACTACAGGAGTTACTTTAGCTAACCTGTTAGATGATTGGATAAATGAAGTATATGAAGAGTTAGATGAACTATTTCATAAGGTACAAGATAAACAGATTGCAGATGCAGTTTTAACTATTTTTAAAACTAGACACGATTTAGATTTATTCAAAAAGAAAGCCCTATACATTTATATAAGAGAAATGACTGATTGTGAGACTCCTCATTTAACAAAAGTTATTTCCGTTCTTAAAGAACACTGGATTAAAAAGTATCAATACTACTACGACGAAGGTCTTATTTCAAATAATCCTCAGTAACTCTATTTATAATAAAACTTATTATGGGTTTAGATAAAGAAATATTTAACGGAAAAACTCTATCTGATCTCTTTTCAGAAATACATGATAACTCTACTACAACTAGAGCTCAAGTAAAAGCATTAATAGGAGAACTTAAACCTCTTATAGAAAACATAGGAGACGCTACTTTAATCGTTCCTATGATAAAAGAGTACATGGAGATAGGAGTTAAAAATGATGAAGCTCTTATTAAACTAGCTACTATTGTTCAAAGAATAGAAACAGCTAATGCTAAAGGAGACGGATCAGATATGTTTGACTTTTCAGAACTACAAGATTTATTAGAAGAATCTGAAGAAGTTAAAAACGAAATAGAAACAAAAGAAGAAGAACAGGAAGATGGCATTTAGTACCGGTTTTATGCAGGGTAGAGGTTCTTCTGCAGCTGGAAGCGGTGGTGGTAGTGGACCATCTAGTACTTTTGCTCGTGTTGTAGATGTAATAACTGATTCCTTTCACCCTAAGTTTGATGACTATGGAGGCTCTCAAGCTATAAATGGAGTGTTCTTTAGATCTTTATCAGGAGCTAAAAAAGAAGAAGATGACACTCAACTAAGATTTGCATTCTGTTCTGATGTAAATATAAAAAGAGTACCTCTTAAAAGTGAAGTAGTGGAGATAGTATCACTATCATCCGAAAGAAGAAGTACTGGACCTAACTCTACTAAAACATATTGGAGGCAAGTAGTACCAATGTGGAACCATCCTCATCATAATGCTTATCCTGATACCGGTCAGTTTGAAGACCAACAAAGTGAAGCTGATTTTGGAGATTATTTTGAAGAAACAGATAAAGTAAACCCTCTACAACTATTTCCAGGTGATATATCTATCGAAGGAAGACATGGTCAATCCATAAGAATGACCGGTACTAAGTACGATTCTAATATATGGATAGATGATAGTAATAATGGGGAACCACTTACTATTATACGTAATGGTCAAAAAGAAGCAGAATCAGGAGATGAATCTGTTTTAGAAGATATTAATGAAGATAAATCGTCTATTTACTTAACTTCTGATCATACGGTAGAGTTAGAACAAGCAAATGAAAAAAGAGAGAGTTGGAAAGATGAACCTGAAAAAGCAGATAAGTTTAAAGGTTCTCAAGTAATCATTAACTCTGGAAGATTATATTTTAACGCATATGATGAACATACTTTAATATCCGCTAAAGAAGGTATTGGGCTAAACGCTAAAACAGTATCACTAGATGGAGAAGAATATGTAGGATTAGATGCTAAAAAGATTTATTTAGGAGCAGCAGCTCTTAAAAGAGAACATGAACCTGTGTTAAAAGGAAAGACTTCTACAACATGGTTAAATGACTTAACAAAACAAGTCAAAACTTTAGCTGATACGATGGCTAAACTACCACCAGCACCACCAGCTGCAATAGCTAAACTTATTGTTACTGGTAATACTGTACTACCGTTGTTAGAAATCTTAATAAATAAACTACCTCAACTACACTCTAAAAAAGTATTTACTGAATAATGGCATACGTACATCTCAAAGAACAGAAAATGGGAGCAGCTATTGCCAAGATAGTTGGTAAACTGCAAGGTAAAATATCAGCTAATGCTATTAGTCAAACTATAAACATAGCTAATAGTTTAAGAAGTGGAGGATGTCCTTCTTCAGATAAGTTAGGAAGACTTCAAAATCAAGCTGCAGGTATAAGTAATGCTTTAGGAGGAATAGATAGAAGATTATCTAAGTTTAAAAAACTACCTAAAAAACTTAAACCTCCTGTGAAAGGGTTAAAAGCAATAATAAAGGTTATTACATCACTCCCTATACCACAATCTGTACCACCTGGTTTCGGTCTACCATTATTAATAACAACTAAATATTCAGATTTATTAGTTAAGATAAGAGAGTTTGTAGTACAGATAGAAGAAATTATTGGTACTATAGAAGCAGTTTTAGACGCACCTTCTTCTTCTCTATCAGCAACTTTAGATATAGTTAGTAGAGCTGATAACGCTGTTACATCATGTGTTATATCAAAACAGTTAGAAGATGAACTTAGTAACGGTAACATATCAGAAGAAGAGTTAGATGAAGCAGGATTATTAGATGAAGATGGTGTTTTAATATTTTCTACTCTAGGTCCTACTTTTATAGGAAACGGTAATCTTACCGAAAACGGTATTACTAATCCAAAAACACTATGCACTGAAGAGCAAATAAAAACTGGTGATACTGATAACTGTTTAATAGCAGGAACAGGATCTGGTACTGATGGTAGATTTAATGAAAATGATTTTGATACAGATAACCCAGATGCTGCTTTAGCCGCACTTGCTGATGGGTTAAATAAGTTACAAGATAGTAATATAAGTGATGATGCTAAAAATAGTATAAAAAAACTATTAGATAAAATAAACGATAGTAAGCAAGATGATAGTGGAGAAGATTTAGATTTTAACTATATTGCTGCTAACGGTATAAAATATTTGTTAGAGATACAAAAAGATCCTAACTCACCTGCTATTGCACCAAAAAGATTTGCAGTAGCTAAAACAATAGATGAAGGAGTAGCCGTGTTAAAAGGGCAATCCTCATTTAGTTCTGATGTAAATGTACTTTTAGACGAAGTAAAATTTAGATTAGATAATCAACTTCCATAACTAAACTATTTATATATATGAAACTCGATCAACTAAGAAAGATAATACGAGAAGAAGTAAGAGCAGCTGTTAAGGAGGAGTTACAAGAAATGTTAACTGAAGCAGTTAAAATAGCAAGTACTCCTACTAAACAAGTATCTCAAACTTATGCAGAAGTACCTAAAGGTCAACCAAAAAAATGGTCTGTAGGTAAAAGTGCAACACTTGATGAAATGTTAAATGCTACTAAAGCTGATATGACAGGAGAAGAAGCAGCTAACTTTGTAGGTCAAGGCGTACAAAAACCAAACTTTGCATCTATGATGTCTACCCAAATGACAAAAGAACATAAAGGTCCTATGCCGGGTATCGATATCACACAACTTGATTTTGTAGGAAAAGCAAAATCTATATTAGATGCATCAATGAAAAAAGATAAAAATAGAGCAGGTACATTATAATGCCAACAGAAGTAAAAAAAATAGATCCGTTAGATTTACAACCTCGTAAAGCGGTTGGAGTATCACTACCTTTCTCAGGTAAAGCTGTCTTTAATCAGACATTTCAAACTAAAGATGCTATAAAGACTAACCTTATTAACTATTTTCTTACAGCAAGAGGAGAGAGATATTTAAATCCTCTATTTGGTAACGAACTACAAAACTTATTATTTGAAAATCTTAATCAAGATTCTATTAGAAGAGTAGATTCTTTAGTAAGAGAAGACCTTAGTATATTTTTTCCAAGAATAATACCTATAGATATAAACACTGTAGGTGATCCTGACACAGGAACTATTCAGTTTGCATTAAAATATAAAGTATCTGATACTAATATTGAAGATGAAGTAGTAATAAACTTTGATTAAAAATGGCTGAAACAAGAGACATAAAGTATATTAATAAAGAGTTTGGTGATTTTAAGAACCAGCTTATAGAGTATGCTAAAAACTACTTTCCCGATGCATACAATGACTTTAGTCCATCATCACCTGGACTTATGTTTATTGAGATGGCAGCCTATGTAGGTGATGTACTATCTTTTTATCAAGATACTCAACTTCAAGAGACATTCTTACAACATGCAAAAAATCCATCTAATCTATATTCATTAGCATATATGATGGGTTATAAACCAAAAGTAAGCACACCAGCCGAAACTACATTAACTGTAACTCAAAACGTAGCTGCTACAGCAGGATTTACTCCTAACTGGAATCAAGCATTAAAAGTTAATGATTCAGCAGTTATAACATCTAACACTGATGGTAGAGCTACCTTCTTAACTAACAAACCAGTAGATTTTACATTTAGTAGCTCATTCGACCCAACTGATATTAAAATATACTCAGTAGATGAAAACGGAAAACCAGCAGAGTTTACTTTATCTAAGTCAGTTAAAGCATTTTCTGGTACTATTCAATCAACTACAGAGACTTATACTACTGCAGAAAAGTTTGCTACCATTAATATAGAAGATGAAAACATTATTAGAGTATTAGATATTGTTGACAGTGATGGTAAAACATGGACTGAAGTACCATTTTTAGGTCAAGATACAGTATTTAACGAAGAAAGTAATACTAGTACTGATTCTAATCTTGCTCCTAATAAACTTAAAGTAAAGAAAGTACCAAGAAGATTTGTAACTAGATTTACATCTAAAGGAGTTTTACAAATACAGTTCGGTTCTGGTATATCAGGAGGTAACGAAGATTCATTCTTACCTGATCCTTTTAGAACTGACAACAGTATAACTGATGGTACTGGAGTAGGAGAACTATATAAAGCATATGATCCATCTAACTTCTTATTTACAAGTACTTATGGACTAGCTCCTACTAACGTAACATTAACTATAAGATATTTGACTGGAGGAGGTACATCTGCTAATGTTCCTTCTAATACTATTAACTCTATTACTACTGCTACATCTACAGCTACTGATACAACTTATCAAGCTACCCTAGCATTTAATAACCCAGAAGCAGCTTTTGGCGGTAAAGATGGAGATTCAACAGAAGAGCTGAGACAGAATAGTTTAAAATCTTTTGCTGAACAGCAAAGAACAGTAACATTACAAGATTATGCAGTAAGAGCATTATCATTACCATCTAGATTTGGTACTATAGCAAAAGTATATGTAACTCAAACTACACCTCCTAATCAGGGTAATAGTCTACTTAGTACTAATCCATTAGCTATATCACTTTATACATTAGCATATAATAATAATGGTAATCTAACATCTACGCCGTATAGTCTTAAAGAAAACCTAAAAACATATCTATCTCAGTTTACTATGATTGCAGATGGAGTAAACATCTTAGATGCATTTGTGGTAAATATTGGTGTAAAGTTTGAAATAGTAACACTACCTGGTGCTATCACTAGAGATGTATTATTAGAATGTAATAGAAAACTAAAAACATTTTTTGATATAAGAAACTGGTCTATTAATCAACCTATTAATCTTTCACCAGCATACACATTATTAGATAATGTTAAAGGAGTACAAACAGTAGAGAGTATAGAAGTAGTTAACAAAGTTGGAGGAAACTACTCTCAATATGCATATGACGTAAAAGGAGCAACAAAGAAGAATGTAGTTTATCCTTCTTTTGATCCTAGTATATTTGAAGTAAAATATCCTGATACTGATATTGAAGGAAGAGTAACATCATTATAATGGCAATATTTAGAATATATCCCGAAAAAGATACTACTATTTGGTCAGAACCAAACATTAGCAATATATATGGCAATGCTGGTTTAGACGAAATACTAGAGGTTGGTACGTATAAAGACATAGATGATACTCATAGAGTACAAAGATCACTTATTCAGTTTTATACTAATCAAATACAGTCTACTATTAACTCTAAAGTAACAGGTCAATGGACTGGTAGTTTACACCTTTCACTAGCAGAAGCAGGGTCTCTTCCAGAAGATTACATATTACACGCATTAGCAGTAAATGGATCTTGGACTACTGGATTAGGTAAAAGAGACGACTTACCTCTTAATAAAACAGGATGTAGTTGGAAGTATAAAGGAGCACAACAAGATGCTTGGACTTCACTTGGAGGTGATTATATATCATCTTCTTTAGCTTTTGTTTCTAAAAGTGTTAAACTTAGTCAAGACTTAGATATAGACGTAACAAGCATAGTACATAGTCATTACTCTAGTTCATACGGAAATGCAGGTATAATGTTAAAACTTTCACCTGATAACGAAAATAACACTACATCATCTATAAACCTTAAATACTTCGGATCAGATACAAATACTATCTTTCCTCCTTATTTAGAGTTCAAATGGGATGATTCCAGTTATAGTAGCTCATTAACTGAGCTGTCTACTGATATAGCAACTATTGGTATAAAAAACCATAAGGAGAAATATGCTGATACTGACTCTATAAGATTTAGATTATCAGCTAGACCAAAGTATCCTACCAGAACATTTACAACTTCTTCTATTTACCTAACTGAATATAAACTTCCTCAACTATCATATTGGGGGGTTAAAGACGAATATAGTGGAGAAATGATAGTAGATTTTAGTAACCATACTAAGATAAGCGCAGATAATACAAGTAGCTATTTTGACATCTATATGGAATCTTTTCAACCAGAAAGATATTATAGATTGTTAGTTAAAACTACTGTAAATGATAGTACTATCGTTATAGATAATAAAAATATATTCAAGGTAACTAGACATGGCTAATGAACTAAGAATATCCAAAACACAACTCGACAAGAAAGATTTAGATAAAGTTATTGATAGATCTTTTAAGACGTTTGGTCAACCGGACGCTGCTGAAGCAGAGTTTACGGTAGAGGATTTCTTTGTGGAATATGAAAATCTTTTTAATGAAATACCATTGAATGGAGAAACTAACTCCCATGAATACCTTATAAAAACTAGTGGAGCATTATTAGAGTTTGATAAAGACACAGAAGATATACAACCTTTATTGGATGAAATATCTCAACTTAGACAACAGTTATTAGAAGCTAATCAAGAGATTATAGATTTACAACAACCTGATGAATAGTGGCAGAATATAAATACATATTAAAGACTATTGATCCCAAAACGTTAATAAAGACTGGGGAGATAGAAGAGGGTCAAAAAAAGCTAGTTGACTCTTTTTCTGTAAACTCTCTATTTGATTCTAATAAAAACGTAGCTAATCTTAAAATATTCTCTCTTAATGATGACTTACTATTTGAAGATGCAGATTATAGAGGTTATAGTTTAACCGGAGCAGGTGCAGGAGCAATAACTACCGGTTCTTCAGTACTAACTGTAGAGCCTTCTAAAGATGTAGTTAAGTATGACTTTGGTACTGGTGATGTAAAAGTTGTATACTCATTTACTGATGATATATTTTCTGATACTAAAAAACCTATAAGACACTTTATCGAAAGTATTTCAGCAGATAGAACTGAAATAAGAGCTCTAACTAATGAACTTACTGATAAAGACTATTCATCATTAATAAGTACGTTTAAAAATGAAGTAGATACTAATAGCTTTCTACCTGATTTCTTTTTAAAGTTCGAAGATAATATAGAAGTAAAAGGAGTAAATGTAAGTCAAGAAAAAACTGATAAAGGAACAGCTCTTCTACTTAAACTATACGAACCATTAAATGGTTCTATAAAACCTAACAGTATATTTACTGTACAAGAAATAATAGCAGATTCATTTGGATTTGAAGTAGAAGCAGATCTTATAAGTGAAGAAGAAAAGTTTACAAAACTAAAAGGTCCTAACTTTAACGTTGAACTTGATAGTGAAACAGCTACTCCTACTGAATATTTAAACTATAACGAACTTTTTAGTTACCCAGTAACAGGTAGTAACTACGAACTTTTATCACTATTTAATAAATCTGGAGCTGAAATAAACATTCAATACGATGAATATTCAAACTATATTCATTTTTCATCTGCAGAAGAAAGATTAAGAAACTTTAGATATAAGTTAGATCTTATAAAGAGCCATGAAAGTACAATAAATACTATTCGTCAATCAGGATATGTAAGTAACAATGCAAGCGGTAGTGCTGAATACTACGAAGGTTTAATAAATGGAATAGTAAGAAACTTTGATCATTACGATAGACATTTATACTTTAGTAGTGGTAGTACATCTTGGCCTAAATCTAACTCATCTAAACCGTATAATAACTACGCAAGCAGTCATACCTCAGGATCTACTTGGTATAATAATCAACTAGTATTAGCAGAAGCTTACGATAATACCAACCCAGATAACCTTGACGGAACAGTCCCAATGTTCTTAAGAGAGGATACTAATAACGAACCATACATGTTGTTCCTTAGCATGATTGGTCAACATTTTGATAATCTTTGGATATATTTTAAAGCAGTATCAGATAAGTATGATGCAGATAATAGGTTAGATTTCGGACTATCTAAAGATTTAGTTAAAGATGCGATAGAGTCTTTTGGGGTAAAACTATATGAAAATAATCAAACTACTGGTAACCTATTTTCTTTATTAGTTGGAGAAACACCAGCAACAGGTAGTGAGTTAATATCAGAAGTAGTAACTATATTATCTGGCTCAAGTAATGAAAACTTACAACCTACCGGTATAGACAACTATCAAAAAGAAGTTTATAAAAGAATATATCATAACTTACCTTTATTAACAAAAGCTAAAGGTACTGAAAGAGGTTTAAGAGCGTTAATAAACTGTTTTGGTGTACCATCATCATTACTAGAAATAAGACAGTTTGGAGGAGCTGCTATTGATAGAACAAGATACTTAGGACCTTATACTCATACTACTTCATCAATAGATAAAATAAGACTAGATTTAACAGGGAGTATTGCCACAGGTAGTACTTTATCTAGATATACATCAGTAGTATCTGAGCGAGAAAAATATTCAGACGATATTCATACAGTTGAAGTAGGTTTTAACTATAATGATATGGCTGAGAACTTTGTTAAACTACACTTAACAAGTTCATTTGATATAGATAACTTTATAGGCGACCCAGGAGATAAGTACAATAGATCATATGATAAGCTTAATAGAATAGCTTCAATGATTACTAATGATACTCCTTCTTGGGAGGATTTAGTATTACTATGGAAAGATTGGGATAGTTTTTGGGAAGGAGATGATTTCTTTGCAGACCCAACAGCGTTTGTACATATTATAAAGTACTTTGATAACTCCTTATTTAGAATGATAAGAGATTTTGTACCTGCAAGATCTAATGTAAATACAGGAATAGTAATACAACCTCATTCGTTAAATAGAAGTAAAGCTAAACAAGTTGAAGTAAGTTGGGAAGAAAAACAATATACGAGTTCAATAGATGTATCTGAGATTACTGGTAGTGATGCAGGAGCGTTTGTAAGTGGTTCTACCACTAACTATGATTATATTTTAAAAGGAGCAGTTGGTCCTGTACCAAGAAGCATATCAGATGAAAGACACAAAGTAGACGGAGAGTTTTCAGGTTCAAATCTTTTGGCAGTAAACACTTCCCCTGATATTAATAGAGATAACCCATTTAAGAAAACTGCGCAACCTATTGTTAAGTTTGACGTAACCTTCTTTAACCTATCAGAACCTATTCCTGCTTCATGTAATATAACATTAGTTGCTCAATATTTAGGAGATGTATTTAATATTTACGCTACAGGTTCAGCAGATGGATTTGTAGAGAAGACTTATCCTAATACTGTAGCACAAACTAGTGGATCATTTACGTTTGCACATGACTACAACACATATGCATTCTTTACAGTTCAAGGTACTGCAGCATATTATCCAGGAGGTAACTTTGATGGGTGGTATACTAACCCAACATCATCAGGAGCTACTCATTTGATTACAACTAGTTCAGTATTGAATATTTATTATAGTACTCAAACAGCATCTGGTTCTAACTATTATGCAAGATTTAGTTAAAAATGACACTACAAGAGTTTATAAAAGCAAATCCAACTAGCTGGGGCACCGGTAACGCTAACTTATTAGTAAGTAGTAGCGTATCTGGTTCATATCCTCACATTGAGTCTTTTCCTCCGTATACAGTGAAAGGTATATCTATTCCTTTTACAAGTAAAAACTCTCAATATATAGAACCAGCATTAAAAGAAGTAAATGAGTTTAGATTTAGTGTACACAGTGGTACTATAGTAAAATCTAAAGTATTAGGTAGACAAAAAAGAAATGGTTATTATTTTTTTACTCTTACAGATTTTGTAATAAACTCACTTCCTACCACATTAGACTTTGATAATAACCCAGAAGTTTTGAACTCTGAGTTTATTTTCGTACCTTATGTATCAGTATCATTTATTAATAATGACTATAATGTACTTCTAAGTAACTGTGCAAGAAGTAAGTTAAGTGATACTAATAGAGTAGTTGATAGAATAACAGCATTATCAGGTTCAGCAGATCTACCTTCTAACTACAATGCCATTATATCTCAATCAGCAGAAAGAGCTGAACTACAAAATTGTTCTTATACTAAAGTAGGTATTGTATCAAGTAGATATGAAGGTACTAGAACATCAAAAGCAGGTAACTTTTATGAGTTTAATGAAGATTTTTTTGAAAGTAAAGTATTGACTAGAGGTATACCAGGTAACGATCCTGCATTAGCATTGAAAGAGTTTAGAGGAAGTGTTCATCCTAATGATTCATCAGATGCTACTATCAGAGCAATACAGCTTTCTGATAGAGAAGTAGAAAATATATTTTTTGATACTATAATATCAGGTTCTCACCCAACAAAAGCATTTTCAAACTTCCCTGTATCAGGTAGTTTTTTAGAAACAGAACAAGGTACAAGATTTGTAAGATCTGTAAATAGTAAGATCTATTCAGTAGATAAAGGTCAAATATACACAACTAACGAGCTCGGAGGAGTTATCGCAGTAACATAAATGAAATACTAACATATTTATATATAAACATAAACAGAAATGGGATACTTAAATAATTCGATAATAACCGTTGATGCCATACTGACTAAAAAAGGTAGAGAGCTTTTAGCAAGAGGCGATGGTTCATTTAAAATTACTCAGTTTGCCTTATCGGATGATGAAATAGATTATACACTTTATAATCCCGTACATCCATCAGGTTCAGCTCTCTACGGTGAAGCAATAGAAAACATGCCGTTATTAGAAGCTTTTCCTGATGAAACTCAAATCATGAAGTATAAGCTCACTACTCTACCTAGAGGGACTTCTAAACTTCCAGTTTTAGATATAGGATATTCTTCTGTAACATTGAAACAAGGAGCATAATTAGCTATATCACCACAGACTCTTAACTATCAAGGAGCTACTTCAACATTTGAAGCAAATGGATATACAGCTATAATAGCAGATGCTAGAGTACTTAACTCATATACTGGGGTAGGTATCAATACAGAAGAAGCAGAAAAACTTAACTCTACTACTACACTTGGAACTAACGTATCAAGAACAGTAATCGGCACATCAGTAAACTTAACTGCAACAACAGTTAATACTTTATTTGGTACTAGAAATAGATTACAGACTACAATCACAGTAGTAGGAAGAGATTCAGGAGCAAGGATAACAGTACCAGTAACAATCACTAAAACTAACTAACAATGTCATATAAAAGATTTGATAAAGAAGATGTTGTAATAAGTGCAGAGTCGGTAACGGCTCCAGTTTGGACTGGTGACATTGTTACTCTTAACACTTTCTTTACATCATCAACACAAATAGGTGGTGTATCAGGAGATTATTATTACAACATATACCAAACAGGTTCTGATTTAGCTAACTCAAGAGTACAGTATGCTATAGGATATGCAGATAAAAAAGGTTCCGGTTCGTTAAACTTCAATGTAAACGTACCTGGTAAATCACCTTCTGCTGTATTATATGGTCAGTATAGAAACCTAGTCTTAGGAGACGAAGAAGCTGATTTTACTTTTGGAACTCAAACATCTGAATACTTTTACGTAATATCAGTTGATAGAGCAAGATATAGAGAAAAACTTCTACCAGGTTCATTAGACCTTGTACTTAATCTATCAGGAAGTAATGGCTCAGTAAGATTAACTGATAATAGTAAACTTATTACCACTACTACATTTTCTGATTCTGGAAGAGTATATGAACTAATAAGCGGTTCAGTTGGTAATATTTCTGCTGGAGCTAAAAACTCTGATGGATTTACTAACGGTTCAGGATCATATGGTAAGTTTTTACCAGATATCGGAGTAATACTTATTAATGGAGTAGCTTTAGATGCTCCTCTTGCCGCTGGTGGATTAGGAATGTCAATAAACAGACAAAACAACCCAGCATCAGCTCAAAATACTAGAAGATTTTATGACCTACTAGCTAGGGAACCTAACTTTAGATTACAATCAGAAGAAACTATTTCATCTAACTTTATATTTGTTAGAGCTAGAAATGCAGAGTTTAACTATTCTACTAACCCTTCTTTAATAACTGGTTCAGGCGAAATACGTCATAACGTAATGATTAACTCACCACAGTCATTTATTACTGCTGTTGGTTTGTATAATGATAATAACGATCTGCTTGCAGTAGCTAAACTTTCAAGACCACTTTTAAAAGACTTTACTAAAGAAGCACTCGTTAGAATCAAGCTTGATTATTAATGAATGAGCACCTACAAAAAACTAAATCGTCAAGATGTCTTTGTATCTGACTATGTAGCCAAGAAACAATGGGAGGTTACAGGTAGTCTATCTAACTATGATATAGAAACGTTACGAGGGTTTTCAGGTTCAGTAATACCGGGTTATTTTTATCCTTTAGATCTTCATAACGGAAGATATGAATCATTAGTATTTGATAGTATTAATCATAACTTTTATGCTGATAGAACAGGCGATGGAATATTTTCTGGTTCAAGAGATCTATCACTACAAACTTCTCTAACATATAGTGGTTCAAGACATCTACAAACTGAGGTAGGAGTAATATCTTTCGGTAAAAATGTTTTTGGTACTCATATAGAACCTAACACAGTAAGTATAACCCCTTTACAAAGTAATACAGATGCTTATATTTCTGCTGACTATATGGGGAGAAAAGAAGATGGATTAAATGATTATATAGAAAGAGTTGGGTATTGGTATGATAGTAATCCTATTAACACTCAAGATTTTTTAGTATCGGAAAGTGTATATGTAGCAGAAACTGCAACTAATCAATATGTAGATATAGATCAAGACCAACAAAGATTAGAACTAATAGATGATGGTGACGGTAACTTAATCTACAGTGGTAGTGAAAAGAGTTATACAAATCCTAAAAAAATAGTTGGTGATATTATTTATAATCAAGGACTAGCTATAATAACTGACCCTGATACAGCGAGATATTTAAGTACTTATAGTAGACATAAGTTGCGATGGAAATCAAATCAACCTATTTATACATATAATGTACACTGTAAGGTAAAAGATTCAGAAATGAACTTTACTTATAACCCTTCAGCGGTAACAGGTTCAGATGGAGTAGTAGCATCAAATGTAACAGGTAGTGCTTTTTCTCCATACATTACTACAATAGGATTGTATAACGATGCAAATCAGCTTATTGCAGTAGCAAAAACAGGAAGACCTGTTCCAAAACCGGTTAATACAGATATGACATTAGTCGTTAAAATAGATTTATAATGGCAATAACATTTAGAGCAAATAAAGGACAAGCGTTAACATACGGTGAGATGGATACCAATCTTGGTAACTTCTTTTATTCAAGCTCAGTTTCAAATAATGGGACAGTACTGAACCTACATTATACTGGTAGTTCTGCTGTACCCGTAACTAATACTGCTCATCAAGTATCATTACTAAAAGGTCTTACCCCTGGAGCAGATAAAAGAATAGCTTTCTATACTGGAAGCAGCTCTATTACTACTCAAGCAGGATTTATTGTAGACCCAAGTGGTAGTATAGGTATAAATGTAAACGAAACAACTGACTTACCATTGACTTATAAACTTACCGTATCAGGTAGTATAGGTGCAATAGGTTCGTTCAATCAAATATCAGACGAAAGATTAAAATCAGATATACAACCTATAGAAGGAGCTCTAGATAAAATATCAGATATCAGAGGAGTTAGTTTTGAAATGGGAGGTAAAAAAGACATTGGTGTAATAGCACAAGAAATACAAAAAGTCTTACCAGAAGTTGTTACTGAAGATAATAAAGGCTATCTTTCAGTAAGCTACGGTAACATCGTAGGTGTATTGATTGAAGCAGTAAAAGAGTTAAAAGCCGAAGTTGAAGAACTAAAAAAGAATAAGTAATGGCATTAACGTTTAGAGGCACAAAAGGATCACCATTAACTCATGACGAGTTAGATTTAAACTTTAGAGAGTTTTTCTACTCTGCTTCTGTAGATGGAAATATTCTAGAGTTACATAGGTCTCAAAGTTTAGCTCAACCAGTTAAACTACCAATGCCAAGATCTATAGGTAATGACGGATATATACAACTTAAAGAAGGTAATGGACCTTCTGGTTCAGGTGAGTTTGTTACTGCATCTAAAGACTTTAAGTTCGATTATACTTCAAGTATATTATACGTTACAGGTACTTACAATCATAAAGGAAATGTAGATGTACAAGGTGATATGCTTGTAAACGGAGTACTAACTGCTCAACAATACAATGTATCTTTAGTATCATCATCTGTATCTTATTCATCTGGATCAAATAAGTTTGGAGATACCTCAGACGACTCTCATGATTTTATAGGTAGAGTACTAATAAATGGTATCCATAGACTTACAGGTTCAGCTACTCAGTTAGGTAACAATACTTTAACTGGTAATCAAACTACTATAGGAAATACTATTCTAACCGGTAATCTTAATCAAACTGGTAACTACAGTTTATCCGGAAGTTTAAATCAATCAGGTAGTAGTACTCTTACAGGAACAGTTGATGCACAAGGTCAAAGTAGTAAAATAAGATTCCATTACGATAATACAGGTTCACTACCAAATGCAGGAACATATCACGGTATGTTTGCTCATACTCATGCTGAAGGTAAAGCATGGTTTGCTCATGGAGGAGCTTGGGTAGAACTAGCTACATCAGCATCAATCCAAAATACATACTTAAAAAATACTACTGATACACTATCAGGTTCTCTTACTGTACTAGATAATATTAATGTAGGTTCTTTATTATCTAATAAACACAATATAACCGGTTCAGTTAATGTTACTGGATCAGTTAGCGCAACTCAGTTTAATGCTATCAATGGAGTAGGTACTCCAACACTTACATCAGCAAACAATATTATTTTAAGTGCATCTAACTTTGTACAAGTTAAAGATGCATTGTTTAGAATAAACTCTTATGCAAATGCTGATACAGGTAGTTTAACAACATCTAATGGAGACTTTTATTATAACACCGACAGACATCTTTACTTTGGTGTTGTAAGTGGTTCACATACTGCTTTTGCTTCTGCAGGAAGCTCAGGTATTAATAATATAATAGAAGATACTTCACCCCAACTAGGAGGTACTTTAGATCTTAATACATATAATATCAGTGGTAGTGGTAGTATTAATATTGAAGGAGGCATTTCTGCTACAGGTGATATAACAGCTTATTATTCTTCTGATGAAAGATTAAAAGATAATATTACTGTAATAGGAAGTGCAATAGATAAGATAAATCAAATAGGAGGATATGAATTTGATTGGAATAATAGTTCTGAGCATAGCGGTCATGATGTTGGTGTTATCGCTCAAGAAATCGAAAAAGTGCTGCCAGAAGTAGTAGTCGATAGAGATACCGGGTACAAAGCAGTACGTTATGAAAAAATCGTCGCGTTATTAATACAAGCTATAAAAGAGCAACAGTTACAAATAGATGAGCTAAAGTCAAAGCTCTAGCGGCAGAAACCAACTTATATGGATATGACATACCCTTCCTGGACTTACCAGGGTAGGATCTTCAACGATATATCAGACTTCCCAGAAGGCACTTACGGATTTATTTATGAGGTTTTTCATAAACCCTCCGGTTTAAAGTACCTTGGTAAGAAAGTATTGTTTTTCGAAAGAAATAAGAAGTTAGGTAAAAAAGCTTTAGAAGCTTTAAGAGAAGAAAGAAAAGCAAAAGGTATCGGAGGACGTACCCCACTTAAACAAAAAGTCATAAAAGAGTCTGATTGGAAAGACTATTATGGCTCTCATCCTAAAATACAACAACTTGTAAAAGATTCGGATGATCTATCAAAAGATTTTCAACGTAGAATACTTGACTTAGTCCCTAGTAAGAAGCTTCTCACATATTATGAGTGTAAACACCTATTTATAAATGACGTCCTAGAGACATATAGTCATCAGTATATAAATGACAATATACTAGGAAAGTTTTATAGAAAAGATTTTAGCAATGAAACTAAGTAAAATATTACTTAACGAATACGAAGATACTAAAATAGAGTTGAAAGGTGAAATGATTTTACCTATCGATAAAGAAGTAGCTTTGCAAGCTGAAGATGATGAATACAACAGAGGTCTTCTAGTAACTAGTAATAAAGATAGAAGCTACGATGTAGCGTACTGGGCTCAAGATTTAGAACCTTACCCTATAGAAGTAATAATAGACGGTAAATCAGTTTCTAAGGATGCTAAGATAATAAAACTTCAATATCACCCTGAAATGAAAACAGATGATTAGAATAAAAGAACTTATCGGATTCCCTTCACTACAATACCATATAGATAATGGACTGACATTACATGAGAATGTCTACCGTTATAACTCTGAAGCGTTTATACAACTATTTGCTGAAGCAAGAGACGCATGGAGAGACGGTTATATTACGTTAAACGAAGAAGATGAGAAACTTTTAGAAAGTACTGACATTGGTGAATACGGAGATTATAATGGAATGAAGGTACCATTAGACTTACCTATGGTATCACCAGATAAGAATGCTTTATTTGAAATAGGCTGCATGATTGATGAAATGATCGAAAACGAGGAAACGATTGATGAAGCTATGAGTATAGACGAAATGATCGATTATGATCTAGTTAAAGAGCTTGTCGAATCAATCGGCGGTACTATTAATATGGAAGCATTTAGAAAAGCTGTAGAAATACAAAACGAAACATTTGATTACTCAGGCTTTGATATGCTAAAAGCATCAGTTGATTATATTCCTGAAGCTGAATACAGAGGTAAGAAAGTAGCACTTAACAAACCAAAAAGAGGTGGATCTAAAAAGTTCTACGTTTATGTTAAGTCAAAGAAAGGTAACGTTAAAAAAGTATCATTCGGTGATACTGGTCTTTCAGTTAAGTTAAAGCAAAGAGGAGCTAGAGCATCTTTCGCAGCTCGTCATAAATGTGCTCAAAAGAAAGATAAAACAAAAGCAGGTTATTGGTCTTGTAATATAGGCCGTTATTGGAAATCATTAGGTGGCGGATCAAACTTCTCAGGTTACTGGTAGACCTTATTCTGAAAAAAAAGAAGACGGTTTTATAATAAGAGAGTTCTCTCGAAATACTCCTACTTACGAACTTGTATGGCATAGAGATAAGAAAGACCGTGTGGTTGAAGCTATGCATGAAACTGATTGGATGTTCCAACTTGATAATGAGGTTCCCCAGAGATTAACAGAAAACAAACTATTTATACCAAAAGAAACCTATCATCGTTTGATAAAAGGAACTGATGATTTAGTTGTAAAGATATGGCAAAAGGATTAACTCTAGGTAACTACGCAGGTAGTCCTAAAAGAAAAAGACCAGGCGTACATGCTAAGTCTAAATCGTCAAAGTTAAAAACCTCTAGAAACTATAAAAAAGGATATAGAGGACAAGGAAGATAAAATGAAGCTAAGTAATATAATATTAGAAGATTATTGGACAAGATTCAAACCCGAAGCTGAAGAGTTAGAAGCTGAGATGAGAGATACTTACAATAGAGATGATATCTTTGTTAGTATTATACAACACTCTAACGGAGACCATGCTAGAGGTAAGGTGAGTATTCACCAAAAAGAAGATCTTAGAAATGGAATCTATAAAAATATGAAAAACTTCTTAACTGCCAAAGGATTTGAAATAACAGGCGGAGCTAACTTTTACGATTATGATGATGATAGTGAATCTTTTCCAAGTATAAAATTTGAGTTTGCAATATGAAGTTATCAAAAATCATATTAGAGAATAAAAAACTCGTTGTACGAGAGCAACTAGACCTATCTTCTGAAGATGTTACTAAGTTAGCTGAAGCTATTACTAACAAACTTCAAGAATATTTAGATATAGATAATAGAACTTTACTTCACCAAACAGTTTCAGCTGCTATTGGTGACCTTTTGCAAAATAACGAAATATAAGTTGTTTTATAAAAATAAAGTTCTTATCTTTCTTAAAAGATACGGACTGGTTATATGGATTATACTTTCCTTTTAGGATCCATTGAAAATATATTGGGTAAAAGCCACAAGAGAGCTAGAGATAACTATGCTTTTCATTGTCCCTTTTGCAATCACCATAAGCCAAAGTTAGAGATTAACATGGCCACTAATGAAGAAGGAAAAAATCCTTGGGAGTGTTGGGTGTGTCAAACTAGAGGAAGAACTATTCGTTCTTTACTTTACCAACTAAAAACACCAAGAGATCAAGCTGCAGAGATTTTAAAATATTTACCAAAAGGAGTTCGAACAGAATATAAAGGTATATCTATATTAGAACTCCCTAAAGAGTATCAATCGTTATATTCAGCATCTACTACTTCTGTGGTAGCTAACTTAGTAAGAAAATACCTATATGAAAGAGGACTTACCGATAATGATTTTATTAAATATGGGATTGGATACACAACTACTGGAGAGTATGGAGGACGAGTTATTATCCCAAGTTATTCTCAATCCAATCAACTCAACTTTTTTGTTGCACGAGCTTATGATGGCAACTATTTTAAATACAAAAACCCAGAAGCTTCCAAAGACATAGTATTCTTTGAAAACTTTATCAACTGGAACCAACCTATTATTTTGTGTGAAGGAGTATTCGATGCAATGGCTATTCGTCGAAATGCTATTCCTATATTAGGTAAAAGCCTTTCCACATCTTTATACAAAAAAATAATAACCAGCCCACTTAAAGACGTCTATGTCGCATTAGATACTGATGCAAGAGATAGAGCTTTAGAAATAGCCGAACAACTACTTAACCAAGGTAAAAGAGTATTCTTAGTTAATCTACCACATAAGGATCCATCACAAATGGGCTTCAGAGCTTTTACTGAACTAATACAGACAGCAGAAGAACTTGATATATCAGGTATCATGCTGCATAAACTAGACCTATGATAAAACAAGGTATGAATATTCTCAAACAAAATGAGAAGAAGAGATTAGAGTTCAATGCAGAACTTAAACAAATAAACTTTTTAGATAGAAGAGTTTATAAGAGAGGCGAAGGAGTATATTACCCGTCCGTAACAACTATACTCCAATACATGCCCAAAAATAAGTTTTTTGAGTCTTGGCTCAAAGACGTTGGGCATAGCGCCGATCTTATAATGAAAAGAGCAGGAAAAGAAGGTACTCAAGTTCACGAAGCAGCTGAAGAGTTAGTAAAAGGAAATGAAGTATCTTGGATGGATGATTATGGTAATGCAAAATACTCTCAGATAGTATGGGAAATGATTCTTAAGTTTGCTGACTTTTGGAAAACTTATAAACCAGAACTTTTATCTTCCGAGGAGTTTGTATGGTCAGATGAGCATAAGTATGCAGGAACAGCTGACTTAGTTGTGAAGATGGATAACGAAGTATGGCTTTTAGATATAAAAACTTCTAACTCTTTACATAAATCATACGATCTTCAGTTAGCATCTTATGCTAAAGCATTAGGTGAAAGTAAAGATATAAAAATAGAAAGAACAGGTATAATATGGTTGAAAGCTCAATCAAGAGGTCCTTCTAAAAGAAAAGGAGTATATCAAGGTAAAGGATGGAAGATTGTAAATATAGACGATATAGATAAAAACTTTGAACTGTTCAAACTAGTCTACAAACTCTATGCATTAGAGAACCCAGTAACTGAACCTATTTATAATAGTTACCCTAGTACGATAAAACTATGAGGAAAAGTTGGATATTTGCTTTATTTTTACTATCTTTATATAGTTGCGGGAGTTACACTCTGCAGACTAATAAAGGTTATGAGATAAAGAGTATACTAGCTTTAACTGAAGCAGGTGATACCATTTCAGTACCTTATAAAGATTTTATAAGAGATAGATATGATAACTACACACGATTTAACTGGAATAATAACTGGTACTGGAACAACTGGCGATACGATTATACTTGGAGGTGGAACTACTACTGGTGGAACACACCTAATAATAATTATTGGTATAATACTCCTCGTTATTATGGCACACCTGTTAGACCGAAAGTTAAACCTAAAAATGTTCCAAGACCTGGAGTCGTACCGGGAGTTTTGCCAAACCCAAAACAACCAAGAATTAGAATAAACCAAGGAAGAAGAAATGAAACTTACACAACTAATCCTAGAGAAACGCAACAGACCCAAACTCGTAGTAATGGCGGGAGGAGCAGGAACTGGCAAGTCGTACCTACTCAACCAACTAGATCTAGGATCACTCCACCAAGTCAACCCAGACAAATACGTGGAGGATCCGGACAGCCCCGCATACAACAAACTCAACCCAGGAGTAGCTCTAGCCAACAAAGAAGCCGCAGCACTGGCAGACGACAAAACTAGCTTTGTTTGGGATACCACTGCTTCTAATCCATCTAAGATTAAAATGTTCTTAGATAAAGGATACGATGTGTATATGGTAATGGTTTATACTCACCCTGTTATAGCATTTATTAGTAATACAAAACGTAAAAGAAGAGTTCCTTCTTCCGCTGTATTCTCAACTTGGGCTAACGTATATAAGTTGATAGATGATTATAATAAAATGTTAAAAGGTAACCTTTCTATTTTTATTAACGATAGAGGAGGAGAGTTTGATAAATATATAAAAGAGTTTAATACTGCAGCAAAAAATGGTGCAGCTGGTATATCTGACTACTTAGAAAAGCTTACAGCTAAACTTGGACTTGAACAAGGTTCTACTTTTAGACAACCATATGAAATGTCTGATCAAGAAGAACAAGAGTTTTACAAAGCTGTAAAAAGTATAGACTATGATACTGAAGACTATAGTGAAGATAGAGCTTTAAGAAAATACTTTACAGATTGGTATAGAAAGAAAGGTACAGGACCTGGAGATGAAAAAATGGAGAAGAAACTTGCATCACACCGTAGAGAAAAAGAAAATGCAGCTACTAGAAATAAAAATACTTTAGATAGTATTGCAGATGATCTTTATGATCCTCTTTTTCAAGAAAAACTTATTCATTCAACACCTAGAGAAATAGATCAAAAGGTACAAAACTTTTTATCATAATGGCAGTAGCACTTTACCCAGGAGCATTTAAACCACCTCATAAAGGACATTTTGAAGTCGCTAAAAGACTTCTTAATGGTTCTCATAAGGGTAAAGTATATGATATATCCAACTATAAAGAAATAGGATTAGACACCCTTAGAGAGGTTGATAGAGTAGTAGAACCTATTAGAAAAGTAGTAGTATTTATAGGTGGAGGAGAACGTAGTGGCATTTCTCCTAACGAAGCAAAAGCAGTATGGGATATTTATAGTAAATACCTTCCAGGATTAGAAGTTGTTTTAGGAGATAGTAATCCTATGAAAGCAGCAAATGAATATGCAAAATCTAATCCAGAAGAACATTTTTATGCTGTCACTGGTATAAGATCAGAAGATGATTTTGGAGACCTTAGACGTATAACTATTTTTAAGAATAGAACTAACGTTGAAGGTTTAATCATTTCAGGAGCAAAAGATAATATAAGAGCTACTGATTTTAGAAAATCACTTCTATCTGGTAACTTAGATATAGTATTAGATTTTTTTCCTAAGGAAATAGATAGAAAAGAAATATTAAAAATAATGAACATGTTAAAAAAGAGTATTATATCTGAAGTAATGAAGGATAAAGTAGATGATCTTTTCGATGCATGGTTCAAAGAAAAGTTACCAAAACCAGGAAAGATTATACCTGAAGGTAGTTCTGGTACACCTATTGCACCCAGATCAGTAATAAGATCAGATGATCGTCATAAACTTATTACTCTTTATAATAGGGTAAAAAATCAAGTTGAGACTGACGGAATTGAAGTATCATTCCATCAAGATCATATAAAAGTTGGTTTATCAAATAAACAAGACAGTAAAAACTTTGACTTTACTCCATATATGGCTTCTATATTAGAATATATGATAGATGAAGGTATGAATATACAGCCATTACCTGAAGTAAAAATAAGAAGACAAGTTGCTGAGTCTGTAGACTTTTTTGGTAGAACAGCTTATTATGACCCAAATGTTAAAGAAGTAGTTTTATATGTTGAAGGTAGACATCCTAAAGATGTAATGAGATCCTTTACTCACGAAATGGTTCACCATATTCAAAACATAGAAGGAAGAATGGGAAATATACAAACATCAGATACTAATGAATCAGATGCTTTGTTAGAACTTGAAAAAGAAGCATACCTAGTTGGCAATATTACATTTAGAAACTGGGAAGATAAAACTAAAAACGGTTATGGAATCACTTAAACAACTTTTAAACGAAGGTTATCCTCTTAAAGAAGAGAAACCTACTCTACCTTACAAGATATATTGTGACATGGATGGAGTATTAACAGATTTTGAATCTAGATTTGATCATTTTACAGGAATGCATCCTCAAGATTATGAAAAAGAAAAAGGTAAAGCTGCCTTTTGGCACCTTATTGATGGTGAAGTAGGAGTTAGATTTTGGGTAGGAATGGATTGGATGCCTGAAGGAAAAAGGTTATGGAACTTTATTGCACCATATAAACCTGATTTACTTACATCACCTTCAAGAGAGAATCAATCAAGATTAGGAAAAAACTTATGGGTAAGAAATAACCTTACTCCTAAACCAAAAGTTATATTTGCATACTCAGCTGATAAGCAAAGATACGCAAATGAAAATAGTATATTAATAGACGACAAAAAATCAAATATAAATGAATGGGCTTCTAGAGGCGGTATAGCTATTAGATGTAAAGACGGAAACGTTGACCATGTTATAAACAAACTACAAGAGTTAGGTTATGAGTGAATCTCTACTAAAAAAAGAGTTTAAAGAATCAGACATACAAAGAGCAAGAAACCTAGTTAATAAAGATTTTACTAAAAAAACTAAACTACAAACTGGGTATCAAAAATCTTATAAAAGACACGAAGAAGGTGATATATGGGAGGAGTCTGGTAAAACTTGGACTATTAAAAATGGTCTTAAACAAAATATTACTAAGTTAGATGTTGCAAAAAAAGCTGTTAGAGTCCCTTTAACATGTCCTAAATGTGGAGGACCTATGAAACATCACTTAGCTAAAAAAATGTATAAAATACATGGGTTCTGTTTTGATCCTTGTACTGTTGAAATGGAAGCTGATTTAACTAAAGCAGGTTTATTTGAAGAGTATGAGAAGAAAATGATGCAAGGAAATATTAAAAACTTTGCTAAAGATATCGAAGATTGGGTACAAGATTTTGTAAATGAACAAATGTCTTTTGTTACTGAACAAGGGGATGTTGAAGATTGGAAATCTAATGAAGATATCAAAAAGAAGGTAGCCTCAAACTTAAAAACATATCTAGGTTACTTAAAAGAACATATGTAATATTTATATATAAAAACAATGACTCAGAAACAGCTTTTAGAAAACTTACTTTCAGAGATTAAGCATATCAAAACCCATATGCCTAATGGAGAGTTAAAGCAAATGCAAAAAGATTTAGAAGATATGAAAACTAATATCTCTGATCTTAAGTATACTTTATTAAACCCTGATAATGGTGTTATTGTTAATACAAACAAGAATACAGAATACAGGAAAGAGCTTCAAGATAATGAAGTTGATTTTAGAAATAAACTATCTGAAATAGAAGATTTAAAAAAATGGAAGGATAGTGTGACTAAAGCACTTTGGATTATATTCGGTATACTAGCTACAGTAATAGTAAGAATGTTAATGATGCATTCACAGCAAGGAGGATAGTGACTAGAAAAGAAATGCTTATCGCTTTAAGAGAAGTACTTCGAGAAGAAGCTACTATAAATGAAGGTATAGGTATGGACTATTTGAATAAAACAGCTAAAGAATACTTTGGTGAAGAAGATTTTGATGCAGCAGTTAAAGATGGTAATGCTCCAAATGCTAATGATGTAGCATTCTATATAAGTAAAAATGAAACAGATGAAATAGAAGAAGATAATCTATCAGATTTTTTAAAAAAGAATAACTACAAAGAACAACAAGTAGCTGAATATCAGTTTGACGAAGATAAATACGATTTCAGTAAAGCAGGAGGAGCAGGAGAATATGATAGTTCTATTATTATTTTTAAAGTAGTTGATAAAAAAGGTAAACTTATTCCAATACCAGGAGATAATACAAAAAAACCTTACCCTTATCTAGCAACTACTGATAGAGGATCTTTAAGTGAATTTTACCCGCTACTTAAAGAAAAACATGTAAAGATACTTAAAAGTATAGCAGATATATTTGAACCAAATGAAGTTTATGAAAACTATAAAGACGGTAAAGTCAAAGGTAAGTCTAAACCTGGTAGAGTAAAAAAATCAGGTGCTAGCTGTAAAGGCTCAGTTTCTTCATTAAGAGCTAAAGCTAAAAGGTACGGTGGTGAAAAAGGTAAAATGTATCACTGGTGTGCTAATATGAAAGGTGGAAAAAAATAATATTCTTTTAACTACTTGTGCAGTAGGAGATTTTTATACAGAGAAAGTTATAAAGTTTTTAGAAACAGATTTCTCAAAAAATTTTAATGTTCATATACTAACAGATGAACCATTATTATTCAAAGGTTATAATGCACAGAAATATAATCAACAACCATTTAACTACTTTGATAAGTTTATTTTCGGTATAAATAAAATACATGAAAATAAATCTTTAGGGCTTCTATATGATGCCGATGAACTTTGTAATCTTGAAAGAGATTTTACATCGTTTGATTTTGATTTAAATAAAATACAGTTCTTTCAATATTGGAACGAAGAAGGAACTTTAAACTCTCTTCCCCCAGAAGATGATTATTTTTGGGAGTTTTTTAAAGATATTATTAAACAGGAAGAAGTAAAAGAAAATAATATTTTACTTATACATGAAGATAGAATGTTGTTTCCAAAGTATGATTATTCAAATTTTTTACGTATATTTAAAGAAATGAAAGAACCTTTCACAAAAAACTCTTTTGATCATCATGGGCATAAAGGAGGAGTAGGAAATGGTGAAGGAGTAGCTTTAGGGTATTCACTATTCAAAACAGGGTTACCATTTAAGGTAATATATGGTAGTAATACTTAGACTATTTATTTATATACGTATATAAAACATTTTGCAAATGACCTACCAAGAAATAAAAGATCGTTTATCACAATGTGAACTAACATTGGAGAAAATAAAAGACGGTACATATAAAAATAATAACTCTATTAACGTCAAAGAAACTACAAAAAAACTAGAGGTTTTAAGAGAGTCGCTTCAATCCAAACTTAACGAAGCAGAGAAAGGAATGGTATTTACTGATGACGAAAAACAAGCTAAAGATTTAGCAGACGACGGTGCTAACGTAAAACTAACAAAAGAAATGAAACCAGGTTCAGAAGAGGCTTCCGAGCACGAAAGAATGAAAAAATTATCTCCCAAAGATCAAGATAGAATAAAACAGATTTATGCTTTAATGCAAAGAGAGAAAGATGCTATTGAAAAAGATGCAAGAAAAGCTAAAGGCATGATGGAGGATGAAATGGAAGATGATAAAATGGATCATGAAGGTGGAGATCTTGATATAGGTCATCAAGATGATGAACCTAACATGCTTAAAAAAGATATATACGATATTGCAGTATATGCTGCTAAACTTTATAAGCAGTTAGATAAATATGATAAATCAGACGGAGAAGTAGATTTTCCACACTGGTGGCAAGGTAAGGTTATTAAAGCAAGAGAGTTTATCTCTTCAGCACAACATTATTTAGAAGCAGAAGAAAAGCAACCAGCATTAGATCAGTTAGCTTTAGAAGGGAAGAAAAAAGGACTAGACGGCAAAGCATGTTGGGACGGATACAAACTACAAGGTACCAAGAAGAAAGGCAACAAGACTGTAGATAACTGTGTACCAATAAATGAAAGATCAGGAGCTGCAGTTAAAAAAGAATATGATGAACTAGTAGGCAAAATGAAACAACTAGCACAACATTATAAAACTGCTGAAGGTGATAAGAAAGACAAAATCGTTGCTGCTTTAAGACAACATACAGCTCGTAAAAGAGAACTAGAAGCTGAACTAGATGACGTAGTAGCAGGAACTGGACGAGGCCAAGAGTTAGATACTACAGCTGATGAAGCACAAGCAACTGGGTTTGGTACTGGTCAAGGTAGAAGTAAAACGATATCTAAAGGTAGAGAAGAAAGACCTGATTTAGCTAAAGCTAGAAAAGATGCTACAGTTGCACCTAAAAAGAAGTATGTAATGAAAAATGGCATACCTCACAAACACGATGCTGATGGTAATTTAGTTCCTCTTAAAAAAATGAACGAATATAGAGGTGTTCAAGAAGATATTATCGAAGTTATAAAGCAAATGGCTTTACAAGGAGACGGAGATGAAATCGAAGCTGCTATGGAGGTAATGGAGTTTATAGGACAGGAATTTAAAATAGATTTTGAGTTCGGTAGAGCTGGAGGAGGTAACTACGGTAGAAATCAAGGTAACCCTTACGAAGGTACTACTAAAGAAAATCTTGTTTTCAAAGAATTGATGACTAAAGAAAAGTTATTAGGTTTGATGAAAAATTCTGATGATGCTATGATTCAAACACGTCATGGACGTGAATTTGTTGTTTATAGCCCTTACTCTGATAATAAAGATAATGCTGAGATGTGGGGATCTACATCTGTTATTGCTTTAGATAGTGATGGAGCAGAACATGAAATAGAATATAAAGATATAGATAGTGTTGATGTTTATGATGAGGCAAAAAAAGAATCAGTAACTAATGAAGCAGTTGGAGAAATAGACGTATATGGATACCAGACTAAACATTTTGATATATGTCCAGGAGCAGTTGCTTTGTTCAATAAAATAAAAGCTGGTGATTATACTGACGGTGTACCAAGTTCTAATGAAGAAGGTAAACTTATAGAACTAGCTAAACTTCATGACGCTTTATTTGCTGTAGAAAAGATAGCTCTTAAAGGAGCTCCAGAAGATAAAGTAGATGCACTACACAAAAAAGCTATTGATACTGCATCAGATATATATGAACTAGGTAAAACCATAGGATTAGATCAAAATACAGATCTTGGGTATATTCAAGGTCATGTACAAAAAATAAATGACGCTTTAAGAAAAGGATAAGATGAAGAAATCTCAACTACATAATCTTATATTAGAAGCATACGCTGAAGTAATATCTGAGTTAAATGAAGCACCAGATAATCTTTACTATATAAAAGCTCCTAGAACCAACAAAGCATTACAAAACTCATTTGCTCAAACTATAGAAACTTTTTTTGATGCAAAAATAACAGACATCGTAGACGATGATGGTAGTGGTAATGTGATTATGTATTTTCCTAAAAAAGATTTTGATCCTGATATGATCGATAAGTTTAGGGATGATATACCTGGAGATGAAGAAGACAAAGATATGTTTATGCAAAACATGACTAACTTTCCTGGTGTAGATGAAGCAGACGATACAGATGATTACGGTAGACCTCATGTAGATCCAAAAGGTTCTAGAACTTATATAGAACCAGAAGGTATGCTACCTTCTAAAAGATTTAAAGATTTAATGAAAGAATCACTATTGGATGACCTTTCAGAAGAGGAAGAAGAACCTCAACCAGAAGAAGAACCTGATAACTCTGCAGGACCTGAAACAGTATTAGAAGATGCTACTGATACTATCTTATCTAAATTTCCTACAGTTAAACAAGCTATAGTAAAACTACAAACTGAAGACTTTAAAGAGTTTGTAGATTCAATAGATTGGATATCACCAAGACCTACTTCATTTAGAGTTAATCTTAAAAATGGTCAAGACTATATTCTAAAATGGACTGGTAAAACTTTCGAAGTTCAAATCTTAGGTAAAAAATACTTACTTTCTAACATTTCTGATTATCAACAAGCTATAGATAAACTTGCTTTACTATATAAAGAAGCTCCTATGAAAGGTGCTGGAGAAGAAGATATTGCTGGAGATACTGACACCGGCGGCGGTGGAGGCGGTGGAGGAGACTTTCCTGGCGAAGAAGGAGGCGCTGAAGGAGGAGAAGATTTCGGAGCTGATGATGCTGGAGGAGATCTAGGTGGTGATGAAGGTGGAGAAGATTTATCTGACGAGCCTATAGATTTCGAAGCCGGGGAAGAAGGATAAATAAGTTATGGCTAAAGACATAAAAAAGATAATCGCACAAGAGTATATCAAGTGCGCAAAAGATCCGGCGTACTTCATGAAGAAGTATTGTCATATTCAACACCCAACTAGAGGTAGGATCTTATTTGCACTTTATCCATTTCAGGAGAAAGTACTTCATTTATTTAGAGATCATCAATATCTTATTACTCTTAAATCAAGACAGCTTGGTATATCTACTTTAGCTTCAGCATATAGTTTATGGCTAATGCTATTTCATAAAGATAAAAACGTTCTTGCTTTGGCTACTACTCAAGCAACTGCTAGAAACTTAGTAACCAAAGTTATCTTTATGTATGATGAGTTACCAAAATGGTTGAAGTTACCTCATGTTGAAAAAAACAAACTATCATTAAGACTAAAAAACGGTTCTAAAGTACAAGCTAAATCATCATCTACTGATGCTGCAAGATCAGAAGCAGTATCGTTACTATTAATAGATGAGGCAGCATTTATAGATAATATAGAAGATACATTTACAGCAGCACAGCAAACCTTAGCAACAGGTGGTCAATGTATGGCACTATCAACTCCTAATGGTATTGGTAACTGGTTTCATCAAACATGGGAAAGAGCTGAGTCTGGAGAAAATAGTTTTTTACCTATAAGACTTCCATGGACTGTGCATCCTGAAAGAGACCAGTCATGGAGAGATCAACAAGATTCAGATCTTGGACCTAGAATGGCAGGACAAGAATGTGATTGTGACTTCCTTGCCTCAGGAGATACTGTATTTGAACCAGATGATATGTCTTATTACGAACAGACATATGAAAAGGATCCTTTAGAAAGAAGAGGAGTTGATGGTAACTTATGGATATGGGAAGGAGTAGACTATATGAAATCATATATGGTAGTAGCTGACGTCGCTAGAGGAGATTCTTCTGACTATTCTGCAGCTCATGTATTTGATATAGAGAACTGTGTTCAAGTAGCCGAGTATAGAGGTAAGCTATCACCTAAGGATTTCGGTAACTTTTTAACAGGTTTAGCATCCGAATATAATGAAGCATTGCTGGTCGTTGAAAATGCTAATATCGGATGGGCAACAATAGAGCAGGTTTTGGAAAGGGAGTATCGCAACCTTTACTATAGTTCCACTTCTAATATGGAATCAGTAGAATCATATATGCATAAGTATGAACGAGATAAACTCGTTCCTGGTTTTACAATGTCTATGAGAACTCGTCCGTTAGTTATAGCTAAGATGATCGAATACATTCGAGAACATTCAGTTACGATTCAATCAAAAAGGTTAATGCAGGAGATGCGAGTATTTGTGTGGAAAAACGGTAAACCACAAGCACAAGATAGGTACAATGATGATTTAATCATTTCTTGTGCTACTGCTCTATATGTTAGAGATACTGCTTTAAAACTACGTCAACAAGGTATGGATTTAGCTAGAGCTCAACTATCTTCTTTTAACAATCTTAATGCTCAAAATCAAGTAGTTATGAAAAACGTTGGTAATATGAGAGAAAATCCTTATCTTACTAAGACAGCCTATGGTGAAGAAGACATCAGATGGTTGTTAAAATAGATCTATTTATAAATAAATATATACCGTAATGGCGGATACTTCACTTTTTGGTAGATTACGAAGACTTTTTGCTAGTGATATAGTAATAAGAAACGTAGGAGGAGATGAACTGAAAGTAGCTGATGTTAATCAAATACAGACTACAGGAAGATATGAAACAAACTCTTTAGTAGACAGGTTCACTAGACTCTACCTTTATAATAATAAAAACATATTTAATCCTAATCTGAACTATCAGACATTAAGGGTTCAACTTTATTCTGATTATGAAGCAATGGATTCAGATCCAATAATAGCTTCTGCATTAGATATTATAGCTGATGAAGCAACAGTTAAAAATGATCAAAACGAAATATTATCAGTTAAATCATCAGATGAAAATATTCAAAGAGTTCTTTATAACTTATTCTACGATGTACTTAATATAGAGTTTAACCTTTGGTCTTGGACTCGTAACATGTGTAAGTATGGAGACTTTTTTCTTAAGTTAGAAGTAGCAGAAAAGTTTGGAGTATATAATGTACTTCCTTATACAGTTTATCATATGGTTAGAAGAGAAGGAGAAGATCCTGCAAGTCCTTCTAAAGTAATATTTCAACTTGATCCTGACGGTATAGCTTCTTCTCAACATCCTAACTACCTACCAAAACGAAAAGGAGAACAAAGAGTAGTAGAGTTTGATAACTACGAAATAGCTCACTTTAGATTAATATCTGATACTAACTACTTACCTTATGGACGTTCTTATTTAGAACCAGGTAGAAAAATATACAAGCAAGTTACATTAATGGAAGATGCGATGTTAATACATCGTATAATGAGAGCACCAGAAAAGAGAATGTTCTATATAAATGTAGGAGCTATTCCTCCTAACGAAGTAGAGCAGTTTATGCAGAAGACCATTAATCAGATGAAAAAGACTCCTTATGTAGGAGAAGATGGTCAATATAACTTGAGATTTAATCTTCAAAATATGATGGAAGATTTCTACCTTCCTGTAAGAGGAGGAGATACTTCTACAAGAATAGAAACTACTAAAGGTTTAGAATACGATGGTACAAAAGATGTAGAATACCTACAGTCTAAGTTATTTGCTGCATTAAAGATACCTAAGGCATACTTCGGCTATGAAGGTGATTTACAAGGTAAAGCTACTTTAGCTGCAGAAGATATTAGATTTGCAAGAACAGTAGAAAGAATACAAAAAATAATGGAATCAGAGTTAACTAAAATAGCTCTGGTACATTTATACACGCAAGGATTTACAGGAGAAAGTCTAACTAACTTTGAGATAAAGTTAACAACTCCTTCAATAGTTTTCGAACAAGAGAAGGTTGCATTACTTAAAGAAAAAGTTGATCTAGCAGCTCAAATGAAAGATTCTAAAATGTTCTCATCAGATTACATTTATGAAAAGATATTTGATATGTCTGAAGATCAATATATGATGGAAAGAGATCTTGTAAGAGAGGATAGTAAGACAGCATTTAGAATAGCACAGATTGAAAACGAAGGTAACGATCCTGCTAAGTCTGGAACTACTTACGGTACTCCTCACGATTTAGCTTCAATGTACGGTAGACGAGCTACTTCAACACCAAAAGGTGGCGCTCCTGGAGAGCTACCACAAGGTTACTCAGAAATGGAACCTAAATGGGGAGAACCAGGACCAGAAGGTGGAAGACCAAGAGAAAAAGCTTCTGTTTACGGTACTAACCAAAACCCACTAGGAGGACGTGATCCTTTAGGAGTAGATGGCATGCATGGAGGGTTTCCATCGGATAATGAAAACGTAATGGAAAACCTTTCTACTCAAGCTGTTTACCATAAAAATAAAGAAGCATTAAAGAATATTGTATTTAAAGAAGAGACTAAGTCTGAACCTGATCTTCTCAAAGAAGACAACATTAAAGATTTAGGTAAATAATACATATTTATATATAGTAAACGTGTATAATGAAGATAAAACATTCAAAATTCCGTAATACCGGGCTTATCTTTGAACTGCTTGTAAAGCAAATCACTGCAGACACCCTAAACAATAGCGATTCAGCCGCTGTTTCTATACTACAAAAGTTTTATGGTAACTCAAGTTCTCTTTCTAAAGAGTATAAATTATATGAGTTTATCACTAAGAATAGAAACGTAAATCAATCTAAAGCTGAAGCTATAGTTTCAACTATTACAGAAGTATCAAGAAAACTAGATCAAAAATCTCTCAAGAGTCAAAAATATAGTCTTATATCTGAAATAAAAAAACACTATAAGATTGACGAGTTTTTTGGTATGCAAGTTAGAGATTATAAACCTCTAGCTGCTTTATATTGTCTATTAGAGGCTCAAAATAATGATAATCTTGTTAATCCTCAATCATTGATAGATAATAAAACAACAATATTAGAGCACTTAACCTCTGCTCAACAAAACGAGGAGAAAGTAAAAGACACTCTTATTGAAGAATATTCTAAATATGATAAAGATCTTAAACTTTTAACATTTAAGATACTATTAGAAAAGTTCAATAAAAAATATAAAAACTTACTCCCTGAACAAAAAAATATTTTAAAAGAGTTTATTACTTCAGTTAACTCACAAACACGTTTACGAAATTTAGTTAATGAAGAAATGAACAAAATAGCTTCTGCTGTTAGAAACTTATCTTCAAGAGTTAAAGACGAGGTAGTAAAAATAAAACTAGATGAAGTTGCAAAATCTATTAAACCTTTATCAAATAAGGATAAGATTAAAGACAGTCATTTAGTTAACTTAATGCAATATTACGATTTAGTTAATGAGTTAAAATCTCTGTAATGAAAAAATCAGAGCTAGTCTCATTAGTTAGAGAAGTAATGAAAGAGTTAGATGAAGCTAATACTACTAACGTAGGAGGAGCATCATTTACCCCAGGAGCAGGTGCTCAATATGCTACCCCCTTTGCATTTGGTAAGGGAAAAAGAGCAAAAAAGACATTGAATAAACTAGGATGGAAGAAGCAAGAACGCCCAAAACGGCCATCACATACTAAAGGATTTGACTACTTATAAGATATGAGACAAGTAACCGCAACAGAAAAATATAACGCCGTTTTAGAAGGCAAAATGGCTAAAAAAGAGTTTGTACGTCAGATGAGACAGAAGTTTCCTATGTACGTCTCTCAATATAATGGATTCGACGATACAGTTCAAATCCTAAAAAACAAGCAAATGATCTTCGAGATTGCTAAACCTGCCTTCTCAGGTGTAAAAGTATACGACGATAGACCAGCTTTAACTTATTAATTAGATGCTTTAGATAGAGCAGTAAGAATAGAACTTGGAGTTTTAGGACTTGATCCTGCTTCTGATGTTATCAAAAAAGATGATTTAGATAAAGCAACCAAAAAAGCTAAAGATAATCTTGAAAAAGATTCTAATCATTATATTAATCTAATGGCTGGAGAATCTAATAAAGTAAATAAACAAGACAAAGAGAAAGAAGTCAAGAGAGGAGCTGCTGATAAAGATACTTTTAACGATATGAAAAAAGCTACGTTAAAAGAAGAAGTTGATCCAAACCCACCTATGTCAGAAGATGCTAAAAAAGCATTATTAGGTAAGGTAGTAGGAGCTTTAAGAACTGACTACCCAGACGTTACTGCTAGTATTATCAAAGATTTCATCAAAATGCATGGTCAAGATCTTCTAGATGGAGCTGATATTCAAACCGAGTTTGAAGCATATATTGCTGCCAACTATCAATATTATACAAGAGGAATAGAAACTGACCCAGTTGATTTAGATAAGATGGTTCCTGGAGTTGGTCCTGACGATTATGAATCTATGGAAGAAGAGAAAGGAAAAGATATTGACATGTCTTCTAAAGACGGATATATAGCTTTTATAGATAATGAAGATATATTAGGTAACTATGGATTAGAAGATGCAGAAGAAATGGCTAGAGAGTTAGCTATGAATCACCATGATGCAGGACAAGATCAAGATAACTTTGTAAAATCATTTATGGCCGCATACAAAGAAGGTGGTTATATGACTGATGATATGGAGGAAAAGAAAGGTAAAGATCACGACGGGGATGGAGATATAGATTCTGATGATTATATGGCTGCTAAAGACAAAGCTATTAAAAAAGCAATGGGTAAGGATGAGAGTTATGCAATGAAAAGAATGCAACAAGCTCACGATCAAGACAGACGAGCTGGTAAAAAATCTACTTACGATATAGCTAAAGAAAAACAAGCAGAAAAAGAAAAGCAGTTAAAAGAAGCTATTAAATCTATTATAAAGAAGACATTAAACGAAGACGTTATTAACGAAGCAGCTACTAGCAGACTATCACAAAAAATGGACGATTTTGGAGGTTATGCAGGAGCACAAGGCGTTATTAACTCTCTAGAAAATATTGTAACTGAAGTAGAATCTTTTTACGGTAAAGTAAGAGATAAGATTCAAAAAGTTTACGACGATATGGATAGTATCGAAAACGAAGAAGGATTAAAGATAGGACCATTTATTGGACCATCTATTGAATCTGCATTTATGCAAGATTTACGTCCTGTAACTAAAAAAGGATTTACTAAAGATCTCTCACTACCTAAAGCAAAACAACTAGATCCTGCTATGGTAGCACAAGCAAGAGCAGCTGGAGAAATAGATGAAACTCCTGAAGATCCTAAAGCAACAGTATTTACACCAAACTTTTAAGATATGGCTGAATTATTAGTAAACGTTACGCCATTTAAATCTACCCTCAGAGAGTCAAAAACTAGACCTGGAGTATTCGAGGTTGAGGGAATAATGCAAAGAGCTACTGCCGAAAATCAAAATGGTAGAGTATATGCAAAACCTATTCTGGAAAGAGAAACTAAAAAATATATGGAAGAGTTCGTCAAAAACGGTAATGCTTTTGGAGAACTAGATCACCCAGATAAACCTGTAGTAGAACTTAAAAATGCATCTCATGTAGTAAAAGACCTTTGGTGGGAAGGAGATGACCTAATGGGTAAAGTAGAACTACTTAATACACCGGCTGGTAATATCGTAAAAGAAATCATCAAAGCAGGACACACTATTGGTATATCATCAAGAGGTACCGGTTCAGTTTCTCAAACAAATGAAGGCCATTTAGAGGTACAAGACGATTTTGAACTAGTTTGTTGGGATTTTGTATCTAATCCATCTACACATGGAGCTTTTATGAACCCTGTAGCTCTACAGGAAGGTAAAGTAAAAGTATCTAAATACCATGGACTTGATTCTATCATAAACGATATACTGAGAGCATAATGAAAAAATCTCAACTAAAAGAACTTGTTAAAGAAGTAATAACTGAAGTTAAGGAAGAAAAAAAGCTTAACCTTATACTAGAGGGAGTTACTAAAGAAGACATCAATGCAGTTCATGAATCAGAAAAACCATTAGTCAATGAAGCTGTTGTTTCTATTATAGTAGGAGCAGTTCTAGCAGCACCTAAGTTAATGGAATATTTAGCTGAAGTGGTAAAGTTTATTGTGAAAATATTTAGAAAACTTTTTAAAGGTGGTGGGAAAAGTGAGGAAGGAGAAAATACTGTTTCAAACTGGATAGAAAAAAATGGCCACACTCTTCATAAGAAGTATATTAAGATAGTAATGAAAGTTGTAAAGCTGTTTGGAGTAGCTAAGACTGTATGGAAAGACAAACAATCTGGTAAAGTCGATATAAAAAAATTAAAACTAACTGCTGAAGTACTTCTTAACGTAGCCATTGCAATAGCAGGAGCTAGTGCTATAGGAGGAGCCGTTAGTGCTTTCAGTTCAGGAAGTCCTATTATCGGTGCTATAGAAAGCGGTCTCGGAGGGATTAAAGGAGTTGAACTAGCAGCAGCAGTTAAATCTATAGGACCTAAACTAGTAGGTGTTTAATTAAAAACTAACATATTTATATATAAACATAAAAAGATTATCATGAGTAAATATACAAACTTTGATTTAAGATCCTTTATAGCGGAAGGTAAAAAAGGAAAAGAAGAAAATATGGAAGAAGCCGGACCAGGCTTTGCACATGACTGTGCAGCACATGTAGTGCATGAAACATACGGATATGGAGTATGTATCGCAGGAGAACATACTTTAGTTGAAAACTCTGAAACTGGAAAACATGAAGTAACACATTACGATGTATTCTTCAAAGAAGGTGGAGTTAAGAAAAACATACCTGTTAACGAACTAGACATCAAAAGTTTAGAAGAGCATTCTCATGGTAAAAGAAAGAAAAACGAAGACACAGTAGAAGTTTCTGAAGAAGATGTAAATGAAGGTACTGATATTCTTCAAATGGTAATGGACCAACCAGAGCTCTTAGGATATTTAGCAACTTATGGTGCTGGATTATTTGCTGCTGTAAAAGGAGGATTATCAGCATTCGATTATTGCGAGGCTAATAAAGATAATAAAATATGTAAGATGTGGAAATCTTTCAATAAAGATTTTTCATCTGTTAAGAAACATGCTAGAGAGAAAGGTAGAGGCTACGAAGAAGGAGTAGAAGAAACTACTAAGCTTACTAAAGAAGAAACATTCAAAAACGAAATCAAAGATATACTAGATTCATAAAAGAATCTTACACCGCTACACTTAAGCCTGACTTTTTGTCAGGTTTTTTTGTTTATTATATATTTATATAAGAATATGCAGATACTTCTGCATGAAAAAAAAATATTTTCTATTACGATTCTAAATAATCGTAGAAATCTCACAAACTTTAAATAATGGCAAACAAAGATTTATTCAAGCAAGCTATTGCTGAAGCTAAATCTGTAAGAGAAGCCGCTATTGCTAACGCTAAAGAAGCTTTAGAAGAGACTTTAACTCCTCATCTAAAAGATATGTT
>Ga0115012_10000128_pt1 | contig 44034 bp, 33 predicted proteins | sample TroAtlMetagenome_FD_88706 | JGI IMG/M metagenome (GOLD analysis project Ga0115012, IMG submission 88706) | Marine eukaryotic phytoplankton communities from Atlantic Ocean - Tropical Atlantic ANT10 Metagenome | ecosystem: Environmental > Aquatic > Marine > Oceanic | place: Tropical Atlantic... | reverse complement strand
CGACGTCGACATTGACGGCGATGACGTGACCTACACCTTCGACTGGACCGTCGACGGAGAGGCCTTCGACGGATCCAGCGACACCACGCGTGCCGGTGACACCATCCCGAGTGTTCAGCTCTCGGCCGGGGCGGCCTGGACTTGTACCGTCACACCGGATGATGGCAAGAGCATCGGCCCAGCAGCCACGGCATCCGCGACCGTCGGCGAAGGCTACGTGGGGTGGGACGAGCAACAGATTTCACTGAGTGATGCCGACTACACCCTCGTCGGCGAGGACGGAGGCGGCTGCTTCGGCGCCTCGATGGCCCCAGCAGGAGACCTCGATCACGATGGCAAGATGGACATCATCATCGGTGATTACTGGTGGGACCACCCAGATGAAGGCATCGACGCAGGTAAGGCCTATGTCTTTCTGGGCGCAGACCTCGGTGCTGGTGGGCAGATCTCAGCATCGGACGCCGCGTGGGCCTTTGAGGCCGAATATGGCCGCCTGGATGATGATCCGGACTGCACCGACACCATGGATGAGTTTGAGCGCTGTGGAGGCGACTGGGTCGCCCACTCGGTTGGCGGGGGGATGGATGGAGACGGCGACGGCACGGCCGACCTCCTGGTGTCCGCCTACAAGAGCGACCACGGCGCATACGATCGAGGCAAGGTGGTGTTTTTCTCGGGCGCAAACCTCGGACCCAGGGGAGTCCGGTCCATTGGCGACGCCGATGTACAGATCTTCGGAGAGGTCGAGTCGGACAGCATGGGCCACAGCGTCAACTGGGCCGGAGACATTGACGGTGATGGCGTTTCCGAGCTCGTCAGCGGCTCGGATAGACACTCTGGCACCGGCTTCTCTGCAGGGCGCACCTACCTCGTGATGTCCGGAAAGCTCTCTTCGGGTACGGACCTCCAGTTTCCGGACGACGCCGACTACATGTGGGACGGCGAGGTCGAGGATGACCAATCCGCCAAGAGAAACGTGCACGTCGGCGATATTGACGGTGATGGCATGGCGGACATCGCCACCGTCTCCATCAAGAACCAGTCAAACGGCATCGGCTCAAACCCATTGGGCGAGCGACGGGGAAGCGGAAAGTTCTACATCCTGATGAGCAGCGACATCAACGCCACTCCTCGCGGGACATTGATGAACGTGGCCGACGCCTCCATGGCTTGGATGGGCGAAGAAGGCGGAGACGCCATGGGCTACGGGGTCGATCTCGTGGGCGACTTTGACGGCGATGGACGCGATGATCTCTGTGCAGGGTCGTTCGGTCACAGCGCCAACGGGGACGCGAGCGGCAAGTCCTACGTCATCACTGCTGCTGACATGCCCACAGCCGCTGTACGCATTCTGTCCGAAGCGTCCTACGGCTTTGTCGGTGAAGCCGAGAACAACTGGAGCGGTTTGGCCGTTTCTCCTGCAGGCGACATGGACCTCGACGGCCGGGCTGACCTCGCGATCGGGTCCATGGGCTACTCGGCCCCCGACAAAGAAATGGCCGGCCGGTCCTACCTCTTCTTCTCTCGAAACACCGAGCCAGGTACACACCAGGTCACAGAGGCAGACCACATCTTCGATGGTGAGCGAGCCTGGGATGGGGCTGGCTACCGAACCCGCAGCCCTGGCGATATCAACGGTGACGGCATGGACGACCTCCTGGTGAGCGCCTGGCAAGGTGACTCCCCTGACGAGTCACCGGGGCGCGTCTACATCATGCTGAACCCGTGACGTTGAAGCTCCCGCGTCCCCTCACCCTGCTCGCTGGCTGCGTCCTGCAACCAGGCTGTGGAGCCGACGAAGCAGACTGCAAGGACGGCTATGCCCTCGACGGCCAAGGACGCTGCCAGCTGGTAGACGGAAGCGACGACGGAAACAACACCGCACCCACCGCTCCAGGTGTCTCGATCACTCCCGACTCCCCCCGGGAACAGGGCGCCCCGATGGTTTGCCGGGTGTCCAGCGATAGCGTCGATATTGACGGCGACCCGGTCACCTACACCATGACCTGGACGGTCAATGCCAGCGCAACCGATTCAGACTCATCCTCGCTGCATCCTGGAGACACGGTGCTCGGCGACCGCCTCGTAGACGGCGACTCGTGGACATGCACGGTAACCCCCAGCGATGGAACCACCGACGGCCCTTCAGCATCAGCCACCGTCACGGTGGTCGCGGGCTTCATCGGCTGGAATCAGCAGAACGTCTCACTTGGCGAGGCTGACTACGTGTTGACGGGTGAAGAGGCCGGCGGCTGTCTCGGTGGCGCGATGGCATCCGCTGGGGACCTCGATGCAGACGGAAAAATGGACTTCATCGTCGGCGACTTTTGGTGGGACAATCCCGCGACTGGCGTCGACGCGGGTAAGGCGTATGTGTTCTTGGGCGCCGACCTTGGTGCGAGTCGGCAGATGTCCATCGCCGATGCGGCCTGGCAGTTCGAGGGCGAGACCGGCCGAATAGACGATGATCCAGACTGCTCAGGTGACCTGGAAGACAGCCACATCTGTGGCGGCGACTGGGTGGGACACTCCGTCTCCGGCGGCATGGACGGTGATGGTGACGGCATCGATGACCTCCTCATCGTCGGCTACAAGAGTGACGTCGGTGGCTTCAATAGGGGCAAGATCGGATTCTTCTCTGGCGGGCTGCTCGGTGACAGAGGGACGCGCTCCTTCGGGGATGCCGATCTCATGCTTTACGGCGAGGTGGCTGGTGACAGCATGGGTCACAGTGTCGACTGGGCCGGCGATGTAGACGGTGACGGAGTGGCCGACATTGTGACCGGCGCTCACGGACATTCCACCACAGGTGACACGTCAGGCCGCACCTACCTCATTCTCTCCGGCAAGCTCAGCGACAACGATGAACTCACCTTCCCCGGGGCCGCAGACTACATCTGGGACGGTGAAGAAGCCGGAGACGAGTCTGGTAAGCGCAATGTCTATGTTGGCGACCTCGATGGAGATGGTCTGGCCGATATTGCGACGGTGTCCCTCCTCAACCAAGAGAACGGGGCCGGCGACTCTGCGACAGGGGAACGCCGAGGCAGCGGAAAGTTCTACATCATGCTCAGCTCCGACATCAACGCTGTTCCTCCTGGGACGGTCATGAGCGCCGACGATGCAGCGTACGCATGGGTGGGTGAAGAAGGGGGTGATGCCCTTGGATACGGCGTGGACGCGATGGGAGACTTCGACGGAGATGGTCTGGACGACGTATGCGCCGGCTCTCGCGGGAATGGGACCAACGCGGACGCCGCCGGAAAATCCTACGTGATCAGCGCAACCGACATGACCACCCCCGGAACCAGGGACATGCGAGAGGCGTCATATGGTTTCCTTGGCGAAGGCCAAGATGACTGGAGCGGGATGGCTGTATCGTCTGCCGGCGACATGGATCGAGATGGACTACCAGACCTCACGATTGGTGCCATGGGGCACTCCACGGCTGACAAGGAGTTGGTGGGGCGCGGGTATCTGTTTTACGCACAGAATGTAGAGCCTGGGACCCATGAGCTCAGCGACGCAGACCACATCTTCGAGGGAGAGTACGCCTGGGACGGCGCGGGGTACCGAACCATGGGGGCTGGTGATCTCAACGGAGACGGACTCCCAGACCTGCTCATGAGCGCATGGCAAGGTGATGTCCCCGACCAACCAGGAAAGGTCTACATCCTGCTCAACCCTTGAGCCTTCCTGTCCTGGACGGCAAGCGTTCAATCCAGCACCCGAAAACAACGTCAACGCTTACATTCTCGGACATCCAGTTCCGTTGCCACTGCATTACACAAACCCTTGGTGCTCGGCTACACTGACTCGGTATGCGCACCCCCCTCCCGGCCCTGCTCGCAATTGTAGTCGCTTGTGCCGACAAGACGCCCGAATGCGAGGACGGCTACGGGATGAACGCAGACGGAGAGTGTGTCCCCATCGGGTCATCTGGGGGCATCATCAGTAGAGTCACCATCGGTCCGGACTCGGCCCGCACGAATGACTCCCTGAGGGCCACCGTGGTGCTCGATGGAGACCTTGTGGATACCGGTATCGCCTGGGAAGACTACCCGGTCCGGTACCGATGGTTCGTGGATGGAGTCGAGTCTTCTGGGACCGCCAACCACCTTCACGGCTGGAAGTATTTCGAGATGGGACAGGCGGTGAGCTTGGTCGTGGAGCCTCTTGACGGTGACGGTGCGGGCATGCCGTCAAATACCGTCATCATCCAGAACACGCCCCCTCCTGCGCCTGGAGTATCGGTGACCCCGGTCGAGCCCTTTGCGAAGGTGGACGCCCTCCGATGCGAGATCACCGGCGTCGGCGATTTCGACGAGGACAACATCACCTACAAACTGGAATGGCAGAAGAACGGTGCCCCGTGGGCGGCCTTGCCCCCACCCCCGCCAGGCGACGGGGTCGGTCCCCGCTCCTTCGATACTGGCGATCTCGACATCGAGCCGCCCCCAGACCCCAGCGAGGTGGCTGCCGAGTGGTTGGAGTCCGGAGATCAGTGGACGTGTGTGGTGTCTGCCTTCGATGGCGATGACTGGTCCGTCGCCACATCGGCGTCTGTCCGGGTCCAAGGCACATTTTCCGGTTGGGATTCCCGGACCTTCGATCTCGGAGAAGCCGACTATCGGTTCATCGGCGAGGACGTGGGCGACCGGGCTGGTGCAAGCCTCAGCTACATCGGCGATGTCGACGGCGACGATCAGAGCGACTTTCTTGTCCCTGCCTATTTCAACAGCGAGACAGGCACCGGGGCTGGAAAGGTCTACCTGGTAAGGAGTGCAGATCTCGAGGATGGACCAGGCAACTACAATCTGGTGGACATGCCCTTCGCATTCACTGGCCAGATGGACACCGAAGAGGCCGGCCACGCAACGGGTCCGGCTGGCGACCTCGACGGTGACGGACTCGATGACATGCTCATCTGCGGGTACCGGAATGACGACCCCGTGACCGACATCGGCCGCGTCTATGCCGTCTTTGCCGCCAGCCTGACCACTCCTGGCGTTCGATCACTCGGCACAGCAGACATCACGTTTGTTGGTGAGGACGAAAATAATCGTCTCGGACACGCTCTCGGTGCAGCCGGAGACATGGACGGCGACGGCATCGGAGATCTCCTGATGGGCGCCTACGGCCACGCCCACTTCGGCATGGATACGGGCAAGCTCTACATCATCCCTGGTGACACCATCACTGGCCCCGGTGAGAGACTCCTTGGCTCCAATGAGTACATGTTCCTCGGTGAGGCGGAGTCCGACGCGGCCGCTCACGCCGTCAGGACCGCCTATGATGTCGACGGCGACGGGCTGCAGGATGCGGTCGTCGGCGCGAGAGTCCATGCAACGGGCGCGTTCGAGGGCGGCAAGGGCTACGTGATCTTGGGCTCTTCACTGGGCGCTGTCGGGTCCGTCCACTCCCTCGCCGACGCAGACTACGGCTACTACGGCACACACGCCGAGGGTTGGCTCGGCTACCAGGCTGCTGGTGCTGGTGATGTGGACGGCGACGGCTTGGCAGACATCATGTACGGGGCCCATACATCTGACTACAACCGCGGTCGCGTCTATCTCATCTATGGCTCGAGTCTCGGACCCTCGCTCCAGGCTGCAGATGAGGCGGATGTGCTCATTCAGGGTCAGATGTGGTCCGACCATGCAGGTCGCAGCATCGCGCCTGCTGGAGAGGTTGATGGCGACGGAAAGGCCGATATCCTCGTGGGAGCAAGAAACGGCGGTGACCGATACGGTCGTGCATACCTCATCTTCGGCTCATCCCTCAGCGAGGGTGTCTTCGAGCTCGCGGACGCGGACATGCGATTCCTCGGAGAGAACCGTCTCGATGAGGCCGGATACACAGTCAGCACAGCTGGTGATGTCAACGGAGACGGCCTCGACGACATCCTCGTGGGCGCATGGCAGGCCGAGCGACTCGAGGATGTGAGCGGAGACGCATCAGGCGCTGGCCTGGCCTACCTCATTCTGGCCCCATCCGAATGAAGTCGCTGTGGCCGCTACTTGCGCTCGGATGTGGCGACACCGACGAGTTGCTGTGTAAGGACGGATACGGAATGGACAGCGAGGGTCGCTGTGTCCCGCTGGCTGGCGCCGGGTCAGGCGACGACACCGCGGGACCTGGCCCAAACACTGCGCCCACAGCGCCAGGCCTGACCTTTCGCCCAGTGGCCCCGCGTGCATCGGGCAGTCCCCTCACCTGCGTCGTACAGAGTCCGTCGGTGGACGTGGACGGCGATCCGGTCACATACCGCTTCAGCTGGGAGAGTGATGACGGAACGCGTGTGGATGGCCCGGCGGTCGATGGTACTGCCCTGAGTGAAGGTTCGGTCTGGACCTGCAGCGCAGTCCCGTCCGATGGTCTCACTGACGGTCCCGCAGGGAGCGTGGAGGCCACCATCGGCCCGGCACCGAGCCCTTGGTATGACGACGAGCGAACCCTGGCCGACTCCGACTATCTCTTCACGGGTGAATTCCCAGGCGACGGCGCGGGCGCGCCAATCAGTGGTGCAGGCGATGTCGACGGCGATGGCCGCGACGACCTCCTGGTTGGGGCCTACTGGAACGACGAGAACGGGAATGCCGCAGGGAAGGCGTATCTCATCTTCGGAAGCAGCCTCGGCGCGAGCCGAGAGGTCTCTCTCTCCGACGCTGACTGGCACTTCATCGGGGAGAAAGGCGGCGGTGAGGCACCCTGTGGAGACAATCCATCGGGTGAGGAAGAGATCTTGGAGGGCGAACTCTGTGATGGAGACTGGGCTGGCCACTCGCTGAACACCGCCGGCGATGTCGATGGAGACGGACTGTCCGACCTACTCATCAGCGTCTACCGGTCAGACGATGTGGACATCGAGGCCGGTAAAGTCGCGCTCATACCGGGCCATCGCCTCGACCCGGCCGGGGGCCGCATGAGCATGGCCGACGCTCCGATTCAATTTATGGGGGAAGAGACATTCGACTATCTGGGTCATGGCGTCTCTGCCGGCGACATGGACGGCGACGGACTCAATGACGTCATGTTGGGCTCATATGGAGCCGACGACTTCGCTGGGCGTGCCTACGTCGTCCTGGGCCGAGGCATCACCAGTGAGATGACCATGGACATCGGCAGCGCCGACTACATCTTCACTGGTGAAGAACCGGACGATGAGGCAGGCATCATCAATTCATCGGCCGGTGATGTAGATGGAGATGGCCTCGACGACCTCGTCGTTGCCGCCATGTACAACAAGCAGGTCGGCTCGGGCCTCGCACCGACGGAGCGCAGCGGCTCCGGAAAGGTCTATGTTGTGACAGCGGCGGAGCTTCCAGAACCAGGGGCAATCCTCGCGCTGGTCGATACAGAGAGGGCCTGGATTGCCGAGGGCGATGGTGATGCCCTGGCCTGCGGGACCAGTCCCATCGGAGATGTTGATGGTGACGGTCTGAACGACATCATCCTGGGCGCTTTCGGAAATGATGGCGGCGGCAGCAATTCCGGGAAGGCCTATGTGGCGACCGCTGATGACATGCGAACCGCCGGCACTCGCTCGGCAGCCAACACGAGCTACGGCTTCACGGGTGAAGGCCCAGAGGAGTGGGCTGGATTCTCGTCCGGGCCGGCCGGAGATGTAGACCTCGACGGTCACGCAGACATCATGGTGGGCGCGTTCCGTTTTGCCAAGCCGTCAGAGATGAAGATCGATGTGGGAAAAGCCTACCTGTTCCGAATGGGCCTACTCCCAGGGCCTGGGACATACAGCCTGGGTGATGCGCATGCGAGCTGGGTTGGTGAGTACGAGGGCGATGAGGCCGGGTACAAGGCCACGAGTCCCGGAGACATGAATGGAGACGGCCTCTCGGACATTATCGTGAGTGGGTGGCAACTCAATATTCCGAGCGGCGGGGGCAAGGTTTGGCTGCTCCTCAACCCTTAAGGCGCAAGCTGTCCCCAAAAAGGTGCCCAAAAGTTCCCCAGAATGCGGAACAATGACGGAATGAAGGTCGGTCAGTTCATTGGGCCATTTGAGGTGGGTGGTAAGCTCGGGGAAGGCGGCATGGCAGTCGTCTTCAGTGGATGGCATCGACGCGACCGGTCACACGTCGCCGTCAAGGTGATGAAGCCCGATGCCTTACCTGAGCTCACGATGGAGAGCATGTTCGCTCACGAGGTGAGAACCGCAGCCAGCCTTAACCATCCAAACGTCACAGCAGTCTTCGATCACGGCGTCCTCGACGGACCGAGCGCAGGAGGCGAGCCGTCCTTGATTGGGTGCCCCTGGCTCGCCATGGAGGTGGTCTCAGGAGGCACCGTCAGACATCTTGCGGGAAAGGCTCAGTGGCCACACATTCAGCGTATCTTAACAGATGTCTTGAGTGCCCTTGCGCATGCCCATGCGAAGGGAATGATCCACCGAGACATCAAGCCCGGCAATATCCTCATCGACCAGACCACAGGTCAAATCAAACTGACCGACTTCGGTCTCGCACAGTCCCTCTCCGCAATGCAAAACTTGCCGCCACGGGCAGAGTTTATGACGGGTACGCCAAGCTACATGGCGCCCGAGCAGATTCGCGGTCACCGACGAGCACAAGGTCCTTGGTCGGACATCTACTCCGTTGGTGCCCTCGGGTGGACCCTGCTCACCGGTCGTCCTCCCTACTGCGGATCGCTGGAGGAGATCCTGTCGGCGCACATCGCAGGCGACCTGCGCGCGTTCCTTCCCGCTGTCGACGCCCCGCCCGAGGTCGAGGCGTGGCTGCGGAGGACCATGCAGACCAATCCAGCGGATCGATTTTTCAGCGCGGCAGATGCTGCGTGGGCCCTCTCCAAGCTGCCGAGTACCGTCGGCGCGAGCGAGACCTTTAGACCTCAAAATGATGATGACATCTGGGCCGAGGACACCATTCAACTCCACGATCCCAGCCGAACCCTGCCCGCCGATGCCTGGGCGGAAGACGGGACAACCGCGACGGGTATCATCACGCGCCCAACAGCCCACAAGGACCGACCTCCATTCCCAAAGAGCTGGCGGCGGGATTGGACCCCAAGAAGACATCTCCATGGCGCCGGGCTTGCACTCTATGGACTGCGTACGAATGCACTTGTGGGTCGAGAACGGGAGCGAGACGCCCTCTGGCAGCAACTCCACCAGTGTGTGGGCAACAACACGGCTCGCCTCGTTATCGTCGAGGGCCCTCAGGGCGTCGGTAAGTCGACACTCGTACACTGGATGTCTCAACGGGCATACGAGCTTGGGCAAGCTCAGACCATCCGCTTCCCAGGTGTCGACAACGGGTCAGCCGTCGACCGTCTCGGCGCTGCTGTATCCAGCCAGCTGCGCCTCGACGGACTCACCCGCGCAGAGGCTGTGACAACCGTACATGCGACTCTACGACAGCTCGGTGTCAATGATGAGCAGGCGGCTATGGCCCTCGTTCAGCTCGCCCGACCGAACAACGAGGCCCCAGCCGACTCGGGAATGATGGTTCACTTTGCGACCCTGCGGGAGCGACTCACCCTGCTGGCCTGGTATCTGTCGAAGCTCGCTGCCCGAAGGCCGCTGATTGTCATCGCGGACGACCTCAACGATGACACCGCCGCACGGGAAACCATCCAGTTGGTGCTTGAGCGCCGGGTCGGCCCCATACTCTGCCTCGGGACCTCCCAATTCGAGGCCAATGAAGACGATATTGGGGCCGCTGCCGTGGCGCGATTGCGACAGCATGAGCGCACAGTGTCGCTCAGCCTGGCACCGCTCAGTGGTCCAGACAGGACATCGCTCCTCCGTGAGCTGCTCGGCCTCGATCCCGCGCTCGCATCGAGGGTTGAATCCGAGACGGGCGGCAACCCACAGTTTGCAGTCCAGTTGGTCGGCCACTGGATCGCAGAGGGGCGCCTTGTCCCCGGTGAACAAGGCTTCAAGCTCAGAGATGACACCAAGGTTCGCGCGCCGACGACAATGATGGATCTTTGGACTATTCGGCTCGAGGCGCTCTCCAACGATGCGTCCGATGAAGCCATGTATGCCCTCGAAGTCGCGGCGACCTTTGGCGATGAGGTTCCAAGAGGATCCTGGCAGCAAGCGCTCAGTGTCGGGAATCTCTCGCCCCCGGCTGAACTGATCGAGGTGATGGCTCGTCTACGGCTGCTTATCGAAGACTCAGCGACGCAGACTATGCGCTTTGCACACCCCATGTTTCGTGCCGCCATCCTGCGACGTGCAGAGCGGTCAGGACGGGAAAAACATTGGGCGAGCCTTGCCGCGGATGCCCTGACCCAAGACAGGCGGACTGTCAGGTTGCGGGCTGAGCTTCTCGCAAAGGCTGGTCGCCTGCAGGAGGCGCTCGCTCCCCTGGCCCACGCCATCGAGGTCGAGATCGATACAGGGACACGCGGCGGGGCCCAGGCGCTTCATGCTCTCCGTGAAGAGATCATCGAGAAGCTCTCCCTTGGTCCGCGATCCCACGCGCGCTTTCGATCTGCAGTGCTTGAGGGCAGGATGATGTCCAATCGGTCGGCCCGTATGGCCCATCTACAGCAACACTTCGTGGAGCTTTTTGCCTGGGCATCGGACCTCCAAGACATGGATGCACAGGCCCAGATCTTACGAATCTTCGGCTACAGCCACATCGATAATGGTCAGACCAAGGAAGGGGCGAAGCTCATTGAACAGGCGCTGGCGATTGCCGCCGAACATGACACCGCCAGCCTGCCGCTTGTTCTCTACGCAAAAGCGGGTACCGATCAGCGCATGGGTCAATACGAAGACGCCATCGAAACCACGCACGAGATGCTCAAGGTCGCCCGAGACAGGGGAGATGCCTTTCGGGAGGGTCAGGCACACTACAACCTCTATGAAATCTACTTTCAGCGTGGAGAGCTGGATAGTGCCGAGTCAAACCTGGCTGAGGCTCGTCAGGCATACGCGAGCATCGGCGCAAGAAAAGGCATCGCACAGGTGGCACTCGCCGATGGCGAGCTCGCACGCGTGAAGGGAGACTACCCGCAAGCGATTCGCTCCTACAGAGAAGCCAAGATGCGGGGCGAGAACTGTGAGAACACGGTTGCACTCGACGCTCAAATCAATCTCGGGCTGGTGTGTGTTGAGGATGGTCGAACGGGAGAGGCGCGCCAAGCCTTCGAGGACATACTCCGAGCCCAAGGGGCGGACCTCCTCGTCTACACACGCACGGTCATTCGACTCGGACTCGTGAACTGCCTCATCGCCGAGGGCGACTGGCCCACTGCCCGAAAGGAGCTCTCAGAGATCGATACGGTACTTTTGAAGTCGCGTCTCATCGATCGCGACTATGCAACCATGGCGACCCTGGCGGCCCGTCGAGCCGACGAGGTGGGTCAACACGGGCTGGCGAGACGAGCTTGGGAGATCGCAGAAGACCAGTGGTCGCTCTTGGGCAACGCTGAGAGACATGCCGAGGCCCAATCAGCACTCGCGGGGCCTTGATATAGGTGTCCAATGACTGACATGAATAGCGACGAACACCGTCCCTGGGCCCTGAGGACGCTTGAGTCGCGTAGCAACTCAGACCTCTTGGTGACCGCATCGAGCCTCTTCGTGGCCCTCTGCGGGTTTGTCTTCAACATGGGATGGATACGGGTCATGCTCCTGTTCTCCACCCTCCCCTTTCTACTCTTTGGTGCAGAGATGATGTTGGGGATCCTGATGTACTTCAAGCGTCTGCGGGCACGGGCTTTCAACGTCTTGCGCCTCTGCCATCCCCTCACCTATGTGCTCATGCAGGACTACGGCGACAGCGAACCCGGCTACATCTTCTTCGGTCTCGTTGACTTGCACGGGGGCCTGTCGGACCTGGGCGATGTACTGATGCTATTCGCCATATTGGCACTGATGGCGTCGGTGATTTCGCCCGCCGTCTTACTCAAGCAGCTCTGGAGCGCACGCAAGCGAGGGTAGTAATTGCCGACACCTGCACCCGCGCACTTCATCGCTCCAGATGCGGAACCGATTCAGCCGGAATCCGGACCTGTGTAAGACTGTCCACATGCCGCTTCACCATCGCACACCGCTGATCCCTTCGGCCGCCCTACAGAGTCGAACGGGCTGCGAGGTGTGGCTTAAGCTGGAGTCGGCGCAGCCTTCCGCATCATTCAAGCTACGCGGGATGGGCCTCGCGGCCGAACGAGCAGTCGCACGCGGGGCAAAGGTCCTCGTGAGCAGCAGTGGCGGGAATGCAGGCTACGCAGTTGCATGGGCTGGACGTTCACTCAAGGTCCCCGTCATCGTGGTTGTCCCCACCTCAACTGGACAGAGGATGAGGTCCCTAATTGCCGCTGTAGGAGCTGAGGTTCGGGTCGCCGGCGAGGTATGGGATGAGGCCCACGCCGCAGCAGCAGAGATTGCCATCGAGCGGGATGGTGCTCTCCTCCACCCATTCGACCACCCCGATATCTGGGAAGGTCACAGCACCATGATGACCGAGGTTGCAGCCGAGGGCCTGGCGCCCAGTGCTGTGGTTGTCGCGGTGGGCGGAGGCGGGCTGCTCTGCGGCGTACTGCAAGGAATGCAAGCGGTGGGCTGGTCCGACATTCCAGTGCTGGCAGTCGAGACCCACGGCGCCGCATCATTCTCCGCTGCGAGACATGCTGGCCACCCAGTGACTCTACCTGCCATCACCTCGATCGCGCTGACGCTGGGCGCCAAGCGCGTATGCAGCGAAGCCATACGGCTCGCCGATGTCCAGCCCGTACACAGTGTCGTCGTCAGCGACTCGGCTGCCGTTGCTGCTTGCAGCGCCTTCCTGGATGATCACCGAATTCTCGTCGAGCCAAGCTGTGGCGCTGCCCTGAGTGTGGTCTACGACCGCCACCCGCTGCTAACGACTGCTGACGGACCCATATTGGTGATTGTCTGTGGTGGTGCAGCGGTGACTCAATCGCAGCTCAGGGCATGGCTCGCCAAGACCGCAGCGGAGTAAAACTCGAGGCTGACCAGGCCTACCACAGTCAGGGCGAAGCAGCGACTAGGCGCCGTAGCGTCCTTCAGTGAGCTGCTCAACGCTCCGCAACTCGTGCGCGGTGAGATTCTCCAGCATCAGCTTGAGCGCAGCGCGCTCAGTCGCGGTCAAGTCCGGACTAAGCACTCGACAGAACAGCACGACTCGAACCTCGTCGCTCCGGTTCCATGCTTCATGCTCAAACGTGTGATCGAAGCACAGTAGCCCACCCTCCTGCCATTCGCGGGTCTCGTTTTCGACCCTAATTCCACAGTGTTCTGGAATTTTAAGGCCCAAGTGCAGCACTGGAAGCCAGTTTGCGGTCGCCTTGTGAGGTCTCACCACACCACCCGGCTCGAGAAAGAGGATGGCCGCCTGCGAATATGGGTTCAAGTGCTTTACGGCCTCTGCAGTGGCCGGACACCGCTCAAGCTGCCCTGGAATATCGTAGCGAACGCATGGCCATTCACCCCCCTTACGGGCGTCACTAAAGAGCCGAAAATCCCAAAGAAAGTACTGATACCAGCCCCTCTGTTCGTCTTGGGTGCCGACCTGAAGCAGGCGTGTCCGCTCTCGATAGACTGACATGGCCTCATCACGGATCTCCGGCCACTTCGAGACCAAATGGCTCACACCTTCCACCCTGTTGGGGTCACACCACGGCTTTGGCGGAAGACCCGGCAGGTGCAGCACGGACGGTCCGTAGCCCTGACCAGTATCGAGGCCAACCGCAGGCGCTTCTCCGCACACGGTCCCCAGAAGACCATCCAGTCGATCGAAGGCGGACGGCGGGCTCTGGGCCCGCAGCGACGACCACAGCGCATCAACTCGCGACCTCAGATTCATCATGCTCCGCCCTGGCTGGCCACACCAATCATGCCCTAGCCCCATCAGAATAACACCAAGCCTCACTCAGGCTTTGGGCCTGGACCCGCCGACTCACAGGTTGTCAGCAAATTCCATAAAGCCAATGAAGTTGCCATCGGAATGGTCATAAGCAGTCACCCAGATCCGGTCCCCATAGCGCATCATCTGTCGACCCCAGTAGGGCTCATCGAAGCGGTCCCGAAGCTCCAGTGGAATCTGCTCGAACACGGCTCGAACGTCTTCGGTCGTACACCTCCGAAACAGGGACTGCTTGGGTGGGCGAGCTTCATTCTCCTTGCTGAGCGCGATGTACTCGGGAGAGTTGGGCGTATCGGGGCCTGAATCGTAGGCGAAGGCATGGGTATAGTCGACGGCAAGACGAAAGGGATCGGTGCCATGCATTAGACCGCCGCCCTGCAAGATTGGTGGGAGGACCACGGGTCCGGCTTCTTTCCATACGTAGACATCGTGGTCGACCCCAGGAGTCAGCAGGCGGCTGGGCTCACTCCTCGTGGTCTGCATCCAACGCTCGCCGTCGAAGATGAAGATCGTATACCCAAAGTCGTACGAGAACTTTCGCCTCACTACGAGCATGAGCCCTCCGTCGTATCCAGACCGAAGCCTACACCCATGCCGATGCCACTCTGACACCCCCCGATACCGAACCGGAAAGTAGAACGGAGCCTCGGTGTAGGTTGCCTCGCCAGTGGTCACACTGACTCGCCAGATTCCAAAATGGGTCACCTCCATGGACGCGTCAGCCGACATCGCATGTCCGCCGAACACGACAGGAAAGACCAAGTCGTCTCCCCATGTGACCTTGTTTGGCGATGTTCCGGCCGGAGGACTCCACAAATTCATCAGCCGCAAGTCACATCTCCCCTGTTATCGGTACACACTCCGAGCCTGGCATAGGCCCCATAGAGGTGACGGAAATGAACACTTCGAGCTTTATGCCCAGAGACCAGATTGGGAAAAGAAGCGTGTCGCTCAGACGCTAAGGCACCCGTTCAGGGCGTTCAGTCAACCCAAACAGGTACGTGGTTGTTCTGATCGGTGGCCTGATTCGAGAGCCAAATTGCAGGTGAACTCGGGTCCTCACCGATCGCAGCCATCTCCGGATCGAAGCTCGTCATCCATATCTGGGGAATACCAGAGGTGATGCTGCCGTAGTCCCGACGAGATGAGAATGCGATCCAGTAAACATCGTCCTCTACGGTGGCTGGCGCCCACTTTGGCTGTGAGTTTGACAGGCCCACGCCTTGGTTGGCATGCCCGAGCTCGATGACCTCTCCCCCATCCACGGGTACCGCGAACAGGGTGGCATCCACGTCGTCGTAGGTGTCGCCCGCAGAGGCGTTGAAGACGACCCACTTACTGTCTGGCGAGAATACCGGGTAGTACAGCACGGTAAAGCCATAGCTGGGGTCCAGATCTGCAGCGGTCACCAAAACCTCGGACGGGCCAAACTCGCCCTCCCCAAAGTGGGGTGCGAGACGGATCTCCGAGGACGACAGGTTGAGGTCGCTCGTGGCGGACCCCGTCACAAATGCGATCTGTGTATCGTCCGGGGACCAGTCCATCTGCGTGACGTAGTCCGCGCCCTCGATGGTGGGATTGTCTAACAACTCGCCGCTCAGGCCATCGTACAGCCGTAGAGCGCCCGACTGATTGACCAAGAGCATACGCGCATCTGGTGAGAACACCTTGAAGTTTGACGTGATCGAGCTGTCGTACGCGCGAATATACTCGTCGGTATCCATGTTCCGCATGATGAGCGGTGAACTTCCCCCGCCGTAGCTCGCCGCGAGGACGCCAGCGGACGAGATGGCATGACAACCCACGCAGTATCCAGTCTCCGACACTGTGAGGAAGTTCCGAGCCGCCTCACCGTAGGGGATTTCCATCAGGCCTTGAGCTGTCGGCGTCCAGTAGATGATGGACCCTACAGCTTCGAAATCGTGGATGATGATTCTCTGGCTGTGGTACTCCACTACCCCACCTCCAACGACGGCCGAGAGCGTGGTGGTGATTTCAGAGCCCGCGTTGGCGTGGCTGATGACAGGCCAAAAATCTTCATCTGAGAGCCACTGGAGCTCAGACGTGTAGATGTTGATTTCAGTCACGTCCGACTCGAATGCGAGCCGATATGCGCTCGCACCATCGCCACTCCACTGAAAGTGAATCGATGGTTCGTTCCGGGGAATGACGGTGCCATCCGCCGGATAGAGCATGTTGGACTCCCCGGAAGCGGTCGCATCCAACTCATCAAACAGTCCTGGGTCCACGGCCCCAATGACCAAATCATCTTTGTACTGAACGGTGACATCAGCGGTGGTGCTGAGCCCCCCGTAGGCTGCCTCAACCACTGCACGACCACCGCGCTCGCGACTCGTAGTGAAGAGGCCAAACTCATCAACCTGGCCGACCTCGGCGTCATCAATGGTCCACTCGACCTCCAGCAGGAGCCGCTCGGTGGTGCCATCAGACCACAGGCCAGTGAGCGCAAAACGGTGGGTCTGGGCGACATCTGGACCTGTCTCCAGGTCGAGCCTGGTTCGGTCAAGGTGAATCGAATCCAGCATGACCGCCGGCGGCTCGGTCGGCTCAGGCGCTGCCCCAGTGTCAGCAAGCTCTACCTCAGCCGTATCCGAATCGGCCACAACGGGCTGATCAGGCCCGTCAGCCTGCTGCTTTTCTTCTGCGGCGCCGCCGCACGCAACCAAAAGCAGTGTCACAAGCATCCTCATGTGGCCTCCGAATACATGAACCGCGAGTCTACCACGTGTTCGCCGTCAACCCGTTCGTCAATTTCCCAGCATCCAAAAGCACAAAATTCGGTTAATCACCGCCCAAATAAGGACCCCCAAAGGAGCGCCCGTGACACCCAAAACTCTCATCATCGTGACGACTGTCATCATGTCCCTCCACGGGCTCGGTCTCTTCTTCGGCGCTGAGGACGCTGCCAAGATGGGCCTTCCGGACATCGGCTTAGACGAACTCAACATGGGTAAGGGTGCGTACGAAATCTCCGCGTTCTTCAACGTCTTCCTCGCCGCGGTCCTCGTCCAGGCGGTCAAGTTGGATACCGCAGCTCAGCGGGTACTCTCCAAGGGCATCGCTATTGGCTACGTCATCCTGCTCGCTGGAGTCGTCTACCACATCTTCACCCTCATCCCGGGACAGGCACCGCCCGCGCCGGCCGGTGGGGTCTTCGGTGTCATCGCCGCTTGGGCATTGTATGTGGCGTTCGGCACCAAGGATCCGGCACCAGCCAGCTGAGCAGGTCCAATCCGGGACGGCTGGTTTTACCGCTGGCCCCGAAGTCGATCCATGAGGGGTTCAGCATCCCAGTGCACATAGACGTCTAAAGGCTCGAGGGCGGGGCCGAGCCTACTGCAGGCCACGTCTCGGCGGTCCAGCCACGACATCAGCCGCGAGCACCCAAGCTGACCATTCGACTGGGAGACGGGTATACGGCTCGAGGGCCGACAGCCGTTCATTGCTTGCCGGCCATCGAAAATCGCAACCAGTGTCGATAAGGCTAAGCCGGTAGACAGAATTGCATTTATGCAACGGGCCGTATGGGTTTAGGAATATTCCCAGAGATCCAACCATTCTGGGTTGCACGACCGTCGGTCAGACCGCGAAGCGAGAAGATCTAAACATGGCGTCCCCCATCATCAACACCGTAGCGCTCGGCCTACATTGGCCTACAGTCGACCCATTTCTGTTCTGCGCACATCATCGCGACGACTATCCCCCAGGGAATCACAAACAGGGGGTTGAACCGGGAGACCTGCAGGGTCGCAACATGGGCAGTGATTTCACCTTGAAGGACGGCTGGCGCATGTACCACGGACGGGAGGTGCCAGGCTTTCCTCAACACCCACACCGAGGCTTTGAGACCATCACCATCGCCTCCTCTGGGTACATCGACCATTCAGACTCCCTCGGTGCTCAGGCCCGCTTTGGTCGGGGGGATGTTCAATGGATGACTGCGGGGCGTGGAATCGTTCACTCCGAGATGTTTCCCTTGGTGAACTCGACCGAGCGAAACCCGGCTGAACTCTTTCAGATCTGGCTGAACCTGCCTGCAGAGAGCAAGATGGTCGACCCCTACTTCACCATGATCTGGTCTGAGCAGATTGAGCGGGTCACGCACACTGACCGCGAGGGCTGTGTGACTCACATTTCAGTGGTGGTGGGTAGGCTCGGCGATGCGAAGGGTGCCGCAACCCCACCCGATTCCTGGGCGGCCACGCCAGCTCATGGCGTGAATGTCTGGACCATCAAGATGGAACCCGGCGCTCACTGGGAGCTGCCGAAGACGGATCCAACAAAAACCCGTGTCCTCTACGCATACTCGACCTCAGGCATCGAGATTGCTGGTCAACCCCTCACGGCACCCACTGGGGTTCAGCTCGACCCCGCTCAGTCGGTGGGCCTTCGCAATGGCAGCCAACCCACGGATTTGCTTCTTCTTGAGGCCCAACCAATCGGCGAACCCGTCGCCCAACATGGCCCCTTCGTTATGAACCACCGGGACGAGCTAGTCACCGCATTTCGCGACTACCAGCGCACCCGCTTCGGTGGATGGCCTTGGTCAGCAGACGACCCCGTCTTGGGTCGGGACCAGAGGCGCTTCGCGAGACACGCAGACGGCCGCATTGAGGAACCAGGCACCGCAGACGTTACCGAGACACTGCTCCAGTGACGATACGGCAACGCCGCCCAGTGACCGAGTAAATCCCGCCGACATTGCGGTTATCTACTTTTAGGTAGGTAACTATGCACACACTCAAATATACGCTCGTCCCTCTCCTGCTCTCGTCTGCCTGCAGCGGTCTACAACAGCCCGCCGTCAATGTGGATATTGAACCAGGCTCGGATGTCCGCTCAACCGACCAGGCTGACGGAGAACGTGGCCCCCAAAGCTGGGCACCCAACTTCCCATCACAAGCGGATCTTGCCATCCTGCTTGATGTTCTCGACACACCGATTGTTGATAGCAACACACGGGATGGAAATGGCGATCGACTCTTTCCCGAGGCATGGCTCCGGAAGGTACAGGAGGCCTATGAGTCGACCGATGTGGGCGACGCACTGGAGCGCGAGAACAGTCACGACGACTGGCGCCTTGTGTCCATCAGGGTCTCACCATGCGCCCCAATCGGGATCACGCCAGACGACAATATCGATGACTGGTGCTGGCCGGCGGTTCGGCTTGTGTGGCAGCCAGTATTAGAGAACCTTCGGTCGGCATGGGGACCGATGATGGACTTCTATGCCGACGACAGAGCGGTCCACGCGATCTACCCCGTCCAGCCCAGAAACCTCGACGGTGCCCGGATCGAGGGTGCGTGGCGAGAAGAAGTTGCTGCACACCTGGCGAGCGGTGCTCCGCCAGAGTTGTTGAGCCCGAGACTCATCGAAGGCTTCAAGGCAGTGCGAGACGCCTCCGCTGTGGCCGTACTCAACGGTGTCGCGAACCTCCGAGACCCAGCCATCAGGGCCGATGAGTACGAAGAAATCGACATCAGACCCGAGCTGATGAATGGCCCGGTAACAAACGCTCGTTTCAAGCAATCCCTTCAAGACTTTCTTGGCGAGTTTGCGCGCTGGCAAGGTCTAGATGAGATGACATCCTTCAGTCTTCCAGAGGGAAGAAATCCGTCAGGGAGCGACATTTGGGTATTCGTGGGTTTCGACGGAAACGAAGGCTTTCCAGAACTCAAGGATCTCACCGTGATTGGCCGAGAGTCGGGTCGTGAACTTGTGAACATTGGACCCGATCAGACTGTTGCAGTTGGCGTGGAGGATGAGGCGGTCGAAATCGAGATTGAAAACGGAAACTACGAGCTCTCTAGGAGCGTCATCATTAGCGGATCCGACATCGGTGATTTGGGACCTGATATGGCCGACCCCTACTCATTCCTTGTACCCAACACAAGCTGCGCATCATGCCACCGACTCAACGAGTTGCGGTTCGACTTCCACTCACTTTCAGGGTTCGAAGATCGGGGCATCACAGTGTCACCTCGAGTCACAAAAGACGTGGCCCGCGACATGTTCTGGACCCGCTCCAAGCTTCGCCAGTAGCCAGGGCTGCGAACCCCCCAGGAACCTGTTACCTACTCATCAGTAGTTCCAGTCTACCTGGGGGGGGAAGACAACATGACAAGCATCCTGATTACGGCGCTGCTGGCTTGCGCGCCTGCTGATGACTCCACCGACCTCGATATGCCAGCGCTGGACGCATCCAGCGACAGCGCGGGGACCGAAACGGAATCCGGGTTTACATTTGTTTCGAGTGCGGAGGATGGGGAGTCGGTCGAGAGACTGGACCCTGCACGTTACTTGGGCCTCTGGTACGAGATCGCGACAACACCGTCCCAGCAACAATCCTTTTGTAGTGGCACCACTGCCGAGTACAGCCTGATTGACGACTCAACCATCGGTGTCACCAACAGGTGCCGGATCGGTGGTCTTGACGGCAACCAGAACCGCATCGACGGCACCGCCAGGGCCCTCGATGACACCTACGCCAGACTGCTGGTGGACCTTGGCTTTGGCTTCGAAGCCCCATACACGGTCATCGACCTCGTGGATTCCTCCGGCGATGAGCCCTACAGGCACGCCGTTGTATCAGGTGGCGGTGTCCAGTTCTGGATTTTGTCTCGAACGCCGCAGATCTCCACCGAGCTCTACGACCTCTTGCTTGACCGCATGGATGACCGCGGGATCGACAGCGACCGCCTCATTCCAACTGAGCAAGAGTCTCTCGCGACTGATTAGAGGCTGTCCACCGTCGAGTATACGCACGACAGCCCCGCGGTAGGCCCTGAGGCCTCACCACGGGGCTGAGCCGTCTCTATGCTCGGGAAGCTGACGGTCGCTGCTTGGGCTCGATCTGAGGACTGTCAATGTCCTCATCCAAGATGGCAAGGAGACGCTGCAGCTCACTGGGAAGCCCTATCGAGATTCGAAGCGAATGGGGCATTCCATAGACACCCATGGGACGGGTGATCACACCCCGCTCCAGCAGTCGCTGGTAGATGGGCATCGCTTCCTGGCCAAAGTCAACCAAGAGAAAGTTCGCGTGGCTCGGTGTGACCGAAAACCCACGAAGGGTCAGCTCATCACGGAGCCATTCACGGTTGTGGCGATTGAACTTAAACGTCCTACGCAGGCTGGTCTCATCACGAAGCGCAGCGATGGCCCCCACCTGAGCAATGGTGTTCACGTTGAAGGGGGTCCTCACCTGATTGATGTGGTGAGCAAGTCCTTCCGACATCAGGGCATACCCACAGCGCAACCCCGCCAACCCGTAAGCCTTCGAGAAGGTCCGCAGGATCACCGTACGGGGTCGGGTGGAGAGGATTCCGAGAGAGTTCGGACGCAGCGCGGTGTCGACGTACTCATGGTAGGCCTCGTCGAGCACCAAGATTGGCTGAGCCCCCTCCGCGTTCTTGTCCATCTCAGCGATGAATCGGCGCAGACGCGGCTCAGATATCAGTGTTCCCGTGGGATTATTGGGATTCGCTATGAATACCATTCTCGTGCGTGGATTGACCTTGGCGGCCATCGCATCGAGGTCGTATCCGCCATCCTCAGCCAGAGGCGTCGCGATGATTTCGCGACTCATGGCGTGTGCGCCCAGTTGGTAAGCGATGAAGGTCCCCTCGCTTGTGAGCACATGGGTACCCTCGACAACAAATGCCTGAATGAGCAACGAAATCAGCTCATTGGATCCGTTCCCGAGGGCGATGTCGTCCGATGGCACACCGTACTTGCTCGAGAGCACCCGCTTGAGGTTGTACTGGGACCCGTCCGGATATTGATTGAGCGTGTCCATCGCCTCCAAAATGGCCTGTGCGACCGCAGGAGAAGGACCGAGTGGATTCTCGTTGGACGCCAGCTTGACCGGGTTCGGAATCCCGTACTCGCGGGTCACCTCCTCGATGGGTTTCCCAGGCAAGGGAGGAATAATTCCAGCTACGGAATCAGATACTAATGGTGCATTAGACATGACTGTTTACTCAGTTCAATGGGCAACAATGGCCCGAATCGTCAAGCAGAGGCACTGAGTGCCGGTGGAGTCCACACAGAGACCTCGATGCCATCTTGGATGGCGTCGTTGTACTCCATGGGAAGTGCGTAGTGTTGGCTCTGGTAGTTGGGACTAGACCGCACATAGGACAGGTACTCGCAGAGGGTTCCGCTGAAGATTCCGACGTTGTCAGCAATTACCAGGGCACCGTCGCTGAGAAGGCCAGCCTCCTCGATCCGCTTCAGGTCGGACAAATAGTCGTCCTTCCAGTGGTCGATAAACACCAGGTCAAACTTACCTCTGAGCTGAGCGATACCCTCTGCAGCGGGTGTGTCGCGGATGTCCACCACAGCCTCTAGGCCAGCGTGCGTGACAACGCGGCGAGCCATTTCAGCATTGGTTGAGTCGGCCTCAAGGCTCACAAGGGTACCGCCGACCTTCTTTAGCTCCGCACCAAGCAGAACAGCCGAGTATCCGCAGTAGGCCCCAAGCTCGAGTGCTCGTCGGGAGCCGTGCTTGCTCACGGCCTGCCTCAGAACCACGCCCTTTTCAACGCCGACGTTCATCAGAAAACGTCGCTCACGGGCGAACTCATCCATGACAGACAACACGCTCTTTGGATTCCCGGGCTCGGCTTCCAGCTCCACTGTTCGGGTGACATCAAGCTGCCGATTGGGCGCCCTCGTGACAAAGGCCACAACAAGTCGCCACAGCTCAATTAGGCCGAAAACCAGCCACTGAAGTACGTTTCTACGATTGAGTGTAAATGGAATCATGATGTGAAGTCCTCAAGCTGCCCGCGGACGGAGAGGTGTAGTTTTGGTGAGTGTTTCAACGCCCCTGTCACCAACCGGTGCACCGGCTGGCAGGAAGGGAGCAAAGGGTGGGATCTCTTCCCGACGTAGGGTCAACTCGAGGACCGCTGGACCAGACCATTGCCAGTCTGAGAGGTCGTCGATCGCTGCATCCAGGCCCGCAAGGGTGGACGCTTCCCCGACCCACAGTTGGTCGCCGCTTCCGAATCCTCGACACAGGTCAGCGATGGCCACTTGGTCATAGCTGGCACACTCAATTCGACTCTGGAAGTAGACCTGCTGTCGGGTGACACACATGCCGTGCTTGGCATTGTTGAACACCACAAACAGGATGGGCAGGCCCAGGTCAACGGCGGTGTGGATTTCCATCCCGAGCATCAGAAATGCGCCATCGCCACAGAGCACCATGGTGTGCCCAGTCTCTTTCCCGGCAAAGCTGGCCCCAATGGCTGCCGGTATCGCGTAGCCCATACCGCCCATCCCAAGCGCAATCGACGTCTCAACATGCTCTGGGACTGAGAGGTAGTGAAGCGCGCTGGCGGCACAGTTCCCCGCGTCGAAGACCAGCCGCTGGTAGCGTGGAAGAATGTCCTGAATTCGACCAATGGCCTCTGACTGCAAGAGGGCATCTTCGTCCCCCTTGACCACATCGATCTCAGTAGGCTTGGCGAGCAGCGGTAGGTACTCTTGCTGACGGTAGCCAGCAGGGCGACCAGTCCCGACTGGCAATCGTGACCTGTTGCAGAGAAGGGCCATGGTGAAGGCACCGATGTCACACTCCAGAAGGTCCGCCTTCGGGAACGTCCGCTCGCATAGGCCGACTTCTGAACTCACAAAAATGAGATCCGCACGCTGGAGCCCGGCTGCCACCGGGGCACGCTGCATAAACTCCATGCTTGAGCCAACGACGATCACCAGGTCAGCCACGTCGTTGATGTAGCTGTGTACCGACGGATGCCCTGCGGTCCCCACCACGCCCAAGTAGAGGGGGTCATCGGCTGGAAATGCCGCGACATCCGACAGGGTACTGACCACGGGAGTCTGGGTGATCCTGGCCAGCGTAATCAGCTGGTCGCGAGCACCAGCAGATCGGACTTCGGGCCCCACCACCATCACCGGCGCACGGGCTCGAGACAGGCGGTCCGACAGGTCCTTCAGCTCACTGGCGCGGGGCTGCTTGAGACCCCTGAGGCTGCTGATGTCCTTCGGCCAGCTCGTGGGGCGCGGCGGAACCACCTGACCAAAAATGTCCTTCGCAATCAGCAGGACACCCGGCCCTCGTCGTGGACTCAGGATTTCCCTGACGACGGCCTCCAGGTCCTCCCAAAAGGTTTTGGGATTGTCGATCACGCAGACGGTCTTGGCTATCGAACTCCACAGTCCACGGGCATCGACCGTGTGACCGATACCCGAGGAATCTTGGAAGCCTCCGACGCCGTTTAGTGCCGTTGGAATTTGCCCTACAATCGCGAGAACCGGGATGCCCTCTTGGTAGGACTCGGCAACGCCGACGGCCAGATTCATCATCCCGCCACCAGATGTAGAGCAGCACACACCAAACGGCGCGCCTGCTCGAGCCTGTGCATCAGCCATGAAGGCGGCACCGCTCTCAGTCTTCGCGGCGACAGACACAAGGTCCCCATCGCCGAGGCGATAGACAGCGTCGTGGAAATCCTCGATGTTGGCCCCGCTGACGCCGAACACCTGCCCCACACCCCAATCACGGAGTGTCAGGACCAGCGCCTCGGCCACTGTCAGCTGCGCCAACGGTCCGTCATGAATTTGGTAAGTCATGCTGCTGCATTCCATCGAATCACGGCCGCAGCTGCGTAGTCGCCGGCATGGGAAAACCCACCCAGCACCACATAGCTACCGTTCTTCAGCTTTCCGGTTTTCTGTGCGCGCTCCAGGCTGACTGGAATGCCGGCACCAAAGAGGTTTCCATATTCCTGGAACGTGTCGACGTGCTTGTCCGCATCGATTCGCAGAGCTTCCCGCCAATTCCGAAGAAACACAGGGTTTGGCTGGTTGGTAATGAGGGTCTCGATTTGATCAGTGGTGATGTTGGCCCGATCACACGCCTCTTGAACGATCTTTGGAACCATACGGTTTCCGCGAGCGACGATCTTGGCGATCTTGGCGCGGCTAAAGTCCACATAGAACTGACGCTGACCAGGCTCCCACCAGTTTCGAGAGTCTGGACTCGAGATCTGCATATCGGATGCATTTTCTGCGAAGACCCGTGTGGTCACGGTCTCAATGGGACAGTCGTCTCCGATCTCCAACAGGGCTACACCACAGCCGTCGCCAGGAATGGCGGCCTGGGGCAGCTTACGCACTTCTTCGTCAGCAAAGACCCGTCCCGCCGCAGTCTGGACGTTGCAGATCAACGCCCGTTTTCCGCCAGAGGTCGTCAACAGCGACTGAGCGAGGCCGATCATGGAGATGAACGATACACAGCCGTGGTTGTGAAGGTCGTACACTCCCATGGGGGAGAGGCTGAGGGTTCGCGCAACCTCAGCGCCACACCCAGTGAAGGGCATGTCAGGGAGAGAGACATTGGTGAGGATGTAGTCCACATCCTCCAGCGACTCCTCGCCAAGCTGATCAGCAATCTTTTGAACTGCCTCAGCAATGAGCTCTACGGCCGTCTCGTCCGGCGACATGTGACGACGCTCGACTGCGCCCATGAACATGCCGGCCCGAGGAGCCTCGTCTGCTTCTCCAAAGAAACCATTGCCGACAACCTCGCTTGGGAAAGCGCTGGCCACAGCACGAATACTTACAGATTGCATTTGCATCACTTCATCTCCACTTTGGCGTACCAACGCCTAGTTCTGGGTCGTCCAAGGACGAATGGTCTCGCCCGTCCGCTGACGGTGCTCGAGAATCATTTTGAGGTTGGTCATCTCCACAACGTGTCCAGCCCGGAAGAACGGCCAGAGGTCTCCGACCCATGTGTCGCGGCTCTTTGCTGCAGTCTCAGGGAATGGGTTCCGGTCGTAGAAAGGGTGCCGGCAGTTTGACCACAGCACCACTGAGCCGCGGCGATTGAACACGCGCTGAGCCGGGACAACTCGCATCAGGTAAATCATCCAAAGATGCTGCCCTTGGTCCCATGCGCAGTGGTAGTCGACAGTCATGGACTCTGCATTCGATACCGTCTTGCAGTAGATGGGCGTGTCGTCTGCGAGCCGGTCCCAGCCCTTCAGTAGTCCAGGAGTCTCGGTCTCCTCGAATCCTCGGGTGCTCCAAGTCCACTCCTCGAGCGAACGAACATCCGCAAGGTACTCAAACACCTTCTCGGGCTCACAGTCGATGTACTCCTCGATCGTGCAGTAGTCACCGTAGACTTCATCATGCGGGTAGACAGAATGGGTCTCGTTCATACAGAGGTCCCCCATGTCGTCTCGAGAGAAGGCCTCGATACGCTTGAGCCCTGGGATTTGGTCGATCGCTGACATGATGTGTCTCCTGTGCGGCAGTATAACTACTCGCGGGTAGGTTAGGTCATCTTTCTACTCAAAAACTGGTCACTATGCACTTGTGATCAGGTTGTTGATACCTGAATGTCACCTTCTGAAAATTAGAAAATCGTCCCCATTTTTGGCTTTGAAACTATTTTTTTGGCATTTTCCAAGATCGGCCGCGAACAAGTACGGTTCACTCTACAGAACTTGATCAACCTTCATCCACTCTTGTTCAAAACCAAATTATTGGCCGCCAGGTCGACGCCCCATGCAAGGCTCGCCACTCGACCAAGAGGAGAGCGCTACACAAACCGATCCGGATCGCCGATGTACGGAATCACAACAATCCTCGAGGACGCAGACAGTCAGACCGCATTCGAACGTGTGTCGAATTCCCTCGCAGCCAATGGCTTCGGCGCCCTCACTTCAATCGATGTTTAGAGCAGCCTGACAGGAACGTGGGCGTCTCGGTTGGTGAACCCAGATCACTCTTTAAGGCTCTCGACCGGACGGACCTCGGCGGCTTCGCCGAGCCTATCCGCGCCCAACTGCAGGCCGCAGTAGATGCGGTCTAGCCAGCCCTCAGCTGCGGCGGCGCGTGGCCACAAGGGCTGCCAGCGCCAGCACGAAAAGCGACGATACCGGGGTCGCACCAGGGACCGTGGAGCACCCACCCGCAGACTCAGCATCCTCGTCTCCAGACGAGCGCGCGAGCCCGTCGGCCATACCAGCTGAGGCGCCGTGGCTCACAGTCGCGGTATCGTAGGCAAGGTCCTGCGTGGTCTCGATTGGATCAAGGTCGAAGTCATAGTTGAAGTCGCCATAGCAGTCGACCCAGGTGATGCAGACCTCGGCGTGACCACGGATGACCAAGTAGAGCGCGGAATCCACGGCACCCACCGCATCAAGCTCGAGATCCCCACCTGTGGTCTGGACAGATTGGCCGGCAGCGGTGAACCGCGCGTCCGGTGTCTCAATGGAAGCTGTGGTGACGACCAGATCTGCCGTCGGGGTGAGGGATCCCGTCGCAACAACGTTCACAAGCGGCAAGATTCCTTGCTCAATCTCGAACACCTCTTTGGTATCCATCAAGAACTCGAGCTCAGAGCCACCGTCTTCCGCAAACGCGAAGGAGGAGAAAGTCTGAGACAGATCAAACTCGACCGCCTCCTCATGCAGCATTCCTTCCCACTGATACCCGACGACGTCGAGGCTGAGGTAGAGGCTCGCAGCCAGATCGAGCACCACGCTCACGACACCCTCTGCCGAGTTCGGGTCGAGACTGTGCACAGCTGACCCGCCACCCTCCTCAACGACCGAATCGCCCTTGATGTCCACACCCGCGAGGCCCTCGGCGAATATCTCAGTTCGAACACGAACGGGCCCCTCTTCAGGCCACCACCCACTGTCGATGTCCTTTGCGGGCCATACCTCGACATCGCTGCTGAGCACGAAGGGCTGCGAGTCCGCGAAGGCGGGGCTGCTGGCTGCGAGAGAAAGAATCAGTGTGGTGTACATGGAAACTCCAGGACGCTTGAATGACTCTATTCTGCGTCCTTTTTGGCTCCGCGTCTGCAACAGTTCTGCGTCAAAGTTCGATTCGACGGTTCCCGCCCGCCCGAACAACCGGACTTCCACCCCTTGGAGGTGCTCGGTCATCATGATGGTAGGGGCGGTGGGAATCGAACCCACAAGGCCGTTGGCCACTCGATTTTGAATCGAGCGCGTCTACCGATTCCGCCACGCCCCCATTCATCATTGATGTCCGCCCCGAGGGGCACCCTCAGTTACTTCCTCTGACCAAGATGAGCAACCCTGAGGGCGTGCAACAACGTCGGAATCAATCGATAACGACGTCAACTCGGATGGGTTTAGCAGCACTCGCCACCTTCAACGTTGGCATCCCTTCCGTGTATGGCCTGGCCTCGATCCAGTACTCAAGCCCATCAGCGAACAGGCGCGTGGTCGTGATGCTGCCCTCGTAGCCATCCCCCACCTTGCGCAAGCCAGCACGGCTCCACTCCGATTGTCCGACCGGCCGATACCATGCCTGGACGCTGTCATACATTCCGCTGCCCGGTATTTCGGCCACCACGCGATAGTCATCGCCCAGAACAACCATACGCTGGGCGTCATGATCAATGGCTGGCTTGAGGGCCTCGACCTTCTCCATCTCCAGGCTACCCATTCGTCCCTTTCGCTTCTGTGTCGGGATCTCAGCCACGACAGCAGGCTCATCGTCGGAGACGCGGTCAAGGGTGTTGGCGACCATCCATCCCAACAAGCCAACGATCGCGACCACGCCCAGCCCGACACCCAGAATGACCTCTCGGCCAGAGCCGGATGACGCAGGTATTGCCCTCGGTTTGACCCGTGGCGACGGATTCGACGCTGCCCTTGACTGCGGAACCGGTGGCGGTGGCGGTCCCGGCGACAGACTCCCTGGATCCGTCCGGAAGCTCACCTGACTGTGGTCTTTTATCGGCTTGCCCTCTGCCATCATGGAGAGGGTGAGCTCAAGGTCAGCCTTCATGGCCTCCGCGCTCGGGTAGCGGTCGGTCGTCCAATAGGCACACGCCCTGCGTATAATGGCCTCCAAAGGTCGCGGAACGCCCTTGTACAAGGACGGGTCCAGTTCAGCCGCAAACAGGTCCTTGGGGGTCTCCCCCGTCACGGCGGCAAACAGCGTCGCACCCACAGAGTAGATGTCCGCAAGGTGGTCGACACCCTTCGCGTCGGCGCGCTGTTCTGGCGCCATAAAGGCCCAGGTTCCCATCACCATGCCGGTACGGGTCAGAGAGGTATCGGCCTCATCCGTGCAGCGCGCGATACCAAAGTCGGTCACGAACACGTGGTTCGCCCGGGAAATCAGGATGTTGTGAGGCTTGATGTCTCGGTGGACGATGCCGTTGTCATGGGCCGTCTGAAGCGCGTCCAAGACTGGCAACATCAACGTCGCGGCCTCTTTTGCGCTCAGGCCACGCCCTTGAACACGATCGAGGAGACTCTCTCCATCGATGAAGTCCATGACGATGAATGGCTGATGCCCTTCAAGGCTGACGGCATGAAGGGGGACAATATTGGGGTGAGAGAGTCGGTCCATCGTCGCCGCCTCATTCTCGAATCGCTTGAGGACCTCAGTCCGATGGCTGAGGTTCTTGTCGAGCACCTTGATGGCGCGCAAGATCCCAGTCTCCCGATCTCGCCCCTTGTAGACGGTTGCCATGCCTCCCGAACCGAGCGGCTCAAGCACATCATAGCGCTCGTCGGTGAATGGCTGCTCAGTCAAGCGAGACCCCTGCGTGCCGCTTAGCGTAGCACCATCAGAGCAGGGTGCCCCCTCCCTTTCTTGTCAGGGCGACCACTGTGGATCGGGGGGGCACACCGGTTCCGGGCTCCGCAGGCCAGGCGGTCCCATCTTTTCCGTCATCCGTTCGACCCGGGTGCTGTACAGCTAAAAACAGCGTCGAGTTATCCGGTGTAAAGCATGGTCCGGTCAGCTCAGCCCCGACACACGCGCGGAAGAACAGCCGAGACCGACCGCGATTGGGGCCATCAGTGTCTACGACGTACAGCCCGTCGGCCAAGCCACCTCCACCACCGGCATCCGTTGCGGCGTGGTTTCCGTCCGTGGTCACCCACAGGCGGCCCTCTTGGTCGAAGGCGCAATTGTCTGGACACGAAAAGTGACCATTGGCGCTGGTACTCGGGTGCGGAGGCGCAACCTTTGCAGTGCCGGGGGGTCCACCCTCCAACAACACAGCCCATTTCATCCTGTCCGCGGTATGACCACCATCACCAGGAAGGATCTCCAAGATCTGGCCCCAGATATTTTGTGCTCGCGAGTTTGGACCCTCGGCCACCTTGCGGTCCGGATTCTTTGTCAACATGACGTAGACATTTCCAGTCTTCGGGTGGACCGCGATCCGCTCTGGACGATCCATTGGAGTGGCTCCGACAACCTTCGCCGCCAGACGGGTGTCGATGAGGATGTCGCCGAGCGAATCGAATTCCTCGGCCAGCCTGCCGTCGTGGGTGAGCGGAAGCCATGTGATTCCATCTGCATCGAAGCGAGCCACGTAGAGCGTGCCATCGACCAGGAGGTCGCGATTGCTTGCATCGTCATCCCCCACCTTGTTCTTTGAAACAAAGCGATACAGATGCTCATCCGCCGAGTCATCGCCCATGTAAACCACGACGTGACCGGATGGATCGACGGTCACTTCGGCGCCCTCGTGAAAAAAACGACCGAGCGAGGTCAACTTTCTGGGCCTTGCTTCTGGGTCGTAGGGGTCGACCTCGACCACCCAGCCGAAGCGGTTCGGCTCCATGGGCGCGACAGCGAGGTCAAACCTGTCATCGACCACGGAGAAATACCAGTACTGACGATTACCGATCTTCATCGCTGCTCGTGATGCCTGTTCCGGATGGTCCGGGGCACCACCAGGCGTCCAGTGAACGTGGATGTTCTCTTCACCTGAGAGGACTGTCCCCCACGGCGTAAAGCCGCCCGCACAATTGGCCAAAGTCCCAAGGACAACAGCCCCATCAGGATCCTGAGGCGTCTTCATGCGTGCATGTCCACGAGCCGGTCCCGCCACCTCAAACGGAGTCGACATCGTGATGCGCCGATTGAGAGGATTTGACACGTCTGGCGCCCAACCCGAAGTAGTCCGCTTCACGGCCACAACCGACATGCCATGACCCGCCAGCTCGGCCGCCACCCGTGCAGGGTCCTTGGGGTCATCGTGACCAACGAACATGGTGGCCGCGCGGGTGAACTCATGGTTGACCGTCAGCAAACCCTGATCGCAGGCGCCCGACCCTTTCGGGAGCGGTGAGTACGCAATGAAGTCGCAGGAGTCCCCAAACTGAACCGCCTGAGCCTCTGCAGTCGTCTGACCCTTCTCCCACTCGGGCCCGCCTGTATGGATCGGGTCTCCCCAACCGATCACGAGGTCGCACTCATGGGTCATCGCCGGCCAGTGAACATGGCCATCCATTCCACTCTTGACCTCTTCAAATGCATCCGAAATGGGCGCAGCTGAGAGGCGTGCAGGGCCGAGCAATGCGACTGCAGAGGCGCCACCCAACATGGATCGGCGGGTCAGGCGAGCCTGAATCAAGTCTTGGATGTGTTTGGACATGACCGAAAGCTAAACCATTTGGATTACATCATGAAGACAATTGACTCAGTAGACGGTTACAAAGACACCCATGAGCCTGCTCGAATCCGGTCTGATTTGGCTGGGGTGCACAACCCTACTGGGACTCGGCAACACCGTCGGGTACCACCGCCTGCTCACGCATCGCGCCTTCAAGGCCACCCCCCCGGTTCGCTGGCTGTTCACGATCTTGGGCGCGCTTCACTCGGGCTCCCCAATGCTCTGGGTCGGCCTCCATCGTTTTCATCACGCGCGATCAGACACAGACGAAGACCCACACAGCCCGAAGGAGGGCTTCTGGCTTGGCCACACCGGCTGGCTGATTGGCACGTCCAGCCCCCTACCCTGCATCTTGTTCGCGTTAAGCGGCTTCGGACAACAGTGGATGATCCTGGTCCATGACGTCCGACGCATCATGGGCCGCAACCCACCCACCTGGCGTGACCTCTGCGCCGACCTCATGAAGGAGCGCCTGATGCGTTTCCTGGATGTGCCCCTTGTGATGCCCGCGCTGTTCGCGGCTCAGGTCGGACTGATGTGGCACCTCTTTGGTTGGTGGGGAGTTTTTGCGCTCTGGCTGTCCCATGTCTTCTTGACGAACGCTTCGTGGGCCGTCAACTCCATCTGTCACTGGCCGACCTTCGGGACAGCCCCCTACGACACTGGTGAAGGGTCCAGGGACGTCCCTTGGGTCGCTTGGTTCACCAATGGTGAGGGCTACCACAACTGCCACCATCGATTCCCCAAGAGCGCTAAGCACGCGCTTCACGGGGGCTCTGACCTCTCGTGGAGCGTCATCCAAGGGCTGGTTGCCCTCCGGCTGGCCAAAGATCCCTGGCTACCAAAGTCGTTCAGAGCCGAGCCCAAACGTGCCTGAGGCCGACAACTGGCTTAGATGCCCGTCAGTTCTTTAGTTTTTTGATTCTTGAGGTGCCCCTTTTTCAAGGGCACGGGAAGCCGGTGAAAGACCGGCGCGGCCCCCGCCACTGTAACTGGGGACGCCCAACCACTACGTCACTGGGAAACTGGGAAGACGGTTGCGGCGGACGATCCAGGAGCCAGGAGACCGACCTCAAGAACTATGCAAACGTCTCTCGGGGTGGAGAGACTGGCGGTACATGTGTCGTCGGCTCCTCCCATGGCGCCATGACCGTACTCTTCGCAACAGCACTCACGCTCAGCCTCTCCGCTAATGCCGGAGATGAAGCCATGACTGTGGAGACGGCGGCCGACTCCGCAGAGCGTGCTTGGGCGTCATCTGCCAGCGTGACGGCCCTACAGGTCGACGACAGTCTGCCCATGAGCACAACGACGGGAGCCCTCGTCGACCAAGCACCTGGCGTTCGATTGCAGAGCTTTGGGGATGTGGACAGCTTCAGTGGTGTCAGCATCCGTGGATCAACGCTTCGGCAGGTCCTGGTCTACGTCGATGGCATCCCCCTCAATCCAGAAGGAGGTCAAGCCGTCAATCTATCGGAGTGGCCGCTCCGGGCCTTCTCACGGGTTGAGGTCTACCGCGGCAACACTCCTGGCCGTCTTGGTGGCGCGGCGGTGGGCGGAGCCATCAATATGGTGCGCGACCCCAAGACCTTATCGACCGCCTCATCCGGCTCAGTGTCCAGCCATGGGCGGGTGAGCGCCGACACCCTGTCGCAGTTCAGCCCGACAATCGGAGGCCATCAGCACCACGTGTCCGCGTACTTGAACGCGTCGGTCAACCAGGGCCGGTTTAAGTACTACACAGACAATGGGACACCATACAACCGCATCGATGACCAACGTCTCGAGCGAGAGAACAATCGATCAGGTGCCTTTCATGCACTCCTGGGATGGCGCACGGAGCTTGGTAATGGAACCCTCGACGTCCTCGACGCGTGGATGAGCCGAGGGGCAGAGCTGCCTGGGCACATCAACAACCCAGCACGCGCCGCAAGGATCGACACCAGCCGAAACCTACTCGGTGCCCGATACACCCCCCGCATTAGCGGCCACAGGGCTCACATTGTTGGGTGGTGGCTCACCCGAGCAGAACAGTACGACGACAGGCTCGACGAGATTGGCTTAGGCAGCCAAGAGCAGACTCAGCGTGCACTCAGCCTGGGCATTCGCTTGCATGACACATTTGGGCTGACATCAGCCACGAGCCTGGGCCTCACGACCATCCTTCGCCGAGACAGTGCATCGATCGAAGGCGCCGCCGAGGCTCCGCCGCCCCAGTCCGGCGAAACACTGACCGTCGAACTCCCAAGCACCTGGGGGCCCCTGAGCTTCTCACCCACAGTCCATGGAACCTTCCTGCAGTCTCAGGGCGAACTCACGACAGCATCCATCGACCCCCGCCTTGGACTGGGCCTCGAGGTGCTCCCAGAGGTGAAGCTACGGGCCAACGCAGGAAAGTATCTTCGACCTCCGGACTCAATGGAGCGCTTCGGTGACCGCGGAACCATGATCGGAAATCCCGACCTGACACCTGAGCGTGGGTGGCAGTGGGACATCGGGGCCAGAGCCAAGCTGGACCTGGGAGATCACACGCACTGGAGGCTCGATGTGGCCCACTTTTGGGTGGCCAGCCGGGACCGTATCACCTGGATACAGAACAGCCAGCGCACACTAAAGCCCGTCAACCTCGGTTCGACGTGGACCCAGGGTCTGGAGGGTGCAATCCAGGGTGAGCTGGGCAGTCACGTTCGCACGGACACCAACATCACGCTTGCCCGCTCGAGGAACCTCGATGCCGATCCTGGCGTCGCCAACAATGAGTTGCCGGGAGTCTCCCCGCTCAGCGTCTGGCACAGCACCACGCTCTTGTTCCTGGGAGAGCGCGCACGCCTGACCCACGCCATCCGACACATCGCTCCGAACTTCCTCGACGCCACCAACTGGATTCGGAGCGCACCTCGCAACACGCAAGATCTAACCCTTCAGGCGAGACCAACGATGAAGTGGCCAATCCTGGAACTGGGCGTCCAAAACATATTCGACACCATCAGCGAGGTCGTACCGCAAAACCCACTCGATCCGGACTCAGACCGAGTCGTGCAGCCCATCACCGATTTTGGTGGACACCCGCTGCCAGGCCGTACGTGGACTCTCAGCCTTCGCTGGGCACCTGGGGAGCCAACATGAAGCTCAATCTGACCTTTGCTCTTTTCCTTGTGGGCTGCATGCCCTCCGTTGATCCAGCCACCAAGAACCAGGCGCGCTTCGACACCAGCACTTCACCCGATACCGGCGCACTCGACGACACCGGCGGCACCCCCGTCAAACAGACCCAGATACTGCTGAGCACCATCGCCAACGACTACAGCCTGGGTGCCGTGGCCACCGTTGATCTGGAGACAGGATTGGTCAATGACGCGCTGGCCACCACATCCGGAGATGCGGTCGTTCGAAGTACTGGTGGGCTGGCCATCGTCTTGAACCGATTCAACACAGACTCTGTCCGCATCTATGACGGTGAGGACTGGTCACAGCCAACCGTCGAGTTTGCACTCGCCGACCTCTCGAACCCCCACGATGCCGTGCTGTGCGGAGAGAAGCTGTGGGTCACCCAGCACAACACCGCCCAGATCACCGCCCACGACACCAGGACGGGCCTGGTGGTGGACAGCATCGACCTGAGCCCCTGGGCCGGCACCGACGGAGCCGCCGAGGCGAGCGGGATGCTTGTCGATGGAGAGACCATCCTCGTCTCTGTACAGCAGTTCGACCAAGATTCGGGTTGGACGTCCGAGGGGGGCGTACTGCTGAGGTTCGCCTGCTCTGGTGGAGCACCATCCGTGGTGACCGAGATTGGTCCAAGCCCGAGCGTGGCATCGGGGTCAACCGGGGACGACCTGGTGATTCGAACGGGCCTGTACGGTGAGGCCGACGGCGTTGTCGCCTCCGTCAACAGTCAGACCGGTGAGCACACGGTTCTGCTGGAAGAGGCAGACTTCGGACGTGACATCACAGGAGTGGCCATCACACCCACCGACCTGGTTTTTGTCACGACGACCCCAGACTGGATCTACCAAATTCATTGCGTCGATCGAGAAACGGGTGTCCGAACCGACGGGCCCCAGTCCACCGCCTTCTGGTCGGACATCGACATCGACGGCCGCGGGCGAGCCTGGATAGCGGCACGGACCGGCTGGGCACCCGACAGCCCCACCCAAGGTGGCCTTCAGGTCTTCGAGACAGATGGCTGTACCGACGCATCGCCAGGCGGACAGCCCATTCGAACAACCCTCAATCCCTACAATTTGGTGTTCCGATGATGCCGCTCCTCTTGCTGTTGAGCGCGTGCGGAGAGCGGGATCCCTGTGCGTCTATGTGCAGTACTGCAACACAACACTACGGAGGCTGCCTGAGTCACTGGGGCGTGGCCTGGGAGGATGCCGGCTACGCGGACGAGAATGCATTCTTCCACGCCTGCGAGACCAGGGCGTGGGCAAACCGACAGATCGAAGCCGACGCCGGCCACCCCGGAGCCACCACTGCTGAGTGTGAGGACTGGGAAGCGTTTATCGACGAACCAGACTTTTCCTGCCGAGACTGGGCGGCGCTCGACTGGAACGGCCTACCATGGTGAGCCTCCTCCTCGCGCTCCTGGCTTGCAGCCCTGAAGAGACCGCAAGCGACCCTGTCCGCGTAGCGGGGGGCTGGATTCATACCGATGCCTCCCTTGGTGGACAACGCGCCGGACCGGACGGACGCTGGTTTAGCCGAGACGAGGATGGCATTCCGGAGGGCGCCAGGCCGACCCAGGAGCCCAGCTGTGAACCGCTGTTCTCCGTAGACCTTGGTGATGTCGAGAAGCACATCGCGCTAGGCGGCTCAGCACCTGACACCGCCATGGCATTCTCTGATGATGGGCGCTTCCTTGGCATCGGCTCGTTCCTCGGTGAGGTGGTCGTTGTCGACGCGTGGACTGGAGAGACCCTGGCCCGAAAGAAACTGTCTGAGACCATGGTCAAGCAGGTGGTGTGGTCGCCCAACGGTCGCACGCTATTCGTCGCAGAGCAGTCCCCCGACGGCAGCGTTGTCGCCCTATCCGTCCCCAGCCTGGACGAGCTATGGCGGGTCAACCTCTCAGACTGGATCGGCCACTCGCCGCTTCCACCAGGCGACATCTACGGCGCCTACACCCTTCCGTCCGCGTACAGCCTCAATCGCCTGGACGACGGAAATCTGCTGGTCGTCGGAACCCACGCATGGAACAACAAGCAAGGCACGAGGCTCAACCAGTCAATCATCCTCAAGCTGACACCCGAGGGAGAGGTTGCAGGACAGTGGCCAGACGAGCCCATCGATGGCGTCTTCTTCCGAGCCCGGATTGCCGGAAACAAAGCACTCATCCCCGTATCGAAGAGCAGCGGCGGACCGACCGATGAGCGCCTCCCCGTCGGAGGCGCCCTCGTCTTCGATCTGGAGACCTTCAAGCCCAGCGCCGAGATACGCATCCCGCCACTCGCGCCGCACTTCACCAACACATTCCTCTGGGAGGCGATCGACATCAGCGGCGACACCATCTTTCTGGGTCTGTCCGACGGCCGAGCAGGACTCTGGACCGCTACGGGAGAACAGCTCCAGAAGCTGCCTTCGTCTGAGCCGCTACTGGCCGGTGAGGTCCCCGTTGTGGCGAGCATTGGAAGCGGTGTGATCCACGCTGGCCGCTCCGTTTACCAGACCTCAACAACACACATTCCCTTCGGAGCGGCGGCCCCAGAGCTTCGACCGCCCGCTGCCCATCCGGGAGAAAATACGCTCATGGTCGCGGACCGGTCCGGAGCATTGATTGGCTCCTGGCGTGGTCCGCACCGCCTCCAGGGCCTCACGCTGAGCCCCGACCGTCAGCATCTCGTAGTGGGCGCGGGAGCGCGCAAGGCCGATGGGCGCCGAGACCTCTACGGTGCACTGGTGTTCGATCTTGGGCCGGAAAACCAGCCACTCAGTCAACCGCAGCTGAGCCGATTCTGCCGCACCACAGGGCCTGTGTTTTTCCGCACGGCCCCGCTGTCAGATGGCCGCATCGCCACCACAGAGCACCCCTACCGACAGGGCGAGGACCCCGCGTACGGTAGCTACCAGGTCACGGTGTTCCGATGATGGTCTTCTTCCTTGCGATTTTTGCGGGCTGCGGGACCGAGCCAACCGAGTTCGAGGCAGAGGCCGTCCCAACGGGCATAGAGGTCCACTCGACTGGGGCCTTGAGCGAAGTCAACATCTACAGCCCCTCAGGAGAGCACCTCCGAACAGCCTCACTGGACAGCGGCGTGGGAACACACTGGATTCCACTGAGCTGGGAGGACACGGAGTCGGTGGTCGTGCGCGCGGGCTCGGACTCTTCCGGCACCATCAACCGACCAACCACCTTGGACGGCATCGAAATATCTGCGCCACTCGGACAGGCGCCAGAGGAACTCACCGACACGAATCTCATCTCCTTTCCATCCATTGAGGGCGTCGAGAGCATCGTGGGGCTTCAGGTCCAGATGGTTGCTGCAGGGCCCATATCGTTGACCATCGGCGCCGAGACTCAAACCATATCCAACAGCCCGAGCGGACAGACACACTTACTCACCGCCGCGATTACTGAGCCGACCACTGGCCGTGTCCAAACCGACGACGGCATTCGGGAATTCAAACTTGTACCCACCCCACTCTCCCCTGAGGATGTGCGGAATTCCCTTCAAATTAAGGCAGTTAACTTCCCCGTCGATCGACTTGGAGGCAAAGCGCTGGGCCGCCCCCAGCAGCGGGTCACGCTCCCCGGACAGCTGTGGTCCAGCATCCTGGAGACCACCGGACTGGGCGTGCGGCCAAGGGATAGAACGGTGCCCTGGGCACACACCGCTGTGGTCGTCCAGAACACCTCGCCCAGCGACCTCAACGTCGTCGTCCGCACCAAGGTTAGCCAGGACGGAGAACCGGACCCGGCCTTCCTTCCGCGGATGCGGGACGTTGACGACGGAACAGGCTGGGTGTCGGCCATCCTCAGGATTCCAGCCAAAGGCGAGGCCGAGGCGGTGCTGCCCATGTTCATCGACGAGCACGACCTCTCAGAGGACAACCGTCGACGAACCCAGCGCACCCTCGAGGCGGAAGTGTCTGCACTGGGTGCCGATGGAACGCTCACCGCTCTACAGCAGGACCTGATCATCCAGCGTGGAAGCACCGTTGCGGCGGTGGCCATGGTCGCTGGCTGTATCGCCAGCCTGCTGGGGGCATTGATGATTAGCCTCAGGCTCAGGCATTGGCTCAAGATGCCGACCACCACGCTGGTCACCATTGCACTGTTCGGCACGCTCTCGTTCGTCGTGAACGCTGCGATGCAGCTTGTGGGCATGGGCGTCGCGAGCGTCCTTGGTCCTTTTGCCTTCATTCTCACTGGCCTCTTTGACGACACAATACGCGCGGTCCTGCTGATCACCCTGCTTATGCTGCGGCCAAGGGCTGGTGTGTGCGGCCTGGCCGTGCTCATTGGATGGCTACTCAGAGCCGTGACCACCGGTGCCGCGTCGCCAGCGGACATGCTCTACCTGACCGGGCACTTGTTCCTGCTTGAGTCTTCGCTCTGGATCTTCGGGCTCACTCGCGGCAAGCCGCTCTCAATCGCCCGCCTCTCGGCCGCATTTGTCACGAGCTTTACCGCATCCATTGCCACGGCCCTCGCGTTCAACGTCATCCTGTACCGGCTCTTTTACGCTGAGTGGTACGTCATGCTCAATATCGGACTGTCCGGAGTTATCTTTCCTGTTCTCGCCACATTCCTGGCCATTCCGGTCGCCGGGAGCCTCCGAATGGTGGAGGACTAATGCTGCGCGCGAATGGTCTAAGTTACCGCTACCCGTCTGCCTCTGAGCCAAACCTCGACGCCGTGAGCCTCAGCGCTCCACGTGGACAGCTGGTCGTCCTGGCAGGCCCAACGGGATCAGGGAAATCGACCCTGCTGCGGATGCTTGCTGGCCTGACGCAGCGGCACGGACAAGGCGACCACCACGGTGAGGTCTCGATCGATGGGATGGACATTCCATCGATGACGCCCAGACAGCGCGCGCAGCACCTGGCATTCGTTAGCCAGTCTCCGGAAGACCAAATCGTGTGCCAGACGGTCATCGACGAACTCTGTTTCGGGCTGGAAAATGCCTGCGCTCAGGCCGACATCATCGAGCCGACGGCCATGGAGTGGCTCGGCAAGGTCGGCCTGTCATTCCCACCGACTCACCGAACCTCCGCGATGTCTGGTGGCGAGCAACAGCGGCTGGTGGTCGGAAGCGCGTTGGCGGCTGGTTCCCGTCTGGCGCTGCTGGATGAACCCCTTGCACAGCTCGACCCCTCGGGAGCTGCAGAACTCGTCCGCCTCATGAGGGCCCTGGCCGACGAGGGCTTCACCGTGGTGGTGGCCGAGCACCGTCTCCCGATGCTCTGGGCAGTCGCAGACCGACTCATTGTTCTCGACGCAGGACGAGTGTGCTCGGATACGCCGATTGAATCCGCCCCCATCAGCGACCTGAAAGCACTCGGGCTCGCCATTCCACCGATGCTTGAGTTCACGACTCTGGCCGATGGGCGCGAACTGTCGTTTCGCCCACCCGGTGACCTGAATCCAGCGCCGGAACCACACACAACCCGCTTCGACATTGGCGCTGCACGAGTGGTGTACGAGGGCACTGAACGGCCCGCCCTACAGACCAATGCCTTCACGATGTCGCTGGGGGAGCGGATCGCCATCCTCGGCCCAAACGGGAGCGGAAAATCCACCCTGCTTCGGCACATGCGTGATGCGATGGGACATCGCTCAGTGATGGTGCCTCAGAATGCCGACCTCACGCTCTTCAACCCCACAGTTTTCGATGAAATCGCGTTCGGGCCCCGTGAGCGCGGGCACGATGATTCGCAAATCTCCACCATTGTCGACTCAGTCAGTCAGCAACTGGGGCTCAACACGCTGGTCGACCGCGCACCTCACAGCCTCTCAATGGGACAGCGCGTAAGGCTGGCTGTTGCATCGGCCCTCAGCTGCGAAACCGAGCTTCTGCTTCTCGACGAGCCCACATCCGGCCAGGATGCGGGCCAGCTCCAGGAGATGATGACGAACCTCTCAACGGCACGAGACGCAAGCACGCTCGTGTTCACCACACATGATGTCAGCATGGCACTGATGCACAGCACCCGTGTATTGATGATGGAGCACGGCCAAATCAAGTTTGATGGCACACCCGCTGCAGCCATGGAGGCGCTGAGCCATCTCGACTCCTGGGTGGCTTTTTGCCACACGCATGGACTCCCAATGCTCACACCGACCCAGGCCGTGGAGTGCCTCAATGGTTGATCCTCGGCTGAGAATCTTGCTCGTTGCAGGTGTTGGACTGATCGCAATCTCGCTCGAACACGCCGCAGCACTCGGCGTGCTCACTGGTGTCGCAGGTGTGTCCGTGTTCGCTGCAGGACTTCCACGACGGTGGAGGGCGCGGACAGTGGTCATCATCATCGCCATCATCTGGCCTACCGTTTTGTCTCAAGCCATTTTTTATGGTGAGCAACCCCGGACCGCGGTCATCGCCATGGGCCCACTCACCATCTGGCGGGAGGGCATGATGCATGGACTGGTACAGTCCTTGCGCTTCGTCTCGGTGGCTCTGGCCGGAGTCGCACTGGCCATCTCGACTCCGCCTGAGCGACTGCTGATTGGCCTTCAGAAGCTGGGCATTCCGAGTGGACTCTGCTTCCTTACGGTCACCGCACTTCGCTTCATCCCAACGGTTGGGGCTGAGGCCCTGTGGGTTCGACAAGCCCGCCGCCAACGTGGCCGTGCAGCATGGAATCGAAATCCGATCGCATGGCTTCAGGTCGAAATCGGGCTCATGCGCCCAATACTGGCACGCACGTTACGACGCTCTCGTGCACTTGCAGCCTCAATGGACACTCGAGGCTTCGACCCAAGCACCAGGCAGGATGGTCGCCGCACCATCACCTGGCGACCGACCGACACAGGCATCGCTGTCATCGCAGCCAGCATCTGCACAGCCGTGGTGGGAAGCAGAATCGTCTACGGCCTCTACACGCTGGACTTGGTTTACCACCCGAACCTGCGTTGGATCTACGGCCTGGTCAGAGACTGGCTCTGAGCCGGTAGTTTGCACCACTGAGCGCCCAAGCCATGCTCAGGCCTGCGCTGAAACCAGGACAACCAGCGCGACAAAGGCCACCGAACCAAACACCGCGACCGAGCAGCCTTGTGCCCAGCCTCGGAACCGCTTTCTTGTCCAATCGGCATCGTTCATGAGTTCGACCTAACACAGGGGACACCACAGCCCGGGAGGAAAGCGTTAGTCTTACGCAGTGAAATCTGTACCACCAGAGTTGCTCGAGATGTGCGAGCGCATGCCCGCCTTCCCCGCAAGCGTGCAACAGGTCATCTCATTGACCTCGGATATCAACTCTTCGCCGAAGCAGTTGGTGAAGGTGATCGACCACGACCCGGTCCTGACCATCAAAATCCTGAAGGTGGCCAACTCCGCCTACTTCGGACTCTCGAGGAAAATTGTCTCTATCAACCACGCGGTTGTGTACTTGGGGCTGAACACCGTCAAGCATGTGGCACTGGCCATCGCAGCCATCGGCTCGCTTCCTCGAGAGAACGATGCTGGCTTTGACATGGACGACTTCCTGCTTCACTCGCTCACGACAGCAGTGCTCACCCGTGCCCTTGCGCGCCATATGCGGGTTCCAGAGGTAGAGGCGGCCAACTTCTTTGTTGCCGGCTTGCTGCATGACATCGGCCAGGTCGTCTTTGCCCAGTTCAAGCCGAAGGAGTTTGCACAGGCCCTCCAGCAGTGCAGGAATGAGGGCTCGGCACTGCACGATGCCGAGCATGCCATCATTGGTCACGACCATTGCGAGGTCGGCGCGGTCTTGTGTGAGTCCTGGTCGTTCCCAGAGTCCCTCGTGAGCGCCATCCGCATGCATCATGTGCCGAGCGCGGGCCGTAATGACGACGCCATCCGAAAGTGTCTCTTTGTTGCGAATCTCCTTGCAGCCAAGGTCAACCCACCCAAGAATGCGCCCTCTGTCGTCAGCGAGGCGGACCTTCCGCCATGGGTCTTCCGTACCTTTGGGAACGACTTCGATACCATCATCGATGGACTCGACAGCCTACAGTCAGATCTGCAGCAGGCCACGAGCCTCCTCCAAGTCAGCAAGGGAGGCTGAGCATGAAGGTTCGCTTCTGGGGTGTACGTGGCTCAATCCCCTCACCTGGCCCAGACACCGTTCGATACGGAGGAAACACAACCTCCATCGAAGTCACAACAGATGCTGGGCACACCATCATTCTTGACGCCGGAACCGGCATCCGGAGGCTCGGCCTGAAGCTGATGGCAGAAGGCAAGCAGGAGGTGGCCATCTGCCTGTCCCACACGCACTGGGACCACATCCAGGGACTGCCGTTCTTCGTGCCCCTGTTTGTCCCCGGAAAGGATGTCCATTTCTATGGTGCGTTCGACCCCGTGTATCAGAAGGAGCTCCACACCATCCTCTCTCAACAGATGGAGTACTGCTACTTCCCCGTTCGCGAGCTCGATCTGCAAGCCAACATCAAGTACAACTCGCTTCGCGAGGGTGCAGAGTTCACCTACTACGATGCGACCATCAGGAACGTGATGATGAACCATCCGGTTCTGACGTACGGCTACCGCATCGACTGTAACGGCAAGTCGGTCTTCTTCTCGGGCGACCATGAGCCGCCGTACAACATCTATGACTCTGATGACACGTTCCATGGTGAGTATCAGCAACTCATCCAGGACAAGGTGTCGGACATCTGTGGGTTGGCGAACGGTGTTGATTTGTTCATCATCGATGCGCAGTACACGGAACCTGAGCTTGTGGGTAAGCGCGGCTGGGGTCACGGCACATTTGCATCCGGTCTGGTCATGGCAAAGGCAGCCCGTGCAAAGCATGTAGCCTACACGTCGCACGATCCGGAGCGAACTGACGACCAACTCGACCGCATTGCGGCCAAGCTCGCCGCCCAGAGCAGGCCGCAAGATCCAGCGCTGACCATCGCCTACGAAGGCCTCGAGTACGACCTGGGATGAAGACCCGTCGACTCCCAGGTACCGACCTCGATCTCTCGGTCGTGGGATTCGGATGCTGGGCGCTCGGAAAGCAGTACTGGGGCGACGATGTGGATGACGAGACGTCCTCGAGGGCAATCCATGCAGCGCTCGACGAAGGCATCAACTGGTTTGATACTGCGCCACTCTATGGCGAGGGCCACGCCGACACGGTCCTGGTCGACGCACTCGGCACCAAGAAGCATGACGTCATCATCGCAACCAAGGTTGGCGTCCGTCTCGGTGGCGACGGAGAACATGCCAGCAGCGACCTGCGCCCGGACCACATCGTCACCGATACAGAGCAGAGCCTGAAGAGACTGGGCCTCGAGAGCATCGACCTCCTCCAGGTTCACTGGCCATGCGAACACGGCGCGCCCCTCGACGACACCCTGGCCGCACTTGAAGACCTCCGGTCCAAAGGCCATATCCGACACTACGGACTCTGTAATTAGGCTGCCGAGGATGTGGTCACCGCCAGCGCGTCTGAGGGCATGGTGAGCCTACAGACCCCGTTTTCTCTCTTGCGTCGCGAGTTTGAGGGCACCCTAAAGGACGCAGTAACGACCCCAAAGCCTCTGGGTGTGCT
>Ga0115012_10000127_pt1 | contig 44139 bp, 24 predicted proteins | sample TroAtlMetagenome_FD_88706 | JGI IMG/M metagenome (GOLD analysis project Ga0115012, IMG submission 88706) | Marine eukaryotic phytoplankton communities from Atlantic Ocean - Tropical Atlantic ANT10 Metagenome | ecosystem: Environmental > Aquatic > Marine > Oceanic | place: Tropical Atlantic... | reverse complement strand
TATTCCAACGTCTCGGTAAGAGGGAGTTACAGAGAGTTGTACGCCTGCAGCTGGAACGGGTAGAGGCGCGATTACGCCGTAAGGGGCTGAGCCTGAGTATCAGTAAGGAGTCAGAGGATTTCCTTGCGGATGCAGGGTATGATCCCGTTTACGGAGCAAGACCGCTCAAGAGGGCCATTCAGAAGCATCTTCTCGACCCTCTGAGTTTACAGGTTCTTGACGGTGTTTTTGCCGAAGGTGACACGGTCGAGGTAGAGATGCAAAATGGGGAGATTGTCTGTCAGCTCGCCGAGAAGCGAGCGGCTTGATGTGGCTCGGCTTACTCGTTCAGAATAAGGGAGACCTGAGGGTCATCTGACGAAGAGTGATGGAGCGGTCTCCCTCATGGGCTGGGCAGGCTGGGGCCCGATCGCGGTTTGCGCGTAGGCCTTTGAGTTGGGGAGGGACGTTGGGAGTGATGCCGATAAGAGAAAGCGCAAGGGAAGGGCCCGACGTCCATGCCAGAGTGATTTCAAGGCCGTCCTCCGGGACTCCGCGGAAGAGCAGGGACTGCTGGCCATTAACATCCGGCTCGGGTAAAGGAATATCCATGCCAAGCGCGGTGACCCGAGAGAGTCCTTCCGCCTGATTAAGCCTGATCTGAATTTCCTGGGACACGATAGTTGGGCGAAGACGGATTGTTGCGCTGTGGGACTGCTCCGTCGTATTCCATTTCAGGAGCTCAAGATCAGGGCTGGCTAGCTTCGCCTTAGGGGCGGTGAAGAGAGAGGGACCCAAGGGATAAGGAAGTTCGTCAGCGTTGGGGAACGGGTCGAGGGTTCTCGTCAGCGTTGGAGGAATGTCTCCCTCCCAAGCTGATAATGCGATCTGGGCATCGTTTCGGTGAGAGGCTTCAAAGTAGGTCAGATTGATCTGCTGTGGCGCATCCGGGCTGAAGCAGGGCGATTGCAGCGCGGTGTATCCGGCCCCGACAGCTCCCGCGAGCAGGAGAAAACAAAGGCCCGCAGTCAGGGGTCTTGCGAGAGAGGAGATAAGTGGGGTGAGTGGAAGGAGCAGGAGAACTACAAGAAATGAGATTAATGGTGGAGCGGCGAATACTCCGAGAGCGGGTGGAAGAAATTTAATGAAGGGAACTACGACGAGAGAGGTGGCTGCTGCGAGAAGAAGGCAGCAGACAGGAAGGAGAAGGCGTGGCCTCCGATTATTCCCGGCAAGCAGAAACGATGCGAGAGAGGCCATGAAGGCTGGGAGTATGAGAACATAAGAGAAACCCTCGGCCATAAAGCTCAGGATCAAAGAGCCGAGGGCGAGAGCGATTCCGTGGAGGAAATAGAAGATGATTGGATCGGTCCGAATGATTACGGCAATTGCCAGGGTAGACATGGCAGCAACCAGGGAGGGCACAAGGAGGTCGAAATGAAAGCGATCAGGCCATGGTGTTGGCGTCGAATCAAGGTGCTGGAGGGTAGTGGCTGAGAGCCAGCCGACGATTACCCCAAGCAGTATGATCAGCGCCCAGCAAACTCCTCCACGGAGGAGTTCTTGTGTTTGCCAGCAATGAGCGTTACCGGCGAATAGAAAGGAGAGGGCGATGGAGAGTAGAATGGCTCCCGCAAGCCAGGGAGAGCGCCCTGCAGGCCACGAGAGGATGAAGTGAGCTCCGAGATCGGTGTAGATCGCATCCCTGCGGGAAGAAGGATCGGTCCACTCCGAGAGCAGGAGTTGACGAGTCATTGCGAGAGCATGGTTCCCCTGATGTTGCAGGCTACCAAGGTCGATGTTCCCGGTGTCGTCGAGGGGGGTATGATACTGCTTTGGGTTGCCAATGAAGGCAAAGTTGAGTCCACTTAGCCCCCTCTTCATGAAGACGGTAAGGTCGGAGGAGTTAGGCATGGCGCGATAAATTGAGACGTAAGCTGAGCTGCTCATCGGGCGATCAAGGCCTTGCGCCATTTGTTCAACGAGCCATGAATTTCCCTCTGAGGTTTCGAACATGAGGCTGCCGCCGGAGTTGCCCCGGGCTTCCAGATTTATCACGACGCCGATCTGATCTGCGATTTCGTTAAAGCGAACAAATCCCCGAGCGCCCACGAGGCCCACTTCCTCCCCGTCAGTGAAAAGTAGAAAGACAGGACGGGCGAGGGGAGTTTCCCTCATCAGAATAGAGGCGATTTCTATGAGTGATGCTACTGCTGCAGCATCATCGCTAGCGCCTGGACCTGCAGCGACAGAGTCGTAGTGGCAGGCGAGGAGAATGGCGGGGAGATCCGGATTTGAAGAGGGTAATTCGACAAGAAGATTCCGGGCGAGGGCGAGGCTGGTACCCTTGGTGGAGCTTCTACTAGAGACCCAATGGTCATTTTGTATGGGATCGAGCCCAAGGTCTTTGAATTCCTGCAGAATTCTGGAGCGAACTCTGTCATTGGCAGGTGAGCCGAGGGGATGAGGGTCGGCCTGTGGAAGAATAGTTTGCAGACGCTCGAATGCCCGTTCTCCGGAAAAGGCATGGGAGGGGCCTTCAATGCCGACGACGGGGGGCGGATCATATCTGATTGAGAGGTAACCCCCAAACACAAGAAGAAGGAGGATTACTGCAGCCAGCGTGATCTTTGGATGATCCGCCGGGGTCCATCCTGAGATAGATCGGGAGCGACGTTCGGAATCCATCTTGGAACGATATCCTCGCAGGGTCACAGAAAGGGTCGATGCGGAAGTTTTTTTAGAATAGTAAGGGATAGAGGTTAAAAATCGCCTTCGGCCTTGTTCCCGCGAGTGGGAGTTGTCAGCCTTCAAAAATGAAGGTTTTCCCCGGCTGCTTTCGCCGATCACTGCTCCTCATTGCCGTTCTCCTCCTCGGTAATGGAATTGTTCTCGCTCAGGATGCGGAGACGAATTCTCTGTCTCCGGTTGCTGAGGTTGGATTGGCAGAAGAAGCCACACCAGCGGCAGAGGAGAGTGAATCGGTCGACGAGCTCATCAACAAGGGATTCGGCGTAGCAACTGGCTGGTTCGTGAAAGCTATTTTTTCGTCCATCCGAATCGCAGATTATGACGTTCTCTGGGTCATTCTCTGGTTGGCTGCAGCAGGAATCGTTTTCACGGCGGTTTTCAAAGCAGTCAATATACGGGCTTTCCCTCTAGCCCTCCGAACAGTCAGGGGGAAATACAGTGGGCCTGACGATCCTGGTAATATCTCACACTTTCAGGCACTTGCGACTGCAGTCTCGGGAACGGTTGGCCTTGGGAACATCGCCGGAGTTGCGATTGGTATTTCCATCGCTGGTCCGGGAGTTGCGTTCTGGCTCTTCCTCAGTGGGTTTCTGGGAATGGCTACCAAGTTCGCCGAGTGCACTCTTGGAGTAAAATATAGGAGCATCGATGGAGGGGGGCATGTTCAGGGCGGACCCATGTATTACCTGAAGCGAGGAATGGCGGAGCGTGGACTGGGTCCGGTTGGTGCCGTCCTTGCGGTGTTCTTTGCGATCTTCTGTGTCTTCGCTTCCTTCGGAGGTGGAAACATCTTTCAGGTCAACCAAGTCACCCAGCAACTTATCAATGTTACCGGAGAGGAAAGTTTCTTCGCCTCGAATCAGTGGGTTTTCGGCCTGATGATGGCACTGGTAACAGCACTCGTGATTATTGGAGGGATTAGATCAATCGCCAAGGTAACCTCGAAACTGGTCCCAACGATGTGCGTGATTTATATTCTGAGTGCTCTCCTCGTGCTTGTCGTAAACGCCGAGGCGATTCCCGGAGCGATAGGCATGATCGTAACGGAGGCGTTTCAGCCTCGTGCTGCGGTGACGGGTGGTATTCTGGCAGCGTTTATATGGGGGATGCGCCGGGCTACGTTTTCTAATGAGGCGGGGATCGGATCTGCACCTATTGCGCATTCTGCAGCCCGGACACGTAAGCCGGCATCGGAGGGGGTGGTAGCGCTCCTCGAGCCCTTCGTGGATACGGTGATTGTGTGCACAATGACTTCTCTCGTCATCGTCACAACGATGCAGTTCGATGGCGACACAGCGAACTTTACGGTGAACGGTCAGGCCTTCGAACTGGGCCGAGGCACGAACAACAGTTCCTCGTTTGGAATTGGTCTCACCTCTGCTGCTTTCGAAACCGTGAACTCCGGATTCAGGTATCTTCTCTTTGTTTGCGTCCTTCTGTTTGCGTTTTCCACCCTAGTGACATGGAGTTATTATGGTCTACAGGCTTGGCAATACCTCTTTGGAAAAAATCAGGTTCTCGAGCTTACGTATAAGACAGTCTTCTGCCTTATAATTATCGCTGGAGCCTCAGCTAATGTCGGTAATGCGGTCGACTTCTCGGATGCTGCTTTATTTGCAATGAGTATCCCGAATCTTATTGGAGTCTATTTTATGATTCCGATTATCAGGAGGGAATACGCCAAGTTCCAACATTTTGCCGATAGGGTTGATAAGGGGTCGTCCCTGGAGGAAGCGGATGCCTCAGCGGAAAAGGCCTTTCCGGACCAGTAAAGAGGGGTAAGCTGATTCGATGGCGCGCAAATACACTCTGGAGCGTCCGACCACCAGTGGTGCGTCCGGGATTGATTTTGCTGAGGACCTGAACGAACAGCAGTTCGCAGCGGTGTCTTCTCCGCCCGGACCGTCCCTTGTGATTGCAGGGGCAGGTTCTGGTAAGACCCGAACCCTGACTTATCGAGTCGCCTATCTCCTCGATCGTGGAATCGAGCCTCGGAATATTCTCCTTCTGACCTTCACCAATAAGGCTTCCAAGGAGATGCTCGAGCGAGTCAGGTCGTTGGTTCCCCGGGATGTGAGTGAAATGTGGGGAGGAACGTTCCACTCGGTTGGCAATCGCATTCTGAGGCGGCATGCGGAGGAAATCGGATTCACGAAATCGTTTTCGATCATGGACCGGGATGACCAGAAGTCATTGATGAATACGGTGATCGCTGAGTGCGAGATCGATACTACGGTGAGACGTTTTCCCAAGCCGGATGTTCTTATCTCGATTTTCAGTTTGATTGAGAACACGGGAATTGCCCTCGAGGAGCTTCTGGAAGATCGCTATCCCTATTTTGAAGAGTGGGCAGAGGAGATCGCAAGAGTGGAGGCGCGCTATCGTGTCAAGAAGCGCCAGATTAACTCCATGGACTTTGACGATCTTCTCGTGCTGACCCTAAAGCTTCTGCAGGAAAACGAGGAATTGCGAGGGCTCTACCAGAAGCGTTTCCAGTATGTTCTCGTAGACGAGTTTCAGGATACGAACCATGTGCAAAGTGAACTGGTGGATCTTTTAGTCGGAGAGGGCCAGAGTCTCATGGTGGTAGGAGATGATGCCCAGTCGATTTACTCGTGGAGGGGCGCAGACATGGATAACATTCTGAGCTTTCCTGAGCGTTATCCGGACGCGCAGGTCTACCGGATCGAGAAGAATTATCGCAGCGTGCCAGAGATTCTCGAGCTCTCGAACTCGGCTATAAAAGCTAACCGTCATCGCTTCGAAAAGGACTTGGAGGCAGCGCGGGAGGGGGGGGCGATGATGCCGGCCTTGGTGTCGTTGGAGGACCCCAATTCGCAGGCTCAGTTCGTGGCCCAGCGTATTCTCGAGTTGCGGGAGGAGGGGGTGGAGCTTGAGGAAATCGCAGTCCTCTACCGGGCTCATCATCAGAGCATGACTCTACAGATGGAGCTAAGGAATCGGGGTATTCCTTTCCAGATTACCAGCGGTCTGCGCTTCTTCGAACAAGCTCATATCAAGGATGTCGCAGCCTTCATGCGTTTTGTGACCAATCGCCGCGATGAGGTGAGTTTCAAACGAATGGTCTGCCTGCTCCCCGGAATTGGAGCAAAGGGTGCCAGCAAATTATGGAAAGGGTGGGCGGCAACCCCTCACGCTACGGCAGAGAATCCTCCTGCGGCTTTTTCTGATATCCTTGGAGATCTGCCGGTTCCCAAGAAGTCGGCATCCCACTGGGAGCAGCTGGGACACACTCTTGATGAGCTAGTCAGTGTGGATGGCTTTGCGAGACCTGCCGAAATGATTTTTAGTGTCCTAGAGGGGGTTTACGACGAAGTCATGCGTGAGTCGTTTGATAATTACGAACACCGACGCTCGGACCTCGAGGAATTGATGAGTTATGCGGATCGATTCGACGATGTGCTTGAATGTCTCGCCCAGCTCTCCCTCATGTCGGCTGTGGATGGGGATCCAAGTGGCAGTAAGGCTGAGGTAGATCCTGAGCAGGTTGTGCTCTCCTCTGTTCATCAGGCAAAGGGGCTTGAGTGGAGAGTCGTTTTTGTGATCTCCCTGACAGATGGAATGTTTCCAAACGGGAGAGTGCTTGATGCGGATGATGAGTATATGCTTGAAGAAGAGCGCCGGCTTTTCTACGTGGCGATCACCAGGGCAAAGGATGAGCTTTATCTCACCTATCCGCAGATTAATCCCAAGAGTTACTCTGGCGAGGTTATTCAGAGGCCTTCCCGCTTCCTCGATGATTGTCCTGCCGAATTGATGGAGGAGTGGCAGGTTTCAGGCGAGTGGTAAAAAGAACCTTTCTCAGCAGCTCCTTCCGCCATCGGGAAGAGTTTCGGTGGATCCGGACAGATCTTCAATTACGCCTCGGGCACGAGGCCACGCGGATTTCGCTTCCAGAATGATCCAGAGTTGTAGAGCGATAGTCGCCAGTCCCAGAACCGCGAGGAGAAATTGAGAGTTCTGGAAAAATTCATAGACTTTGATCGTCATCGCGATTCCGGGGAGGATGAGCATGACGATAGTAGGGGGGATAATAAACCAGACCGGCAGGGAGCGACGCCATAACCAGAAGGTAATTACAAGGAAAGCCAGGCCGGCGAGGAGCTGGTTGGTGGCCCCGAAGAGTGGCCAGAGAATCAATCCACCTTTTCCGGCAGAGTTGAGGGTCCAAGCCGCCTCTGGTGGGGGAAGCGCCGCGAGGGCCCCGGCAAGGACGATGGCAAAGATGGTGGCTCCATGCTTGTTGGTAAGAATGGAGAGGGGGTGGCGGGAAGGTCCAGATGCATCTCCTGGAACAAAGGTGGAAGCCAGTTCCTGCACCACGTAACGTTGCAGTCGGCAGGCGGTGTCGAGGGTCGTGGCAGCAAAGGAGGCGACGAAGACACCCATGAGTGCGATCGCGAAGGGGGCCGAAAGTCCGAGAGCGACTAGGAAGTTCGCGGCCCCTTCTACGAAAGCTCCGACTTTTGCTCCGAGACTCCCGGCTGCGGCCCAGGAATCATAGCGGGCGTCATAGGCGTCACTACCCAGGAGGATGCCGTCTGCTCCCTTCGCTCCGAGTCCGAGACCTGCAACGCAGGCCAAGATAACGAGGGTAGCGAGGAATCCTTCAGTAAGCATCGATCCGTAGCCCACGAACTGGGCGTCGGATTCGGATTTCACCTGCTTGGAGGATGTTCCTGACGAGACGAGACAGTGGAACCCAGAGATGGCTCCACAGGCGATGGTGATGAAGAGGAAGGGGAAGATCCAGGGGGCTCCTTCAGGAGCTGCCCGGAAGGCCGGGGCCACGATCTCAAGACTCTGGCGATCGCCTTCCGGGGTGATGGGTGCCCCTCCGATGAGGCCGGCCACCACGAGACCAATCACGATGAGCCCGAGAGCGGAGATGAGCTGAAGAGAGTTGATGAAGTCGCGAGGCTGAAGAAGGGTCCAGACTGGTAGGACGGACGCAATGTAGGAGTAAAGGAGAAGGATTGCGACCCACGCTATGGTCGGAATGCCGTCGATGACTCCGGGTTCGCCTCCGAGCAGTTCATTGAAGGCCCCGAGAACGCCCACGTTTCCGTAGAAGATCGTGAGATACATCAGACCCAGGGTGATGATGGAGGGGATGAGAATGTTGACGCCTCGCCGGTGCAAATAGACTCCAATCAGAACGGCGAGAGGAATCTGGATAAGGCAGGGGGAAATCGACTGCGGATAGAGGTCCCACACACTGGCAATCACCAGTCCGAAGATGGCCAGCACAATGGTCAGGGAGAGGAAGAGGACCGAAAGGAAGAGGAGCCGGGTGCGTTTGCTGAGGACTCTCCCCGCGATATCTCCCACGGTCTGTCCCCGGTTGCGGATGGAGACTACGAGAGCTCCAAAATCGTGGACCGCGCCGATCAAAACTGATCCGAAGAGCACCCAGAGGAGCGCTGGGACCCAGCCCCAGATGACGGCGAGGGCGGGTCCGACGATCGGTCCGGTTCCTGCAATACTGGTAAAGTGATGGCCAAAGATGACGCCCTTACGAGTAGGGACGTAGTCGTTGCCATCCTCCATTTCTACAGAAGGAACTCGAGCTTCAGGGTTGAGTTTAAAGATCTTCCGAGCCAGAAATTTCCCGTAGGTGTGATAGGCGATAAGGTAAAAGACGAGAGCGCCCAGAGCGATGGCAAGAGTCTGCATGGTCGGAAAGGTTCAGGAGGTGAAGAATACGGCCGGCAAACGGTCAGAAGTTCACCGGTCTGACTTGTCTGGATCACAGTGCGCGGGAGAGAGAGCATCAAATACAGGTTCAGGCACATAGCGCCGAACTGTGTCTTCCCACCCTTCTGGTCCGATCAATCCCTTTACCATGCTTGAGCTAAGCTCTGCTATATCGCGGGGAGGCATCAGGAAAATGGTTGTTATTTCTGGAGCAAGGTCAGCATTGATGTGACGCATCACACGCTCATATTCGTAATCATCGCCAGTCCTTACACCGCGAAGGATGTAAGCCGCTTTTTTCTGCTTGGCGTAATCCACCAGATAACGGTTGTCGAAGTGCGAGATCTCAAGGCGTTCACAGGAGGGCACTGAAGCTTTCAGTAGCCTCAGCCGTTGCTCGACGCTGAAGCTGTATTGCTTTCCGGGATTGGTTCCAATGGCAACGATCAGGCGGTCGAACAATTCTAATCCGCGTTGGATCATCCAGAGGTGACCGTTGGTTGGAGGGTCAAAACTCCCTGCGTAAACAGCCGTGTGCATGATGTTACTGGCCTACCGGTCGGAGATCTTAGATGTTCCGCCGGATTATGGCAGTCCGTTTCAGCATCTTGATCCATTCATCATAGCGAACCGAGCGTTTTTCCATCTCGACCTCCTTGCGCATCCGCTCGCGCATTTCCGTATCGAGTGCGGGAGTTGGTCCCGGGCTGATCTTGACGATTTTCACAATAGTAAAGCCGATCCTGTCCTTAAGCGGGCCAACAATATCCCCTTTGGAAGCCTCGAATATGATATCAGCAAAGCCCACTTCCAGGTCCGAGCGCAAGGTGTCTTGCCAGAGGCCGCCCTTGTCAGCAAAAGCTCCTGATGAGTGTGTTTCGGCAGTAGCAGCGAAGTCTGCTCCGCCCCGAACTTCTTCGGCAAGCTTTTCAGCGAGGGCAAGTTGTTCCTGCTGGGTGGCAACCGGGTTTTCCTGATTGATCGCGGGAATGTAGATTTTGCGGAAAGTAATCTTGTCCTCGGTCTGATCGCGCAAATCGGCTGCACGTTTCTTGAAGCGTGAAAGGATCTCGCTCTCAGTAGCAGGCGCCACATCCTTGAACTGTTCCCGTTTGAAGGACTGAACCAGAATCTTTTCCTGTTGCGACCGCTCGAATTCCCGCCGGGTCATTCTTGTTGACTGGAGATACTTCCGGAATTCTTGTTCGTCGCCGTCGAAATTGATTCGAACAAATCGCTCGACATCCTGTTTTACGATGTACTCGGGGATTTGAAGCTTGCGCTCTTCGAGGTTGCTCAGGACCAGCTTGTGTTCAATGAGTTCTTCCAGGACTTCGTCTCTAGCCTCTGCGAAGGCTCGTTGGAACTTTTCCCCACGACGAGGATATTTCGCGAGTAGCGAGGAGATGGTGGGGGCAAGCTGCTGCTCAACCTCCCTCGTGCTTATCATCTTGCCATTGACAGTGGCTGCGGTCTTCAGGAGTGGGACAGGGGCGGCTGTCAGAGGAAACGTCAGGAGCGCGATAAAGAAGAAAATAGTTTTCATGGTCGGTTGAGGGACTCTAACCACTCGATTGCCTCAGAAAGCATACTGCCCGGATGCTTTGACCTCAAGCGGGGAAACTGGCGGTTATCGACCATAAGGAATCCGCCGTTTCGCTGGACCATGAGGCGATCTCCACGGATCTCGACAGTTTCCACGCTTGCCATTGTAGCTTCAAATCTAAGTCGGGTGACTTTAATAAGATTTCTCGCGGGCCGTGGTAATGGGCCATAACGATCCTGGAGTCTTGATTCAAAGGCGTGCAGCTCTTCCAGAGAGGTGAGGCTGGCCATTTCTCGGTAGGCCGCGACACGGGCCTTGGAGTCCTGAATGTATTCTGCGGAGAAATACGCTGGAAGCTTCTCATCATCAGATTCTTGGTATCGGGATTCAGAGAAGACAATAAAGCCCGCCCGAAAGACTACGTCGACCCTTCGGCGAACCTTGTGGCCGCTCAGCTGCTCGACAGATTGTCGCAGGAGCTGGCAGTAGAGGTCGAAGCCTACAGCGGCAATATGCCCCGATTGCTTTGTGCCGAGCAAATTGCCAGCGCCGCGGATTTCGAGATCGCGCATGGCAATCTTGAAGCCCGATCCCAATGCGGTATACTGTTTGATCGCGCTTACTCGTTTTTTCGCATCGCCCGTAGAGATCTGGTCTCGTGGCAGCATGAGGATGGCGTAGGCTCGTCTGTCAGCCCTGCCGACCCTGCCTCTCAGTTGATAGAGGTCCGCGAGCCCAAAACGATCTGCCCGGTCGATCATGATGGTATTGGCGTTAGGAATATCAATTCCGCTTTCGATAATGGTGGTAGAGAGGAGAACATCCGCTTTCCCCTCGACGAACGTATGCATGACATCCTCGAGGTCCTCCCGGGCCATTTGGCCGTGGCCAATCAGAATCCGGGCTTCGGGAACCAGTTCGAGCAGACGCTTTCGTATAATTTCAATACTCTGAACCCGGTTATGGAGAAAGAAAACTTGTCCCCCGCGCTCCAACTCCCGGCGAATGCAGTCCCGTATGACGCGTTCGTCGTAGGAGCAGACTGATGTGTGAACCGGGATGCGGTTCGGAGGAGGAGTGTCGATTGTGGACATGTCGCGGACGCCCATCAGAGATAGGTAGAGCGTGCGAGGTATCGGAGTGGCTGAGAGAGAGAGGAGATCAACCTGATGGAAGCGTTCCTTGAATTGCTCCTTGTGCTTAACCCCGAACCGCTGCTCTTCGTCAACGATTGCGAGTCCGAGATTATGAAAGACGATGTCCCCGGAGAGAAGGCGGTGAGTGCCGATCACGATATCCACACTCCCTTCCGCCAGGCCTCGGATGGTGTCGGTGATTTCGCCAGGTTTGCGAAAGCGACTGAGGAGGTCAATCCGGATGGGGAAGTCGCTCATTCGCTCACGGAATGTTCGCCAATGCTGTTCGGCCAGCACCGTAGTCGGGACGAGAATAGCGACCTGAGAGCCTCCCGTGACCGCCTTGAAGGCCGCTCGGATGGCAACCTCGGTTTTGCCGAAGCCGACGTCGCCGCAGATGAGGCGATCCATAGGCTGAGTGGACTCCATGTCCGCTTTGGTTTCCGAGATGGCCTGAGCCTGGTCGGCTGTTTCAGTAAATGGAAAGGAGTTCTCGAATTCCCACATCCACCGACTGTCTGCGGGGTGTGCATATCCCTGTTTAGAGTCCCGCTCGGCGTGTGTTCGGAGAAGTCGAGCGGCATAGTCCATGATCGCAGTCTCTGCGGATTTGCGGACTTTCCCCCAGCGGCCATCGCCTAACCGGCTCAGGGCAGGGGTCTTACCTCCCACTCCTACATATCGGGAAATGAGGTGGGAGTGGTCGATAGGCACATGCAGAGTGCTCTCGTCCCGATATTCAATGGAAAGCTCCTCCTCCCCGTTCTCTCCGTCTGTCAAACCACGAAAGCGCCCGATTCCGTAGTCGGCATGGACAACAAGATCGCCTTCGTTGAGTTGATCCAGTTCGGTAGCTGCGGCATGAGAGCGCACCTTCTCGAGGCGGCGGAGGCGGCTGTTTCCTCCGGAAGGTTGCGGACGGCCGAGTAGTTCTCCCAGAGAAAGAACCGCCATCTTTGCGGAGCGTAGAACGAAACCCTCTGGAATCGAGAGGTCGAGGAAACGATAGTTGCTTTCCGGAAGTTGAGTTCCGGCCAGTTCGCGAAAACGTTCACGTTCGCCCTCGGATCCCGCTGCAATATAAATGGTCCATTGCTCTGCAAGCCATTGGTTGATGTGATGGAATACAGTGTCCTGCTGTGCTTCTTGGAGTACGAAGTCGCCGGCATTGAAGTGGGCAAAGGGAGTGCCGTAAGCTTCTACCATGAGGGCTCCGCCGGAGGGATTGTCAGTAAAAATCATGTCCGCGTTTTTGATTCCTTCTTCAAGCGCGATGATGGTGTCACCTTTAAAGAGCCAGTCGCTGATTCTGTTCTCCATTACCGGAGAGGTAAGGATCAGTTCAGCATGGTCGAGTCGGCGGATAGAGGTCTGCGAATCGAGATCAAATTCACGAAGAGATTCTAGCTGCAGGTCAAAAAACTCGAGGCGCAACGGGTCGACTGCCTGAGTGGGGAATACATCAAGAATTCCTCCTCGCCGGGCAAACTGTTGACGGGCGTGGACCTGGGACACCTGCTCAAGGCCTGCTGCCAGGAATTGCTGCTGCAAGGAGTCAGGCGCGCACTCCTGCCCTGTCCGCAGATGAAGGAGAGAAGATTCCAGTTGAAGCGGCGCAGGGGCCGGATGGGACAGAGCCTCAGCGGAAGCGACAATGATTTTCTTGCCGGAGTTTTCGCGACCTTTGGCAAGGTGCTGAAATGCAGCAAGGCGCTCGGCGTCGGGTTCGGGGTCGAGGATTTGAGCGTCAAGGATTCCTGAGGGAGGGTCTGGAATGCCCACCACCTTCTGGCCCCAGGCTGCCAGTTCGGAGGAGATTCGCTCTCTATGACGGGCGGAGCCCCCGAGTATCCAGAGCTGTGAGTCGGAGCCGAGCGACAGGGATACCAGAGCGGTTGCGAAGGCTTGCGCAGAAAGTTCGATGGGCCCTACAGAGAGGGGTTTTTCGCTTTCACTTCGCTTCGAGGATTCACTGAGGGCGCACCTGTCCCGTGCGAAAGCAAGGGCGTCCGCAGGCGAGTAGATTGTTGGAGCTGGGGAATCTGAGTTGATTCGTGGGCAGAGAAGACAGGACGAATGGCCTTGGGCAACTTAGATCTTCACAAATGTGAATAATCAGGTATTTTGTTAATAACCTGTAAATAACTGAAAGCACATGGGGAGCTTCCTCGCCAATCCGTTAATATTTGTCATTACACTTGCATCCCTCGTTCTCACGGGATGTTCATCGCATAGAAGTTTAAGAGTCGGCGGGATGCCGGGTTATCGAGGAGGACCTGCTGGGATGCTTTCCGCCAGTAGCGGTGCTGTGACGAGTGAGAGGTCTTCCGCAATCACGGGTTCAGGGCTCGCTCGGCAGAGAGTTCCTGTTAGTGCCCTTGCATCAGTTCCGCGCAAGGCTCCTTTGACGCTTCTGTCAGAGGTCAGGGTTCACAAGGATTACCTTCCCAAAAGTGCTCGTGGCCGGAAAGGGCAAAGTTCGATGCGCCCCCGCTATATTACTATCCATAGCACCCAGAACTGGAGCAAGGGTGCGGATCCGTGGCGGCATTCACTTGCTCTGAAACGCAGCAAGCTTGGGAGCCTCTCATGGCATTACACTATCGATCAAAGTGTCGCGGTGCAGCATCTGCCCACGAATATAACGGGGCGGCATGCCGACTTCAATGGGCCGGGAAACAAATATTCGATCGGACTCGAAATGTGCGAGCACAAGGGGAACAGTCTGAGCAGGACGATTGATAGGACGGCCAAGCTCGCGGCCTACCTGATGTATAAGCACGGGATTCCGCTCTCCAAGGTCGTTCCTCATTATCATTGGCCCCGCTACGGCATGAATCCTCCGCATAAGAACTGCCCCCATTTTCTTCTCGATAACGGGCGGCCTGGGAAAAAGTGGAGAGGGTTTCAGGCCAGAGTGAAATACTACCACGATCTTATCACAGTCCCGGGGCCGTCTTATGCGGTTCGATGAGCTTTAAGTCAGGCTCGCGTATGGGATTTGACTTCCACCGGAGATTACAAACCGTGGCAAGATCCAAGGCTGGCGATGCTGTGGGACCAGCGTTGTTGTTAACTATGATGAGTGTGCAGCTGCCTCCGGCTGGGAACCCCCTCTAATCAGTGCCGAACAAACCCCGTTATCACTATGTCTGCCAGCGCTGCACGGCATGTTGCAAGTGGCCCGGAGACGTGGCAGTAGGGGACTCAGAAATTACAGAGATCGCCTCTTTTCTCGGAATGGAAGAGCATGATTTTGTTCAGGAGTTCACCAGAATCAGGTCGAATAGGAAGGGACTTTCTCTTGTCGATAAAGATTCGAGCCACGAATGTATAATGCTGGATGGGGATGCATGCCGCATTCAGGAGGTGAAGCCTGTTCAATGTCGCGGATTTCCCAATACATGGAATTTTCCCGGATGGGAAAAGGAATGTCAGGCTATCGCAGTGCCCCTCAGAGGAGAGGCCTGATGCCTGAATGGTCGGCCCGCTATTGCGTAGGAGGAGTGGTTCGTGACCGTAACCAGCGAAGGGCCTCGATTTCTCCAAGCGCCAGTGCCCGCATGCCATATCCTTCGATCAGCTCGGGTGAAGTCCGGAGTGCGTCGGTCACGATGGGGAGGTCCCTGATCTGAGTCCGGCGATGCTCAATGGAAAGGGACAGCGCCTCAGGATTCATTCCTTCGATGGGGAATGGTGCGTCAGGAGGAAGGTTTTCGTAGGCGTTGCCCTGGATGGAGAGCCCAACCAATCCCGAAATCACGTCGTTTTCCCGGGCAAGAAAGGTGCCGAGGCCCGCGTTGCGCCGTCTTGCGGTGAAGGCTTCCTCAGGAGAGCTTTGCTGGGCATGCTCCTGAAGGTTACGGCTCAGGGAAAGGAGCTGGGCGAGGTGAGGTAAATCCACTGTCAGCATGGCATAGTATGCGGAGGCGTCGGGATTGTTGCCCGTTGCACGAAGTGCCTCGGTGAGGCCAATTATTGACTCTGACGTAAAGGTCTGGAACTTTTTGCGATGATCGACTTGGCCGAGGATCTCCAGGGCCGGGTTCGTTGCCCCGTTTTTCCAGGTGAGCGCTGCAAGGAGGTAGGATGCGAGCGAGTTGTCAGGCTGGGCTTCCTGAAGTTGGCGGGCCCAATTGATCCGATCGTCGTCAGGGAAGTCATCACGTGAGGCGAGGGCAAAGAGAATATGCGGATTAGAGGGTTCCCGGATAATGGCTTTCCTCATGAGATTGGCATCCTGCAGAATCATGCCTGCAGCGAGATATCCTGCGGCTGGGTAACCCTTGTCAGCAAGGTAGGTATTGAGTTCTGCCCGGGTGGGAAGTCTGATGCCCGTGATCGCAAGGAGTTCTTCAAGGCTATCGCCCTCTGGAAGCGTTTTCAGGACCTTGGGAGAGAGGGAAGAGTGATTGGAGCCGGTCTCTGATGCAGGATGTCGGGTCGATTTGCGGAGCGGATTTGAGAGGTGAGCGGCATCCTTGGTGTCAGGAATGCCTCGTTTTGAATCCTCCGGGACGCAGAGCAGGAAGATGAATCCACCTGCCAGAGCAGATCCCAGATGGGTAAAGAGAGGCTTGCTCACGTTGTCGAGCCCGGTGGGAGCTTCCGGAGTGCATGAATTCGGACGAGAACGGGTGGGTGTGAATAATCAAGAAGAACGCGGAATCGGTGGGGAGTGAGGTTTGACAGGTTGTCTGCCGAAAGCTTCTTCAGGGCTGTGATCAGATGTTCCGGAGTTCGTTGTGCTCCTGCAGCATAGGCGTCAGCCTCAAATTCATGTTTGCGTGACCATGCATTGAGGAAGATCCCGAGGAACCGGCTGACCGGGCTAAAGAGAATTCCAAAAAAGACAAGGCCAGCATGAGGTGAGATGCTTGCTGCGGGGAGGCCAAACGCAGCGAAAAGTTGGCGGGAGAAGCCGCTCTCGGGGTCGATAAGCTGACCGAGGAGATAAAACAGGATGGCGAATTGAGCCAGAGAGAGGACGATTCGCTGTATGATGTGCTTGCGCTTGAAGTGCCCGATTTCATGGGCCAGTACGGCTACGAGCTCCTCGGTTGAGTGGTTCTCGACAAGAGTATCGTAAAGAGCGATTTTCTTGTTCTTGCCAAAACCCATGAAAAACGCGTTGGACTTCGCCGAGCGTCGCGAACCGTCCATTACCGTGATCTCAGTGAGAGGAAACTCACACTCTTTCGCCATTTTGTAGATGGCGTCCTTCAAGGCTCCTTCCTCCATAGGTTCAAATTTATTGAAGAGCGGCATGATCAAGGAGGGAGCAAGGTAAGTGATCGCCAGCACAAAGACGCTGAACGTGAGCCATGCCCAGAGCCATGCATCGGGAACATTTTGGAAGATGAGAAGAATGCCTGCGAGGAGAGGGCCCCCAATCAAGGCTGTGAGGAGAACGGTTTTTAGCTGGTCCATTACAAAGGTAGCCCGTGTTGTTTTGTTAAATCCGAAGCGTCCTTCCAGGATGAAGGTGGCGTAGATTGTTAGAGGCAGGCTCAGAATGTAATTTCCGAAAAGGAGGCCAAAGACATAGATGAGTCCGGTGGAAACTCCTCCAAGGGAGAGGGAGCGCGTGCACGAGTCCCACCAGGAGAATCCGCCGAAAAACCAGAAGCAAAGGAGGATTGTGAGTGAAACAATTGACGAGAGAATGCTAAAGCGGGATGTGGCCCTGGTGTATTCCTGAGATTGGGAATACTTCGCAGGGTTATAAGTATCGACGAATTCCTCTGGGAGTTCGGGCTTGAGGGATCCGAGGGTAAGAAGGGTGGCGACAAAGTCCAAATTCCAGAGAATAACGAGGGCGATGAGAAGCAGAATGGCGACGGTGTTAAACTCAGGCATGGACTGGTAGGAAGTTTTGAGGGTTTAGCCCGGTCACGCGATTGAAGCAAGAACAGGTCAGAAAGCCTTTCGTTTTCTCCCCTTGGTGAGCGTAGGGGAATGTCATGTCTCCTTGCAAGATCAGGTAGCTTCTCGGGGGCGCGGCCGCCCATGGGATTGAAGGAATCTCATTTCTGGATGCTTGACCATTCCCTGAAGGAATAACCCACGAGGGGGAGCGGGAGAGTGATTCTCTTCAGAACCGATCCTGACCTAATGGTGGGTATTGGCTGTGCAGCTCCTATGGTTCTGGTGTATCCTTCTCGAACCCCGGAGATTTATCCTCCTTGCCCTAAAGCCCCCGATGGAAACCCTCAGCCTTCGACGAGTCGTATTTGGTCTGCCTATTGCGGTGGCCAGTGGTATTCTGCCTCTGCTGCTCACTATCACTGCTGCCTCTGCTCCAGTTGCGGTAGATGATCAATATCAGACCGCCGAGGATCTGGTTCTTAACACACAATCAGGGCCGCTCATCTCAACGGATCTTGACAGCAGTAGTCAGACGATCACCCCGGCGTTTGATGGAGATTGGGACTATCTCGACCAGCTGGAGAACCAGCTTGGAGCTGGGATGGGCTACCCGGTTGACGGATTCGGCAGAGATTGGAACAGTGTGGATTTTGATGTGGGGTCATCCACTGTTGGGCCATGGGGCTTGGGAGTTCTCCCCCTTCAGGGAGGTGTGGTTCAGGCATTTCCGGCCGCCACTCCGAATCTTTTGCTTGGGATCGGCGATGGGCCAAATGGCCAGAATTTGGTAACCACCTACCTTTTTAGAAATACCTTCACCTTGAATGCAGAGGAGGTGAGTGAGCAAAAGTGGATTGCCAATCTCGCGGTTGACGATGGATGCGTGATTTTTATCAATGGTGTCGAGGTTGGCTCGCTTTTTATGCCGGATGGGGTCATCGATTCGAATACTCTGGCAGAGAACAGTGATGAGTCGTCCTACTTTACGGTTGAGCTCGATGTTGCCGGTGTCCTGAGAGAAGGGCAGAACACGATTGCAGTCGAAGTCCACCAAGCCAATCTTGGAAGCTCTGATATAGGTCTCGACCTAACGCTCGAGGGGGGCGTGGGGGCTTCTGGAGGTTTTGTGTTCTCTGATGATGTGTTCGGCACAAATCAACCGGATTACGCGGCCGGCAGTCTCGATCCTGATGGAGGGTTCGCTGGTTCGGGGCTTCGGATCACAATCGGAGGCCTGGATAATCGATTTGTCCCAGGGCCTCATGCCACCTCGGGAGCTTTTACCCAAAGCTTTGCGATTGCGTCTGCTGCAGCTGTTCGAGTGGATTTCAGATACAGGCTGGTGAACTCCGATCCGCTCGAAGCAAGTGAGTTCGGCGAGGCAGTCTTTGAGGTTGATGGGGTGCGCTATGGTAGTGATGAAAATAATTCGTTGGTTCGAATCAGTAATGGTGGAGATTCCGGTTGGAGGTCTGCAAGTTTTACGCTGTCGCTGGAAGCTGGTAGTCATACTATTGCGCTTGGTGCTTACAGTGGCGGAACGAGCCGGGGCAATGAGGTTGTTAACGTGTATTTTGATGACGTCCTTGTTCAACAGGGAGATGGAGCGATTGGTGGCGTCCTGAGTAACGATTCGGTCGGTAGTGAACCTGTAGTGTCGATTATCAGTCCTCCTGTAAATGGGGACGTCAACATGGATCCAAGCGGGGTGTTCCTCTATACTCCAGATCCGGATTTCTTCGGCACGGACAGGTTTACATATCAAGTTGCCGATGTTGTCGGGGTTTCCGGAGCGGCCGAAGTTGTTATCGAGGTCGTGCCCGTGAATGATGCCCCGGTTGCGACGTCTGAGACCTTTGCGCTCGATGAGGACGAGGTGCTTGTTGTTGATGTTGCCGCGAATAGCCTGCTTGCGAATGACGAGGACCTTGAGGGAGATGATCTCTCGGCGATTCTTGTGGATGGGGTTATGCAGGGAACTCTGTCTCTGGATGCGGGCGGTCAGTTTGTCTACACTCCGGAGGAAAACTTTTTTGGGGCCGACTCCTTCACCTACCGGGTAAGCGATGGAGAATTGGAGTCGGAGCCTGTGCGAGTCAGTCTCCTAGTTGCTCCGATACCGGACGCGCCGGTTGCAAGAGATGACCTTTTTGAGGTTGGAGAGAATGTTGCCCTCCAGGCGATTGTCGATGGTGGAACAGGAAGTGGAGAGGAGGCGTTGATCCCTTACGGAGCAGATTGGCGCTACGATGATACGGGGACTGACCTCGGTGAGGCGTGGCGGGAGCCTGATTTTGATGATTCTCAGTGGGCGAGTGGTCCCGCCGAACTGGGTTATGGTGATGGTGATGAAAATACGCAGGTAGGGTTTGGGGGTAGCCCCAGAAACCGGAACCCAACCACATACTTCCGGCATACATTTACGATTGAGGCGGTAAATTCAATCGTAGGATCAATGTGTCGTGTCTTCCGGGATGATGGGATCGTCGTCTATCTAAATGGGACAGAAGTAGGCCGCGATAACATTGGTGAGAACCCGTCTTATAACGACTTTGCCAGTAGTGCTGAGGACGACGGGGATCTTGAGATCGAGCTCTCGGCGGTGTCTCCAAGCCTATTTGTTGAGGGAGAAAATACTCTCGCAGTGGAGATTCACCAGAGCGACAGACAAAGCTCCGATATCAGCTTTAATCTGGAGCTTGAAGTTACCAGAGCCCGGAGGTCGGGCCTGCTCACAAATGATCTGGACCTGGATCAGGCGGGGCTCGTTGCGGTTCTCGAAACTGGCCCTGTCAATGGGGTGGTCGATCTCGATGAGACCGGGGCCTTTACCTATACGCCGCGTCTTAATTTCGAGGGAGAGGATCAATTTACCTATCGAGCTGTAAATCAAGAGGGGGCTTCGATTGGAGTTGTCACTATCAATGTGATGCCGGGAGCGAATGATATCCCCGAGTCGGAACCAGACGTCTATCAGGTGGCAGAAGATGTGGAATACCTTCGTAACCCTGAGCAGGGCGTGTTGTCCAACGATGTAGATCCCGATGGGGACTTAATTCAGGCAACGCTTGTGGAAACAACGGCTCATGGAGAGCTCGTGTTCAACGAAGACGGTTCGTTCTCTTATACCCCTAACCGTGATTATTTCGGTCCCGACTCTTTCACTTATACCGTATCTGACGGCATCTCCATATCGCCGGTAGAGGTAGTTATGCTGAATGTCAGCAACGTGCCTGATTCTCCTATGGCCATCGAGGATACCTACGCCACAGATCCCGGTGGATCCATCATAGTAGATGCACAAGATGGGGTTCTCTCTAACGACTATGATCCGGATCAGTCAGCCCTTGAAGCTGTGCTGGTTAATGGAGTTACGAGTGGGGAGCTGGTTCTTAACCCGAATGGTGCGTTCTTCTACCGCCCGGCCGATCAGAACCCGGGTCTTGTGTCCTTTGCCTATCGAGCCAGTGATGGAGCTCTTTCATCCCCGGTAACTACGGTGAGAATTTATTTGGACCAAGCTCCTGCAGGAGTTGCCGATGAATATGTTGTCTCTGAGGATGAGACGCTCGAGATTACTGGCGACGAAGGGGTATTGGCCAATGATAGTGACGCGGAGGGGGATTCTCTGGCCGCGGTTCTGCTTTCTCCTGCTGCGCATGGAGTATTGGATCTTCGTTCTGATGGATCGTTTACCTACACGCCGGAAGAGAATTTTGACGGGCCAGATTCGTTCCGCTATGTCGCTGCGGGAGGTGCGCGCTCTTCAGAGCCGGTTTTGGTTCGGATTGGCGTCTCAGAGGTGAATGATCCTCCTCTGGCCAGTGAGGATTACTATCTGGCAATTGCTGATCAGGAGCTCGTAATTGGGCCTGAGAGTGGAGTCCTTCTTAATGATATCGATGTGGATAGTCTCTCGCTGAGTGTATCGGTGACGAGGGCGCCTGCTCATGGGCAGTTGATAATGAATGAGGATGGATCGTTTTCCTATATGCCCTCACCAGGATTTTCCGGAAGCGATAGCTTTACCTACAGGGTCAGTGATGGGGCTCTGTATTCCGGTTCGGAGACGGTCAATATTCAGGTGGGTGGAGCCTCGGATGCGATCGTGATCAATGAGATCATGTATCACCCAGACAGCGGGGCCACCGGACATGAATTTATTGAGTTGCTCAATATTGGTGACGGACCGGTGAGCGTTGAAGGATGGGAATTTACCAGTGGGATCGGAATGGTTCTTCCAGATCTTGTTATTCCGGCTGGGGGGTTGCTAGTAGTGGCAGCAGATATCGAGGAATTTGTCGCCGTTTATGGAGCGGTAGACCTCCTTGTTGGAGGTTGGAGTGGCTCTCTGAGTAATCGGGGTGAACGTATCCGCCTTGTTGATGATAAAGGGGAGCAAGTCGATGAAGTAGGATATCATGACCAGGGAGATTGGGCGGAAAGAACGAGAGTGACTGATACCGGAGAGCTGGGTTGGGTATGGGAGGCAAGGCATGATGGTGAGGGAGAGTCTCTCGAGCTCATTTATCCATCCCTCACCAATCAGTCCGGGCAAAATTGGAGCGCAAGCGATGGTGGGGCAACCCCCGGTGAGGTGAACTCGAATGCTCTAGGTGAAAGCGAGATTGCGCCTTTTATTCTGGATGTTGGTCACAGTCCTCTGGTTCCAAGCTCGACAGATCCTGTGACGATTCGTGCCCGGCTGAATGACACCACATCTCAAGGTCTTTCCGTGACTGTATTCTTCAGGGTGTCTACGCTGGATCCCGGGGAATTCACGGAAGTGGTCATGTCAGACGATGGTCTGCATAATGATGGATCCGCTGGCGACGGAGTCTATGGTGTTACCCTGCCCGCCATGGCTGATCGGGAGATTGTTGAGTTCTACCTGTCAGCAAGCGATGGAGCAAATGTCAGGACGTGGCCTGCTCCGACCGACATAGGGCAGGTGGCGAACCTCCACTATCAGGTCGACGATGCGCCCAATCCGCCGGGAGAGGGGGTTTACCGCTTAATTATGACCGCTTCGGAAAACCGTGCGTTTAACCGAATAGATCGCGATTCGAATGCTCAGCACAACTGCACTCTGGTAGCAGATGACTGCAGTGGTCCGGTTGTAAGGTATCTTTGCGGAGTTCGGGTTCGAGGGGCGAGTAGCAGACGAGATACCCCTCCGCCGATGCGACTGAGTCTTCCCAGAGATCGGAAGTGGAATGGAGAAAGCCAGCTCAACCTGAATACACAGTTTACGTGGCTTCAATTCATCGGCATGAAGTTATTTCAGGTCAGCGACCTTCCCGCGCCGGATAGTAAACGAGTTGCCATCCGGAGGAACGGGCAGGATCTCGCGCAGGATACGGAAGAAGATTATGGGAGCTTCGTGCATCTGCAGCCTCTGAACTCTGAGTTCATTGATGATAAGTTGTCGGATGATGCGCAAGGTAACCTCTACAAGAAGGTGCGCCCAGATGTGAACTGGGCCTATCGGGGTGGCGACCTCACGCGGTATTCTCGAGACGGGTGGGGCAAGCAGACCAACGAGTCGGAAAACGACTGGACGGACCTCGATGAGTTCCTCCGGATCATGAATCAGGCAGACTCGGATCCAGACTATCTTGATCAGGTTGAGGCGGTCGCGAATCTGGATCAGTGGATGCGCTGGTTCGCTGTTGAGACTCTCATCGCCAATGGTGAGACAAATGCGAGTAACGGCACGGACGATGATTACAGCATGTATCGGGGGCGTCTCGATCCAAGGTTTCAGTTTATTCCCCACGATCTGGACACAATACTTGGACGAGGTGACGACTCCAGGATCACGGATCCCGAGCATACCTTGTTCGATATGGTGCGATCGGGAGAATCTCTGGGGCCCCTGGTTCCGCTTTTTGAAGAGCCTTTAATCAGGATTCGCTACTTCGAGGCCCTTCGCAACTTGATCGAAACCAGTTTTTCCAAAGAAAGATTTGACGCCCTGTTAATCAATCATCTTTCGGGATGGGTGCCGTCGGGAGTCATCGAGGATATGATTGATTTCATGGATTCCCGTCGTGCCTTTGTACGAGGGGTAGTCGATGGAGAGCTTGGAGGGGCGCCGCCCCGACTTGCTCCTGCAACCTTAACCGCGGAAGAGTCTCCCCGCGGTGCGTTGTATCTTAGTGAGCTTCTCGTGCTTAACGAATCATCGCATGAGGTTGCGGGAAGATTTCCGGATTATATTGAGCTGGCAAATTCCGGGGTAAGGCGCTCCCTCACAGGATACTCTCTTACCGATGACCCGGCGGATCCGCGGAAGTTTGTCTTTGCGCCAGGTATAGAGATTGATTCAGGTGAACGATTGGTGCTCTACGCGGATTCAAGAGATGGCCCAGGTGTTCGACTGGGGTTTTCTCTTAGCGCGGCGGGTGAGCAGGTTCTATTTTACGATCCCACGGGTGTGCTCATTGATTCCGTAACCTTTGGAGCGCAGATACCAGATCTCTCGATCGGTCGGGGCGGGGCCGCGGAAAGCAGCTGGAGCCTGAATATGCCAACACCTTCGGCAGTCAATCAGGTGCACTCCCTCGGGCTTCCCTCGGGTCTTCGGATTAATGAGTGGTTGAGCAAGCCGGAGTTGGTCTACAGCGAAGATTTTGTAGAGCTTTATAATCCAGACCCTCTCCCGGTCTCGCTTGGGGGGCTTCGAATTACGAATGAACCAATGAGTGCTACTCATGGAGCAGTAATGCCAGCTTTGACGTTCATCAAAGGTGGTGGATTTGTGGTGTTGGAAGCGGTAGGAGCGGGGGCTGAGGGGCCGTCCGAATTGCCTTTCAAGCTTGAGGCGGGGCATGAATGGTTGGCCATTTATGGAGTTAATGAGGTCGAAATTGATCGGGTTCACGCGAGTTGTGATGCGCCCGATCAGTCTCGGGGTCGTGAGGCTGACGGTGCCGCTCTCTTTGGTGATTTTGACCTTCCGACTCCTGGTCTCTCTAACACCTTGGATCTTACCAGAGAGAATCTGATCCTTCAGTCCCTGAGGATTACCGAGATTATGTATCATCCGGAAGAATTCCCTGATTCAGAGTATATTGAGTTGCGGAATGTGGGAGATATGGAAATCAGTCTTGCTGGAGTTGAATTTACACGGGGTGTCCGATTCAGTTTTCCGGATGTGGTTCTCGGTCCGGGTGCCTACGCGGTGGTCGTATCCGATATAAACGAATTTGAGGCGGCTTACGGTGATGGTGTCAATGTTCTGGGAGAGTGGTCTGGGCGGCTTGATAACGACAATGATCGGTTGAGGTTGGAGATTTCCGAGCTCAATGCAGCAGTGCATGATTTCACCTATCGTGACTGGTGGTATCCCTCTACCGATGGGGAAGGGTTTTCTCTGGTGATCGTCGATGAATCCCTGCGTTCGGAGACATGGCAGGAGTCAGGCAGTTGGGCTGCGGGAGTGGCAGGTGGCGGATCGCCCGGGATAGGTAGTGGTTTCTTTGTCTTTGGAGGGGCGAATCAGGAGGTTGACCTTCCTGCGGCAGCAACGCTCGATGCGACGGTGAGCTATGGCTCATTGAGTCGGGATGCGGTGACGCTCAGGTGGAGTCAGCAGGACGGTCCTGCCCCGGCAACGTTTGGAAATAGCGATAACGAAGATACCGTTGTATCTGCCACTGTTGCAGGGCGGTATACCTTTGTATTAGAAGCTACCTCTGTGGATGGCGCCTCTGAGGCAGGGGTTGTGTCTGTTATATTCCGAGATTCTTATGATGCATGGGCCGAGCGTCTGTTTGGAGATGCTGGACAGTTGGCTGCGCAGAGCGAAGCAGACCCGGACGCGGATGGGTTGAGCAATCTTGTAGAGTTTGGCCTGGGACTCGATCCTGATGTTTGGGACAGAGGTGCTCTCGAATCTCCTTTTTTGACTCCGACTGGAAATCTTACTCTGGTTTATTTTCGCCCTTACCTCTCCGCAGCGACTCGAGTTATTCCAGAGGTCTCCTCGGATCTTCTTTTTTGGGAAGCAGGGCCTGAGGCGGTCTCGGAATCTGTAATCTGGCCCCATGCCGAGGGGGAATGGGTCCAGGCTGAGGACCTTTTTCCTTACGATGGGGTCACTCCCCGGTTTATTCGGCTCCGTGTTGAGGCGAATTGATATGGATCAGAAATCCAAACTGCATGGTGGAGTTCCTGCGCTGCTCATGGAATAGATCTCAGGATTGCCGTGAGTTTGAACCTGAGGTAATTTGGGGCCGAGCCATGAACAAGTGCTGGATAGCTCTCCTCCTGATGTTGCCAACCCTGTTGGGTGCTGGTTTCGGGCAGGAAGTTAGAGAGGAGGCTCTTGAAGCCACCGAAGAAAGGGGGGGAGGAGAGGCTTCTGTGCTCACACGTCCAGATGCGAGGACGATGACCTTGAGTATACCCGGTCTTAGAGGATTGATCACCGACCGTAATGGCAGGCCCCTTGCGGAAAATAGAGTCGGATATCAGCTCGCGCTTCAGTTTGCGCATTTTACCGATCCAGTTGATGCCGATATCCTGAACTGGGCAAAGGAGCGTCTGGCGCATGCGTCAAAGATCGCGGGGAAGAATTATGAAATAGCAGATAGGGACCTGCTCTCTCACTACAAGCACCGGCGCTGGCTTCCACTTATTTTTGGTGCTTCCCCGGTTCCGCCCGAAAAGGAAAAGGTCTTTAATGCGCAACTTATGCCCGGCTTGATCATGCATCCAGTCTACTTGCGACATTATCCGGGTGGAGACTTAGCTGCTCATGTCATCGGGTATGTGAGAAGCAAAGGTCGACTGCCTACCGGTCCTATCGTTCATGGGGACCTTATTTTTGAGGATACTCGTGGAGACGCTGGTCTCGAGAGAACAATGGATGAAGATCTGACCGGAAAAGCGGGGGAGCGAAAACTGATTTTTGATTCCAACGGTCGGAAAATTCGTGATGAGTTAACCGAGCGTCCTAGGATTGGTCGGACGGTTGTCACAACCTTGAATCTCGATTGGCAGCAGCACGCGGAAAAGGTTCTGAAAGATAGCTGTCAGCGTGGGGCCTTCGTGGTTGTGGATATTCCTACAGGCGAGGTTCTGGTTCTCGCCTCGAGGCCTAGTTACGATATTAATGTGTGGATTCCGCGTATCAGTAACGAGGAGTTGGGAGTGCTCACGGAAGATAAATCCCGTCCCATGTTTGGTCGAGCGTTCCAAGGGTTATACCCCCCGGCCTCAAGCTTCAAGCCAGTGGTAGCTCTTACTGCATTAACTCAGAAAGTAGTTGAGGAATGGACGGAGGTCGACTGTCCGGAGTTTATTGAAGTAGGGGCAAACCCACCAACCCAGATGTGGAACTGGACTAAAGAGCCCGAGGGTCTTATGAACGTCACCCGGGCCCTTGCACGTTCGAACAACTGCTGGTTCTATTTGATTGGGATCGATACGGGGCCAAGTTCATTTCTCTCAACGGCGAGAAGACTTGGGTACGGATCCCGTTCCGGCTTGCCTCTGTTCGGGGAGTCCTCTGGACGAGTCCCGACTAATGAGTATGTGCTAAAGAATTACGGAAGACCGTTTACCGATGGAGATACAGCAAATTACTCCATTGGCCAGGCTTGGGAAGCTACTCCACTTCAGGTGGCACAGTCCATGGCTGGTATAGCGAACGGATCAGTATTACCGAAATTGCAGCTGATCCGGCAGGTTCAGGACCCCTCAGGAGGAGTCCTTGAGGCGGCTGATCCGCAGTCTCGGAATGCTCTGGATCTGGATCCGGATGCAGTGCAGATCGTTCATCAGGGTATGTATGATGTTGCCCATTCCGCCTGGGGTACTGGACGGAGGGGGAGTTTAACATTTGCTGAGGTTTGCGCGAAGACAGGGACAGGCCAATGGATCCCCGCGCTCGATCAGGAGGTTGCTTGGTATGCGGGCTTCTTCCCGGCCGAAAACCCAAGGCTTGCATTCGCAGCACTTTACGAAGGGGATCCTGGAGAGGATATTTCCGGAGGCAGGAAAGCGGCTCCAATGATTCCGGCGTTTTTCGAGGAGTTTAAGGAAGTCATCGAGAATATGATTCGTCCTCCGTCCAAGGCGCTTGTCGTGATTGAGGGGGGAGAGGACCCTTCTTCAGCGATCCCCGCAGCGCAGCCAATCGACGAAGATGGCAACCTGATCACTCTGAATGGAGAAATACTTAAGGCAATTCCTGTAGAAAAGTGGGAGGAGGACGGCGAGCCGGTAGATCCTGTGGGGGAAGCTTTGCCTGCTATTCCTGTTGATGAGGCACCTGTGGCGATACCGGTTGAAGAGGATGAATAGGTTGGCGACTTGGCGCTGGACGTTTCATGTTCATAGGTCCAGACACAACAGGTCAGATTCGTAATGGATATCCAAATAGCAACTCTCTGTGACTTCGCCGCCGACTATGGAAACGGTAAAATGGTGATTAACGGCACTTTCGATGCGCTACGCGCTACGAAGCTGCCGGTAGTGCATCCCCATTGTTCCCTTGCGATGCGGATATGTGTTCTTCCAGAGGACTCTGGTGATCACCGCATGACGATCAATATTATTGATGAGGATGGAAATTCAGTGGACCCATCCAAGATGCCGATTCGTGCGGATATGCCGATCAAGGTTCCGGATGAGGTTCCTTTCCTGACCCGGAATCTTGTTCTCAACTTCCAGGGATTGAAGTTTTCCAGTGCAGGAATTTATCATGTCGATGTTACAGTAGATGGAGAACTTGTTATCAGGCTTCCCCTCCGAGTTGTGAAAGTTCAGGGTCAGGCTGCTCCGGGGCCGTCTCCAGGGGAATAGGTAAGTATAGTAATATTACGGTGGATTCCCCTCTTCTCTACGACTGTTCGCTAATTACAGGGGCCTCAAGTGGCCTCGGAGAGGAATTCGCCTGTCAGCTTGCCCCTCACTGTCGAAGGCTTGTTCTCGTGGCGCGTCGTGAGGAGGAGTTGGAGCTTTTGCGAGATCGGTTACAAGGTGAACATACCGGGCTCAAGGTAGAGGTTGTTAATGCTGATTTGACCTCCGCGGAGGCGCGCGAAGAGTTGATCGCCACCGTGAAGGAGCGTGATTGGGCCCCCAGTCTTCTGGTCAATAACGCTGGAATGGGGGATTATGGAGAGTTCGTGACAGGGGACTGGGAGAAGCTGGAGCAGATGTTAAGTTTGAATATCATCGCTCTGACTCACCTGACCCATGGGTTTCTTCCCGACATGGTCCAATCGGGCCATGGTGCAGTGCTGAATGTCAGCTCCCTCGCCTCGCTGCTTCCTATTCCAGACTTTGCAGTCTACGCAGCGAGCAAATCCTACGTCACCAGTTTTTCTGAGGCGCTGCGGCTCGAGTTAATAGATCACGAGATTCCAGTCCTGACCGTTTGTCCGGGTCCGGTGCATACTGGCTTTGGAGAAATTGCGGACCGGGAGGGGTCCCTTGAGGAGAGTCCTGTCCGTGAGTGGTTCTTTGTTTCCAAGGAGGAGGTCGTCTTGGAGGCGTTGCTCGCACTGCAGCGTGAGCAGCCTCGATCATACCCAGGATTGAAGGTTTCCCTGATTGCTACTGCGCTTGCCACCATGCCGCCCGGGATATTGCGGTATTTCATGCGCAACAGGCCGCGTGCTGTTCCGGAAGAGGGAGATTGAGTCTACTTTGCCATGTCCCGAAATCGTAAAAGGTCAGTCCGCCTGCCACTCGATTATCGAGGGGTAATTCTTGGGCTTGGTCTTTTGGTGGTGGGAGTATTCGGGCTTCTTGTCCTGCTTACGCCACTGGGAGGGAAGGTGAAGAACGGTCTTGGAGAAATCGTGAGGAAAAGGTCAGCTGCGGTTGAGAAAAACAACGGAGGGGAGGCCTTGATGAAGAGAGGGCCAGCAGAGGAGCTCTCCCCGCTGGAGTCGGATCCCGATCCAAAGTTTCCCCGTGGGACTCTTCGGCCTCTCTCTGACACGAATATCAGGAGTCTTTCGAAAGGGATTAATCTGAAAGTTGTGTTCGATGCAGAAGAGGGGGAGCTGGCATCTATGGAACGTGATGACGGGGACTCTTATCTTGCCGAGTATTCCCTGAAAGTGCGAATGCCTCGCCCGGCGACGTCATTGTCAGAAGTAGCACTGACAAGTCCCCACCTCATGGAGCTCTTTCCGGGGCTGAGAGACATGATTCCACAAGGTAAGGTCTCGGCTTGGTATCGCCAATTGTATGCGAATAAATCTGCCAGAATCAAAAGTAACATAGGTCGATTGAGTGAGATTCTCAGCAGGCATAACTTTTACGATTGCGAAACGATTTTGAACCTGCGTTCGGAGGCAACCGGGCAGCGACTCTTCCTGATGCAGGCTGAGATGGATGTCGTTTCTGATGGATCGGATGGGGACAGGCTGCCCCAGATGCCGGATGCGATTGTTAACTCAACAAACTATCAGCCGTTCACCAGTTATCGATGGAGAAAAACAGGATCTGCGCCTAATCCCATGATTGCGGGCTGGGAGAACAGGATCGGCAATGCCAAAAAGGAGCTGGAAGATCCCTCGGTGGGAAAGGACCGCGCTGCTTGGTTAAGGAGCAGGATGAAGATGCTGGAGGCAGGTGTCGCGGATATGAAATTTGCGAGCTTTCTCATTGCTGAGTATGACCCATTCATTGTGATTCCAACAAATATAGTGAAAGATCGACGGGATCCTTACGCGCCGAACATTGGAGATTTTGCGGTTGTTGTTCATGGACGAGTGGCCTACCCGGCTATCGTCGGGGATGCGGGACCCACCTACAAGGTTGGAGAGGCGTCCTTGCGGATGGCGCGTGAGATCAACGCTAATGCGACCCCATACAGTCGCCCGGTATCAGACCTAACCGTTACCTATCTTGTGTTTCCCCGGAGTGCAGATGACCCGAAGGGTGCCCCTGACTACGGGCGGTGGCGTGCACGTTGTGAAGAGCTTATTAATAAGGTTGGAGGCCTGGGGGAAGGGGTTGACCTGCACCAGTGGAGAGATCTGCTCCGGGTGGAGTGAAGCCGGCTTGTGGACTGCCACTCTGTTACTACCGGGTGGCGATAAAAGATTAGGTGTGAAGAGTATCGATTGGCCGATTCTTGCCAATGGACGTCTGAAATTACTGAGCTCCCTCAGGGAGAAGCCATGGACTGGAGGTAACCACCGCAATGGAAACATTTTGGCTGGCAGGTAATGGGGGGTTCGTAGGTCTGTGTGGAACCAAGGCCCTTTGCCTAGACAGCCTCAGAAGATCTCCTGCTGGACTGTTGCGCTGTGGGTCGCCCTGCTATGGGGCATCACCCTATCGGCCACATTCATGGCTTTTCGAGAGCTACCTCGTATTGCACGGCGAGATTTAGAACGGCTTCAGAAATTTCATCCTTCAAGCCAAGAAGAGAAGGAAGTTCTCGGGTCAAAGAGGACTCAATTGGTCCCTTTTCTCGCGGGGGCAGTGGTGCGTGCCGGCCTAAGGACTGATCAACAGCTGGAGGATTAGTCCAGATAGAGAGGAGTCGTAGTGCCTCCATTCGATCGCTGAGAAGCATTTCTGTATTGGCGGAAAAACGAAGGAGACGGGAGGCATTCTGATCTCCTCCCGTCCGGAAGGCGCTATGGAGAATTCTCCTGAGGATCATACGGGATAGCGGGCGTCCCTTCTGTCCGGGGGCGTATTCGTCCAATAATGCGGCTACGGCTGGGCGAGATTTCTCGATCGGCAGATCGTGAACTGCTCTGATGGCTTCATCCGCAATCTCGCTCTCCTCGTCGAAAAAGAAGTGAATGAGACCCGGAGAGGCCAACCGCCTGAGCGCTAAGACAGATGCCATGCGGATTGCTTTGCTGGAGTGCTTGGCCAAGGCCACAAGTTCTTCCTCGGTGCCTGATTGTGTGAGTGCCATGACACCTGCATGGCGGAGATAGGGGTCCTTGTCCTCGTTTTCGGCGAGTAAAAGGAGTGCGGGGTTGAACGCAGCTCTCACTCGAAGGCGAGCGAGTGAAATAGCAGCGAAGGCGCGCACTCGAGAAGAGGGGTCCTGCAAGGAATTAACCAATCGTCCAGCGTCCTTGAGGGGGGACTCGCCGAGGGCTCGAGCTGCTTGAGCGCGAAGCTCTTCGACGGGGTTTGCAAGTAGCTCTAAAAGACGTTCGGTGGAGGCTGCCGATCCACGGCGTCGTGCTCGAATCCAGAGGCCCCAGGTGCCATGGAGAGCAAGATTGAGGCTTTCTTTTTGTCGAGTTGCATTGATGAAGTAGGGAACGGCCTCCGGGCGGTCCGCGAGAGCGAGCTGGGCCCGTAGGCGAACGCGGTAATCTTCGTGTTTCATCAGCTCAAATAGCTTGATGGAGGGGAGTTTCCGGATACCGCCTCCAGCAAATAGAGGCGCCACCCCGGGATCGGGGGGACGGTTTGGGCTTTGTCTGGCTGAAAGGGCGAAAATTCGTCCAGGGCGCTCTGAGTTGCTTTGCCCAATTATATCACAGATGTAGAGGTGGCCATCGGTTCCGAATGCGAGGTCAGTTGCCATGGTGCCCCAGATCAGTTTTTGCGGAGTTTCCATTCTCATGCCGGCACCTTCTCTAGTGAGCTGGAAAGACCAGGTTCCAGAGCTTTCCGGGGTGCCACTGTTATCGCACAGAAGAAAGGAGTTTAGTAAGCGATCAGGAAATCCCGTTCCGGGATGATAGGTGAGTCCTGCGGGGTTAACAGTGAGGACACCAACGGGAGGGAGAAGAAAAGCTGCTTGGTTGTTGTGAAAGGTGTCCCATTGGCGCTCTTGCATCCACTGATTTACAGGTCGCTTGGAATAGCCTATTTCTCGATGGAAAGTATGGAGGTTTTCATGGCCCGTACGCCATCCGCTGTCCGCACCCTCGACAACGTATATGACTCGAGATTTGTCACCCTGGCCAGAATCGCTATCTACCGTCACAGGATTGCCCCAGCGATCGAAGGCGATGCCCTGAGGATCTCGCAATCCAGTATGAACGACTTCAAAGTTCGAGCCATCTGGATCGAACCGGTAAACTGCGCCCTGATCATTATAAGAGAATCGGCGGCCTTCCTGCGTCGAGACATTCATTGCCCGGTCGCCCACGGATCCATAAATCCGGCCGTCAGGGCCCTGCGCGAATCCGTCGAGACCATGTCCTGCCAGCGAAATCCTTGGTCCAAAACCGGAGAGTAACTTCTTCTGCTCGTCCGCCTTTCCGTCCTTATCGGTATCGCGAAAGGACCAGATGTGAGGAATGCAGGCAAAATAGACTCTCTCGTCGAGAGAGAAGGCGCCACCTGCTGCTCCATCGAGGAGGTCGTCAAATCCATCAGCGTAAATCGTATTCTGGTCGGCGATGCCATCTTTGTCGCTGTCTTTCAGAAGGCGAATTCTGTCGGACCGATCGGTCATTTTTGCGATGGGATATCGGTGATTCCATTTCTGGTGAAGTTTCTTTCTGTCGTTTAGCGTCACGGCGGCGAGATCGTCGTTGAGCCAGTAGGGGTGCTCTCTGGTGCTTGGTATGCAATGCCCGGAACGATGCGTTTCTGTTACAAGCAGGTTGCCGTCCGTATCGGTGGAAAGGGCATTTGGCGAATAAAGGCCGTGATCTGCATAGGTAGCGAAGATCTTAAGATTGCTCTCCTTTGGGATCTGTAATCCTGGTATCAGGGAGGTGGCAGTAAGCCCCGGAATCACTGGAAGGCCATTCCTGGTAGCAAAGGGGAATGAGGGTTCTGGTTTGTTGCTGAACAGGATATGGTCAATCAGGATGTAACCGTGCGGGCGGGTTGAAGCATCGACAAGCCTCAGGGAGGCCTCCTTCCCCTTGAGAGCGCTGACGTCCCACGTCTTCGGGAGCATGTTGTAATCGGACTGACCAATGGCCTCTCTTACAATTTTCTGATCCACTAGGAGCTGGATGGAGGTGAGTCCCTTCAGGTTCCCACCCCCGATCAAAAAACTGATGTAGGATTTTCGAATAGTGAAGGGGGATGAGGTCAGCGAACCCATCCCTTTGGAGCCTTGAGTAAAGGAGCTAGCGAAGGATTCCCCTGCAAACCCGGTAACTTCGCCAGGCTGGTTTCCGCCTTGCGTGGAAGAGGCAGATTCCCCAAACGCGTTGCCTGTCATGCGCCATCCTTCGAAGCCTCCCTTTTCGAAGTCTTCAAACAGGGTTTGCTCTGCCGTTAAAATTACTGTTAGAGACAGGAAAAAGAGGATGGAGGAAAGAAGAGCCATCGAGTTTAATTGGGGCTGAATACGGCCCACATGGTGCGGAGGCAATTGGACCAGAGCTATAATGTCAAGGTGTGTCTAGGGCTACGGCTGGGAGCTCTCATTTGAGGATAGAGATCAGTTGGTCTTCGGAGAGGATATCGACCCCGAGCTTGTCTGCCTTGTCTCGTTTTGACCCTCCTCCTTCACCTGCGAGTAGGTAGCTGGTGTTGCCAGAGACAGATCCGCTCACCTTCCCTCCGCCTTGCTCTATCATCTCCTTGTAAATGGAACGGGGCTGAGAAAGTGTTCCAGTTATGACAAAGGTTTTCCCCGCTAGAGGCATGTCAGTCGCTGCGGATGCCTCCGATGGTCGCGGAAGGAAGTTTGCCGACTTGGGGCAAAGTCCGAGTCTCTCGAATTGCTGCATGAATTCTTTCCCGTGCTGGGAGCTGAAGAATGCTATCAGATTACGAGATGCGACTGCTCCGATGTCCGGGGAGACCTCGAAGTCTGCGATTTCATCCTGCCTTTTGCATTCTTTCCTTCAGCGCGTCATGGAGCTTCTTCCGGGCGCTCCTCTCTGCGTCATCCAGGGGAGGCCTGTCCTTGTTCTGGGGAGAGACCTCTTTTCTTTCTTCTTCCAGATCTGCAAGAAGGCAAATTGTGCGGAGGATTTCGCTGGAGGAGATGTCGGGCAAGGTTTTGTGCAGGCGGCTCAGCTCCCTTGAGGCTGACTCCCCAATCTGGGGAATACCCATAGCGAAAATCCACCTTGAAAGTGGCTGATCTGCTTTTGAGTCATTTATGGAGTCGATCAGAAGCTGAGCCTTCTTTTCTCCAAAACGTCGAGGTTTGGAGCTTTCCCCGGTCTGGAGGCGTGCTGGGTCAAGTAGTAGATCCGACAGTTCTTGGAGTCGAAGAGAGAAGAGATCCAGGGGCGACTTTACCATGCCGGACTCAACCAGCTTGATGGCGACTGATTCGCCGAGGCCCTCGAGATCGAGTGCCTTGCGCTGAGCGAAGTGGGTGAGGGCTGCGACTGCCTTGCTGGGGCACAGAGGGTTCTCGCACCACCATGTGACAACGGGGCGTTCCTTGCTCTCAGAGTTTGCCCGCCGGGCGATAGGGGAATTACAGGCGGGACAGGTTCCTTGGAGATGCTCCTCCATCGAGAATGGCTTCGTGCCAGGCGGGCGGTCTTCGGTAATGACTTTCAGAACCTCGGGGATGATTTCTCCAGATTTATGAGCAAGGACAGTGTCTCCGATGCGGATATCACGGTCGTGAATAAAGGATTCATTGTGCAGGGTCGCTCGGGATACGGTGGTAGCTGAGAGAGACACGGGTTCCAGTTCCGCCACAGGTGTCAGAATTCCGCTCCGTCCGACTTGTATTGTGATATCAAGTAAGCGCGTGGGCTTTTGCTCCGGAGGATATTTGAAGGCTACTGCCCACCGGGGAGCACGGGAAGTTGCTCCAAGTGCAGCTCGGTCCGAAAGGGATGCGATCTTGATCACGGCGCCGTCGGTAGCATAAGGGAGTTCAAGTCGCCGATGTCCAAGTTCACGTATCGCTGAGAGCACACCATTTGAGGTATCAGTGGTCCATACCGGATCGTTGCATGGGATGGAGCAGGAATTGAGGAGTGAGCGGAAGTCCCCCTCACTCAAGAGATCAAGGCCCTCCATCGCGCCAAGTCCGTGCGCGATAAAGGCAAGGGGGCGTTTAGCCACTGACCGAGAATCGAGCTGTTTCAGAGTTCCTGCGGTTGCGTTCCTTGGGTTCGCGAATGTTTGCAGGCCGGCTTCTTCCCGTTCTTCGTTAAGACGAGCAAATGCCTTGTTAGGCATGAAGACCTCTCCGCGAATTTCCAGCATTGCAGGGAAGGGAGTCTTCAGAGTAAGCGGCAGGCTGGGAATAGTTCGGAGATTTGCAGTGATCTCGTCTCCGGTCAGGCCATCTCCACGGGTAGCGCCGTAAGCAAGAGCGCCATCCCTGTAAACCAGAGAAGTAGCAACCCCGTCGATTTTTGGCTCGATGGTTACGGTGATGCTTTTTCTGCCAAGGTTCTTCTGCAGCCTCTGGTAAAATTCCAGAACCTCTTCTTCGGTAAATACGTCGTCGATGGAGAGCATAGGAACTGGATGGTTCACCTGATTGAACCCCTCGAGCGGTGCTCCGCCTACCCGTCGTGTAGGGGAGTTAGGGTCATCCAGTTCGGGGTGTTGGTGCTCCAGTGTTTCCAGCTCACGAAACAGGCGGTCATACTCGGCATCAGCTATTTCTGGTCTAGCCTCCACATAATAGAGCCGGTTGTGTCTCTCAAGGAGGGACCGAAGTTCATTGATCTTCATGGACGGAGACATAGCGCTGGGAGGAAAGGTAGATGATTCTCATCAGGTGGGGAAACCCCAATCACAAGACGGAGGGACCTCCTGAGACCGCCGATAGCTAATGCGCTGGTTTTCGCAGGGCATGGAGAGGTTTGCAGATCAGGGCCCCAGAAAAACACCCGAGGAGGTCCGCAATCCAGTCACCAAGGTCATTGCCTGAACGGCCAGGGATCCAGGATTGATGCCATTCGTCGATGGCCCCGATCATAGCAAGGGCAATGACGACAACGACGAGGTTGTGGCGCCATGAGTAGGATCCACGAAGATGCAGTGCAATTGACAGGAGGATGGCTCCGATCAGGAAATACACAAAGTGAAGAATTTTATCAAATCCTGGTAGATCAAGGGTGCTGACTTCGGGAGGCGGTCTGCCTGAGAGGATCCATAGGATGAGAGCCCACAAAGCGAAGCCTAAGAGCCAAAGGCGGCTCTTCCGCAAAAGCGAGGGGAATCCGGCGACAGGCATCAGCGGTCGTCACCGCGTTGTTCAATCTCCAGTCGTTCCGCAAGCCACTGCTTCATCATGGACTGATAATTGAGAAACCGCTCTCTCGCAATACGCTTGATTCGGGAGAGCATTCTGGGATCGAACCGTAGAGTGATAGTCGTTGATTCGCGGCCGTCAGGAACGTGCTCGGACGCTTTCATCAGCTGGGGCATCAGTTCGTGGTCTTTCCAGAACTCGGCTTCCTCAGCCTCACTCGAAAAGTCAGGAATTTCACCCCATGTAGAAATGGATTTCATGCTCTACTTGTATTCAGCATATTTACGATCGTAATACTTCCGCTCCCCCTCAGTGAGATCCCTCACAGCTACAACGCGAACTTTTTTTCCGTCGGACCAGAAGCAGAGGAACAGGTAACGGTCTTCAACAGTGCGCCCGAGTGCATAATAGCGGGTTTCCCCATCACTGCGATCCCGATCAGGGAGGAACCTGACCGAAAAAGGGTCTTCGAGGGCCTCTTCGATCTCACGGGGCTTTATGTCCTTTAGATCGAAGTGAACATCCAACAGGTCGAGTTCCATCCGGACTTCAAAACTAAGGTAAGGAGAGCCGTTTCCACAATGAAATAAGCGGGTTCTGAAGATGGATAAATAAAAGAGAGCGTATGATCGCCTTCTTTCTGAAGAAATGGGGCTAAAGAATCCACCGAGAGAGAGCAGAGGCCTGGGGCTATGCCGTCAGGGTGCTGCTTATCGAGGGCGAGAGCCTTCTCGCAAGGCATGTGAGAAAGGATAAGAATACCGGAACCGAATTGTGGGGATGCCAATCTTCCTCACTCGCGCATAGATAATGCGGTGTGAGCCTCCAGGATCACAATTGAGGTGATAACCTTGTGGATCAAGGCTCCGCGGTATCGAGTAGAGAGCTTTTCAAGCTGGAGTAGGCTTCGGAACCAATGACGAAGTAGTTGGGATTGCCTGTGACTTTGCCGTAGAATATCCGATTTCTGGGGGAAGAGCTGGCCGCAGCGAGTTCAAAAGAGGATTCACGGAATCCCTTCAGCTCACCCTCCGCATCAAGTTCTTGAAAGATTGCGGTCAGCCGAAAGCTTGGGGAGCGCAGGGCGCGGGCGGCAGCAGGGCTAGCCGGGTTCAGCCATTGCTCAACACGTAGTTCCTCCATGAACTTGAGAAATTGATTGGCCCGATGCTTGTTCAGCTCAGGAGTTACATCCTCTTCGTATTGGCGGGCGCTCCACTCCTCAGACAAGAATTTGTATTTTAGAGTCAGAGCAGGATCTCCGAGGGGGACAGAAATGGGGAAATGCTCGATCTTCATGGCGCTAAGATCAACAATTGAGAACGGCATGAGTAACGAGTCCTGCCATTGGTAGACTTCGGCCGCTATGGAGGTATAGCTTGCCGGGCTGATCTCTGCGACCGTTGAGGTTCCCTGCCTCATGGCGAAGCACCGTCCTTCTGGTGAGCGGCCAAAGATGATGTCGACTGGTTCGCCTTGCTTCAGCTCGAGGAGGATTCTTTTTGTCGGAGGGGAAAGCCCGTAACGGGATAGGTTGGCAGCGGCATTCGAAGCAAAGCCGACAACTTCATCGCGTGTAAGAGATGATAAAACCTTTGCAACGCGGGCTTCGTTAGCGGGCGATACCTGATTCTTTTCCTGCAGGGTCCATCGAGGGCGTCCGGTCCGGTCTTTTCCAAGAAACACATGAATCGGCGAAGACCGTGTGGCCTGATGGATGGTCATGGATCTAAGAGCAGAGATTTCGAAGTCGGCGAGTGTTCTATCCCTGAGTTGATCAACCTTGAGGGGGAGCTGTGCAAGCGAGATTCCACCGGCTACGGGATTGCGAGGCAGCTCAAATACAAGTCCCGGCCGCTCTTCAGAGGTTGCAAGCACTGTGTCAGCCTCGGGAGGAGCAGGAGGCTCAATTGTCAGAATGGTCGAGGAAGATGATTGGCCGGTTCCAGCGCCTTTCGAAGTGAGTTCAAGTTGGAGTAAAAATGCTCCAGGTGGACGTGGTGGAATGGTGATTGATTTTCGTTCATGTATCCGAATTGCACTCATCTGGGAGAGCCCAACGATAAGACCATTCACCATGGCGGGCTTGGTTCTCGTTTCGAGGGGTTTCATCATGCGCCACACGGAGGATTGATCAGGACTTCTGCTGAGCATGATTTCTCTCCCTTCTGATCGAATCCTGATACCCGAAATACTTTTCTGATCTATGAGAACAGGGTGATGGTCGCGAAGCCGACTCAGGCCACGATCAAGAATACGACGAATATTGAATGGGATCTTTTTGGGGGAAGAACAGACATAAACGTGATCATCCAATGACTTCTCCCGGGGTTTCACGAAGAACGTCTCGTGGAGGTGGCCATCTTCCTCGTCCAGACGGTGCCATGCCGATCGTCTTCCTACGGTGAAATCCGCGAGAAGCTCGCCAGCGACCCCCTTGAGGGTTATCTGGTATGGGCCGGCGTTGGACGCGGAGGCGCGGATCCCGCTCTCTTTCTCCGTTATCGCTCTGCTCTTGAAGCTGTCTTCTATCCGGAGGTGGCGAGCAGCGTAAATGATGGTCTGAAGGATGGCGTAATCAGCGCGGTCTCGCACCGGTGTAATCATTTGCCAGACTCCTTGGCGCTTTACGAATCTGGTTCGATCGCTCTCTCCTTTTTGGATGATCAGCTCCTCAACATCGCTGAGTTCAAAATCGGAGTAAAGCAAGCCGCCTGCAGGTTCAGAAGTGGTTCCGAATATGATTCCGAGATCCTTGTTGCTCAGGTGTATGGCAGCCATGCTGCCTGCCATAATGGCAATGATCGCAAGAATCAGGGTGAACCTTCGGGAAAGCATGGTGCCGATAGATGAACTATAATAGCGCGCTTGAGGACGATCTGTTGATTCCTGAGTTCCCACCTAGGAGCGTCGACTATTCCAGACAAAGAGTGAAATCAGGAGGAAGAGACCCGGTATGAAGAACAGGTTGAGCTTGTTAACAAAGGATACTTTCTGGGAGGAGAGGAGAAGTTTGTAGTAGCGAATTGGTTTTGGGCCAATTCCGGAAAGCTCCTCTCGGCCGATGAGCCAGTTGCTCGTATTCCGCAGGAAGTCAATATGCTCCTTCTGCCTGCTTCGGGGCCGCAGGAAGTCCTTGTTGGCCACGATGATCATGCGAGACGTGCTGTCCGCGGTCTGCTCGTTGCGCTCATTACCGCGGGAAACTGAGGCTGCAAGATAGTGTGGGCCGGGTAGAGGGCTCGAACCGTCAAGCGGTTGAGCGGTAACGCTCTCGTTCGCGGAGATCAGGGCAAGGGGAAGGATTTGTCTTAGTTCGAGATCTTCGGCGTTCTCCCTCAATTCCAGTGAGGAGGTCGCCCCTTCAAACAGGGTAGAGGCATTGCCAAGGTCTCCCACCGCTGCCGCGTTGGTGAAGGTGGAGGGAATATCGAAGGCTCTCTGGCTTCCTTTTGTCGTCGACAAACGCACCGCTCTCGGAGTTACCCCGTGCTCTCTCAGGAAGGCGCGAATATTGGGAGGTTGTTCCTTTATGGTAGGATCCAAAACTACGAAGAGAGCCGCTTTTGGTCGTTTCCAATAGTTGCGGAGGGCATCCATCTCTTGTGTGTTAAGATCGAAGCGGGGGGCCACCAAGGCGACCCCGGCTGCATCATCGGGTATTTGGTCGAGTCCTGAGATTTTGAATGGTGTTATCTCGATGTTCAGGCTGGCAAATGTTCGGCTCAGGAAAGCCCAGGGGGCATCTTCCTCAGACCCCCCAATCTGGCTTTTATCAGCCACAAAATATATGCGGCGGGGGTCGCCCTCGAGAGCGCGGCGGAGGGAAGCTGTTATCTGGTCCTCGTCCCGGTAACCAATCAGTCGTCGCCCCCTTCGCTGGTCGTTGTTGAAAACCAGCATATCTTGAACGGGGATAAACCGAATGTGGGCTTTCCGCATTTCTTCCTCGTTTCGTTCGGGAGTCTCGGATCTGCTACTCGTAGCAAGAGAGGGTAGAGCGTTGATGATGATGGTGTCTTCAACAAACGCGGTGTCGTATTTGTCTGCGATCGCGATCGCGGTATCGCTGTCGCGCACATAGTCTATCAACTGAACCTCGATTGCGCCCTTGCTGAGGCGTTCGTAGGCGTGGAGTAAAGAGGAGAGTCTCGGATAGTGAGCAGAATTTCTCCGGACTGCGGCGATAATCTCAACAGGGCTTTCCCGCGTGCTGAAAGACTTGGATTGCAACAGGCTACGAGTCTGATTGGAGAGGGAAAAGGTCTTGTCCTGACTGAGGTCCCAGACTGATCGATGAGTGCCCGCAAAGTAATTCAGGGAGAGTAGAATGACCAGAGCAAGGCAAAGTTGCAGCAGCATCATGCCTCCCTCTGATCTTGGGCGCTTCCGACCTTTCTCTGATGGTAGGGTCTGCTCCTCGAGCTTGCCGGTGTTCTCAGTCATGACAGATCATTGAGGTTAGCTTTTCCAGCGCCGGTAGTTGAGGGCGTGATGAGTCATGAAAAGCACGAAGGCGGCTGCGCTGAGGTAATAAATGATTGTGCTGCTGCTTATCAGCCCTCTTGAAAAGTCGCGGAGGTGTTCGCTGGCCGAGATGTGGTGAAACAGAGAGGCTGCGGGAAACTGATCCCCGTAGATTACTGTGATATATCCAAGAAAGTAATGGATAAAAAGTAGCCCTACCGTAATCACTCCAGCAATAATCTGGCTGGAAGTCAGTGATGAAGCAAAAGTGCCAATGGCAATAAAGAGGGAGCCCATGAGCATGATCAGAAGAAATACTCCTCCCAGAGAGCCGGTGCTGAAGGGAGGGTCGAGATCAGTTAGGAGGCCAAAGATTTGAAATTGAAGGAAACTTGGAATCCAAAGAACAAGGTAGAAACACAGGGTGGCGAGGTATTTTCCCAGAACGAGCTGTGCAGTCTGCACGGGCGCGGTCAGGAGGGTTTCTAGGGTTCCTGCCCTCTCCTCTTCGGCAAAGAGGCGCATTGTAATCAGCGGAAATAGGGCGAGAAAGTAGAACCAGAACTGAGGCATATGGAATACAATGTAAACCAAGCTTTCCGGGATTGGGGCGTCCTGAAGAGCCTTCATTGCGCTGGAGACCGACCAGCCCTGCATAACCGTGACAAGAGAGAGCAGGATCCATCCAAATGGACTCTGGAAGAAGCCTCGGAACTCCTTGCGGAGAATAATCAAAAGGGTGCCCATTTCAGTCCTTCCGTGTAAGTTCGACAAAAACATCCTCCAGCGTAGCCGCGTGGCGATGCAGGCTGCGTAGAGGCCATCCTTCTTCCCGGGCAAGATTCGCAAGTCGCTCGCGGGTATCGGTTCCGGATTCAACAAGAATGGAGAATTCGCCCCAGTTTCCGCGATTCCGCTCGTGAATGACTTTCTTGACCTGATCAAGGGCGCTCATTTTCTCCCGGGCTCTCTCGGGGTCAGCCTTCACCTCTACGGAGATACGGCCAGCACTGCGCATCGTGGAAACGAGATTAGAGGGAGTGTCCGAGGCGAGGACGGTTCCTCCATCGATAATCACTATTTTGTCACAGATCATTTCCACCTCACTCAGAATATGGGTGGAAAGAAGGATCGTGTGGGACTCTCCAAGCTCTTTTATGAGGTTTCGAATCGATCGAATCTGGTTTGGGTCTAGCCCATTCGTCGGTTCGTCGAGGATGAGCAGGGGTGGATCGTGAATTAGGGCGTCGGCCAGTCCTACCCGCTGACGGAACCCCTTGGATAGCGTCTTGATCATCTTGCGGCGGACATCTCCCAAGCCGCACCGCTCAATGACCTCGTCCATACGGCGGCGAAGGGAATCTCCCCTTAGCCCCTTAATATGACCGCGAAACCGCAAATATTCACGTATTCGCATGTCTCGGTATAACGGGACCGATTCAGGAAGGTAGCCTATGCGGCGGCGGGTTTCCAGAGGGTGTTCGCTTACGTCCAACCCATCAACGGTGGCGGTCCCGCTGGTTGCGGGCAGAAACCCGGTCAGGATACGGATTGTGGTGGTCTTTCCGGCACCATTTGGGCCCAGGAAGCCGACCACTTCTCCGTCCGCGGCCTCGAATGAGGCGCCTGATACCGCGGAATGTCGGCCGAAGCGTTTGGTGAGATTGTCAACCTTGATCATCTTGGGTATGACGAGAACCGGTTTGCATGTGCGATTGACTCTCCGAGTAAGAGACCTTAACTAAAACGAAACGTGGCCGGCACCAAGGAAGAAAACCCCAAGAGCCGTCTGCGAACCCCTTCTGGTCACGCTCGATGAACTCATCCGTCACCGCCCGCATGAGCGCTAATCTGCTTGAAGCGAATTATGAACGCTGGCTCGAGGACCCTACTGCTATCGAACCTGCCTGGGCTGCGTTTTTCGAGGGCTTTGAGCTGGGAACGGCCCAGCTGGAGGCGCTGGGAGAGGCTGACCAGAATGGCGCTGCCACGGATAAAACGGAGACGGGGCACGAGGAAGACTCGGAGGCTCTGCCTGATTCAGTGCATTCAGCCTTTCGAGGCAGATTGGTGAGTCTTGTCTACAACTACAGGACTCTTGGGCATACTCAGGCCCATATTAACCCTCTCGATGACTCGCCGAAACGAAATCCCCGGCTAGACCCCATCAAATTCGGTTTCGAGGAGAAAGATTTTAGTCGGCGAGTATCCACCCAGTTCTTCCGAAATGGGGCGGAAATGAAGTTGGGTGAAATGATCTCCGGATTGGATGCGACTTACTCTGGATCGATTGGGTTTGAGTTCATGCATATCCACAACACGGAAGTGCGTAACTGGATTCGCGAAAAGGTTGAAGAGCGGGTGACTGAGGCCAATCCCTCTCGTGAAATGAAGGAAAAGGCTCTAGGCTGGATTTTTGAAGCAGAGCTTTTTGAATCTTTTATTGGTAAAAAGTTTTTGGGAGAGAAGCGTTTTTCTCTGGAGGGTGGAGAGGGGCTAATGGCGATTCTCAATCGGATTCTTGAGATGTCTCCGGGTGTTGGAGTTAAAGAGGTAGCGATGGGAATGGCCCACCGCGGTCGATTGAATGTGCTTGGCCAGATTGTTCGCAAATCTCTCCGCACGATCCTTTACGAATTCACGCCCAATTATGTTCCCGACCTCGTAGCGGGCGATGGAGATGTCAAATACCACCTTGGGTATGAAAATGTTCGGACCTTTCCTGATGGAGAGGTCCGAGTCAGCCTTGCGGCAAATCCTAGCCATCTGGAGGCAGTAAATGCGGTGGTGGAAGGTAAGGCGAGAGCCCGGCAACGAATTCTAGGTGATGATGGGGCAAAGACAGACCGGAAGCAGGTCCTTCCCCTGCTTATTCATGGGGATGCGGCTTTCGCGGGACAGGGTTCAGTTGCTGAGGTTCTCAACCTTTCTCAGCTTCCTGGATATCGGACGGGAGGAACAGTTCATGTCATTATCAATAATCAGATAGGGTTCACGACCATGCCGTCTGATGCTCGGTCCTCTTCCTATGCCACCGATGTGGCCAAGATGATTGAAGCTCCTATTCTGCACGTTAACGGAGAGCGCCCCATGGAATTGATCTGGGCTGCAGAATTTGCGTTCGCCTTCCGCCAGAAGTTCGGCAGAGATGTCGTAATCGACATGTATTGTTACCGCCGCCAAGGTCACAACGAAACAGATCAGGCGGCCTTTACTCAACCTCATATCTATCGGCAGATCTCGAAGAGGAAACCCCTCGGGAGGCTCTACGCCGATGAACTGGTTGAAACTGGCGTCATGAGCGCTGAGGAGGTTCAGGCCGGACATGATGAGATATGGAGTCGGTTTGAGTCGGAATATGATGAGATGAAGCGTCTTGAGGAGGAGGGGAGCCGAAGCATCTATACGGGATCTACGGCCAAGGCACAGAAAAGCTTCAACCATGACCCGGTTCATACGGGTATTACCCGGGAGCTTCTGCAGCACGTCGGAAGCGTTCTTACGTCCGTCCCAGAGGGCTTTAAGCTGCACCCTACTCTGGCGAAACGATTTATGCCGCGGCGTGTAGATGCATT
>Ga0115012_10000126_pt1 | contig 44192 bp, 45 predicted proteins | sample TroAtlMetagenome_FD_88706 | JGI IMG/M metagenome (GOLD analysis project Ga0115012, IMG submission 88706) | Marine eukaryotic phytoplankton communities from Atlantic Ocean - Tropical Atlantic ANT10 Metagenome | ecosystem: Environmental > Aquatic > Marine > Oceanic | place: Tropical Atlantic... | reverse complement strand
GCCGCGTTCGATGCGGGGCCGCAGATGGTCGGCGTCAGGGTGAGCGACAACGGGCTCGGCATCCCGCGGGAGCAGCGCGAGCGCGTGTTCGAGCTGTTCCACCGGCTGCGTGCCGACAGCGCGCTTGGCGGCAGCGGGCTTGGCCTCGCACTCTGCGAACGTGTCGTCACGCAGCATGGCGGGCGCATCTGGGTCGAGGATGGCGACGCGGGCGGCGCGGCGCTGCTCTTCACCCTGCCGCGCGGGCGCCGGGGCCGGGCGCCGGAATGAACGATGCGCCGCGGTGGGCGCGGCGCATCGCATGAGGTCCAGTTGGGAGGCAGACCTCTGGGAGGAGCTCCTCGATCAGTTCGACGAAGCGAGTTGCTTGGGCAGCTTGAAGGTCCAGACGGTGCCACCCTGGTTGAGGTAGTTCACCTTCTTGGCGACCTCGCCGCCCCAGAGCGGAACCGCGCCGCCCCAGCCCGAGACCACCGAGACATACTGCTCGCCGTCCTGGTCCCATGTCACCGGCTGGCCGACGATGCCCGAGCCGGTCTGGAAGCTCCACAGAACCTCGCCGGTCTCGTCGTCAAGCGCCAGGAACTTGCCCTCGGGGGTGCCGGTGAAGACCAGTCCGCCGGCGGTGGTCATCACGCCGCCCCAGAGCGGGGCCTCGTTCTTGAACTCCCACTTCCACTCGCCGGTGGCGGGGTCGATGGCCTTGAGCGAGCCGATGTGATCTTCGTACATCGGCTTGATGGTGAAGCCCGAACCGAGATAGGCCGCGCCCTTCTTGTAGGTGACGGGCTCGTTCCAGATGTCCATGCCCCACTCGTTCGAGGGCACGTAGAACAGGCCGGTGTTCTGGCTGTAGGCCATCGGCATCCAGTTCTTGCCGCCAAGGAAGCCCGGGGCCGAGAACACCACTTCCCCTTTGCCGCCATCGGCCGCCGCGCTCGGATCGCCGGGGCGGTTTTCCTCGACAAAGACCGGGCGACCGGTTTCGTCGATGTCGCTGGCCCAGGTGATGTCCTTGACGAAGGGATGGGCGTCGACGAAGGCGCCGTCCTCGCGGTTCAGCACGTAGAAATAGCCGTTGCGGTCGGCGGTGGCGAAGCGCTTGTTGCCGTCGGCATCCTCGTAGGCCACGACCTCGTTGACGCCGTCATAGTCCCAGCCCTCGCGCGGGGTGGTCTGGAAGTGCCACTTGATCTCGCCGGTGGCCGGGTCGATGCCGAGGCGCGAGGCAGCGTAGAGGTTGTCGCCGGTATTGCCCTCGCTGGGGCTGCCCGCGCCGCGCAGGTGGCTGTTCCAGGGCGCCGGGTTGCCGGTGCCGAAGATCAGCGTGTCGGTCTCGGCATCGTAGGAGCCGCCGAGCCAGGTGGCGCCGCCGCCGGTCTTCCACAGATCGCCCGGCCAGGTGGCGTTGAGCTCGCCGGTCATGGTGCTCTCTTCGCCGTTCAGCGTGCCCATGTGGCCCTCGATCACCGGGCGGGTCCAGACCATGTCGCCGGTCTCGACGTCGCGCGCCTGCACCTCGCCGACGATGCCGAACTCGCCGCCCGAATTGCCGGTGATGACGAGGCCGTTCACGATCAGCGGCGCGGCGGTGTAGGAGTAGCCGGCCTTGTAGTCCGCGATCTTGTCGCGCCAAACCACGTCGCCGGTCTTGCGGTCGAGCGCCACGAGGCGGGCGTCGAGCGTGCCGAAGATGATCTTGTCGCCGTAGATCGCCGCGCCGCGGTTGATCACGTCGCAGCAGGGCAGGATGCCCTCGGGCAGGCGGGCGTCGTATTGCCAGAGCTCTTCGCCGGAGGCGAGGTCGATGGCATAGAGCCGCGAGTAGGAGCCGGTGACGTACATCACGCCGTCATAGACGATCGGCTGGGTTTCCTGGCCGCGCTGCTTCTCGCCGCCCATGGAGAAAGCCCAGGCCGGCACGAGGTTCTGGACGTTGTCCTTGTTGAGCGTGTCGAGCGGGCTGTAGCGCTGCAGGTGGCGGCCCATGCCGTTGGTCACCACCTGGGTGGTGATGGACTGGTCGTTGGCCAGATCGTCCTCGGTGACCTGGGCCTGCGCGGCACCGGTCGCCAGCAGACCTGCGGTCACTGCCAGAATGAAGCGGTTCATGATGTCCTCCCTTAAAGACGGTTCAGAGCGTTCGGTTCGGCCACGGGGCCGGTCCCTCCTCTGGAGCAAGCATCCCCGGCGCGGGGCCGGAGATGAATTGCACCATGGTCGTACGACCTTTCCGCAGGGTTACTGCTGCCTCTCGATGGCGCGGTTGTCCTGCGGGCTGGTGACGCGCCGGTCGGCGCGTATGACGCCCTGCACGGAGCGGTTCGCGAGGCCGACATTGCGTATCCTCGTGCCTCGCATGACGCCGCCATCGCCTCCCATAGACGCGCAGCGCCGCATGGAGCCGGACGATCCCCAAGGCCCCAAGCGCCGTCGAGCGGTCGTCAACGGCACAGGTTTGGGCACCGCGACAGAGCGGATTCGCCTGCGGAGGCCATTCGGAAGGGGCTCTGGAATCAACGGCTTGTGAGAGCGGGCAGGCGATCTCGAATAGCGGCTTCCTGTCCGCGATCCTGACCATGGCGAGGGTGTCGACTGTGGCGGAGCCGGCCACGCACGGGGCCGCCATGGCGATGATGCGGGCGACCGGGGTCTCCGGTCCGGCGGCCCCGGTCGCAGGGCGCGCCGCGCCGGCACCGCAGAGGGACGCGCGGTTCCGCACCCGAGTAGACCGCCCACCCCGGGCCGGGTGCGTTGCACCAAGGTCTAAGACCAAAGCGCCCCCAAACCCCCGCGCCGCGCCCTCTGGTCAGGCCGCGCACCGCCGGGGCCCCCGCGCCACGCCCCTGTCTTCTCTGGTTCAGAAATACCTCGGGGGAGTCGCAGCTCTGCTGCGGCGGGGGCAGCGCCCCCTCTCTCCCGCCTTCGCGCTGCGCGGCGACGGCAGTGCAGCGCGCCCCGGGTTTGCTCGAGCCGCCGCTCAGAACATCGGAGCGTAGCGCCAGTTGTCCGCATCCGGGGTGATCTCGTCGAGATCGTAGCCGGCGCCTTGCAGGCGCCTGGCGATCTCCAGCCCGTCGCGCGCCGCCTCGTCGACCAGCGCGCGCCCGGCGGCCTCGTCCTGCGCCGTGCCAAAGCCGCGCATCAGTCCGATGCCGTAGTTGAACTTGCCGACCGGGTCGCCGGCCTCGGCGGCGCGGCGGTCCCAGCGGGCGGCGGCATCAGGATCGAACGGCCCGCCGAAGCCGTTTTGCTCCATGTAGCCCATCCAGGTCATCGCAGCGGTGTAGCCGGCCTCGGCACAGGCCTCGAAGATCGCCCGCGCGGTGGCGTGATCGCCGGACTTGGTCATCAGGTAGCCCGAGGCGCAGACCATCATGTCGGTCTCGCCGCGTTCGGCGCGGTCGCGCATCGATTGCCATGTCAGCTCCTCGGGGTTGGTGGTGCCATATTCGTCCGCCACTGCGCCCGAAGCCGCCAGCAGCGCCAGGCACATCAAGACCGGTCTCATCTGCATCTCCTCTCTCCCGTGTCGCCCGCAACACTGCGGGCCGGCGGGCGCTCAGCCCTCCGTCGGTCGCAGCGCCGCACCCCAGGGGAAGCGGCCCACCTTGATGGTCTTGATCGGTTCGCGCTTCTCCACGTCGATCACCGTCACGTCGCCCGAGACCCCGTTGGTGGTGAAGAGCCGCTTGTGATCGCGGTCGAAGGCCATGTGCCAGACCCGGCGTCCCACCAGCAGGTAGTCCTCGACCTCCCATGTCTCGGCGTTGACCACGGCGACATGGTTGGCCGGCCCCAGCGCCACGAAGGCGGTCTTGCCATCCGGGGTCAGCTCGAACCCCACCGGCTGGAGCCGGTCCTCGTGCACGCCAGTGATCTCGAACTCGATCTTGGCCTTCTCGGCCTGGCTCGCCACGTCGAACACCGTCACCGTGCCGCCGATCTCCGACGAGACCCAGAGCTCGCTGCCTTCCTTGACGAACTCCGCATGGCGCGGGCGGCTGTCGACCAGCGTGTTGGCAAAGATCGCCTCGGTGCCGGTGTCGATCCAGTGCGCCATGTTGGTGGTCTCGGATGTGGTGATGACGATCTTGCCGTCGGGGCTCACCGCCATGCCTTCGGGCTCGATGCCGACGTCGATCTGGGCGATCACCCGGCGGGTCTCGGTGTCGACCACCGTGGTGATCGCATCATCCTCGTTGGCGATGTAGAGCCGTCGGTTGTCCGGGTGCAGGACGAATTGCTCGGGGTCCTCGCCCGAGGGCAGGTCGTGCATGATCTCGCCCGAGACCGGGTCCATCACCTGCACCGCGTCGCTGTCGGAGGCGCAGATGTAGACCTTCGAGAAATCGTGGCTGAAGGTGATTCCGCGCGGGCGCTCGCCGGTGGGGATCGTGCGCGTCACCTCGAGCGTCGTCACGTCGATGACGCTGATGCTGTCATCCTTCTCGTTGGTGATCCAGATCTCGTCCGCCGCTGCGGGGGAGGCGAGCAGGGCGAGGATGGCGGTCAGTCTCAGCATGGTCTTATCCTCCGAATGCGGTGCAGGCGGTTTCGGGCGCGTCGCGGCCCAGCGTGTCGAGCTCGTTGCCTTGGTGGTGGAAGCCCTCGAGCGGCGCGGTGGCGACCACGGCGCGGTCGGTGACGATGGGGATCGGCTGGCGCAGCTGGCCGTTCCAGCCACGGAAGCTCAGCGGGCTGCCCTTGAAGCCCGCCAGCTCGAAGGCATCCGAGAAGATGTAGTCGCGCAGCGTCGCCGCCTCGGCGCTGCCGGTGCGGGTGACCGCCTCGCCGATGCTGCGGATTGCGGCCCAGGCGGCGTAATCCTCGGGCTGCATCTCGCGCCCCGAGAGCTCTTCGAAGCGCGATTGCAGCTGCGCCGCGCCCCATTGCTCGACCACCGGCGCCCAGGCTTGCGGCACCAGCTCTTCCGAGCCCGCGACCGGGCGTGGCAGCCAGGTGTTGTAGACCACGTAGCGGCCGAAATCGCCGATCTCGTCGGCCAGCAGCAGCACGTCGTGCTCCTTGAACCCCTGCGTGAAGAGCGGCACCTCGGCGCTGGCATTGCGGCGCATGTCGGCATCGAACACCCAGTCGGACTCGCCCACCAGCTTCAACCGGAACTTGGCGATCGAGGCGCGCAGCGCGTCGGCAAAGGCCGTGTCGCGCGGATGCGCGCCCGAGATCAGAGCCACGTCGGTCCAGCGCCGTTGCACCAGGAACTGTGCCAGCGCGTCGGTGCGCATGGCGTCCGAGGGGATCGTGTGCAGCAGGTTGGCGCGGCAGTCGGCGTCGCGCAGGGCGCTGTCGGGCGCGCTGGCATTGAACAGGAGCGCGCCCTCGGCCTCGGGCAGGTCGGCGATGGCGGTGAGCGTCGCGGCGGGGGCATCGAGCACGAGGAAGGGGCTCGACGCCAGCAGGGCGCGCGCGGCGGCGAGCGCGTCGCCGCCCTCGGGCACGCGGGTCTCGTCCATGGTGTAGGTCTGGTTGAGGAAGCGCCCGGTGGTTGCGTTGTCCTCGATCCCGAGCTGCGCCCCCGCGAGCCCGAGGTCCTCGGGGGCGGGGTCGAGATTCGACAGCACCGGCGGGGCTGGCTGGTCGACGGTGAGATAGCCGATTCTGACCTTGGTCTCCGACGCGGCGGCGGCGCCCAGCGACAGCGACAGCACGGCAGCAAGCCCTATGATACGCATGTATGTCCTCCCTTGGTGCAGACTACGCCTGCTTAAGAGGCCGCGCCGTAAGACCATGGTCGAAGAGATCCCAGTTTCACGACCAAGGTCCAATATGGCCCGTCCAGGCGCCTTGCTAGCAAAGCTGAAACCAGTGGAAACGGAGGAGGTCCCATGCCCACTATCAAGCGATCTGCAGTGAAGTTCCCGAGCACCGTCCTGTCCGGTGCCGCAATGTGCATGTTTGCCGCCACGCTCGCGCTTGCCCATGGCGATGTCGCCCCGCAGCCGGTCAACACCGACGCGCTGCCGGACGTGGGCGAGGAGTGGCTGACCGAGAACCCCTATCGCGATGCCGGCGAGGATGTCTGGCAGGCCGCGGTCGAGATCGGCGCCTCGGGTTACAACCAGAACTGCGCCCGCTGCCACGGGCTCGAGGTGATCTCGGGCGGGCTCGCCCCCGACCTGCGCTTCCTCGAGGCCGAGGAATACGGCGACGAGTGGTTCATGGAGCGCTTCATCCACGGCTACACCCAGAACGGCACCACCAAGATGCCGGCCTTCGGGGAGCTGCTGGGTCAGAAGGCGGCCTGGGCGATCCGCACCTATGTCGAGGCGCGCCCCGATGACATGGCGGTCGAGGACCAGTCTGCCGAGCTCAAGGAGATCCGTGACAAGCTCGCCTCGGGCGATGCTGATGTCGAAGTGCTGCGCGCCCGTCTGCGCGAGATCGCCGGCGAGATCGAAACCCTCTCTGGCGCGCCGGTGGCCGACAGCATCGCCTTCCGCGCCGCCAACCAGCTCGAGGCCCATCCGGAGGATCTGACCCATGCCGCCGAGACGCTCACCATCGGGCTCTCCGCCGCGCACTGACATGCGGCGCCGGATCGTATTGGCCGCGCTGGCCGGGCTTGCGTTTGCAAGCCCGGCTTTCGCGCGTTGCGAGGACTGGGTGCCACAGCCCAAGCCTCAGAATGCCGGCCGCGACATCGTCGGTCAGGATCTCGACCAGATCATCGAGCGCGGCTACATCGAGTTCGCCGCCTACGAGGATTTTTCGCCCTGGTCCTACGAGGAGGCGGGCAAGCCCGCCGGCGTCGATATCGAGATCGGCCGGCTGATCGCCGCGGATCTCGGCGTCGAGCCGCGCTTCCGGCTGGTGGCGGCGGGCGAGAACCTCGACGCCGACCTGCGCAACAATGTCTGGAAGGGGCCGGTGATCGGCGGGCGGGTGTCGAACGTCATGCTGCACGTGCCCTATGACAGCGCCTATACCTGCCGGGTCGAGCAGGTGGTCTTCACCGGGCAATACGCCGCCGAGCAGATCGCCATCGCCTATCGCGAGGAGGCCTATCCCGAGGATCCGCCGGTGCCGGCCTATTTCCGCATCGATACCGTGGCGGTGGAGAACGACTCGATCACCGATTTCTACCTCACCTCCTTTGCCGGCGGGCAGCTGGCGCAGGGGGTGCGGCGCTATCCGAGCTATGCCGCCGCGATGGACGCGCTGGGCGCCGGCGAGACGATGGCCGCGATGGGGCCGCTGGCGCAGCTCGAGGCCGGGGCCGGGGAGGGCATCGCCATCCACCAGCCGCCGCTTGCGGGCTTCGCGGTGAGCCGCTGGACCATCGGGGTGGGCGTGCACATGCGCTACCGGGCGCTGGGCTACGCGGTGGACGACGCGATCCGCGCCGGGCTCGAGGATGGGCGCATCGCGGCGATCTTCGAGCGCTACGGGCTGAGCCACTTGCCGCCGGAGCGGTGAGCGTGGGGTCATGGTAGAGACGGAACGGGCGCGGGCAACTGCGCCCGTTTTCCATTCCGGCTCTTCCAATACGCCGCTCGCGAGCCAACAAACACCCGAGCGCCTCCCCGCGCGGAAACAAGGCCGCAGGCCGCCGCGCATCGCCGGTCCGCCCCCCGGGCCGGCGATTTGGTGACGCCTGTGCCCAGCTGCGAGGTCCTTCGGACTTGGCCGGGATAAATCGAGGGATTCAAAGCGCGGTTCGCCGCCCCGCGGACCGGCGATGCGCGGCGGCGTCGCAGTGGCCATGGTCGTGCGAATCTCAGGAGATGCGAGCGAGGGCCGAGGCGCTCGAAACGGCGCCGTGACCGGCAATCACAGGCGCCATGTCGCCCCACAGTCCCGAACTCGCCCGCAACCTGTCTCAGAACCGAGACACCTCCGCCCCGCGCGCCGCTTGCCCCCCGCTGACAGGCGCGCCACGGGGGCGCATCCTGATCGCATCCCCGGGTGGAGGACCCGGACAGACAGGAGGACAGCCATGAACGTCATGACCCAGACCGAGGGCAAATACGCATCGCCCTTCAAGGCCCGCTACGACAACTTCATCGGCGGCAAGTTCACCGCCCCGGTGAATGGCCGCTATTTCGACAACGTCACCCCGATCACCGGCGCCAAGGTCTGCGAGGTCGCCCGCTCCGACGCCGCCGATGTCGAACTGGCGCTCGATGCCGCCCACGCCGCCAAGGAGGCCTGGGGCCACACCTCGGCCGCCGAGCGCTCGAACATCCTGCTCAAGATCGCCGACCGTCTTGAAGAGAACCTCGAGATTCTCGCCCAGGCCGAGACCTGGGACAACGGCAAGCCGATCCGCGAGACCACCGCCGCCGACATCCCGCTCTCGGTTGACCACTTCCGCTACTTCGCGGGCGTGCTGCGCAGCCAGGAAGGCTCGATGTCCGAGATCGACGCCGACACCGTCGCCTACCACTTCCACGAGCCGCTGGGCGTCGTGGGCCAGATCATCCCGTGGAACTTCTCGATCCTGATGGCGGCGTGGAAGCTCGCCCCGGCGCTCGCCGCCGGCAACTGCATCGTGCTGAAACCGGCCGAGCAGACCCCGGCCGCGATCCTGGTGCTGGTCGAGCTGATCGCCGACCTGCTGCCCGCCGGCGTGCTCAACGTGGTCAACGGCTTCGGCGCCGAGGTCGGCGGACCGCTGGCCGAGAGCAACCGCATCGCCAAGATCGCCTTCACCGGCTCGACCGAGACTGGCCGCGTCATCATGAAGGCCGCCACCAAGAACCTGATCCCGGTGACGCTGGAGCTGGGCGGCAAGTCGCCCAACATCTTCTTCTCCGACGTGATGGCCGAGGATGACGCCTTCCTCGACAAGGCCGTCGAGGGCTTCGTGCTCTTCGCCTTCAACCAGGGCGAGGTCTGCACCTGTCCGAGCCGGGCGCTGGTCCAGGAAGACATCTACGAGGCCTTCATCGAGAAGTGCATCGCCCGCGTGAAGGCGATCAAGCAGGGCGACCCGCGCGACATGGAGACCATGGTCGGCGCCCAGGCCAGCTCCGAGCAGCAGGACAAGATCATGTCCTACTTCACCATCGGCCGCGAAGAGGGCGCCGAGGTGCTGGTCGGCGGCGATGCGGCGCAGATGTCGGGCGACCTGTCCAACGGCTATTACATCCAGCCGACCATCCTGAAAGGCCACAACAAGATGCGGGTCTTCCAGGAAGAGATCTTCGGCCCGGTGGTCTCGGTGACCACCTTCAAGGACGAGGAAGAGGCGCTCGCCATCGCCAACGACACCATGTACGGCCTCGGTGCCGGCGTGTGGACCCGTGACGCCAACCGCTGCTATCGCTTCGGTCGCAAGATCGAGGCCGGCCGGGTCTGGGTGAACAATTACCACGCCTATCCGGCCCACGCGGCCTTCGGCGGCTACAAGCAGTCCGGCATCGGACGCGAGAACCACAAGATGATGCTCGACCACTATCAGCAGACCAAGAACATGCTGATGAGCTACAACCCCAACAAGCTCGGCTTCTTCTAGGTCTCCTCCCGTCCGGGGCGCGCGCTCCTTGCCACTCGATGCGCGCCCCGGGCACAAGCCGCCGGTCCGACCCCGCGCCGGCAGCCCCGGCGGTGCCTTCCCTTCACTCCCTCCGAAGGCACCGCCGATGTTCCCGGCCCGCGTCTCAGACCTAGGTCGCATCTCCCGGCCTCATCCGCCCTGCTAGTCTGCGCCCCATGCGGGCGCTTTTGCTTTTCCTGACCCTGAGTCTCGTCACCCTCCTGCCGCGCCCCGGCGCGGCAGAGCCGCTCGACCGTGCGGCGATGGAAGCTTTCGTTTACGCCCCCTATGCGCTGGGCGATCCACTGGGCGAGAAGGGCGTGTGGGAGCTCCTCAACTCGGGCGGAGGGCTGGCTGGCTACGCCTTCGAGACCGAGCTGATGGCGCCGCTGCCGGGCTTTTCCGGCGCGCCGCTCAACATCTTCGTCATGCTCGATCTCGACGGCCAGTTCCTCGACGTGCGGCTGATCGAGCACAACGAGCCGATCTTCGTCTCCGGGCTGGGCGAGGCGCCGCTGCGGGGCTTTCTCGAGCAGTATTCCGGCCACGCGATCTCCGAGACGATGGTGGTCGGCACCGCCTATGGCGGCGGCGGCGAGGGCTCGGCGCTGGTCTATCTCGACGGAGTCACCAAGGCCACGGCGAGCGTGCGCATCGCGCATGAGAGCATCATGGCCGCCGCCCGCGAGGTGGCGCGCGAGCGCATGGCGGGCATCAGCTCCGGTCCGCCGGCGCATCCCGATCCCGACCATGACGAGGCGCTCGACTGGGCGGCGCTGGTCGCGCAGGGCATCGCGACCCACAAGGTGGTCAGCAACGCCGAGGTCGACGCGCTCTTTGCCGGCACCGTCTGGGCCGATGACGACCCAGAGGCCACGGAAGACCCCGAGGGCGCCTATCTCGATCTCTGGATGGTCGATCTCGGGCCGGCCTCGATTGCCCGTGCCGCCCTCGCTCCGGAAACGCTCGAGGAGCTGCAGCGCTTCCTCGCGATCTCGCCCGACGAGGAGCCGATCCTGCTGATCGAGACCGGGCGCCACGGGCTGGTCTCGCCCGACTTCGTGCGCAACACCGCGCCGGATTGGCTCTCGGCCGAGCAGGACGGGTTGCCCATCGCGCTGCGCGACGCCGATCTCTTCGTCGAGCTGGCCGATGGTGTCCCCGCGGGGACGGCGATGATCCTGCGCACCGACCGGCGGCTCGGCTTCGATCCGGCGCGCGACTGGACGCTCAAGGTCGCGGCGGTGCGCGAGCATGGCATGTTCCAGCCCGAGATCGGCCGCCGCGATCTCGAACTGACCCACGCCACGCCCGAGCGCTTCTTCCTGCGTCCCGGCGCCGTGGAGACGCTGCCGCCATGGCGCGAGGCGATCCTCAACCGGCAGGCCGACCTGATCGCGCTCTGCGTCTTTCTCATCGTGCTGCTGCTCGCCGTCGGCCCGGCGCAGAACCGGCTGGCGGGTCTGCGGATCTTCACCCCGGTCAGGCTCGGCATCCTTGCGGTGATGACCGGCTTCATCGGGTTCTGGGGGCAGGGGCAGCTGTCGATCGTGACACCGCTTGGCGTGTTGCGCACGGCGCTCGACGGTGGCAGCTACGCCTTCCTGCTCTACGACCCGTTCTCGCTGCTGGTCTGGGCGGCGGCCATCGCGGGGCTCATCCTCTGGGGGCGCGGCTTCTTCTGCGGCTGGCTCTGCCCGTTCGGGGCGCTTCAGGAGTTCGCTTCGCATCTCGGCCGGCTGCTGCGCCTGCCGCAGATCGAGCCCAGTCCCCGCTGGGACAAGCGCCTCAAGGGGCTGAAATACGTGGTGCTGGCGGGCATGATCGCGACGGTCTTCGTGGCCCCGGCAGAGATCGACACGGTGGCCGAGATCGAGCCCTTCAAGACCGCCATCACAACGCATTTCCAGCGGGCGTGGCCTTACGTCGCCTGGGCGGCAGGGCTGATCGTGCTGAGCGCGGTGCTGTTCAAGGGCTTCTGCCGCTACCTCTGCCCGCTGGGGGCGCTGATGGCGATCGGCGGGCTGTTGCGCGGACGCGACTGGATCGCGCGCCGCAGCGAATGCGGCTCGCCCTGCCAGCTGTGCCGGGTGCGCTGCCGCTATGGCGCCATCGAGAAGACCGGGAAGATCGATTATTCCGAATGCTTCCAGTGCCTTGACTGCGTGAAGATCCACGACGACCCGGCGCAATGCGTGCCGCTGGTGCTGGCGCAGAGAGCGCGCAAGCGTCCGATAAGCCCTGGCCAGGAGGTGCCCGCCGAATGAGCCTGACCCGCCGCCGTTTCCTCACCATCTCTGCTGCCTTTGCCGCTGGACCCGCGCGGGCGCTGGCCCCGGCGCGCTGGCGCGGCATGGCGCTTGGGGCCGAGGCCGAAATCACCCTGCATGGCCCCGGCGCCGAAGAGGCGCTGGAGGCGGCGCTCGCGAAGATCCGCGCGTGTGAGGCACGGTTCAGCCTGTACGATCCCGCCTCCGAGCTCTCGCGTCTCAATCGCACGGGAAAGCTTGACGCATCCTTGCCGTTCCGCGCGCTCATGCAACTTGCTGACCGGGTGCATGAGGCCACCGGCGGGGCGTTTGATCCCAGCGTTCAGCCGCTTTGGCGGGCGCTGGCCTCGGGCGGCGACGTGGCGGCCGCGCGGGCGCGGATCGGTTGGGAGAAGATCGTGCGGGACGGGAACCGCATCGCGCTGGGGCCGGGACAGGCGCTGACCTTCAACGGCATCGCGCAGGGCGTCGCGACCGACGCCGTGGCAGAGCTGCTGGCGGCGCGCGGCTTCGGGCAGGCACTGATCAATATCGGCGAATTTCGCGCCCTCGGCGGGCCGTGGCGGCTGGGACTCTCGGACCCGGAGCACGGGCCACTCGGCACCCGCACGCTGAACACCGGCGCGGTCGCGACCTCGAGCCCGGCGTCGCTGCGTCTGGGACAGGAAACCCATATCCTCGATCCGCGCGGGGCAGGGGGCGTGCTCTGGTCGACGGTGAGCGTCGAGGCCGAGAGCGCGGCACTGGCCGATGCGCTCTCGACCGCTGGCTGCATGATGGACGCAGACGCGCTGCACCGGGCCGCGACAGCACTCGGCGGCGTGAGACGCATCACGCTGGTCACGCATGAGGGCGATCTGCGCAGCCTTTCTGTCTAGGCGTGCAGGGCAACAATCGGAAAAGGCAGTTAAAAATAGTCGACCGTCAGTCCCCGATGCCCAGCCGTTTCATGCGGCGGTAGAGCGTCGCGCGGCCGATGCCGAGATCGCGGGCCGCCTTGCTCACATTGCCGTCGGCGCGGGTCAGGGCGCGGATCACCGCCGCGCGCTCGGCGCGCTCGAAACCCGTGGGGCCGTCCTCGCGGCCGAAGAGATCCGCCGCCGGGCGCGGCTTCAGCGCGCCCTTGCTCTCGAGCTGGAAGGCCCGGCGCGCGCCGCGGGTCGCGCCCACGACAAGGTCGTCGCCATCCACCGCCAGAAGCACTGCTGTCTCGCCATCGTCGCTGTCGCCCACGAGGATGCGGGCGTCGGGGAAGGAGGCGCGGAAATAGTCGGCCTCGATGCTGCGCGCGGTCTGCGCCACGGTGGCGGCGATCAGCCGGTTGAAGCCCTCGGTCTGGTCGGCCCGCGCCGAGGACACGTCGAGCGCCGCCACGATGCGCCCGTCGGGGCCGAAGATCGGCGCGTCCATGCAGCTCATGCCGATGTTGCGGGCGAGGAAATGATCGCCGCGATGGATCGTCACCCGGCGCGCCTCGGCGAGGCAGGTGCCGATGCCGTTGGTGCCCTCGGCGGCCTCGCTCCAGTCGGTTCCGGGCCAGAGCCCCCAGCCCTCGAAGGTGTCGGCATCGGCCTGCGAACAGCGCTGGTCGAGCACCAGCCCTTCGCTGTCGGTCAGCAGCACGCCGCAGCCCGAGCTCGCCACCAGCCCGAAGAGCTGGTCGAGCTTCGGTGCCGAGACCAGCAGGAAGCGCTCCAGCATGGCGCGGCGATGGGCGAGGGTAAGGTCCTCGAGCCGGCGCGTGCCCTGTCGGGTCGCCGGGTCGAGCCCGTGATGCTGCATCGAGCGCCGCCACGAAGCAGCGAGAGACGACATGGCGGCAGCTCTGTCGGATGAGACGGTCCTGAAGACACGGTCGATATGATCTGCCACGGGGGAAATGTCGGCGCTCCTCGGTGTTGTGCGGATGTGTCAGGCGCGTTGCGTCGCCGGAGCCTAGCCCGCAGGGGCACAGGCGCGATATGCGACCATCGGAGGAGGGCAGGTCGCACAGCGTCGCCGCACGGGATCTGTGCAGCGTCACGCCCCGGTCGCGTCGCGGGAAGCGTCAGGCTTTACAAGGGCCTGTATCCAAGTTCTTCTGAACCCGATCCACGAGACAGCATCACGGGCGGACCGATCCCATGGCCATCACGGCAAGCATTCACCACCTGACGCATTACAAGTATGACCGTCCGGTCACGCTCGGGCCGCAGCTGATCCGGCTGCGCCCGGCGCCGCATTCGCGCACACGGGTGATTTCGCACTCGCTCAAGGTCGGCCCCGAGGGCCATTTCGTGAACCACCAGCAGGATCCCTACGGCAATTGGCTGGCGCGCTACGTGTTCCCCGAGCCGGTGACCGAGTTCAAGATCGAGGTCGATCTCGTCGCCGACATGACGGTCTACAACCCGTTCGACTTCTTCGTCGATGAAGAAGCGCAGGAATGGCCCTTCGAGTACCCGGAAGAGTTCCGCAACGACCTGCGCATCTACGCGCGCCCCGACGAGGTCGGCCCACATCTTGCCGCCTACATGCAGAGCATCGCGCGCGAGCCGGTCAACACGGTCAACTTCCTTGTCGACATCAACGCCAAGCTGCAGAAGCATATCGACTACATCGTGCGCATGGAGCCCGGGGTGCAGACCCCGGAAGAGACGCTGCAGCACAAGCGTGGCTCGTGCCGCGACAGCTCGTGGCTGCTGGTGCAGATCCTGCGCAATCTTGGCTTCGCAGCGCGGTTCTGCTCGGGCTACCTGATCCAGCTGAAACCCGACCTGCAGGCGCTTGACGGGCCGTCGGGGACGGATCACGACTTTACCGATCTGCACGCATGGTGCGAGGTGTTCCTTCCGGGCGCCGGCTGGATCGGGCTTGACCCGACCTCGGGTCTGCTGACCGGCGAAAGCCACATCCCCCTCGCCGCCACGCCGCATTATCGCAACGCCGCCCCGATCACCGGCGGCTTCTCGGCGGTGGGCAACCCGCATGTGAGCTTTGATTTCGACATGCAGGTCACCCGCGTGGCCGAGCATCCGCGCATCACCAAGCCGTTCTCCGAGGAGTCGTGGCAGGCGCTCGACGCGCTGGGCGAGAAGGTCGACGCCACCATCGCCGCGCAGGACATGCGGCTCACCATGGGCGGCGAGCCGACCTTTGTCAGCATCGACGACTTCGAGAGCGCCGAGTGGAACACCGCCGCCGTGGGCCCGACCAAGCGCGACCGCGCCGACACGCTGATCCGGCGCCTGCGCGAACGCTTCGCGCCGGGCGGCTTCCTGCATTACGGGCAGGGCAAGTGGTATCCCGGCGAGACCCTGCCGCGCTGGACCTTCTCGCTCTATTGGCGCCGCGACGGGCTGCCGATCTGGAAGAACCCCGATCTGGTCGCCAAGGAGACCGCCAAGGGCGCCGATGCCGCGCAGGCCGACCAGTTCATGTCGGCCTTTGCCGAGAACCTCGGGCTCGAGGCCGACTATGTGCATCCGACCTACGAGGACCCGGTCGAATGGATCCTCAAGGAGGCGGATCTGCCGTCGAATGTGACCCCCGAGGACAGCAAGCTCAAGGATCCCGAGACGCGGGCACGCATCGCCAAGGTGTTCTCGCGCGGGCTCGAGACGCCGGCGGGCTACGTGCTGCCGATCCAGCGCTGGCAGTCCAAGGCGCAGCCCTCCACGCGCTGGCGCTCGGAGCACTGGAAGACGCGTCGCGGCCAGCTCTTCCTGATCCCCGGCGACAGCCCGGTGGGCTTCCGCCTGCCGCTGGGGGCGCTGCCCTACATCGCGCCCTCGGCCTACCCTTATGTCTACCCCACCGACCCCTCGGTGCCGGTCACCCCGCTGCCGGATTTCCACGCCGAGCGCGAGGAGCAGCGCCGCGCCCTGATGGACGAGCTCGAGCGCATCGCGAGGGAAGAGGCAAAGATCGCCGAGGAAGAGGCCGCGGTCCTGCCCGAGGTGACGCCGGGCCACGAGCAGCCGGTTTCGGAAGCGCGCGACGCCGGGCGGCGGCAGAAGATCATGGAGCAGGGCGTCGATCCCGAGGGCGGGCAGGTGCGTACCGCCATCGCCATCGAGCCGCGCGACGGGCGCCTGTGCCTGTTCATGCCGCCGGTCGAGGCGCTGGAGGACTACCTCGAGCTGCTGGCCACGGCGGAAGAGACCGCCGAGGAGCTTGGCCTGCCGATCCATATCGAGGGCTACACCCCGCCGCATGACAGCCGCATGAACGTGATCCGCGTCGCGCCAGATCCCGGCGTCATCGAGGTCAACATCCATCCCGCCCACAGCTGGGAGGATTGCAAGGAAATCACCGAAGCGGTCTACGAGGAGGCCCGCCAGAGCCGCCTCGGCGCCGACAAGTTCATGATCGACGGCAAGCACACCGGAACGGGCGGCGGCAACCACGTCGTGGTGGGCGGTGCGACCACGCTCGACAGCCCGTTCCTGCGCCGCCCTGACCTGATGCGCTCGCTGATCCTCTATTGGCTGCAGCATCCCTCGCTGAGCTACCTGTTCTCGGGCCTCTTCATCGGCCCGACCAGCCAGGCGCCTCGCATCGACGAGGCCCGGCATGACAGCCTCTACGAGCTCGAGATCGCGCTGTCGCATTTCCCCGGACCGGAAGAGGGCGAGCCGCCGCAGCCGTGGCTCACCGACCGGCTGCTGCGCAACATGCTGATCGATGTGACAGGCAACACCCACCGGGCCGAGATCTGCATCGACAAGCTGTTTTCGCCCGACGGCCCGACGGGCCGCCTGGGCCTCGTGGAGTTCCGCGGCTTCGAGATGCCGCCCGATGCCAAGATGAGCCTGGCCCAGCAGGTGCTGATCCGTGGCCTTCTGGCGCGCTTCTGGAAGGCGCCGGTCCAAAGCCGCCCGGTGCGCTGGGGCACCACGCTGCATGACCGCTTCATGCTGCCCTATTTCGTCTGGGAGGATTTCCTCGAGGTGCTGCGCGACCTCAAGGCGCATGGCTTCGAGTTCCGCTCGGAGTGGTACGAAGCGCAGAAGGAGTTCCGCTTCCCCTTCGCCGGCGAGGTCGATTACGAGGGCGTGCACCTGCAGCTCAACCAGGCGCTCGAGCCCTGGCACGTGCTGGGCGAGCGTGGCGCTATCGGCGGCACCGTGCGCTACACCGACAGCTCGGTCGAGCGGATGCAGGTGCAGCTCACCGCGATGGACCCGGACCGCTACATCGTCACCTGCAACAAGCGGCCGGTGCCGCTGGCGGGGACCAAGGCGAGCGGCGTGAAGGTCGGCGGGGTGCGCTTCAAGGCGTGGCAGCCGGCGGAGGCGCTGCACCCGACGCTGCCGGTCAACGCGCCGCTGGTGTTCGACATCTTCGATACCTGGACCGGCCGGGCGCTGGGCGGCTGCACCTATCACGTGGCGCATCCCGGCGGGCGCAACTACGACACCTTCCCGGTCAACACCAACGAGGCCGACGCGCGGCGTCTTGCGCGATTCGAGAAGATGGGTCATACCCCCGGCTCCTATTGGCCGGCACCCGAGCATCCGCATCCGGAATTCCCGATGACGCTTGATCTGCGCCGGATGCCCGGCCTCTGAGCATCAAGCAGGATGGGGTGACCTCCATGGCGCCGGACCAGATGACCCGGTTCCTTTCCGGCTACGCCCCGATCGAGGGCGTGGCCGACGAGTTGAAACGCCCGGACGGCTCCATGCGTCCGGTGTGGACGCCGTTGATGCGTCACCTCGCCGGGCAGAGCGCCGAGACGCTGGCGCGCTCGTTTGCCCGCGGCGACCAGTACCTGCACGACACCGGCGTCTATTTCCGCCAGCACAACACGACCGGCACGGGCACCGGCTCGACGGTGCGCGACTGGCCGCTGAGCCACGTGCCGGTGGTCATCGCCGAGGCCGAATGGGCGGCACTGGCCGACGGCATCGCGCAGCGCGCCGAACTGCTCGAGCGGGTGATGGCCGATCTCTACGGTCCCGGCGACCTCGTGCGCGACGGTTTCCTGCCCGCCGACCTGGTGGCGCAGAACCCGGAATGGCTGCGCCCGGTGGTGGGGATGAAACCGCGCTCCGGCCATTACCTGCACTTCCTCGCCTTCGAGCTCGGCCGCTCGCCGGACGGCAGTTGGTTCGTGCTTGGCGACCGCACGCAGGCGCCCTCGGGGGCGGGGTTCGCGCTGGAAAACCGCATGGCCTCGACGCGGATCTTCCACGACCTGTTCCAGAAGACCAATATCGAGCGCCTCGCCGGCTTTTTCCGCAGCTTCCGCGATGCGATGAACGGGCTGCGCGGCGACAGCGAGGGGCGGGTCGGCATCCTGACCCCCGGCCAGCACACCGACACCTATTACGAACACGCCTACATCGCCCGCTACCTCGGCTTCTCGCTGCTGGAATGCGAGGATCTCAAGGTGCAGGACGGCCGCCTCGCTGTGCGCACCATCAACGGCCCCGAGCCGGTGGGCGTGCTCTGGCGGCGTCTGGATTCGCGTTTCGCCGATCCGCTCGAGCTTGACGAGACCTCGGCGCTGGGCACGCCGGGCATGGTCGCGGCGCTGCGGGCGGGGGCAATGGACATGGTCAACTGCCTGGGCTCGGGCGTGCTCGAGAGCCGGGCGCTGATGGCCTTCCTGCCGCGCATCGCGCGCCACCTGATCGGCGCACCGCTGCGCCTGCCCAACATCGCCACGTGGTGGTGCGGGCAGGAGACCGAGCGGGCCTACGTGCAGGCCAATCTCGACCGCATGATGATCGGATCGGCGCAATCGACCAAGCTGCCCTTCGACATCGAGGTCAACACCGCCGTGGGCGGCAAGTTTCCCTGCGGTGCCGACGAATCCGTGTCGGACTGGATCGACCGCGAGGGGGCGCAGCTGGTGGGGCAGGAGGCGGTGACGCTCTCGACCACGCCGGCAATGATCGACGGCAAGCTGGTGCCGCGCCCCATGGTGGTGCGGGTCTTCGCGGCCCGCACGCCCAATGGCTGGGCGGTGATGCCCGGCGGCTACGCCCGGATCGGGCGCAGCGGCGATCCCACCGCGCTGGGCATGCAGGCCGGCGGCTCGGTGGCGGATGTGTGGATCATGGCCGATCAGCCGGTGGTACAGGACACGCTCAGCAGCAAGCAGAGCGGCCCATTCCTGCGCCGCCTGCCGGGGCTTCTCCCGGCGCGGGCGGCGGACAACCTCTACTGGCTCGGTCGCTATGTCGAGCGCGCCGAGGGCGGCGTACGGGTGCTGCGCGCCTATCACCTGCGGCTCGAGGAATACGGCCGGCGCACCGTGCCGCTGGTCGACAGCCTTGGCCGGTTCCTCGAGAGCTACGGCTTCGAGACGCGCGAGCCGGTGCCCGACGCGCTGCTGAGCCATCTCGATGCGGCGCTGACCTGCGCCAGCAAGGTGCGCGACCGCTTCTCCACCGACGGCTGGAGCGCGCTGAACGATCTTGCGGACAGCGCCCGCGAGCTGTCGGACCGCGTCACCCCCGGTGACGACGCCGCCCGCGCCATGAGCGTGCTGCTGCGCAAGACCGCCGGGTTCTCGGGCCTCGTGCACGAGAACATGTTCCGCTTCCTCGGCTGGCGCTTCCTGTCGATCGGACGGGCACTCGAGCGGGCCGACCACATGGCCTCGGTGCTGACGAGCTTTGCCGCGACCGAGGGGCTCGACGGAGGGCTCGATGCCACGGTCGAGATCGGCGACAGCGTGATGACCCATCGCCGCCGCTATTCGGTCGAGACCACCCGCGACACGGTGATCGACATGCTGGCGCTCGACCGGGACAACCCGCGCTCGATCCTGTTCCAGATCGACCGGGTGCGCGAGGAAGAGAGCAAGCTGGCCGAGCTTTCCGGTGCCCAGAGCATGGGCGACGCCGGGCGCAAGATCCTGATGTTGCAGACTGCCATGGCGGTGGCCACGCCCGAACAGATCACCGCGCGGCGCCTGTCGCGCACACGCCGCGAGCTTGCGGCGATCTCGGAAGCGCTGACCGCGCAGTACCTGAGCTGATGCCCATGAGCCAGACATACGACATCACCCTGCGCATCGCCTACAGCTACCAGAGCCCGGCGGCGGCAAGCCGGACGCTGCTGCGGATGCTGCCGCGCACCTTGCCGGACCAACAGCTGCTCTACGGCGTGGTGACCACCGATCCGGCTCCGGATCACCGCATCGACGATCTCGATTTCTTCGGCAATCCCTGCACCGAGCTGGCGCATGAACGGCGGCTCACGGAGATCGATTTCCTGTTCAAGGGCCGTGTGTTGTGCCACGAGCCGTCGCGCGGGCTGGATCTGTCCTGCGCGCTCGAGGACGTGCCGCGCGAGGTGGCGCAGATCCAGAGCATCGCGCCCGAAAGCCCGCATCATTTCCTCGGCGCCTCGCCACGGCTGCGGCCCGAGCCCGAGATTGCCGCCTTCGTCCGCGACTGCGTATCGCCCGGACTTTCGGCGCTGGCGGCGGTCGACGCGGTGAGCGCGGCCCTGCACGAGGCCTTTGCCTTCGATCCCGGCGCCACCGAGGTCACCACCACCCCGATTGAGGCGTTCCGCGCCCGCCGCGGCGTCTGCCAGGACATCAGCCACGTGATGATCACCGGGTTGCGTGCCATCGGCATCCCGGCGGGCTACGTCTCGGGATTTCTGCGCACGATACCGCCCAAGGGGCAGAAGCGGCTCGAGGGGGCCGACGCCATGCATGCCTGGGTGCGGGCCTGGTGCGGCGCCGAGACCGGCTGGGTCGCCTTCGATCCCACCAACGCCATCCGCGCCGGCACCGATCATGTCACCGTGGCCTTCGGGCGCGACTATTCCGACGTGGCCCCGGTCAAGGGCTCGCTGCGCTCCTCGGGGTCGCACAAGACCACCCATCACGTCGACGTGGTGCCGGTCTGAGCGCCTTTACCATTGCGTAAGCTGTGATCGGCTAAGCTGCGGCCGTGGCGCCTCCGGCCTTGCCGGGTGTTGAATGGCGCAATACGGCAAGATGGCATGGCGGACCTGCAGACATGAGACGCATCGACGAGAAACTCGCCAAGATCACGGCCGAGGATTACAGCCGCCGGGATTTCATCATCACCTTCGCCAAGGATGCCGATCTGCTGCGCGGGTGTTCGGCCACCGGGCGCGATGGGCTGGGGCGGCCGCGCCCGCTTGCCGCCTACCGGGCCGACGTCCGGCGGGTGATCGAAAGCGACCTCGCCGATATCGTGCTGACCTCTCTCTCCACCGCCGAGATGCTGGCGGAATCCGGCGTCTATGCCCGCGCCACCGCCACGCCCGCGGTGCGGCTCAACGATCCCACCGACATGTGGCGCGTGCGCGGCGGCGCCTATCCGTCCTATCCGGCGCTGCCGTTCCGCTCTGCCCGGCTCGACGCGGTCAAGCCGGTGGCCAATCTCGGGCTTTACGGCATGACCTTCTACAACAGTCCCGAGCAGGATCACGCCACGCTCACCGCCTATTGCGAATTTCGCGACATCGCCAGCAAGGTCGGCATCCGGCACTTCCTGCAGGTCTCGGATCCGAAGGTGGAAATCGACACCGGCGATGCCGACTATGCCGCCTTCCGCAACGATATCCTGATCCGCAGCCTCGCCGGGGTGGCGCGGCGCGAGCGGCCGATCTTCATCGAGGTCGATTACCACGGCCCTGCCGCCACCGAGGAGCTGGCAAGCTGGCACCCATCGCGCATCGTCATCGGCGTCACCGGCTGCCCGAACGGCACCACCCGCGACTGCCTCGAGCGGCTGGCGCAGGCGGAACGCCACGGTGCCCGGCTGGCGAACTTCAGCCGCGAGAGTTTCCACTGCGAGGATCCGGTGCTGATGCTGGTCGCGATGCGCCGCGTGATCCGTGACGGCATGTCCTCCCACGAGGCGGTGCGCGCCTATCACGACGACCTCAAGGCGGCAGGTCTGCAGCCCAACCGCCCGTTGCAGGAGGATGCAGAGCTGACCTGTCCGATGCTGAAGGCGCATTCCCGCGAAGCGGCCTGATGGCTTTTCCCTTTTCGTCACCGCCGGCCCGGTGCATGACGGGCAGGGTTTGTGACGTGAGGCAAAGGGCAGGCATTGGAACAGACGGTCGCTTTCTGGATCGCCGCAGGGGCGGCGACGTTCTTTGTCGGCATGTCGAAGGGCGGTTTGCCCATGGTGGCGATGATGGGTGTCCCGATCCTGTCGATCTTCATCGCCCCTGCTGCCGCCGCGGGCCTGCTGCTGCCGATGTACATCCTCGCCGATGTCTACGCGGTCTGGCTGTTCCGCGGGCATTATTCCGCGCGCAACCTGAAAATCCTGATCCCGGCGGCGGCCATCGGCATCTTCGTCGCCTTCCTGCTGATCTCGCGGGTGCCGGTCGAGGCCACCAAGCTCGTCGTGGCGCTGATCGGGCTGGGCTATCTTGCCGACGCGCTGCGCAAGCGGCTGGCGGGCGATTTTGCCGCCCGCCCGGCGGACGTGCCGCGCGGGTTGTTCTGGGGCGCGCTCGCGGGGTTCACCAGCTATATCAGCCATGCCGGTGGGCCGCCGTTCCAGGCCTATACGCTGCCGCAGAAGATGCCCAAGATGACCTTCGCGGGTACGGCCACCATCACCTTCGCCTGCATCAACTGGATGAAACTGCCGCCCTACATCCTCGCCGGGCAGGTGACGTGGGACAGCCTGCAGCAGATCGCGGTGCTTGCGCCGCTGGCGCTCATCGGCGCGTGGTCGGGCTATCGCGTGACCCGCTGGCTGCCGGAACGCGCCTTCTTCCTCCTGGTCAACGTGGCGCTCGGGCTGCTCTGTCTCAAGCTGCTGGTCGAGGTCGGGCAGGCGTGGTGGCCCTGAGAGGCGTTGCGCCCCGGCCTTGAACCGCGGCGGCGCGGGGCGTACCTGTCGCGGCAGAAGGAGTGCCGCCCATGACAACGCCCGACTGGATCGCCGCCGAACACCGCGAGAGTCGTCTGCGCATCTGGCAGATGGCCGCGGATGACACCGTCCTGGCCCAGACCGAGTGCATCGCGGAGGGGGGCGAGGACCTCTCCCGCACCCTGAGCCATGCGCTGCCCGGCCTCGATTCGGGCACGCCGGTCGTTGTCAGCGGCGCCGCGAAGCTGCCATTCGCCGCCGTACCCTGCACTCCGCCGAAGCTGGCGCAGGCGCAGCGCGACGGCGATCTGCACCGCCTTCCCGGCATCGCGCAGGAGCGCCCCGTGGACGTGCTGCATGGCGAGGAGACCCGGGTTGCGGGCTTTCTTTCGCTCAACCCGCGCTTCGACGGGGTGATCTGCCTGCCCGGGGCGCAGAGCCGCTGGGTGCATGTGAGTGCAGGCGAGATCGTCAGCTTTCGCAGCGTTCTGACCGGGACGCTCTTCGATCTGCTGGGCGCGCCGGAGGCGCTTGGTGTCGACGCCCCCGCCGCGTTCGACGAGGACGCGCTGCTGCAGGCGGCGGATCAGGCCATGGGGCGCCCGGCGAATTTCGCCGGTGAGCTCGCGGTGATCCGGGCCGAGCGCCATTTCAGCGGTCTTGGCGACACGCTCGCGGCGTCGCGCGCCATGGGGCTTCTGGTTGGCATGGAGCTCGCCGCCGCCAAGCCCTACTGGCTGGGGCAGAGCGTCGCCATCGTCGCCGAGGGCAACGCCGCGCAGCCGTACCGGCTGGCGCTCGAGGCGCAGGCGGTGCCGGTGGTCGTGGCCGATGGCGCGCGCATGGCGCTCGAAGGGCTGAAAGCGGCGCGCAAGGGCTGATCCGTGTCCGAGCCCGTGGCGGCGCCGCGTGCGAGGCGCTAGGCTGAGCGCAAAGCAAGGAGACCCAGCCATGTCGGACGAGGCCGAGATCCGCCCCGGAGAGACCACCGTCGATCTGCCGCCAGCGGATGACGCGCAGTTGCGCTTCATCGGGCGCATCCGCACCCCGTTCCTCACCCGGGCCGACTGCCCGCGGCAGGGCGATCCGGAGGAAGGGCCCGAGTGCCGCGTCGAGCTCGATCCGCGTCTCGAGCCGGCGCTGGCCGGGATCGAGGGCAAGGCTTGGCTCGAGCTGCTCTACTGGCTTGACCGTTCGCGCCGCGATCTGCTGACTCAGCGTCCGCGCGGCAGCGACGGGCCGCGCGGCACCTTCAGCCTGCGCTCGCCGCAACGTCCCAACCCCATCGGCAGCTCGATGGTCCGGCTCGTGCGCCGCGAGGGGCCGGTGCTGGTGGTGCGCGGGCTCGACTGCCTCGACGGCACGCCAGTGCTCGACCTCAAGCCCGCCCGTTGCGATCAGGGGGTGCAGATCCGGGCGGAGAGCGAGCGGGAGACGTGACTTGCAATCCGCCCAATTTGCGGGCGTTTTGGGCCATATCGCCCTCGTCGTGTGCATTGAGGCGCCTCTCAGGCTCCGAGCCGGTTCGTGAGGCGGGTCGCCTGCTTGCCCTTGCCGCAGGGTCTGCCAAGGGTGCCTGCCGCAGGAGGGCCGCGCCATACCATATGATCAGCCGCAGATGACCGCGCCCGCCGCCATTGCCGCGCAGCGCGCACGAGGGAAGGCCCGGTTGGGTGTCCGTCTGCGCAACGGCCGCTCGGCGATTTCGGATCTTCACATGTCCGGAAGCTCCAAGCTGCTGTTTCCGCGTGTGAAAGACGCGTTGCAGGCGGTCTATCTCAACAGTTCGGGCGGGGTGACCGGGGGCGATGCCTTCGATCTCGAGGCGCGCGCCGAGGCCGGCTCGCATCTCGTGATGACCACGCAGGCGGCCGAGCGTGTCTACCGCGCGCTGCCCGCCGAGACCGGCCGGGTCGAGACCCGGTTGGCGCTCGAGGCTGGCGCACGGCTCGACTGGCTGCCGCAGGAAACCATCCTCTTCGAGGGCGGCGCGCTCGACCGGCGGCTGCGCATCGACATGGCCGCGGACGCAAGGCTCACCGCCTGCGAGTCCCTGGTCTTTGGCCGCCACGCGATGGGCGAGGTGCTGCACGACCTGCGCCTGCGCGACCATATCGACCTGCGCGTCGACGGTCGGCTGGCCTTTGCCGACCGGCTGCACCTGAGCGGCGATGCCGCCGACACCCTCGCACATCCGGCGATTGCCGGCGGTGCCGGGGCGGTGGCAACGGTGATCCATGCCGCCCCCGGAGCGGCCACGCTGCGCGATCCGCTGCGCGGGATGCTGCCGGAGACGGCGGGGGTCTCGGCGCTGTCGGAGGAACTTCTGGTACTCCGTCTGGTTTCCGTTGACGGCTACACACTGCGGGGCCACCTTGCCCCTGTCCTGCGCCGCCTGAGCGGCGCCGAACTTCCACGACCCTGGATGATCTGACCCATGCAATTGACCCCCCGCGAAAAGGACAAGCTGCTTGTCGCAATGGCCGCCGAAGTGGCGCGCAAACGCCTCGCCCGCGGCGTGAAGCTGAACTACCCGGAGGCGGTGGCGCTGATCACCGACGCGGTGGTCGAGGGCGCCCGCGACGGACGTTCCGTGGCCGAGATGATGGAGGCCGGTGCGCAGGTCATCAGCGCCGAGCAATGCATGGACGGCATCTCCGAGATGATCCACGAAGTGCAGGTCGAGGCCACCTTCCCGGACGGCACCAAGCTGGTCACCGTCCACAACCCGATCCGCTGATCTCCCCTCAGAAGGATACCGCAATGAAATACGCTCTCCCTCTCGCCCTTGTCGCCGGTCCGGCGCTGGCCCATTCCGGCGATGCGCCGCACGTGCACCCGCATGACGGGGCCTCGTGGCTGATCGTCGTGGCGCTGCTTGGCGTCGTGGCGGTGGGCGCACCGCTGGCGCTGGCGCGCCTCCGGGGCCGCAAATGATCCCGGGCGAGCTGATCCCCGCCGAGGGGGAGCTCACCCTCAACGCCGATCGCGAGGCGATCACGCTGATGGTGGCGAACACGGGTGATCGCCCGGTGCAGGTGGGCTCGCACTATCATTTCGCCGAGACCAACCCGGCGCTCGACTTCGATCGCGACGCCGCGCGCGGCCTGCGGCTCGACATCGCTGCCGGCACCGCTGTGCGCTTCGAGCCGGGTCAGCGCCGCGAGGTCAACCTGATCCCGATCTCCGGCGCGCGGAAGATCTACGGCTTCAACCAGAAGATCATGGGGGCGCTCTGAGATGTTCAGCCAGATGCTGGAATGGCAGCGCAGTGCGCTGAAGGTCGCCTCGCTGGCGGCCGAGGCGCAGCAGGTGGTGGCCTACCGGACGCTCGGCATGGCCGGGCTGTGGTCGGTGGATCCGTCCGAGAACGTGCGCATGGTGACGGAAAAGAGCCCGGCGCTGATGCAGAGCTGGTGGAGCGCCAGTCGCGCAGCCATGGGCGGGGCCGCGCCCGAGCGCGTGGTCATGGCGTGGGCCGGACCGCTGGAGCGCAAGGCGCGTTCGAACCGCAAGCGGCTCGCCAAGCGCGGGCCGAACATGAATTTCGGAGCCTGAACGACGCATCGACCGAGGAGGGTGCCGCGATGTTGCCGACCTACTGGGGATTTACCGCCATGCAGATGGGGGTCGAGATGATCAGCCTGCAGATGCGCATGGCCCAGGCCGTCTACGAGGCCGGGGTGATGCAGCAGAAGGCATTCTGGAACGCCCGCCAGCCGCTGGCGGCGGCGCCGCTGATGCCCGCGCCGATGAGCATGGGGATCTGCGGCCCGGTGGCGCTGTCCGGCGGTGGCCGTCCGCGCGCCAACTCAGGGCTCAAGGCCGTGCCCGCGGCGCGCCGCTCGCACGAGCCCGGGACGCCCGTCTGACTTAAATCCAACCGGCGCGCGGCAGGACGCTGCGGACGCCGATGCCGATGCCGACCTGATGACCAAGGACCACCACATGCCAGCCACGATCTCCCGCGCCGATTATGCCGCCATGTTCGGCCCCACCACCGGCGACAAGCTGCGCCTCGCCGACACCGACCTGATCATCGAGGTCGAGCGTGACCTGACCGCCGAGGCGGTGGGCCAGGCGGTGGGCGGCAACGCCCCGGTCTACGGTGAAGAGGTCAAGTTTGGCGGCGGCAAGGTGATCCGCGACGGCATGGGCCAGAGCCAGGCGACCCGCGCCGAGGGCGCGGTCGACACCGTCATCACCAATGCGCTGATCGTCGACCACACCGGCATCTACAAGGCCGATGTCGGCCTCAAGGATGGCCGCATCCACACGATCGGCAAGGCTGGCAACCCCGACACCCAGCCCGGCGTCAGCATCATCGTCGGCCCCGGAACCGAGGTGATCGCCGGCGAGGGGCGCATCCTGACTGCCGGCGGCATGGACAGCCATATCCACTACATCTGCCCGCAGCAGATCGAGGACGCGCTGCACTCTGGCCTGACCACCATGCTCGGCGGCGGCACCGGCCCGGCGCATGGCACGCTGGCCACCACCTGCACGCCCGGTCCGTGGCATCTTGGCCGCATGATGCAGGCCGCCGACGCCTTTCCGATGAACCTCGCCTTCGCCGGCAAGGGCAACGCCTCGCTGCCGGCGCCGCTGGAAGAGCAGATCAAGGCCGGCGCCTGCTGCCTCAAGCTGCACGAGGACTGGGGCACCACCCCCGCCACCATCGACAATTGCCTGAGCGTTGCCGATGCCTGGGACGTGCAGGTGATGATCCACACCGACACGCTCAACGAGAGCGGTTTCGTCGAGAACACCGTGGGCGCCATGAAGGGCCGCACCATCCACGCCTTCCACACCGAGGGCGCGGGCGGCGGCCATGCCCCGGACATCATCAAGATCTGCGGCGAGGAGTTCGTGCTGCCGAGCTCGACCAACCCGACGCGGCCCTATACCGGCAACACGCTGGAAGAGCATCTCGACATGCTCATGGTCTGCCACCACCTCGACAAGTCGATCCCCGAGGACGTGGCCTTTGCCGAGAGCCGCATCCGTCGCGAAACCATCGCCGCCGAGGACATCCTGCACGACATGGGAGCGTTCTCGATCATCGCCTCGGACAGCCAGGCCATGGGCCGCGTGGGCGAAGTGATCATCCGCACCTGGCAGACCGCCGACAAGATGAAGAAGCAGCGTGGGCGGCTCTCGGACGAGACCGGCCACAATGACAACTTCCGCGTCCGCCGCTACATCGCCAAGTACACCATCAACCCCGCCATCGCGCATGGCATCTCGCAGGAGATCGGCTCCATCGAGGTCGGCAAGCGTGCCGACCTGGTGCTCTGGTCGCCGGCCTTCTTCGGGGTGAAGCCCGAGATGGTGCTGATGGGCGGCACCATCGTCTGCGCCCAGATGGGCGATCCCAACGCCTCGATCCCGACGCCGCAGCCGGTCTATTCGCGGCCCATGTGGGGCGCCTACGGTCGCTCGGTCGAGAATTCGGCGGTGATCTTCGTCTCCGAGGCGGCGCAGGCCGAGGGCATCGGTGCCTCGCTGGGCCTCGCCAAGCAGACCGTGGCGGTGAAGAACACCCGCGGCATCGGCAAGAAGGACCTGATCCACAATGCCGAGACGCCGGAGGTCGAGGTCAATCCCGAAACCTACGAGGTGCGCGCCAATGGCGAGCTGCTGACCTGCGAGCCGGCCACCGAGCTGCCGATGGCGCAGCGCTATTTCCTCTACTGAAGCAACGGGGTAGAGGGCTCGGCATGAAGCTCTTTGCGCCCCTCGTCGCGCTGGCGCTGCCCACGGTGGCGCCGGCCGTCTGCCCGACTGCCGAGGATCTCGACACCGGGATCCTGTTTCGCACCCTCGATGGAGACACCGAGCTGTTCCGCCGGGTGAGCGAGAACGTGGTGCTCTCGACCTACACCAGCGGCAGCGAGGAGAGCCGCATCCTGCTGGGGCAGGGGCTCTACGTGCTCGACAACGTGGGGCTGGCCGAGGGCGAGCTGCTGCCCGAAACGCAGGTGCGCTTCTCCTATCCGATGCCCGCGGCCGAGATGCCGCGCCCGACGCCGGAAGGCGACTGGGCGGTCGACGTCACCGTGGAGGAAGGCGGCGGCTCGGGGCCCGAGCACCAGAGCTATGCGTTCGGGCCGGTGACCGAGATCGGGCTGGGCAAATGCACGTTCGACATGATTCCGGTGGTCCAGACCTACAGCCCCGATCCCTACGAGGTGACCGACTACGTGAACTGGCTTCCCGAGCTCGGAGTGTCCTATCTGGTGCAGTCCAGCCATGCGCATGGCGAAGACCGTTACATATATACCAGCGTCGAGGCGGTGCGATGAGCGGGAAACCAGTGGAAAGTTTAATATTGAACCATCTGCGACCTATGCACCTGCAGAAACCCGACAATGCAGATGCAGCATTTGAGAACTCGGGCAGCATCGCTTACCTTGTTGGCAAGGGAGGGGACCTGAACATCAATAGGAAGGTTCCTACAAATGGCATTCATGACCGCAAGCGAGCGCCACGTCGCCGCACCGTTCTTTACCCGTCTTCTGACCTCGATCGGCAACGTGATCGTTGCGATGGGCGAAGCGAACCCGCGCCTGCGCCGCATCGAAGCGCTGCAGCGCCTGTCCGACGCCGAGCTGGCCGAGCGTGGCATCCGCCGCGAGGACATCGTGCGCCACGTCTTCCACGACGTCTACTACCTCTGATCTCTGCCCGCGCAGCGCGCTTTGACGCGCGCGCCGGAGACATGCATCAAGGCCACGCGCCCGGGATCGTCCGGGCCGTGGCCTTCTTCGTTTCGCGGCCCCGCCGCCGCGCCGTTTCCAAGACCAAGGACCTGACATGACCCAGTTGCCCACCGCTCACGAGATCGCCCGCAAGGGCCACTGGGAGACCGCCTCGGACACCGTGACCCTGTCCTACGAGGACCGGTTCCTGCGCCGCAAGGTGCTGACCGCGGGATCCGGCGCGGGTTTTCTCGTCGACCTGGCCCATACAGAAAGCCTCGATCACGGCGACGCCTTCCGGCTCACCGACGGGCGGCTGGTCGAGGTGGTGGCGGCGTCCGAGCCTCTGCTGGCGGTGAGCGGGGACGACCTGCCGCGCATCGCGTGGCATATCGGCAACCGCCACACCCCCTGCCAGATCGAAGCCGTGCGGCTGCTGATCCAGCGCGATCACGTGATCCGCGACATGCTGCAGCGCATCGGCGCCACCGTCACGGAGGTCGACGAGCCTTTCACCCCGGAGGGCGGCGCCTACGGCCACGGCCGGACCCACGGCCATGACCACTCGCACAGCCACGGGCCGGAGGGGCATTCCCACGGTCACTCGCATGCGCATGACCATGACCACGGGCATCATCACCACGACCATGAGCACTGACGCCGCGCTCACCCTGCACCAGCTGTTCTCGCCGGCCTTCCCCGTTGGCGCCTTCGCCTATTCGCATGGGCTGGAAACAGCGGTGCAGGCGGGGCAGGTGGACGACGCCGGCGCCCTGCAAGGCTGGCTCGAGGCGGTGCTGCGCCACGGCGCGGGCTGGTCCGACGCGGTCCTGCTCGCGCAGGCGGCACAGGGCGCGGACGCCGCCATGCTCTCGGAGCTGGGGCTGGCGCTTTCGCCCTCGGCCGAGCGGCGGCTCGAGACCGAGCAGCAGGGGGGGGCCTTTGCCGCCACGGTCTCGGAGGTCTGGGGGCGCGAGATTCCGGCCGCGCCCTACCCGGTGTCGGTGGGGCTCGCGGTGCAGGCGCTGGAGCTGCCCTTGGAGGAGGCGCTGCGGCTCTACCTGCAAGCCTTTGCCGCGAACCTCGCGGGCGCCGGCGTGCGACTGATCCCGCTCGGTCAGACCGACGGGCAGCGCGTGGTGCAGGCGCTGGCGCCGCTCTGCGCCGAGCTGGCCGGGCGTGCGCTTGAGGCGGAGCTCGACGATCTGGGCGGCTTCGCGCCGCTCATTGACATCGCCAGTCAGCGCCATGACATGCTGTATTCCCGGCTATTCAGATCATGACCCCGGATCATGGCCTCAGATCATAACGGAGAGAGATGATGGCATCCCCCAACGGACCCCTGCGTGTCGGCCTCGGTGGCCCGGTTGGCGCCGGCAAGACGACGCTGACCGCGGCGCTTGCGCGCGCCCTGCGTGACCGGCTGTCGATGGCGGTGGTCACCAACGACATTTACACCCGCGAGGATGCGGAGGAGCTGATGCGCCAGCAGGTGCTGCCGCTCGACCGCATCAAGGGGGTGGAGACCGGCGGCTGCCCGCATACCGCGATCCGCGAGGATGCCTCGATCAACCTCGCAGCCATTGCCGAGCTCAACGAGGTGCACCCGGATCTCGACCTGATCCTGATCGAGAGCGGCGGCGACAACCTCTCGGCCACCTTCTCGCCCGAGCTGGCCGACGTGACGATCTACGTGATCGACACCGCCGCCGGCGAGGAGATCCCGCGCAAGGGCGGGCCGGCGATCACCAAGTCGGACATCCTCGTCATCAACAAGACAGATCTCGCGCCCCATGTCGGCGCCTCGCTCGATGTCATGGAGCGCGACGCCACCAAGATGCGCGCCGGACGGCCTTTCGTCTTCGCCTCGCTGCGGCAGGGCAAGGGCGTGGACGAGATCATCTCGCTGCTGGCGCGGATCGGGGGCCTGCCGCTGGTCGAGGCGGCGGAGTAAAGGGGCGATCAAACGGGGGCTGCGCGGACTCAAGGCCGAAGGCCGCCTCTCACACATCGCGTTTCGCGATGTGTTGCCGGCAGGCGTTTGCAAGCAAACGCCGAGAGGCGCGCCATCGGTCATGCTGGAAGCATGCCTCCGGCATGATCCGCCCGCACGGGCCGGCGATGCGCGGCGGTTCCGATCGTTTCGCAAAATGGCTCCGCGCTTCCCGAGGGAAGGCCCTCAGCCTTCCCCGTCGAGCACTGCCTTGAACTCGCGCCACTCGCCCTTGGACATGCCCGAGGTCTCCTGCGAGACCTCTTCGCCCTTCAGCATCCGGCGCACGCAGTCGAGCGCGGTCGAGGACAGCTGGGCACCGCCCATGCGGTAATCCTCGAAGGCCTTGTAGGCGAAGGGCACCCAGTCGGCGACCATCTCGCAGATCGCGTCGGCGTAGACGCGGATCTCGTACTGAGCATGGCTGTCGGCGCGCAGGCGGAGGAAGTGCAGCAGGTTGTGCAGGTCCACCTTCCAGTACCACTGGGTGTAGGTGTTGGCGGGCAGGTTCATCCGCGCCAGCTCGCGCGCGAGGCCCTGCTGGTCCTCGGTCGAGATCATCTCTTCGTAGTGGTCGAAGGCGCGCATCGCGTCGTCGCGCAGGTAGCGCAGCACGCGGTCGGCCTCGGCCCCCTCGAGCGCTTCGCCGCGGCCCTGGTTGTTGGTCACCGACTGCGCCGCCAGATGCTCGGGCGCGGGGATGTAGAACTCGCGGTCGAGGATCGAGTAGCGGGCGGAGTATTCATTGACGTTTGCGGTGCGGTGGCGGATCCACTGCCGCGCCACGAAGATCGGCAGCTTCACGTGCAGCTTGATCTCGCACATCTCGAACGGGGTCGAGTGCCAGTGCCGCATCAGGTAGCGGATCAGCCCCTCGTCATTGCTGACCGACTTTGTGCCGCGCCCGTAGGAAACCCGCGCCGCCTGGCAGATCGCCGCGTCGTCGCCCATGTAGTCGATGACCCGGACGAAGCCGTGATCGAGCACCGGCTTGGCGGTGTAGAGATGCGCCTCCATGCCGGCGGAGACGGCGCGCAGGGTGGGCTGCGTCTCGCTGCGCTGCGCGTCGATTTCGGCCTGCTGTTCCGGGCTGAGCGGCATGGGGAATCCCTTCTTCGGTCTGCGAGTCGGTAAGCCCCATATATGGCGGAAAGCGGCGGAGATGGAAACTAGATGGTGTGGCCGAGCCTGCGTTTTGGCCGGGCCGGCTGCGGTGCGGGATTATCGACGGTCACCTCGGCCCTCGACATATGCGCCATGCTGTCTACTCTCTGGGCAAGAACTGGAAAGAAGGAGCATGCCCCATGGGCATCAAGTATCTGCACACCATGGTCCGGGTGAAGGACCTCGACGCGTCGATCGCGTTCTACAAGCTCTTGGGTCTCGTCGAGCGCCGCCGCACCGAGAGCGAGAAGGGCCGCTTCACCCTGGTCTTCCTGTGCCCGCCGGATCAGGCGGACGGCACCGCCGACGTGGAACTGACCTACAACTGGGACGGCGACGATGGCCTGCCCTCGGATTCGCGCCATTTCGGCCATCTCGCCTACACGGTGCCGAACATCTACGAGATGTGCCAGACGCTGATGGACAACGGCGTGACCATCAACCGCCCCCCGCGGGACGGGCACATGGCCTTCGTGCGTTCGCCCGACAACATCTCGATCGAGCTGCTGCAGGAGGGCGACGCGCTTGAGCCGCAGGAGCCCTGGGCCAGCATGGAAAACACGGGCCATTGGTAAGCGCGGCGGCCCTTCGTCTCGCGGCCGCGGCCGCTCTGGGGCTCACGCTCTGGAGCGGGGCAGCCGTGGCGGAGGGCTGTCGGCTGGCGCTCTTGTTGGCGCTCGATGTCTCCTCCTCGGTGGACGAGGAGGAGTACCGCCTGCAGAAGGAGGGGTTGGCCGCGGCGCTGGCCGATCCCGACATCGCGCGCTCGATCCTCGAGGGCGACGGGCGCGTTGCGCTCGGGGTCTACGAGTGGAGCGGGCGGCGGCAGTCGACCGTCGTGCTCGACTGGACGGTGCTCGGCGACAAGCCGACGCTTGATCAGGCGATCGGGCAGATCCTTGCCGCGCCACGCAGTCACAACCGTTTTCCCACCGCGATGGGCTATGCGCTGGGGTATGGCTCGGCCATGCTCGACCGTGCCCCGGTCTGCGCGCGGCGGGTGATCGATGTCTCGGGCGATGGCATCACCAATGACGGCTTCCGCCCGCAGCAGGCCTATCTGCACTTTCCCTTCGGAGACGTGACGGTGAACGGGCTGGCGGTGCTGGGCTCCGATCCGCGGGTGGTGGAGTACTTCCGCGGCGAGGTGGCGCACGGGCCGGGCGCTTTCGTGGAGGTGGCGCAGGGCTACAGCGATTTCCGCCGTGCGATGACGCTGAAGCTCTTCCGCGAACTCAACGACATGATCATCGGTGGGCTGGAGGGACAGGCCGGCGACCGGCCGGAGTTGCGCTAGGCGGCCTTGGCGGCGGTGGAGACTGCGCCGGTCGCTAGTAAATGTACCTGATCTGGTCGGTCCAGAACCGTTCGAGCCGGCGCAGGGATGTGTTGATGTGGTCGAGCCCGTCGAGATCGATGACGTTGCGCCCCTCGAGCCCCTCTGAATGCCGCTCGAACAGGGTTTGCACCATGTCGCGCACGTCGCGTCCCTTGGCGGTCAGCCGAACCCGCACCGAGCGGCGATCAATCTCGCAGCGCTGGTGATGCATGTAGCCCATCTCGACCAGTTTCTTGAGATTGTAGCTGACATTGCTGCCCTGATAGTAGCCGCGCGATTTCAGCTCGCCCGCGGTCACCTCGTTGTCGCCGATGTTGTAGAGCAGAAGGGCCTGCACCGCGTTGATGTCGAGCAGGCCCGTGCGCTCGAATTCGTCCTTTATGACATCGAGCAGAAGCCGGTGCAGCCGTTCCACGAGCGACAGCGTCTCGAGATAGCCGGTCATGTAGCCGCTGAGCGGCTTCTTCCCCATGGAGGCATGAATGCTCATCACCGTCTCCGCCTGTTCCTTGTGACAGGCAGGTTTGCGGGAAAAACACCAACAATCGGTTAAATCACGCCAAAGACATGAAAAACCGTCCCGACCTCAGGGATTGCAAGCGACCTGCGAGATATCGGTGATCAGCGGCCGCAGCGCCTCCGGGGCCGGGCGCTGGCCCGAGACCCACTGGTAGAGATCCTGGTCGTTCTCCTCGAGCAGCGCCTCGTAGGCGTCGAGCTGCGCGGCGTCCATTGCCGCGAGCCGGGCATCGGCATAGCGCATCAGGATAATGTCCATCTCCTTGATGCCACGGCGCATCGACCGCATGGTCAGCCTCTTCAGGCGGTTTTCCGGGGTCTCGGTCATGCGTCCTCCTTGAGCAGCTGGCGCAGGGTCTTCTCCAGCCGGCCGAGCCGGTCGCCGGCGGTCTGCATCTGGGTCTTGAGGGCGCGGATTTCCAGCAGCGCGTCGTTCACATCGGCGGGCAGGGCGGCCTCGGTCTCTTCCGGGCCGGATATGCCCTCGCCTTCGCCGGTGAGCAACCACACGATCGACACGTTGAGCAGCCCGGCCAGCATCTGCAGCTTGTTGGCGCGCGGCTCGGCAAGGTCGTTTTCCCAGCCGTGCAGCGTCTTGAGCTTCACGCCGAGGCGGCGGGCCAGTTTCTCCTGCCCCATGCCGGCAGCCTCGCGGGCGGCGGCGATGCGGTCGCCAAAGGTGGCGGCGTCGGGGCCATACCAGTCGGTGGTGTCGTTCATTCTGCGCTCCTCCCGGCCCTCGGGGGCCGCTGACCTTGCGGCGGATGCCGCTTGAACGGGTGCTGGGCGCACCCTATGACAGTCCTGATCTCAATACAAACGGTGCCCCATGGCTTTCCTCTCCGACACCCTCGCCCGCGTCAAACCCTCGCCCACCGTGGCGGTGACCCAGCTTGCCGCCGAGCTCAAGGCTCAGGGCAAGGACGTGATCGGACTCGGCGCCGGCGAACCCGATTTTGACACGCCTGAGAACATCAAGGAGGCCGCGATTGCGGCCATCCATGCGGGAAAAACGAAATACACGGCGCCCGACGGCATCGCCGAGCTGAAGCAGGCGATCTGCGCCAAGTTCAAGCGCGAGAACGGGCTCGACTACGCGCCGGCGCAGATCAGCGTCAGCACCGGCGGCAAGCAGGTGCTCTACAATGCCTTTATGGCGACGCTGAACCCAGGCGACGAGGTGATCATTCCGGCGCCCTACTGGGTGAGCTATCCCGACATGGTGCTCCTGGGACAGGGCACTCCGATGATCATCGAGGGCAAGCCCGAGCTCGGCTACAAGATCACGCCCGAACTGCTCGAGGCGGCGATCACGCCGAAGACCAAGTGGTTCCTGTTCAACTCGCCCTCGAACCCCACCGGCGCGGGCTACTCCCGGGACGAACTGAAAGCGCTCACCGAGGTGCTGATGCGTCACCCGCATGTCTGGGTGATGACCGACGACATGTACGAGCACCTCGCCTATGACGGGTTCGAATTCTGCACGCCCGCGCAGGTCGAGCCGGCGCTCTACGAACGCACGCTGACCTGCAACGGCGTCTCCAAGGCCTATGCCATGACCGGCTGGCGCATCGGGTATGCCGGCGGCCCGGTCGAGCTCATCGCCGCGATGCGCAAGGTCCAGTCGCAATCGACCACCAACCCCTGCTCGATCAGCCAGTGGGCGGCGGTGGAGGCCCTCAACGGCCCGCAGGATTACCTCGCCCCGCGCGCCGAGGCGTTCAAGCGCCGCCGCGATCTCGTGGTCTCGCGGCTCAACGCGATCGACGGCATCACCTGCCCGGTGCCCGAGGGCGCGTTCTACGTCTACCCCTCGATCGAGGGGCTGCTGGGCAAGACCTCGGCAGGCGGCACGCTCATCGACAGCGACGAGGCGTTCAGCACCGCGCTGCTGGAAGAGAACGGCGTCGCGGTGGTGTTCGGCGCGGCCTTCGGTCTGAGCCCGAACTTCCGCATCTCCTATGCCACGTCGGACGAGAACCTGGAAAAGGCCTGCGACCGGATCGCGGCGTTCTGCGCCGGTCTCGCATGAGGGCAGTGGTCACGTCCAACCTGCCGTCGCGGGATTTCGGCGCGACCGAGGCGTTCTACGCGAGGCTCGGGTTCGAGACCCGGTTTCGCAACGAGGGCTGGATGATCCTCGGCTTCGGCGACACGCAGGTGGAGTTCTTCCCGCATCCCGGGCTCGACCCGCGCGAGAGTTGGTTCTCGGCCTGCCTGCGTTGCGACGACCTCGAGGCGCTGCACGCCCGGTTCTCGCAGGCCGGCCTGCCGGTCGATGCGACCTCGGTGCCGCGCCTGACCGGCATCTTCAAGCTCGAGAATGCGCCTCGCATATTCGCGCTGGTGGATGAGGATGGCTCGCTGTGGCGAGTGATGGATGAGACGGAGGCGCGTGGATGAGCGATCTGCCCGACTACTATTTCCGCGTTCGCGAGAACGGCGCGACGGTGTTCCGGGTCGATACCGAGAACCGCCAGCGCCGCATCGAGATGGACCAGATCGCCGTGGTCAACGTCAACCGCGGCGAGATCAAGCCGCATGGCGACCGGGTGCTCAGCGATGCCGACCTGAGCGCGATCCGGCGCTGGATGACCGACCGGCAGGCGCTTCTCGAGATGCGCGACATGGACGACATCCACCGCGCCATCGACGGGCTGAACCTCACGACGCAATGGGCCCAGTCCAAGGCCAGCGACGCGCAGCTCGACGAGGTCACCGACGCGTTGCTTCTGGCGATGCACGATCTGCGCAGCGTGCTGGTGCGCAAGCGGGCGGACCGGCTGCTGAAGAAGTGACGGGTTTTTGCGAACAGTTCCGCGTCTTGATCGGGATTGTTCGGGAATTGCGCCTTGCCGAGCCGGGTATGCCTTATTTTCGCCAAGATGTTTGACACGGTCAGGGGCGCTGATACCCTGATTTGAAGAGATAATTTTCACCAATCCGGTTTACGGGGGACCAGATGCGCGCGTTCACCTTTCTCGCTGCAGCCGCGGCGCTGTCGATTTCCGCCTCGCATGCGCTGGCCTGGGACGATGCCTACAAGGGCGACGGCACCGCCGATGCCAGCCGCCAGCCGCTGATCCAGGCCTATCCGGCGGCAAATTACTGTCCGGCCGGCAAGCAGCCGGTGATCGTGGGCGGAGTGATCTGTTGCGGTGTGCCGACGGCGGGCACCTATTACAACCCGGTCTCGGCTCCGCGCCCGGTCGTGGCGATGCAGAAAAGCTATCTGCCGCGCGCCTACGCCCCCGAGGGCGAAAAGGGCGTGGTCATCAACTGAGGCCAACCAACTGGCGCCGCGCCCCTTGGCAAATTCCGACAGGCCGCGTATACGCGCGGCCTGAACCATTTCCGGGAATCCGACCATGCAGGGCAGTGCAAATCTCAACATCATGATCAAGGCGGCGCGCAAGGCGGGCCGCTCGCTGGTCAAGGATTTCCGCGAAGTCGAGAACCTGCAGGTCTCGATGAAGGGTGCAGGCGACTTCGTCAGCCGCGCCGACATCGCCTCCGAGACCATCCTCAAGGAGGAGCTTCTGGGCGCCCGGCCGACCTATGGCTGGCTGGCCGAGGAGGGGGGCGCGCAGGATGGCGCAGATCCGACGCGGCGCTGGATCGTCGATCCGCTCGACGGCACGACCAACTTCCTGCACGGCCTGCCGCATTGGGGGGTGTCGATCGCGCTCGAGCACAAGGGCCAGATCGTCTCCGCGGTGGTCTACGACCCGGCCAAGGACGAGATGTTCTACGCCGAGAAGGGCAGCGGTGCATGGCTCAACGACTCGCGCCGCCTGCGCGTGTCGGGCCGCTCGCGGATGATCGAGGCGATCTTCGCCACCGGCATCCCCTATGCCGCCAAGAACACCCTGCCGGCGACCTTGAAGGATTTCGCCAAGCTGATGCCGGAATGCGCCGGCGTGCGCCGCTGGGGTGCCGCTTCGCTGGATTTGGCCTATGTCGCCGCCGGCCGCTTTGACGGCTACTGGGAGCGCGAGCTGAAGCTCTGGGACATCGCCGCCGGCTACCTGATCGCGCTCGAGGCCGGTGCTCTGGTCGACGGCGTCCGCGCCGGCCAGGATCCGCTCGAGAGCGGCTCGCTGCTCTGCGCCAACAACGCGATCTTCGACGGCTTCGCCAAGATCATCCGCGAGGTCTGACGCCGGGCACGCGCGCCGCGCCCTTGTCTTCTCTACGTCGGAAAATACTCCCGCCGGAGGCGTCCTAAGCCTGCGGCCTGGCGCCGGTATCGCGCAGACCCGCTGCCGACCCGCATCTTCTCTACGTCCCAAATACTCCCGCCGGAGGCATCCCCGGCCCGCGGCCGGGCGTTACCGGTCGGAGGGATGGTTGACCCCGTCGGACCAGCCGATGGGCTCGTGATCGGCCGGGTTCACACCTTCGATGGCGCCCATGTTGACCCCGTACTCGTTGGGGTTCGAGCGCCTCCGATGATACATGTAGATGCCGCAGACCGAGCAGAAATGGTGCTGCGCGGTCATCGTGCCGAACTGGTAGAGCGTGAGCTTGTCGGCCCCTTTCACCACCGTGACCCCGTCCAGCGGCGCCGAGACCGCGGGCGCGCCGCGGCGGCGGCAGAACGAGCAATCGCAGCGGCGGGCGGTGTTGAGCCCGTCGGACAGCGTCACGCGCAACTCCACCGCGCCGCAATGGCAGGTGACCTTTACGGGCTCTGGCATCGCCTCTGTCATCGTCTGCGTCCTACTCTTGGAATGCGTGTGGTGTCGGTGTAGCGGCCTGCCGGGTGGGGCGGATGGCCGTGGGTGCGGCTCCAGAAGGCCGGGCCGCCGCGGCGCAGCCAGGTGGGCGCGATCAGTGCCATGCCGGCGACGAAGCCGCCCAGATGCGCCCAGTAGGCCACGCCCGAGCCGTCTCCGGCGGGGCCGAAGCCGCCGAAGAGCTGCAGGCCGAACCACACGGCCAGCATGATCCAGGCGGGCACCGGGATGATCTTGAAGATCACGATCAGGATCACGAGGATGTCGACGCGGGCCTTGGGGAACATCAGCAGATAAGCCCCCATGACCCCGGCGATGGCGCCCGAGGCCCCGACGGTCGGAATCGGTGAAAGCGGCGCAGAGACGTAGTGCACCAGCGCCGCGATCAGGCCCGAGGCGAGGTAGAAGCCAAGGTATTTCACGTGCCCCAGCGCATCCTCGATATTGTCGCCGAAGATGAACAGGAACAGCATGTTGCCGGCAAGGTGGGTGAGCCCTCCATGCAGGAACATCGAGGTCAGAAGGCCGCTGAAGCCATAGCCCTCGGTGACCAGCGCCGGGATCAGCGCCCAGTCGATGAAGAAGGCGTTGAGCGCGCGCGGGTTCTGGAACAGGCCCCAGTAGCTGATGAAGATCACGATATTGGCCACGATCAGCCCGTAGGTGACATAGGGCGTGCGGCCCGACGGGTTGTGATCGCGGATCGGAAACATGCACAGTAGCTTGGCGCGGAACCGCGCCGCGTCAAGCTCTTGCAGGTGAAACGGGGCGCGGCAGGGGGCCGCGCCCGGCGCGCCTCACATGTTGCCGCCAAGGAGTGCGGCGTTGCCGCCCGAGGCGGTTGTGTCGATGCAGACATGGCGCTCGGCGCGGGCGTGGCCGGTGTCGGGCAGGCCGGTGATCAGGCTCAGGATCGGCCCTTTTCGCCCGGCGAGCGCAGCGCGATAGGCGCGCGCCTCCGCTTCGTCGCCCCACCAGAGCGCCGCCGAGATGCCGTCGAGCGCCGCCAGCGCTTCGGGTGCCAGCTTGCCCTGAGTGGTCACAGCGACGCCGCCCAGCTTGCGCACCGCCTCGGCTTGCGCCGCGGCGCAGTCCGAGCCCGGCCCGAGGCAGAGCACCGGAGGCCGGGCGAAGCTGGTGTACTGGTTGGCCTCGCCGGTCGGCCCGGGCAGTTCGGTGAGCTTGGGTGCCGCGCCGGGGCCTGCCCCGTCGATCGCCGCCGCGAGGCGCGCGGGCAACTCGGCGGTAGACCAGCTGCCGGGGGCCTCGGATGCGGCATGTCTCCGGAAACGGTCGCAATAGAGCGGCCCGCCGGCCTTGGGGCCGGTGCCCGAAAGGCCTTCGCCGCCGAACGGCTGGCTGCCGACGATGGCGCCGATCTGGTTGCGGTTGACGTAAAGGTTGCCGGCCTCGACGCGCTCGGTCACGTGCTGCACCCGGTCGTCGATGCGGGTCTGCAGCCCGAAGGTCAGCCCGTAGCCGGTGGCGTTGATGGCGTCGATCACGCTGTCGAGTGCGTCAGCCTTGAAGGTGGCGAGATGCAGCACCGGGCCGAAGATCTCGCGCTCGAGATCCTCGATGCCGCCGACCCGGACCAGCGCCGGCCCGATGAAATGCCCGGCGCGCGGCACATCGATCTGTTTCATCAGCCGGCCCTCGGCGCGGGCGGCCTCGACATAGGCATGGATGCCGTCATGCGCCTCGGCGTCGATCACCGGGCCGAGATCCGTCGAGAGGTCCCATGGCTGGCCCGGGCGCAGCGCCTCCATCGCGCCTTCCAGCATCTCGATGAAATGCGGTGCGATGTCTTCCTGCACGTAGAGGCAGCGCAGCGCCGAGCAGCGCTGGCCGGCGGACTGGAAGGCCGACTCGACGATGGCGCGGATCGCCTGCTCGGGCAGGGCGGTGCTGTCGACGATCATCGCGTTGAGCCCGCCAGTCTCGGCGATCAGCGGGGTGCCGGGGTCGAGATGCTCGGCAATCGAGCGGTGGATGATCTGCGCAGTCTCGGTGGAGCCGGTAAAGGCGACGCCCGAGACGCGGCTGTTCGAGGTGAGCGCAGCGCCCACGTCGCCCGCACCGGGCAGCAGTTGCAGCGCGTCGCGCGGCACCCCGGCCTCGTGCAGCAGCTGCACCGCGCGCCACGCGATCAGCGGGGTCTGCTCGGCGGGTTTCGCCAGAACGGCATTGCCGGTGGCCAGCGCCGCGGCGACCTGGCCGGTGAAGATCGCCAGCGGGAAGTTCCACGGCGAGATGCAGGCAAACACCCCGCGCGGCGGGGCTCCCTCGGCGCGCTCGGCGTAGTAGCGCAGGAAATCAACCGCCTCGCGCAGCTCGGCCACGGCGTCGAGCTGGGTCTTGCCGGCCTCCCGGTGCAGCATCGCGAAGATCTCGCCGTAATGCGCTTCATAGAGATCGGCGGCCTTGAGCAGGGCCGCGGCCCGGTCCGAGGGGCTGGCCTGCCACGGCTGCGCGGCCTCGGCAGCGGCGGCGACGGTCTCGGGGCTGGCCCACGTGATCTGGCCGACCTCATCGGTCGGATCGGCCGGATTCGGCACCGTCCCGGTCGCGCCGAGCGGAGCCTCGACGGCGGTGATCGGCCCGGCCTGCCACGGCGCACCGCGGAACGGTGCGCGGGCGGCGTCGATCTCGGCCAGCGTCGGACGGTGGGTCAGATCGAAGCCCTTGGAGTTCTCGCGCTCGGGGTGGAACAGCTCCGGACCGCGGGCGAGGGGGCGCTGGTCGTCGGCCTCGAACGGATCGGCGGCCACCACAGACGGCGGCACGTCCTCGTCGACGATCTGGTTCACGAAGGACGAGTTCGCCCCGTTCTCGAGCAGGCGCCGCACCAGATAGGCCAGCAGGTCGCGATGCGCGCCCACGGGCGCGTAGATCCGGCAGCGGGTGCCCGCATCCGTCTTGACCAGCCCGTGCAGCGTCTCGCCCATGCCGTGCAGGCGCTGGAATTCGAACGCATCGGTGTTGTCAGCCATGTGCAGCACGGCGGCGACGGTGTGGGCGTTGTGGGTGGCGAATTGCGGGTAGATCCGATCGGTCATGCCCAAGAGCTTGCGGGCATTGGCGATGTAGGAGATGTCGGTATTGGTCTTGGCGGTGAAGACCGGGAAACCCTCGAGCCCCATGACCTGCGCGCGCTTGATCTCGGTGTCCCAGTAAGCCCCTTTCACCAGCCGCACCATGATGCGGCGATCATGCGCCTCGGCCAGCGCGTAGAGCCAATCGATGGTCTCGGCGGCGCGCAGCCCGTAGGCCTGCACCACCACGCCGAACCCGTCCCAGCCGGCAAGCGTGGGCGAGGCGAAGGCACGCCCGATCACGTCGAGCGACAGCGACAGGCGGTCGGCCTCCTCGGCGTCGATGTTGAGCCCGATGCCGGCGGTCTTGGCTTCTTCGCAGAGCCGCAGCAGGCGCGGCACCAGCACCTCCATGACATGCTCGAACTGGCCCTCCTCGTAGCGCGCATAGAGCGCCGAGAGCTTCACCGAGATGCCGGGATTGTCGCAGATGTCCTTGGCCTTGGCGGCTTTTGCAATGGCGGAGATGGCCTTGGAATAGGCCTCGAGGTAGCGCAGCGCATCCTCCTCGGTGCGGGCGGCCTCTCCCAGCATGTCGTAGCTGTAGGTGTAGCCCTTGGCCTCCATGGCGCTGCCGCGCTTCATCGCCTTCTCGATGGTCTCGCCGAGGACGAATTGCGCGCCCATTTCCTTCATGGCGCGGCCCACGGCGGTGCGGATCACCGGTTCGCCGAGGCGCTTCATGGCGTTGCGCAGGTGGCCCGCGGGGCCGGGGCGCTTCTCGGGGTCGAGGACCTTGCCGGTGAGCATCAGGGCCCAGGTCGAGGCGTTGACCAGCGGCGAGGTCGAGCGCCCCATGTGCTTGCCCCAGTTCGAGGGCGCGATCTTGTCCTCGATCAGCGCGTCGATGGTCTCGGCGTCGGGGACGCGCAGCAGGGCCTCGGCAAGGCACATCAGCGCGATGCCCTCGTCGGTCGAAAGGCCATACTCGGCGAGGAAGACCTCCATCATGCCGGGCTTGGTGCTGCCGCGGATCTGGGTCACGAGGTTGGCGGCGCGGTCACCGATTTCGCCGCGGTCGGCGGGCGAGAGTGCCGCCTGTTCGCGCAGCTTCGCGACGGTCGCGGCCTCGTCGGCATAGGTGTTGTGGTCGATCAGATGGCGCAGATCGGGGGCGATGTCCTTGGGCATTGGGCGTCTCCGGTGATTTTTGCCAGGATAGAGTGGTTCGTGAAGTCAATTTGCCTTAAGAGCTATTTTAGGCGCATCAAAACGACCGAAAATTCCGGGAAACGCAATGCAAGACGACTACGAAGAATACGACCGGTTCGACCGCGCGATTCTGACCACCTTAGCAGCCGAAGGGCGAATCTCGATAACCGAGCTCGCCCGTCGTATCGGGCTGTCGAAAAGCCCCACACAGGCGCGGCTGCGCCGGCTCGAGGAGTTGGGGGTGATCCGTGGCTACCGCGCGATCCTCGACCCGATCCGCCTGCGGCTCGATCACGTGGCCTTTGTCGAGGTGCGCATGCTCGACACCCGCGAGGCCTCGCTCGAGGCGTTCAACGCAGCGGTGGCGGCGATCCCCGAGATCGAGCAGGTGCATCTGATTGCCGGGAATTTCGATTATCTGCTGAAGGTACGCACCGCCGATATGCGCAGCTATCGCCGGGTGCTGGCCGAGAAGATCTCGACCTTGCCGCATGTCTCGACCACCTCGACCTATGTGGCGATGCAGGCGGTCAAGGAAGACGGCCTGGCGCGCCCGCCGGGGGCGAGCGCCTGAGGCGCGCCGACGGGAAAGGAAAGGCGCCGGTTGCCCTTCGGGACGAAAGGGCACAGCGCGGTCATTTCGCAGGATCCCGCGCGGGAAGATCGTTGTCAGTCGTCGTCCTGAGCGGTAGAGGCATCAGGGCGCGTCGTGCGGGCGTGGTGGAATGGTAGACACAAGCGACTTAAAATCCCTTTAGCTACCTACTTGCCTCTGCATGGCTCTGTTGCACAAATCGGGTGATGGCCGAGGTTCCCCTTTCCCCGGACGGACTTATCCCACGGCTTCCGTGACGGGTATGCCAAGCGCGGTATAGCGGTTGAGCACGGCGATGCGGACTTG
>Ga0115012_10000125_pt1 | contig 44455 bp, 46 predicted proteins | sample TroAtlMetagenome_FD_88706 | JGI IMG/M metagenome (GOLD analysis project Ga0115012, IMG submission 88706) | Marine eukaryotic phytoplankton communities from Atlantic Ocean - Tropical Atlantic ANT10 Metagenome | ecosystem: Environmental > Aquatic > Marine > Oceanic | place: Tropical Atlantic... | reverse complement strand
TGGGAATTTGAGAAGATTTTCGGGCGCTAAATAAATCTTTGCGTTACGTGAACCAGCCCCAATTATGACTTTTGGGGCTTCCATGACTAAATTGTCAATCCAAATAGGGAGATCATCTGGCAGGCCTACAGGTGTGACTCCCCCTATTTCCATCCCAGTCAGTTTCTTAGTTACCTCGGCACTAGCAAAAGAGGCCTTCCCAGTACCGAGCCGCTTTCGAGCAACTTTGTTGACATTAATTCTTGTCGTGGCCAAAACTACACATAGGGCATAAACCGGCGATTCGGCTTTGCCTTCAAGCAAGATCGCGTTTGCAGACTCGTCTAGAGAGTAACCATAGCGGCTACAAAATTCGGCCGTATCAGCAAATGATGGGTCGCAGTCAATGACTTCAAAGGTCGCTCCGACCTCATTTAACGACTCTAGAACTTTCATCCCCATACAATCACCTCGGCTTATACCCTACACACTTTATTTTTGTCATTAGTTTGTGTTGCTTAGTTTAGAGACTGAGGTCATATACTTGCCCAATGGCGCAAGTAGAAAATTGGGACCAAGCAAAGAACGAACTACGTGACGCCATAGAGAAGATTTTCATTCCTATCAAGCTGATAGATGATAATGATGACCCATCAATTCCAGCTATTTTTGCGCTCGTCGGGTTCGGACTCTTCGCTGCGTCTGCATACCTGTGGGACCAGCATTGGTCATTACTTTTTGTCTTTTTAATTGTGGTCTATCTACTGGCGACGAAAACTGTTTTAGGGAAATTAGTTTTCTATTTTTTTAAATCCGTCATGTGGTTCCCTATCATCGCTGGCATGCTCTTTTACCATACATGCATTGCAATTCCGCTCTTTAAGTTTCGTTCAAGATCTACAAAATAACCTGCTTTATTTGTCCCACCCGACTGCTATTTTTACTAGTGAAGACAGCAAATAACGGGAGGATTTATGAGTAATCTGATTAACGTTGAGAAAAGAGTTGGGAAGTTCCTAGGGGGGCGTTGGAAAGCATCTAAAGGAGAAGAAGACCATAGTTGGATAGTGGATTACGAAGGCGTGGACCTCTATTTTCGGGTTCGGGAAATTGAGTGGTTCACCGATGATTGGGATAGCATCGTCGTCGTTGAAATTTCGAGCATTATCTTGTTTGACGTCCCCTGTTCCGAGGCGCTCTTTGAACATCTAGCGAGAACGAATGGGGATTCACTTTTTGGAGCAATCTTTGCTACATCATCGTCATGGAGTGAACGTGAAGGGTTTTGTGACCTAATCCTAAATCATCGCTTGATGGGAAATCATCTTGATCCTGATGAGTTGAATTTAGCTATCGTTGCCATAGGTGTTGTCGTAGACGAGTTCAGGAAAGAGTACCACGAGTCGTTTGGTGGAATTCCCGTGAACGATGTTGACATTTTCGGCGAGGAGGACGAAAGCTAGTTTGTCTTTGTTTTAGATACGACACTTTCGCCAAATTCTTGCAATTGTTCCATTCCACTCGGCCCTCCAAAGATAAAGCCAGGAACCATGATGCGCCCAACTCCCGCTTCTTGCATCTTTTCAACGCCTTCGATTCTGTCACCTTCACCAAAGACTGAGAAGTGTGCATTAATTTCGATTTCTGCAGGGTCACGGTCGTTATCTTCGGCAGCTTGTCGCACGTCAGTTATAAGTTTTTGGAGTTCTACAAAGTCTCCTGTACCTGGGTAGTAGCCATCGGCAAGCTTTGCTGCCCTTCTTATTGCTGCTGGAGTGTCGCCACCTACCAGTATCGGAATTTTCTCTTGCTTTGGTCTCGGTGTGCAAGTCAGTGGTTCAAAGTCAACGAATTCTCCATGAAATTCAATATCAGTTCCTGACCATACTGCATGGAGCGCTTCAACGTATTCATCTGTTCTTGCGCCTCTCCGCTCCCACGGAACGCCTAAAGCTTCAAATTCCTCTTTCAACCAACCCACTCCTATTCCAAGCTCAACTTTCCCATCAGTGAGATGGTCAAGTGTCGCTATTTCCTTAGCTAGTATCAAAGGGTTTCGTTGCGGAAGTATCAGAATACATGTGCCTAATCTGAGGCTGGGTGCTGCCGCTGAAACGTATGCCAACCAGATTAGAGGGTCCGGTATCCAAGTGTCTTTAGTGGCTGGCACCTTGCCGTCTGCCGTGTACGGATATTTGGATTCGATTGATGATGGAAAGATGACATGTTCCCCTCCCCACACTGACTCAAATCCGACTTGTTCAGCGAGTTTACAAATTTCAACTGCGCTGCTTCCCTCTGTTCCGATGCTGCTAGCGAATGCTAAACCGAATTTCATTTATTCCCCCGTCTCTTTGTGTTGCTTTAACTTAGCTGATGGTGGCTTCATTATAAGAATTGGAGTGCTCTTTACATATTCGGCGTAGCTTGGGTCTGCGCTCCATTGTTTAGCAGCCCGTCGTTCAAGAATTGGTATGCCGCTAACTTTGGTAAGGAGGACTATGACGAATATCGGCGAAATTAACGCAACCCATCTCCACCCTGACAGGACTGGGAGACCTATCACTGCTATTCCGATCCAAAGCAAGATCTCTCCGAAATAATTAGGGTGTCGTGACCATGCCCATAAACCAGTGCTGATGAATTTCCCATCATTTACACTGTCACGTCGGAAGGTTTTCTTTTGTTGATCAGCCACGGCTTCAATCGCGAATCCGATTACCCATAGACATATCCCAATAACAGCAAACGCATCGAAGTTTTCAGGTTCTTTCGTTGTAAGAATAACGAGTGCCCCAGCGAGATTCATCAGAATCCAAAGCCCTTGGAGTGACCACCATGACAGATATGGGATGAAACGATGTTTTACGCTGTCAAAACGGCTATCTCCACCGGTTTGTTTTGCTCGCATAAACAGGAATGACCCCAAACGAGCAGCCCATATCAACACCATCACAGCGACAATGAATGAGCGAGCATCACGTTCGTTACTTGCTGCTAACGCATACACAATCAGCGTAATTGTTGTTATTGATCCTGTTAGATCAAAGTAGTGTTCCGTTCTAGCTATGAAAGAAGGAATGAAAACGACATAGTTGATCGCATAAGCAAGGATTGCGCAGATTGCGAGAATAGGCATACCGTTGATTTCCGTACTCCCCGAACTCAGCGCCAACGTAAGAAGAAATCCTAACGATGTAGATAACGAGAGGCTTATGACTGAAATGCGTAGTTGTTTATCCATGTCGCTAGAGTAGCCTCATTGAAGACCTTCGCAATGTTAAGGTGCGGAAGTATCCAAAAGAGTTCATCACAGAATTGGAGACACAATGATTATTATTACTGCAACATTTATTTTAGCGGATCCTGAATCAAGACCGGAGGCTATTTCGAAGGCTATCCCACTGCAGCAAGCTACGAGAGATAGCGAACCAGGTTGCGAAGCGTATGTGTTCTCACCGGATCCAGCTGAAGAAAATAAGGTAGCAGTATATGAGTTATGGGAGGACAGAGATAGCCTTCATGCTCATTTCGACCACCAAAATTACTTCAATATGGGCTCAATGTTCGGAGAGATTGGCCTAGCGGGGGCTGAAAGCAAAAAATGGAGGGTTACTGCTTGCGAACCTGTCTATGATGAAACGCCACGCGCAAGAGCTGATTTCTTTTCTGAGGATGAACAAGCTCCTGAAGACCCGATAATAGTTGCAGGCTACATTGACCTTCACGACCCGTCGGAAAGACAGGATCTCCTTGCAGAGTCAAGTTCGTTGCAACTCGCTACAAGAAATGATGAGCCTGGATGCCAGATGTATGTGTTTTCCGCAGATCCTTGCAAAGAGGAGCGCATTGCGGTTGTTGAAATTTGGGACAACTACGACTCACTCCACCAACACTTTGATCACGAAAATTACTTCAATATGGGAAACCTGATCAGGAGCACATCAGGAAGAGATTCCAATCATCGGAAGTTCAGATGTGACCTAAGCGAGCCTGTCTATGATGAGAATCGCCGTGCTCGGGCTGATTTTTTTACTCTTGAACAGTAGAAAGAGTGGTTGAAAAGGTTTCCACTGTTCTTTGAATATTTGTTAATTTATCTAAACCAAAGAGACCGATACGAAATGTGGAGAAGTTTTCTGGCTCTCCACATTTAAGTGGCACACCACCGGCAATCTGCATTCCGGCTTCAGAGAATTTTGCACCAGATTTGATTGCAGGGTCATTTGTATATGAGACGATAACTCCAGGCGATTTATAACCATCTGCTGCGACGGACTTATAACCATGATCCTCAAGAACAGCACGTATTTTTTCGCCAAGCTCTATTTGTGCTTCCTTCATTGCCTCAAACCCAAGGTTTTGGGTTTCTTTCATAACATCTCGAAAATTCTTTAACCCATCTGTGGGCATCGTTGCGTGATAAGCATGCCCACCATTTTCATAGGCTTCCATAATTTCTCGCCATTTCTTTAAATCACATGCGAAGCTTGAACTTTCGGTACTTTGAAGAAGGTCCAACGCTCTTTGACTCATCATCACCAGTGCGCAACAAGGTGTACCACTCCAACCCTTTTGAGGTGCACTCACAATGACATCCACTCCAATTTTTTTCATATCAATCCATAGAGCCCCTGATGCAATACAGTCAAGAACCATGATTCCCCCGTTTTGGTGAACAGCATCAGCAACTTGTGAAATGTAATCATCAGGCAACAGCATCCCAGCTGATGTTTCCACATGCGGCGCGAAAACAACTTTAGGCTTTTCCTCACTTATTTTCGCTAGCACCATATCAAGAGCAGCGGGAGCGAAAGGAGCCTGACCCTCATCCCCCATCGGATTCGCCATCAACACTGTATGGGATGATGCGATAGAGCCCATCTCAAGGATCTGGGTCCAGCGATAGCTAAACCACCCGTTGCGAATAACCATTACATTTTGATTTGTCGCAAATTGTCGGGCTACCGCTTCCATTCCAAAAGTTCCGCTTCCAGGAACTACTGCAACAGCATCTGCGTTATAAACCTCTTTTAGAGTCGACGAAATATCAGTCATGACCTCTCGAAAACTCAAAGACATATGATTCACTGATCTATCTGTATAAACGACTGAGTATTCAACCAAACCATTGGGGTCAACATCTGGTAGTAATCCCGGCACTTCATCCTCCTGTTCGTTTATAAGATACTAATGCTTCAAATTGTTGGAAGCGAAGTCCACAGGTACTCATGGTTTGAAGCATCATCGTTCTAAAGGGCACTTAAGAGATACTTATTTAGGTTGCTTTAGGAAACTCTTGTTTCACTAGCTCCTCGCTTAGGGACCACAGCGCTTCAGCTGTATCTCTATTGAAGATGTACGGAAGGTATCCGGATTCACTGGGATTCCCGCCTTCCACACCTAGCTGACAATCTCCAAGATAGGCACCGTTATTTTCCGAAAGGTCCTCAGTTACGGAAGCCCACACCTGAGTTGCTGCTCCTGCTTCCACCGATTTGAATGGCAGAGCGCCGGTCTCTTTCGCTGTGGAAGAAGACGTTGATCTAGATTTTACTCGTTCGGTCATCTCATTCATCAATTCAGGAGTTAGATGTCTCCCAAGTTCTGTCATAATCACACCTGGATGGACTGCGAAACTCTGAATGCGATCTCCATAACGTTGAACTATTTCCTGAGTGAAATGAATGTTTGCGCTCTTGCTGCGACCATAGGATTCCCATGCGTTATATTCACTCTTCTCAAAGTTGGGGTCGTCCAGATTCACGTCAGAGTGGGTATGGCCTGCTGATGATAAATTCACAATTCGAGGGTTAGTTCCAGCTAGGATCGCCGGCATTAGGAGATTTGTTAAAAGGAAATGACCTATATGGTTTGTTCCAAACTGCATTTCAATACCGTCAACGGTCTTACCATATGGGCAGACCATAACTCCTGCATTGTTAATGAGCACATCGATGCTTGCTCCAGTTGCCAAAAATTCCTGAGCATAATCCCTGATGGATTGCTGATCAGAAAGATCCGCTATTCCAGTTTTCAATATTGCTGATGGGTTGCTTGATTTAATCCGTTCAATTGCTGCATCAAGTTTGCTTTGGTTACGCGCCAACATTGTCACTGTGGCGCCTGCTTGTGCTAGAGCTCTGGAGCTTTCTTCACCCAATCCGCTTGAGGCTCCCGTGATCATGAAGTGGCGGCCGCTTAAATCATGTCCAAGTAGCACTTCATCTGTTGTTGTCTCTGGTCCGTATGTTGTCATTGTTCCCCCTACAGTTGAGGCTATTAGGTCGTCTACACGAATCAAATCAGGAGAGTCGCTTGATTCCAGCTTTTTCTATCTTGAGGCTACATTGTTATCATGCAACGAACTTCAATTAACGATCTGGTCAAGAAAGCAAAATCTGAGATTGAGGAACTATCTGTGGAAGAAGTCAAAAGCGAAATATCGGAAGGCTCAGCGATTTTAATTGATATTCGGGACTTTCGAGAACGCCTACTTGAAGGAACTATCCCCGGTGCTGTTTCGGCTCCCAGGGGAATGATCGAGTGGTGGTTTGACCCTGATAGCCCCTACCACAAAGAAGAATTTACCTTTGACCAGCGTTACGTTCTCTTTTGCTCACTTGGCTGGCGATCGGCACTAGCGACATCCTCACTAAAGGATTTAGGATTCTCAAATGTCGCTCACCTTGAACAAGGCTTCACAGGTTGGGTTGGTTCTAATGAAACTATTGAGAAGGTGACGTCTGGGGAGAAATGGTTCAAAAACCAAGCTGACATCAAGTCTTCACTTGAGTTAACGAAAGAGTAGCCCTACCTATATGCGCTTTGAAGATACAAGATTCGCTTGCATTGATTTTGAAACTACGGGATTTTCTCCTAAGTCAAGTCGAGCAATTGAGTTAGCCATCGTTGACGTGCATCACGGAGAAATTGGGGATAGTTGGACTTCATTGTTGAACCCAGGTCTTGACTGCGATATGGGCGCAGAGCATATTCACGGAATCAACAGCAATTGGGTTGCAGATGCCCCTACGTTTAGTGACGTCGCAGGCGATATTTACGAAAGACTAGATGGGAGTGTTATTGTGGCCCATAACGTAAGTTTTGACCTCAGCTTTCTTTACGCTGAAATGGATAGATGTGGGTGTCTTCCGCGAGGATTACTATTTCCAAATTGGGATAGCAGGAAAGCATCAGTTTATGCCCCTATCGAGCCGCCAACTAGAAAATTAAGTGATGTCGCTAATGCATTTAGCATTGACATTGCCAATGCCCATCAGGCTTTAGACGATACGTATGCTGTAGCTGAAATTATTGCTGCGATTACCCCTCTCGTGGGAGATGACGTTTCATTTGATAACGTATTTTCCTCGCCGGATGAGCCTAAACCTACTGGACTATTCAAACTGCGCCCGATTTAAGGGTATAACTGAGGGTTAATCTCACTACTAACAGTTTCGCCTGGCTGACGCCCACCTAACCAAAGCTTTAAATCAAATTCTTGCATTGGTGTGGGGTCCAAAATTTCTGCGCCATCTGCAACATAGATAATGGTTAGAACTGGTCGAGTTACCAGAGTGGGATTAGGCTTAGCACTATGAAGAGTGAAGCCTGAATGGAAAGTAGCGTCACCTAAAGCCATAGCACCATGCGTAAATGGAACATGACCTTTGCCATCAATCCATTCCTGAATTTTCTCATGACTCGAGTCAGATATTCCCCCAGCACCAAACTCCCCTATTTGATGCGATCCTGAGACGAAATACATCGAACCTACTTCTTCCGTTATCTCAGACAAAGGAAGCCACATAGTAACTGCGCTACCTGGCTCTAACGGCCAATAAGTTTGGTCTTGGTGCCATGGCGTGTGACCACCCCCAGGCTCTTTGAAAAGGGTTTGATCATGGTAGATTCTCACGCTCTCTACTCCAAGTAATTGTGACGCCGCATGCGCAAAACATTTGGCAAAAACAATTTCTTTACACAACATGCTCTTTTGCCAAATATTATGGACCTGCAGAAACGCTTTACCGTATGTTTCGCGGTCCTCTATCGGCCGTTTCTCATACCTCCAAGAGTCTGAAATCTCTTCAATTATTGGGCGATAATTTAATACTGTTTCGGCATCAATTAAGCCCCGTATACATACGTGGCCATCTCTTTGGTACGCATGCACCATTTCGGGTGTGACTGCAGGTGATGGTTCGTCAAGTTGAGCCTTTGCCATAAACGCAGTCTAACCGCATGCCCTTGCATAGTCAGCTAAATCTACTTACACTCCCAGTGGCTCCAACCCCCGACGTCAAGAAGCCAAACAGAAGCATAAATATTAGCTATTGGGTCAAATGGAGACGCTCCTTGGAAGCCAGCGGAACGAGCCCTATCGTCCCAATATCGAGGTATATGTTGCATTAGCCCTGAGGCACCACTTTCTGCATTCACAGCATGAGGATCCCCTCTACTCTCACACCACATAACTCTCATGAATCTGTCTTCTTCATCGCTTAAACCATATTCGGCAAGAGCACCTCGGACATCCAATCTCCACCTCTCAACATTTTCACCATATGGCGAATCAACCAGTATTACCGTCGGAGTTGGTTCAGGTGTTGCTACCGCAATAGGCTCTGGGTCCTCTACCGTCGTTGTCACCGGATTTGGAGTCGGAGTTGGTTCTACGATCGCTACTTGTTCATAGAGACGTCCGGAAGCAATGACCTCGTTTCCCCCTTCACCACAACCAATGCTAAGAAAACTAACAATTATGAAAAGTAAGGCAGGCACAATTTTCTTATGGGCAGTGAATGTGAACATTTTTCCTCAGGCTTTATTCAGTTACGAAAGCAGAGATGAGATCAGCATTCTCAAAGTGCCAATCTTCTCGAACCATCCCATTAGGCTTTAGAGTGCCCGAGCTGCATTCAATTACCTCAGGGTCACCCCACCATTCAGGTTCCTTCAGAACAGTGCATCCGGGAGTTAATCCGAAAAGCATGGATCTTTTAATTGGAACTACAGTTACTGATTGTTCGCACAAAGCGCTCACTTCTCCATTCCTTACTTTCGCTGCATAGGTAAGGTGAGCAATTGGTTCTTGCAGATAAGTGAAATTATTTTCTTCTTCATCGTAACAGCCCACTATTTCGTGGGTCCACCTCTTGGAATTTGCCGTTAAATCTATAGCCATACCTGCAACATGCATTGATTCATCAGGGTGCAATGCGACAGAGGGACCGAATCTGTCAGAAGTGTAATAATCTAACTGGTCATAATAATTACGGAATGCGCTTCGAACTTCAAAGACTAGCCCTTCACTTTCTGCTGCTAGACACATCTCGTCATATCTGTCAATATGTTCTTGAACACCTTCAACATCTTTGTCATAAATGGTGAGTGGGGAGCATTGTGAGACGACCAATCCAGTAGGTCTTTCCCCCGAAAATCCCATGTACCCGATAGATATCGTTGGGGTGGGAATCTGTGTCGGAGTAGGAATAACTAATGGTTTGGGTATTGCAGTTGGGCTTGCGGTAGGTGCCACCTGGTCTATTAGAGCTTCATTTTCATTATTGTCGTCAATCGTTATTTCAGCAGGAATCAAAAAAGCCTTTTCCGAATCAGGTTGCGAACATCCACAGATCACGGCAAAAAAAATAAGAGCTGCAGCTGTATATTTTATCAAAATAGTAATTCTTTTTTTCGGATTCATAATGTTAGTGTCTGGGGATGCCTAATGATAGTTTCATGAAACTAGCTAATACCTTACATCGCGCTCTTATCAAAGTTACGGCAGGTAAGCGAGGTTGGGATTTCTATGGCATGCCTGTGATCAAATTAACCACTGTCGGACGTGTTAGTGGAAAAGATAGATCAGTGATGCTGACAAGTCCTATTAAATCGAATGGTGATATTTGTCTCGTTGCTTCGAAAGGCGGAGACGATCGTCATCCCGAGTGGTATTTGAATTTGCTAGAAGACCCAAGAGTAACGGTTGAGGCCCCGTCAGGAATCAGAACCATGTTTGCTACCATTTTAGAAGGTGATGAGCGAGAGTCGCTGTGGAATCAAATCGTTGTAGACTTTCCAAATTATGGAGCGTATCAAGAGAAAACAAATAGGGAGATTCCAATTATCGTCCTAAAGGACCACCCAGGAACCAACTAAGAGTGAAGTTGCGCAGAAGATTGTGAACATAAGGTCCGTGTATAGTGATTGCATGAACTACGAACAAGGGAGAGCCTATTGGAATTAGCTGGAAAACGAGTTGTCGTTACTGGCGCTTCAAGAGGTATTGGCGCAGAGATAGCAAAAGAATTCGCTTCTGCTGGAAGTCAGGTGGTTGTATCTGCAAGAACCGAAAGTGCTATCACGAAACTAGCAGATGAAATAGATGGAATCGCTGTTCCTTTTGACGCTAACGACCCAGAAAATGTCAGATCTTATATTGATCGGGTTGAGAGCGTTGCTGGGCCTGTAGATGTTTTAATCAATAATGCTGGTATTGAAAAGAGCAGTCTTGTTGAAGATATTACCGATCACGAAATTGAGGAAACATTAAGAGTCAATCTCCTGACTCCGCAATTATTAACAGCTTCAGTTCTTCCCAAAATGTTATCCAGAGGAACTGGGCACCTCGTTTATACGTCTTCCATAGCCGCAACGGTCGGCAACGCAGGTATGTCAGCTTATTCCTCTTCGAAAGCGGGGTTGACTCGGTATGCAGAATCACTTCGTATGGAACTAAGATACACCCCGCTGAATGTGACTGTCTTGCATCTAGGACCGGTGGATACGGAGATGTGGGATGACATTGATAATGACCCTCTAATGCGAAGAGGTGTCAATAGAGCAATGAGACTTAAATTCATGGCTGTTGCTAATCCTTCTAAGGTAGCTAAAGCCACTTTAAAGGCCGTTGAACGAAACAAGCGGGAAGTTCGTCTCCCTAAACGCATGGCCTCAAACGCAGCCTTAAATGGCTTTTCGACGAGAGTTTATAACGCCCTTCTAACAGGAATTGATTTCCGAGAAGAAGCAGGAAAGCCAAGAGTTGGCTGAGGCTCTTACGGTGTGGGCCTGGTGGGGATCGAACCCACGACCAAGGGATTATGAGTCCCCTGCTCTAACCACTGAGCTACAGGCCCGAATGGATCTTACCCTGTTAATTAGCAATTGAGGTAACGCAAGCAGAGATAAGCCTCCTCTTTTCAAAGGAGGCTTTCTGCTCCGGGGGTGGGGCTCGAACCCACGACCTGCGGATTAACAGTCCGACGCTCTGCCAACTGAGCTACCCCGGAAGGTTTTGTGAGATTAACAGTTCCTTAGTATAACTGTGTAACCATCGAAGAGTTTCCTTTAGCAATTTCTTTTATTCAATCTCACTTAGAGGCTGCAGCTCTGACGACATTCTAAGTTTTTTTAAGACCCTTTGTTCTTTCAAACGGACAGCTTCTTTTGAAATTCCTAAATCATCGCCTATTTCTTTTAGTGTTGCTTTTCCTTTTCCGTCCAATCCATGACGTCTGATGAGCACTAACCGTTCATCAGGGTCAAGTGCATCTAGGGAACTTTTGATTTTCCCCTTTACCATATTTTCATCAGCAGCTTTCTCTGGCGTTAATGACTTTTCATCTTTTATGAAGCCTTCCATGTCTGATTCGCCCTCGCCAAAAGATTTGTTTATTGAAACTGCATCAGGCTTGATTGAAAGAAGAGCCCTAACTTCACTTTCTGACATCTCGCACTCGGATGCCAGCACAGTTACCGGAGCTTCCTGCCCTGTTGATTGGAGATAGCTATTTTGTGCCTTCCGTATGCGCATAATTTTATTCCGAAGATACTCGGGTATCTTGATCGTGTGTTGTTCATCGACATACCTGTTAATGGTTTGCATAATCCAAGCTCGAGCGTAAGTTGAGAATTTATTTCCCAGGTCGGGGTCGAATTTTTCAACCGCTCGGATGAGTCCTTCATTTCCCTGCTGTATTAAATCATCTCGGGATACGTATTTGCTTGAATGCGTCAAAGCTAATTTGCGCACTAAACCTTGGTTTCTTATGATCATTTCTTCTTTTGACGATCCGCCCACTTTGACTTTCTCCAAATTAGTTTTAATAAGTTGTCTTTTAGCCTCAGAGCTTGGTGTCAATTCGGCTAATAGTGCTTTACTTATTTCTTCAATTCTTTTGAAGTTGTACTCTATGTTTTTACTTTTATTGATCAGCAATTGAATGTGAAGTGCGGTTTCTGAGCTGGCTTCTGATTGAACGAATGCTTGCGCTTCTCGCAGAATGTTCTTGCTGGCTTGTGCAGCAATTTGAATTTTCGTGCCATGCGAGATTTCTTCGTCTTTAGTTAACAATTGTTTATTGTTGCTCATTTTTAGGCTTCTTGCGGGTGTCCGTATTTTCTAGCCTTTCACGAAGCCACTCAATAAGAAAGTCCGCTTCAGAAGAAAAGAAGTTATAGCCTTCATTCTGCATGATGCTTTTGTTCGTATGAACTTGTCCTAAGTCACTAATGCTTTTCAGATCATTATTTGTGACTGCCCTTTGGTGGAGTGTCTCGTAAGTTTTCTCTACTGTGCGGATAAGTAGTTCGCCAGCCATTTTTATGGCAGTTTCGGTATTAGCTGTTTCGGCTGGTTTAGAGTTTCGTAGTTCAGCGATGATTGATAACTGATCTTGGGTTCCTTCGAGTTTGTCAATGCATTCGTTAAGGCTTTTGCTTTCCAATAATGCTTTGTAAATATCTCTTAGGGGACCCGCTGGAAATAGGAACGGTTCAAGACGGTCTGGGATTACTTTTCCTGCCTCAAGGGTTTGCCTGTTGTGGAGAACTAAAGAAAGCACATTCATCGCTACTACGGGTGGAACTTCTTTAGATTCTCTTTTCGCTTGAATCTTTGCAGTCGTATTAAGCCCAGTTTTAGTTTGCTCTTCAGGTATTGTTTGCTGCCATTTCGACGTAACCGGCTTTTGTATTTTGTTTAATTTGTCAAATTTTTCTCTTAGGCCTGCGTAAGGTAAATCAAACTCATTCGCTATGTATTTTACGTAGTCATCATGAAACATTTCCTCGTGATGATTCTTCACTATCTGTAGACATTGGCTAGCTACTTGTACTCGTTCCTCTATCGTTTGGGGGTTCTCGTTTGAGATAGCGTTATTTATCTGCCAGCGAAGAAATGGTACGGAGTTATCTATAGCTTTTTCTAGCTCTGCTAGGTTTTTCTCTGTCAAAAAGTCGCCTGGGTCCTTTCCATCAGGAAGAGTTGCGACTTTGATTTGAAGGTTATGCTTCTTTTCCCATTGAGCGAATTTTTTTGTGGCATTTTGCCCAGCTGAATCGGAATCAAAGCAAATAATTATGTTCTTTGAATAGTTGGCAAGCGTTTTAATATGGTTTTCTGTTATTGCGGTTCCGCATGGGGCTACTGCAATTGGAAGTTCACTTTCATGGAACGCTATTACATCAATTTGCCCTTCGCAGATTATGATTCGATCTTCTTTTGCAAAATTTTTCTTAGCCCAACTGAGTCCGTAGAGGGTTTGGTCTTTTTTATAGATCTCTGTGGCAGGGGAATTTCTATATTTAGGTTCAGCTCCTCCGGGTAATTGTCTTCCGCTGAAGGCGATTGGTCTGCTACTTGAGTCGTAAATTGTAAACATTATTCTCTCACTAAAGAAAAAATCGGTTGCTTGACCCTGATATTCAGATGAAAGACCTGAGCGTTTAAATGCATCTTCTACCTTCTGTGCAATATTCTCAGTTTTGATATTGGCTCTTTTGAACCCTTCTTCCATTTGCGGAGCTAAGACTCTGATGAGATTGTCGGATAGTCCTCTTTGTTTGGGGAATGAGTAGCCTATTCCGTATTTACGGCACATTTCGCCGGTAACTCCTCGATCTCTTAAGAAGTTGCGGGCCTTTTGTGCGTCTCTGTTATCCATATCAAGTAATCGATTGAGGTATATGCCAGATGCCATTGTTAGAGCTTCATAAAGATCTTTCCTTTTATCACCCTGCTTGCTTCCTACCCAGTCCTCCGGTCCGGGTTCTATACCAACGAATTTCGCATACTTCTCCACCGCTTGGTTAAAGTCACAGTTCTCGGTTTCCATGATGAGTTTGAAACAATCACCACCCTCGCCACATCCAAAGCATTTAAAGAACTCCCTTTGCACATAACACGAAGGCGTCTTTTCATTGTGATTTGGAAGCGGGCAACACAGCTTGACTTTTCCTGGACCAGCATTTGACGTGCCACCGAGCATGGCTTTTACATATTCGGCACAATCCCCTCCATCTTTTATCTTTTCAATGAATTGCCTACTCCAAGCCATACCAAGAACATACACGAGAAGTAGGACGGTATCTCATTGACGGTTATTGATTATTTAAGCGACTCCTGAGCGCCAACCAATCGCGCGATTGGAATACGAGGAGGAGAGCAACTTACGTAATTCACGCCGGAGTTGGCTAGAAAACGAATTGACGTTGGATCTCCTCCGTGTTCTCCGCATACCCCAATTTTGATTTCAGGGTTAATAGCTCTGCTGCTATTTATTGCTTCTTGGACTAGCTTTCCAACTCCTAAAGTGTCTAGCTGTGCGAAGGGGCTTTTTTGCAAAATATCCATTTCGATATATTTCTTAATCACACTTGCTTCTACGTCATCCCTGCTAAATCCATATGTCATTTGGGTGAGGTCATTAGTCCCGAAACTCATGAAATCTACGAGAGCTGCTAGATCTCCTGCGATGAGAGCAGCTCTCGGAGTTTCAATCATCGTCCCTAAGGGGATACTGATAGGCGCGTCCTTGATTTCTTCTCGTATCCATCCCAGTGTCGTCTCAAGTTCTTCCTTGATTGAAATTAACGGAACCATAATCTCAATTACTGGATTTCCAGAGGCTTCTAACCTCTTTTGAGCTGCGGAGATGAGTGCACGAGTTTGAGCTCGATATAAGTTCTCCGTAACTAGGGATAGGCGTACTCCCCGTAAGCCAAGCATTGGATTCTGTTCGTGACTGTCTTCTAGGAATTCGTGTAGTGGAGCGTCTAAGAGCCTGATTGTCACTGGCTTTGAGTCCATTGGTTCTAGGACATTTACAAAGTCTTGTGTTTGTATTGCAATGAGTTCCTTGAGCGCATCGTCTTGGGCTTCGTGGGTTTCTGCTTTCAAGAATTTCCTGATTACTGGAAGACGTTCTCCTAGAAACATGTGCTCTGTTCTACACAACCCAATACCATCGGCGCCAGCTTCTGCGCTTTCGGTAGCCTCTTCGCGCGTATCAGCATTTGCGCGAACGCCAATTCGGTTATGGCGCACTTGGTCACACCACTCTAAAAGTGTTGTTAGTTCCGGAGGGGTTTCTGCTTCCGAGATGTGTATTTTTCCGGCGTGGACTTCACCCGTCGTTCCATTAATTGATATTTCTGATCCTTGATTGATAGTTACGCCACCTATGTCTATTGACGATTCGGTCACATTTAGTTCTGCAATGCCGCAAACCGCTGGCAATCCTAAACCTCTAGAGTAGATGGCGGCATGGCTTGCGAGCCCACCGTGCGCAGTAGCTATGCCTGAGGACCATCGCATACCAGGTTCGTCTTCAGGGCCTGTTTCCATTGCGAACATTATTGCTTCTTCCCCAGCGTCCACTGTTTCGAGGACGGCATCTACGCTTAAGCAAAGTTTGCCGGTAGCCGCTCCGGGAGAAGCAGCAATTCCCGTGGCGAGAGGTTCTGTTTCTATCTCATCTGCACTGCTGAAAAGAACCTCCATGAGGTCTTCTGGATCAACGTTACTGATAGCTTCTTCTGTGCTTATGTCATTGTTTTCAGCTTTGGTTACTGAAGTGACAATGTTGTCGTGTCCGGTCAAGTTGCTACCTCTTGTCAGGTTAGGCGGTCACCTAGATAGGTAACTAGTTGGTCAATAGCGATTCTGTCTTGTTGCATTGTGTCTCTGTCGCGTACGGTGACTGCTTTATCGTCGATAGTGTCAAAATCTATTGTCACGCAATACGGTGTTCCGAGTTCATCTTGGCGCCTGTACCGTTTTCCTATATTTTGAGTTTCATCGTAGTCGGTCATCCACTTTGCTTTAACTAAATCAAAGATTTCTTGCGCTATTGGGGTTAGTGTATCTTTTTTTGAAAGGGGCAGGATCGCTACTTTGTAAGGGGCGATTCGCTCATCAAATCGTAGAACAGTGCGTAGCTCGTCGTTAACGGTTTCTTCATCGTATGCTGCAAGGAGGAAGGCCATCATAGAACGAGTTGCACCTGCGGCTGGCTCTATTACATGAGGGACATAGTGTTCGCCTTTGTTTGGATCGAAGTATGTGAGTTTCTCGCCTGAGTGGTCTGAGTGCTGTTTGAGATCATAATCCCCTCGGTTTGCAACTCCTTCTAGTTCACCCCATCCCCAAGGGAACATGAATTCTATATCGCTTGTTCCAGAGCTGTAGTGACTTAATTCATCAGCATCATGAGGGCGAAGTCTTATTTTTTCCTGAGGAATACCTAGGTCAAGGTACCAGTTCATTCGCTCTTCACACCAATATTCAAACCATTTGTTTGCTTCTTCGGGTGGGACGAAATACTCCATTTCCATTTGTTCGAATTCTCTTGTTCTGAATACAAAGTTGCCTGGGGTGATTTCATTTCTGAAACTTTTCCCTATTTGCGCTATGCCAAATGGAGGTTTTTTTCTTGCAGTCTCTTGAACAAGTTTGAAGTTGGTGAACATACCTTGAGCTGTTTCTGGCCGAAGGTAGACATCATGCCCTTCACCTTCAACAGGCCCTGCATGCGTTTTGAACATAAGGTTGAAAGCTCTGGCTTCTGTGAAGCTTCCTGTTGCTCCGCAGGCAGGACAGGTATTGAGGTCCTCAAGTTGGTCTTCTCGGAATCGTTCGTTACATTCTTTGCAGTCGACAAGTGGGTCTGAGAAGTTCTCAAGGTGTCCAGATGCTTTCCATACGGCAGGCGGAGACAGGATCGAAGCATCAATTCCTACTACATCATGGCGCAATTGCACCATTGATCTCCACCAGGAATCTTTGACGTTACGTAGCAGGAGTGATCCTATCGGTCCGTAGTCGTAGGTAGACCTGAATCCTCCGTAGATATCTGCGGATTGGAAAATAATTCCTCGTCTTTTAGAGAGGTTTACGATTTTTTCCATTAAGGAGTCGGTATTGTTTTCTTTTTCCATTTGCAAAATAGTAACTGAGCTTTGGGCTTGTGAAGTGATATTCACAGAATCTTTAAAAAAAACCTGAGTTTCTCAGAGTGGGAGGTAACGTTTTCTAGGTTCGCAATATTTTCGTTGATTTAATTTTTCGCTCAAGAAAGTACTCGATTGCCGTGGATGCGATTACATCTATTTCTCTCGTAGCTCGCGATTCAGGTTCGTTCAATGCTGTGGCTAGTTCGCCACCTAGTATCTTTTGTAGGAGTTTGACTGCTTCTGGTGAAATTTGTATTCCCCTCTTATGATGCTGGCAAAGGAGACCTCCTTCAGCTGGAGAGAAGCTGACTACTTCTGTTTCGTCGCAGAGGACGCATTGGTTGACTTGCGGTTCTGTTCCTTCTAGGGCCATTAGCTTTAGGAAGAAGCTTGGTACTAGCAGTGGCGAGTTTGCCTTTTCGAGGGAGTGGAGGGCACGCAGGAGCATGACATGCATTTCTGGAGCGGGCTCGTCGGGTAATGCAACCTGGTCAACTGCTTCAAGAAGGGCGTTTGCCTTAGCTAGTCGTTCAAAGTTATCTCGTATTTTCGGGAAGTAGGTTAATGTTTCAACTTGTGTTATTAGAGCTAGTTCAGAGCGCCCTATATGGAGCTGCATGGCGATATGTGATGTTTGCTCTAGTCGGGATCCAAATTTGCTCTTTGTTTTTCTGACTCCTTTTGCCACGGCCCTTACCATCCCTTTATCTGGGGTAAGGAGGACTATTATCCTGTCTGCTTCACCTAATTTGTATGTTCGAAGAACTATTCCTTCCGTTCGGTGATATTTGGTCATAGATCTCCGAATCTTCGAGCTCTGCTTTGATATTCTCTGATCGCTTGATGGAAACTTTCTCTGTTGAAGTCTGGCCACATTTCGTTTAGGAACAGAAATTCACTGTAAGCAGATTGCCATATCAAAAAGTTAGACAGCCTCTGTTCTCCTGATGTCCTTATGACAAGGTCAGGGTCTGGCATTTTGGGATTATAGAGATAATTGCTTATTTGCTTTTCTGTTATTTTTGCTGGGTCTTGTTTGCTTTCAATCATAGATCGTATTGCATCTACCAATTCTGCGCGCCCTCCGTAATTGAATGCAACGGTAAAGGTTAGTCCGGTGTTATTTTTTGTTAGATCTCTGGCTTGGTCCATGTCTTTAAGAAGACTTTTGGGTATTCGCCAGTTTTCGCGTCCTATGAACTGGATTCTTACATTCCGTTCGTGTAGCTGGTCTCTTCTTTTCCTTATTGTCTCTTTATTAAAGTTGATTAGAAAACGAACTTCCTCTTTAGGTCTTTTCCAATTTTCGGTGGAAAAGCCGTATGCTGTCAGCCAAGGGATGTTTAATTCAATTGCTGCTTCGACGCATTCAAATAGAGCTTCTTCCCCCTGAAGGTGGCCATCAGTTCGCGGGAGCGATCGTTCCTGCGCCCAACGCCCGTTGCCGTCCATGATTACAGAGACATGCTTTGGCAACGATGTTGGGTCAATCTTTAACTTCGTTATTTGTTCGGGTGTAAGTTTCTTTGTGACCACATTAAAAAGGTATCTCTCCAAAGGAGCAATTTGGTGTATGAGAGAGCAGTTGTGTACCCCTTACGTATCCACCCTTTCTGCGGGAGGTAGATATATGTTGTGTTTATGACTTCGAGTCGGCCTGATTGGGCAAAAGACGTTCAGTATTATCATGGGAAAGGTCAATCCCCGCGTCGGCCGATCCAGTTCCCCTTTTTTGGCATGTGTGTTATTTCGCTTGTGGTTTTGACTGTCACTGCACTTGTTGTTGAATTCGCATAATCAACGTCAGTGCCTCAATACCCAAGTCGTTCTATTTCATCGGGTCTCTTTTGCCAGTTCTTGTCAACATTGACTTGGAGTTCTATATAGGCTCCGTCTGCAAGTTGCTTTCTGACTTCTGTTCCTACTCGTTTCAGGTTCTCGCCTTTGTGACCTATTACTATACCTTTCTGGCTTTCTCTCTCTACTAGTATCTCTATTCGGATACGAGGCCATTCCCATTCTGTGACTCTCGTTGCAATTGAGTGTGGAATTTCTTTTTGCATTATTCTCAACAGCTGTTCTCTTACTAATTCTGCTACATAGTCACGGTCTGACATGTCTGTGACTTGCTCGGCTGGGAAGAACATCGGCCCCTCTTGAGTTAATCCGAATAGGTGCTCTATGAGCGCTGGTAGCCCTTCCCCACTTTTGGCCGAGACTGGAAAGTATTCGGAGAAGTTAAAGTTTGACGCCTCTATGAGACGCTCTGCAATTTGGGGTTTTTTAGCTTTATCACATTTGTTTACTAGCACAATCGTTTCAGGGCCTAGTTTTTCTGCGATAAACTTATCACCCGGTCCGATTGGGGACGTAGCATCAACGACAAAGCAGACGATATCTATTTCTGACAATGTTGATACAGCTTTTGTATTTAATCGTTCTCCCAGTGTTGTTCGTGGCTTATGGATACCTGGGGTATCAACAAACACGAGTTGTGCATCTGATCGATGGAGAACTCCACGGATCTTGTGCCGAGTTGTTTGAGGCTTATTGGATGTTATCGCTATCTTTTCGCCGCAGATTTTATTCACGAGAGAAGATTTCCCCACATTGGGTCTACCCAATACGGTTATAAAGGCTGATTCGTATATGCCTGCATTCTTGGAGTCACCGACTTGTGAAGTCATTCGCTGTTTGCCTGTGCTGGCGTGAATAGAACACGCGCTATTCGTCTTCCTTGTATGCGCTCAACTAGGAAGTGGTGGCCATTAAGCTCCACTGTTTCACCGATCTGTGGCACATGCCCGAGTGTGTTGAAAATGAGACCACCCACGGTACTCCAGTCTCCCTCAGGTAGGTCTATGTCCAAAATTGCATCAAGGTCATCTAAGTTTGCGCGCCCGTTAACTCGCAGGTTTCCGTTGCTTAGTCGCTCTATCATCGGGGGCTCAACATCGAATTCATCGACTATTTCGCCAACAACTTCTTCGATAAGATCCTCAAGAGTTACCAATCCGGCGGTTCCACCATATTCGTCAATAACGATGGCTATATGAGACTTTTCTGCTTGCATTTCTCTGAGTAATTGCGATATTTTTTTTGATTCGGGAACAAAGATAGGGTGTCTCATTATTTGGCTGACAGTTTGAGAGTTATCACCATCTCTCAGGGCTCTCATGAGTTCTTTCGAATATGCAATCCCAACTATGTCATCAATATTGCCTTGGAATACTGGTAACCTGCTGAAGCCTTTTCCTATAACAAGATCTATCGCTTCCGTTATAGATGTATGCTCATTGACTGCGATAATGTCCGGACGTGGAACCATAACTTCGTGAGCAACTGTGTCGCCGAACTCGATTACTTGCTCAATAAGGTGACGCTCGTCTTCGTTGATTGCGTCGCTTGCTGCTGCTTCCTCTGCGAATGCTAACAATTCTTCTTCTGACACTTCACCATCTGTGAACCCATTTGGAAGGTCAGCTCCTACAAGCCGCACAACACCATTTGCTACCCATCTAAGCGGAGCTATCTTTGATAAGACCCTTACTAAAGGAGCTGTTCGAGTGGCGCTTCTATCAGGGTGAGCTAAAGCCCAGCTTTTAGGAAGAGCTTCTGAGAGAGCAAAGAGGATAAGTAGTTCGGCGACAAAAACAATTACTAGTTGCCATGCCCCCCAATGCTTTAGTACTAATCCAGCAACTACAGTAGCGAACCCTATTTGGCAAGCTAACACCACGAAGAGTATTGGGTGCAGAACGTGCTTCCTCCTATCGATGAGGTCTCGGAGAATTAGCGCCCCCTTTCCTCCGTCTTCGGCGAGAGCTTCGGCTCTAGCAGAGCTGACTCGCGTGATCGCCGTTTCTGCAGCGGCCAACAACGCAGCTGCAGCTATGAATAGAGCTAACGCAATTACTCCGAGAATTTCTGTTTGACTCATGGTAGGTACAATTCAGATAGTAATTGTTTTTCTCTTTTTTTCATAACTGCTTTTTCATTAGGTTCAGCATGGTCGTAACCCAAAATGTGCAATACCCCGTGTAGGACAAGGAGAGCTATTTCTTCGTCAAGTGTTTTGCTTTGGGATTTTGCGTTTTCCATCGCCTTTTCAGGGCAAATAACGACATCTCCAAGTAGCAAAGGGGTACTCGTTGTTGAGATATTTAATGAATCTATGGGGAATGCAAGCACATCCGTGGGTTCGCTTTTTCCCAAATATGTTTCGTTTAGTTCTTGGATATTTTGGGAATCAACGAATATTAAATTTAGTTCGCCGGCATGAACACCTTCGGCTTGTAACGTGTGAATAGCTAGGTCTCTCCACTTTTCTTCATCGATGTTCCATCGTGGGTGCCCTTCGGGAATTTCCGAATTTACGATAACATTCAAGTTTTTTTACTGCTTCCTGAACGCTGATCATATGCGTCGACTATGGCCTGAACGATTCGGTGGCGGACAATATCTTTACTACCTAAGTGAACGAAAGCTATATCGTCAATACCTCCAAGTATCCCCTCAAGCTCACTTAGTCCTCCCCTACCACCTGTTACGTCTATTTGCGTTAGGTCTCCGGTGACGACAACACGTGAACCAAATCCGATTCTTGTTAGGAACATCTTCATTTGTTCTGGAGTCGTGTTTTGCGCTTCGTCCAGAATGACAAATGCGTCGTTAAGAGTCCTCCCCCTCATGAAAGCTAAGGGAGCCACTTCGATTATTGCTTCATTTAGGAATCTTTCTACGGTTTCCAACTCCATCATGTCATAGAGAGCGTCGTAAAGTGGGCGAAGGTAGGGATCGACTTTAGCCATAAGGTCACCAGGAAGAAAGCCGAGCCGTTCTCCTGCTTCTACAGCTGGTCTTGTAAGAATTATTCGTCTGACTTGCTTTGTTTGCAGGGCCTTAACTGCCATTGCAACTGCTAGCCAACTCTTGCCTGTTCCGGCAGGACCTATTCCAAACGTTATAACATTCTCACTGATCGCCTCTATATATTTCTTTTGTCCAGCTGATTTTGGGCGGATCGTTCGGCCTCTAACTCGAAGTATGTCAGTATCAAAAATGTCAGAAGGCTTTTCATCAGCAAGAACCATATCTATGGATCTTCCGAGGCTTGTTGCATCTATTATATGTCCCTTTTCGAGTAGGGTTACCATTTCTTCAAAGAGGGCTCCTACCTTAGGTGCACTTGCTCCTTGGATTGATATCTGGTTGCCTCGCGCATGTATGGTTGCATCTGGGAAGGCAGCTTCAATTGATTTGAGATGAAGATCTCTTTCTCCAAAAAGTCCCGGCATGAGGTGATTACCGGGGATACTTATTTTTACTGTGGATTCAGTCATTGCTGTGTCTAGCGTATTGCACTGTCGTACTAATGCCAAGATTATTTTGAAGTTCCCTTCTTTTAATGGGTTTCATGCGATGTCTATAACGATTTTCCCAGTATTGAGATTATTCTCCATCCTCTTGTGAGCTTCTGCTATTGATTCAAAGGGGAAGACCGAATCAATTACCGTTTCAAATTGACTGTCAAAGTCTGAAAGCAGATGGTTCGAGAAATTTTGTGTTAACGCAGTCTTTTCTTCTAAGGACCTTGACCTTAAGACTGTACCTATTAATGTAATTCGTTTGCGAAGAAGCGCTCCTAGATCTAGTTCTGGCTTTCCCGACCCCATTAAACCAACTTGGACAATCATTCCTTTTGTAGATATTGCTTTGACATTGCGTTGGAGGTAACTGCCGCCTACTAAATCAATTATAACGTCTACACCATTGCCTTCTGTCCAGGTTTGAACTACCTCCACAAAATCTTCTTGCCGGTAATCAATACCTCGGTCAGCTCCTAACAACATGCAGGATGCAATTTTCGCTTCAGATGCTGTTATCGCTACCTTTGCTCCTAGTCTTTTGGCGATTTGTATCGCTGCTGTTCCTACTCCTGAAGCGCCTGCGTGTATGAGACATGTTTGGTGCTTTTGGAGTTGCCCTTTGTCTACCAAAGCGTCATATGCAGTTAACCAGGCTTCAGGAATCGCTGCAGCTTGTTGCATATTTAGACTTTCTGGAATTACCATGACCTGTCGGTGATGAACCGTTAGAAGCTCTGCGTACGCTCCGGAGGTTACGATTCCCATGACCTGATCGCCGATACTAAAGCCAGTAACTTCGGAACCCATATCTTTGACTGTTCCAGCGAATTCGAGTCCAGGGATTTCGTACTTGCTTGGAGGGGCTGGGTATAGCCCCATCCGTTGGAGAATGTCAGCTCGATTTAGTGCGGTCGAGTGCACTTTGATGAGAAGTTCTTGCGCTTCTGGTTGTGGGTCTGGCACTGATTTAATGCGGAGTTCTTCCACACCGCCATATTTTGCGAGAACGACAGCTTTCATTCTTTTGACTGTAATTCTTCTGCACGATCGCGTAGTTCGTATTTGAGGACTTTTCCTGAAGCATTCAAAGGGAGATTGTCAATGAATGCTACCTCTCGCGGGCATTTGTAATTAGCCATTTCTTGCCTGCACCATTCTATTATTTGACCTACTTTGGGTGTTTCGCCGGAAGCTGGCACGATAAATGCGAAGCCTACTTCACCCATTCTCGCGTCAGGAACGCCCACTACCGACACTTGTCCGATTTGTGGGTGCTGGAGCATTATGGATTCAACCTCGGCGGGATAAACATTAAATCCACCATTGATGTACATGTCTTTTTTTCTATCGGTTATTGCGATATTCCCATCATTGTCCATTACGCCTATGTCTCCTGTAAGGAGCCAACCGTTCTCTGTAATTGTCTCACTGGTTTGATCAGGATCGTCTAAATACCCAACCATGATGTTATAACCTTTTACGGTTATTTCTCCAGGCTTCCCCCTTTCGAGTTCTGTGCCGTTGTCATCGACTATTTTGATTTCTATCCCCGGCATAGCCCGTCCGGATGTTTTGGCTATTGTCCCTGGGTCGTCGTCGTGCCGGCACATGGTCGCAAGACCTGAACCCTCTGTCAGTCCATATCCGGTGACTATTTTTTCGAATCCTAATCGCTCTCGCATCTGTATTATCATTTCAACAGGTATTGCTGCGGCTCCGGTGACGGCCAGTCGTAGCGTTGTCATGTCAAATGTTTCTAAGTCAGGATGATTTAATATTGTTTGGTAGATTGCAGGAGGACCTGGAAGCATTGTTATTTTGTCCTGCGGAACTCTTTCCATAACTTGTTGTACGTCGAAAATAGGGTGGGGCAGCATGCAGGCGCCCTTCATTAAACAGGCGAGTATGCCTGCATTGAGTCCAAAGGAATGGAAAAAGGGGTTTACTATTAGATAGCGATCCCTTGCTTGAAGTCCGATAATGTCAGCCCAGTCGTTGTAGCCTCGGACGACTGCTGAGTGCTTTAGCATTGCGCCCTTGGGTGCGCCAGTTGTTCCGCTTGTGAACATGATATGACATAGGTCGTCGCCGCTGACGCCCTCTGCTCTTGCTTGAACTTCGTGGATCATAGATTCGTTTGCTCTGCTGAGAAAGTCATTGAAAGAGGTTGTTTTTCCATCAGCGTTTCCCTTTAGGATTATGATTTCTTGTAATTCCGTATCTGCATCTGTACCCTCTAGCAATTTTACGTAGTTTGTTTCAAGAAAATCTGTAACTGTGAAAAGCAATGAAACATCTGCTTTGGTGATGACATAGGAAGCTTCTTTACCTTTAAAGCGAGTGTTAATGGGCACCAGGATTCCTCCTGCTACATGTACTCCTAACGCAGCTATGACCCATTCCCATGTGTTGGGGGCCCAAATCCCAATTCGATCTCCTGGTTTGAGACCAGTTTCTATAAGCGCATTAGCTGATTTATAGATTTCTTCTTTGAGCTCGATAAAGGATAATTGGAAATCGCCGTCAATAAGAGCTTGATCACTTCCGTATGTGGTAGCAGAGTATTCAATAAGTTCAGGTATTGTGCGCCATAGTGCTTCTTCCATACGCGTTTAGCCTATAGTGTCTTTCAAAGCAGGGCGAACCGCTGAAGTCGTTATTGCAATCCCCCATAGGTTCCGCCCGCTACTGGTATTGCCGCTCCGGTAATGAAGTTCGCTTGTTCAGAGCATAAAAAAGCTGCGACTTTACCAAAGTCATTCGCCGATCCTATTTTTTGTGCAGGCACAGTTTGGGCGAGGTCTTCCATATTCTCTTTGCCGTATACTTCCAGAACACGATCTGTTGCATGGAGTCCGGGCTGTATTGAATTCACGGTTACTCCATCGGATGCTATTTCTAGTGCCATGGTTTTTAAGAATCCGGTAACTCCTGCTCTGGCTGTATTTGAAAGCATGATATTTGGGATTGGTTGCCGAACAGATATTGAGGTTATTGCTAGTATTCTTCCCCATTTTTTTTCTTGCATGTCTGGAACAGTTTCTTTACACATTGCTACAACGGACATGAGATTCAATTCAATCGCTGTCAAGTACTGGTCGACATCGGTTGATGCGAAGGTGCCCGTGGGAGGCCCTCCTGCATTTGTTATTAGGATGTCGACGTTAGTTCCAAGTTGTGATTTTGCATCTTGAACGAGCGCTTGTGATCCCTTGACAGTTGAAACGTCTGCGGTAATAGGAATTGCGTTTGGGATCTTGCTTGCGGCGTGCATTAATCGCTCTTCATTTCTTCCAGATATTACTGTTTTGCAACCAGCTTCTGCTAGTGCGAGCGCAGAGGCGAAACCTAATCCAGCTGAAGATGCTGAAACCAAAGCTGTTTTTCCCGATATACCTAAATCCATATAAATAGATAGTAGTCGTTCAATGACTACCTTATGCTTTTTGCTTCAATGGGCTAGTTTTCTAATGCCCGCTGGAGGAGAACTTTAGCTAGGTCTCTTCGGTATGACTCGTTTCCGTGTATATCTGTTGGTGGCGTGAGCCCTGAATCTGCTAGTTCCCCAACTTCTTTGGGTGAGCCACCGGATTTTAGAGCATTTTCTGCATTTGCTGCTCTGACCGGAGTAGACCCCATGTTGACCATACCAATGCCGGGATTGTCACCTTCCTGCAGTGCACAACCGACTATTGCCCAATCTTGGGCTCGGCGGTTAAATTTCTGGTACGCCCAGCTTTCGCCCGTGTATTTGGGAACTAGGATTTCAGTTAGGAGTTCATCTTCTTTAACTTCGGTTTCCCAGAAATCAGTGAAGAAAGCATCGGATTCAACTTTTCTCTCCCCTGAGGGTCCTGAAATCACCAGCGTGGCTCGTGTAGCGAGAATGGCAGCTGGGAGGTCAGAAGCAGGGTCACCGTGGCATAAGGATCCCCCGATGGTTCCTCGGTTTCTAACTTGTGGGTCCCCTACATGGCTTGCTGTATGGGCAAGTAAGGGAATGTGTTCTTTAAGTATGTCTGATTGTTCTACCTGCCGATGCTTGGTAAGGGCACCAATAGCTATCACATCACCTTTGTCTTGAATGTACGAGAGGTCTTCTATCGCTCCGATATCAATGAGGACTTCAGGTGTGGCTAATCTCAATTTCATGAGAGGGAGTAACGAATGTCCTCCGGCTAACAATTTTGCTTCATCCCCATATTGCGTAAGTAACGATAAAGCTTCTTCTTTTGATTGTGCTGGTTTATAGTCAAACTTTGCTGGGATCATGAGTTTTCCCCTATCTGTACTGGTATTCCATCGGGGTTTTGTGCTGCCCACTGAACTGAACGGACAATCATTTCGTAACCTGTGCATCTGCATAGGTTCCCTTCGAGGTTTTCTCGGATCTCCTGTTCGCTTGGATTAGGTATCTCGTCAAGCAGAGCTGTGGCTGCCATTAACATTCCGGGTGTGCAATATCCGCATTGCAATCCATGTTCTTGCCTAAAGCCTTCTTGGACTGGTGTGAAGGATCCATCGTCATTTGCGAGGCCTTCAACAGTAGTTATTTTGTGGTTATTTGCTTGCACTGCTAGCACTGTGCAAGATTTAACGGCGTTTCCGTCGAGGATTACGGTGCAAGCCCCACAGTTTGATGTATCACATCCAATGTGTGTTCCCGTTAAACCGCATTCCTCACGTATAAAGTGTACGAGTAGTGTTCGGGGGTCAACGGATTTATCGTATGTGTTTCCGTTGATATTTATTGATATTGGATAACTCATTTAGATCCTCCTTGGAGTATTTCCCAGAGCTTCTGAGGCGTTGCTGGCATATCGATATGGGTAACACCTAAGTGCCTTACGGCATCAACCACTGCGTTCATCACTGCTGGTGGCGTTCCTACTGAACCAGACTCCCCTATTCCTTTCGCACCCAAAGAATTATTTGGGTTCGGGGTGTTTATTCTGCCAGATATATATGAAGGCAGGTCGGGTGCCCCTGGCATAAGGTAATCAATGAATGTTGCAGTTGTGGGCTGCCCATTCTCGTCATAGGTAAATTCTTCGTATAGCGCTTGTGCAATGCCTTGTGCGACTCCCCCATGCACCTGCCCTTCAGCTAACAATGGATTTATAACTGTTCCGCAATCATCCACAAGGTACATGTCACGAATCCTCGCATCCCCTGTTTGCCTGTCGACCTCGATTACGCACGCGTAGGCTCCCGATGGAAAACTGAAATTCGGCACTTCTTGGAGGATTGTAGTGTCGAGTGACCCAGGGTCCATATCCTCTGGGAGTTCTAAACGTTGGAAACTGAAGGTGGCGACTTCTGCCCAGGTAAGGTTTTTACTTGGGGTTCCTTTGACGAATAGACTTCCATCAGCGACTTCAATATCCTCTGGGTTTGCCTCAAGTTTATGCGCCGCTATTGATTTGGCGTTTTCAACAATCTTGAGCGAAGCGTTTTTCACTCCTTCTCCTCCTACGGCAACTTGGCGAGATCCCATTGTTCCAATTCCTTGCGGAATAGTTGCAGTGTCTCCATGGCGTACAGAAATTTTTTCATAGTCAATGCCAAGATATTCTGAGGCAATCTGAGCGAACGTTGTGACTGTACCCTGCCCGTGTGGGGAAGCTCCGGTGTAGATAATCGCAGATCCATCGGGTTGGATTCGTATTTGGACTGATTCCCAAGACCCAAGGTGACCGAATCCTTCAAGAGAACCTGGTGGACCAAATCCTGCAATTTCCAGCCAGCTTGAAAATCCTATTCCCAAAAGCGGTTTCTCGGGATTCTCTCGGTTAGCAGCCTGTTCTTCTCTTAAACTTTGATAGTCCATGATATTGAGTAATTCGTCCAGGGCTCCTTCAAAATTTCCACTGTCATACACGGCTAGTTCCGAGTGTGTTGGATAGGGGAAACTGTCCTTAGGGATGTAGTTTCGTCGGCGCACCTCGGTAGGATCCATGTCAAGCTTGTATGCGATATGGTCTATTGCGCGCTCTATGAGGTATGTGGCTTCGGGGCGTCCGGCTCCCCTGTAGGCAGCGATAGGAGTCGTGTTCGTTAAAACATTTCTCCATGCAATTGAAACATTAGGGATCACATAGCAACCTGCGGACATTGCAGTTGTCAGCACCGGCATCCCCATTCCAGTTCCATCTGCATATCCCCCCATATCTTGTGAAGCAAAAACTTTCAGGGCTTGAATCTTTCCGTCATTATCAAATGCCACACTTACTTCTTGTTCTTGAGCTCTTCCGTGGTACATAGAAGTCATAGCTTCGCTTCTTGTTTGCGAGTATTTCACTGGGCGATTGAGAATCTTTGAGAGAACTGGTGCAACGAAAAACTCTGGAGTGAAATTAATTTTTTGACCGAATCCTCCACCGACATCGGGAGTAATGACGCGACATTGATCTTGTGGGATAGCAAGCCATGCACTAATTCGGTTTCGTAAATGATGCGGGGCTTGAAAACTAGCCCAAACTGTAAGACCTGCGGGACCGTAGTCTGCCAGGCATGCGTTTGTTTCAATAGGAGCCGCAGTGCAACGATTATTGACAAGTTTGATTGTTTCCGTGTGCGTTGCTGCATCAAAGATAGCTTGGTGATCATCTTCTGTTGGAACTTCTGCGACTGTATTTGAACCTAGCTCCTCATATAAAAGTGGCGCGTTTTCTGCAGTTGCCTCTTCTATGCTTGTTACTGCTCCAAGCGGTTCGTAATCAACTATTACTAGTTCTGTTCCATCTGCTGCTGCATATTTGTTTTCAGCCACGACTACTGCGACTGCTTCTCCAACGAAGCGCACTTTGTCAATGGCCAGCGCTGGCCTCTCCAGTCCCGGAACACCTGGCAAAGGTGGAAGCTCAAGGTCAGCTGCTGTCCACGCTCCGATGACTCCGTCACATTCTAACGCTGCTGAGACGTCAATACCTTTGATCAGTGCGTGTGCTTCTGTGCTTCGGACAAATGCCATATGGGTTGTCCCTGTGAGTTGAATATCGTCGACGAATTGTCCTCTACCTGTAAGAAGATTGGGGTCTTCTTTGCGGATTACTTTAGCTCCAACTATTGACATATAACCTCCCCTATTTGCTATGGAATATAGCCTGCTTTTCACCATTTATTCAATAATGCGGTCGAATTCCTGTCTAATAGGATTTGCTTTAAGATTACGTTATGACCCCTGCGATTTCAGAATTAGAGGATGCGGGGTTTGAGTATGAGCTTTTACATTACAATCATGACCCGTCTGTTGGAAGTTATGGAGGCGAAGCTGTAAGCAAATTAGGGCTTAATGAGGAGACTGTGTTCAAAACTTTAATGTCTGAATTAAACACAGGCGAGTTCGTTATATGTTTGATACCAGTTTCATCTTCTCTGAATTTAAAAGCCGTAGCGAAAGCAGCTGGAGTTAAAAAAGCCTCTATGGCCGACGGTAAAGTCGCTGAGCGAAGAACTGGGTACGTCTTGGGCGGCATCTCTCCCTTTGGCCAAAGCCGCCGCCACCGAACATTTGTGGAGAAAATAGCATTATCAATGGACTCCATATATGTAAGCGCTGGGAAAAGAGGTCAGGAAATCCGCATAGTTCCTAATGCTTTCTCTGTCCTACTTGATGCGTCCTTCGTTACACTTACCAACTATGAATGAGGATCTTTCCAATATGCATTTATCTAAAGCTGAATTTCAAGAATACGGATACCGTCTTGTTGATTGGCTTGCGGAATACTTTGACAACGTTGACCAGTATCAGGTGCTTCCCTCTATAGAGCCTGGCGATATTAGGAATATGCTTCCAGGTTCGGCTCCAGAGAGGGCCGAGTCAATGGAAGAGATTATTGCTGATCTTGATAGGGTCGTCATGCCTGGCGTAGCTCACTGGCAGCATCCAGGTTGGTATGCTTTCTTTCCTTCGGGGGCATCTCCTGTATCTGCTTTGGGTGAGTTCGTCGCTGCGGGTTTAGCAACGCAGGGAATGATGTGGTCTACGGCTCCAGCTGCGACTGAGATAGAGAATACGGTTTTAGATTGGCTTGTTGATCTTCTTGGGCTTCCATCTTCCTGGCGTTTGGATGAGGGCCCTGGAGGGGGTGTTATCCAAATGAGCGCATCAGATTCGACACACCTCTCTCTTGCTGTTGCGAGGCATCAATTTGAGCTGTCTGGAGCGGATGCGAATTCACTCGTTGCCTACGGCTCTTCTCAGGCTCATTCGTCTATCGAAAAGGGAGCTCGAATAGCTGGATTTAAGCACATTCGCTCGGTTCCTGTAACCCAAACGTTTGGAATTGATGCTGATGCTTTCGCACAAATGGTTCGAGATGATATTGATTCTGGTCTCATCCCAGCATGGGTCTGTTCGGCAGTTGGTACAACCAATACGACAGCGATGGACCCTATCCGTGCAATAGCTGTTATTGCTACGGAGAATGGAATGTGGCATCACGCTGATGCGGCTTACGCTGGTAGTGCAATGATCTGTCCTGAGTTCAGAGAGCTTCAAGATGGTGTTGAGCTTGTAGATAGCTACACCTTTAATCCACACAAGTGGCTCTTGACTAATTTTGATTGTTCGGTTTTTTGGGTTGCTGACCGTTCAAAATTAATAGAAACTTTAAGTATTTTGCCACCGTATCTCCGTAATGAAACGGAGGACAATCCGGCTGCTATTGATTATAGGGATTGGCATGTGCCTTTGGGCAGGCGCTTTAGAGCTTTGAAGCTTTGGTTTGTCCTTCGGTCGTACGGAGCGGAAAATTTGCGGACATTCATTAGGTCCCATGTCGCTTGGGCAGAAGAACTTGAGTCTAAGGTTATTAATGACTCAAGATTAGAGCTTACAGCGCCACGGACTTTAGCGTTGGTGTGCTTTCGTCATACTGATGGCAATGAGGCAACAAGGGAACTAGCAGATGCAATCAATGCAAGTGGTTCAGCGTATGTCACTCCATCTGTCACCGATGATGTGGCTTATATTCGTGTCTCAATTGGGTCAACATGGACTGAGCAGCGACATGTTGAAGATCTATGGGATCTCATTGATAGCAATGCCGGCATAAAATAGATTCAAGCGTATATGGAAAGACGAACTGCAGTAGTCACTGGCGCTAGCCGAGGAATTGGTAAAGCCTCAGCTATTGCGTTGGCTCAAAAGGGTTTCAATGTGGCAATTACTGCTCGAACTATCTCAAAGGATGACCAATCTCCTGAACCTTCTGGACTAAGGGCAGCAATGCTCCCCGGTTCTTTAGAGGAAACAGCGGAAATTATCCGCTCATTTAAAGTACAAGCTTTCCCTTTCTATTTGGACCTCATGGAAAGAAATAGTTTGATTCCGACAGCAGAAGCAATTATTGACAAGTTAGGTTATGTGGATGTCCTATTGAGTAACGCCGTATATAGCGGTCCGGGAAATTATGGGAGATTTTTGGACAACGATCTCGACGACATAGCAGATCGAATCTTCGGCAATATTACTGCTCAGATGTTTTTCCTCAGACCGTTCCTTGCTTCGATGGTGAAGCAAGGAAGCGGAACTTTGTTATTCATGACCTCAGCTGCGGCGTACGAAACGCCGTTCGCTATGCCCGGTAAGGGTGGTTGGGGGTCAGCGTATACCGTTTCCAAAGGCGGCTTCCACCGCTTAGCGGTCCAGCTTGGGTACGAATACAAGGAAGATGGTATTACCTCGTTGAATCTTCAACCGGGTCTAGTCGCTACCGAGCGAGTGAAAATTGTTCGTGGTCCAGTCGAGAACGTTGCCTCTTTAGGGGTGGAACCTGAGATTATTGGAGGGGTGGTTGCTCATATTGCTTCTAATGTCAGTGACTATATTTCCGGTGAGACCATTCAACTTCAAGACGTTGCTAGGGAAATTGGTTTGCTATAGCTTCACTTCATTGAATTCCGGTGAGTTGCGCATACTCGTTAACGGATTCAAGAAATTCAGATCTCGTTGCTTCATATTCCCTGCCGATTGAGCTAAGCATGACGGGGATGTGCGTAACTCCCATTTCTGACAGTTCTTCCACGCGTTCCAAGTATTTATTAGAGTTCCATTCTTTGGATCCGAACCTCCCGGCATCCCAGGGCTCGATGGAAATAGACGGTTTACCTTTTCTTTCATGCCGTTCCCATATTTCAATGAGGTCATTGATCCTTTTTGCTAAAGCAGTCATATCTGTTATTGCCGTTGTTTTAACAAATTTTTCTATTCCTTTAGGTGTGGCCATGGGAATCCATCCTTCACCGAAACGTGCGACGCGCTCTAACGCATTCTTAGAGTTACCACCGACCCATATTGGGGGTGAAGAATGGCTATTTCGTAGAACAGGGGTTGGTAACGAAATGATTTTCTTAGCTTCGAAGTTGTAGCCTTTTGTTGAAACTGGATTCCCAGTCCAAGCTTGTTTCATTATCTCAATATGGCCATCCAATAATTGACCTCTGTCCTCATAGTCCGCACCGGTTGCTTCGAATTCTTCCTTAAGGTAACCCGCTCCAACTCCGAGAATGAGGCGACCTAGTGAAAGGTTGTCAAGGCTAGCAACCATTTTTGCTGCTAGAAGTGGGTTACGGTATGCGACTATATATAGATTTGTTAACAGTTTAATTTTTTCTGTTGAAGTTGCTGCAGCTGCCAAGGTAATCATTGGGTCAAGTGTGTGGTGACCGCCTGTGTCTAGAAATGATTTTGGCGGTGCTGGGTGGTCTGTTACGAAAACACCTGAGAATCCAAGCTTCTCAGCTGTGGTAGCCATTTCGGCGATTGCATGGCTTGTTCCAAACTGGTCAATGGATTCAACATGGTCTGTGGGTAAACCTAGGATGTAGCGCATCTTGACCTCATATATTGGGATTCTGTCCAGTACTCTTACTTATGATTTTATTACAAGAATGCACTTTGGAGTTAGGATACTCCATTTTCGATTTTGATTTTCCGAAAAGCATTCTTCAATACTGGTTTCGCTTTTGGTCTCTTGGATAGAGAAATTATGCTGGATCCCATCCAGTTAGGAAGTTGTCTAGTGGAACTCCGAAGGTTTTTAGAGCCATTGAGACAAGTGTGTATTGGCCGACAGCAAATACTAGGTCCATTAGTTGCTGCTCGCTCCAGAATTCTAGGAGTGAGTCCCACGTTTCTTCAGAGATTTGCTTTTCAGCGTGCAGTTCATCTGTGGCTTTAAGTACAAGCGAATCAAGCAGGTTCCATTCTCCTTGAGGGCCATCTTTGATTCTTTCTATTTCTTCGGTTTCCAACCCAGCATCTGCACCTATGATCTTATGCTGCGCCCACTCGTATTCCGATTTACATAACCACCCGATCCGCAAGATAGCCAGTTCTCTTTCTCGGGGTGGTAGTGTCGACTTAAATAGTACGTGGTTCGAAAAGACTAGCCATCGTTTAGCAAGGTCTGGGTGCTTCGCTAATGTTAGAAAAATATTCCAGGGGCGACCGGCATCTATCATCGGTTGGAGTATTGCCGCAGCATCAGCGTCAAGGTTATTGATGTCAAGTGGAGGTATTTTCGGCTCAGTCACTATTCCTCTCTTTGTGTGGCGCTCTGGGAATATGATCTAAGCAGAAAAACGAAAACGAGGAGTATCCCCAATGCCCCTGCTAGCAATAACCATGGCATACTCGAATCCTGCTTTTCATATAATTCAAAGGCATATCCCCCATCATTCATATCGCCATCCTCTGCAGTAACTACGTATCGGATAACGTATTGTCCCGGTTTTGGAGTTTGAAGGATACTTGCCGTGATCACTGTTGGGGACTCGAATACCGTTTCACCGATTGGGATATCTTGCCCTTCTCTTACGGTAGCCAGAGATATTTTTGCATTTCCATCATCAATTAAGGGTGATTTGAAAACTAATCGAATTTCATCAAGACCTGATAGTACCGCTGCAGGCTGGGGTGTCGAATTTTCTTTATCAACTGTGGTGTGCGCTGCAGCTTGCGAAGAAATACTGAACAAGGCCGCAGTTATAAGGGATAAAGCTAGGACTAGTTTTCTAAAACTTTTTTTGTGCATTACGTGATCCGATCAGGTGAAATTAGATATTACACCTTTCGCTCTCTGTTGGGTGTTTCGTCAAGTCTAGATTAATCTTTGAGAATGGAATATGTGACAAATCTGATGGATGTAAGCGTTAGACCGGGAGAATGGGCGCTTCAACGAGAGAGTGAAGGGTGGCATGTTCTTTCGGTTGCTGATCACTTTTATACTGACCATCGTGCTTTCCCTCACGTGTGGGTTGCAGCGTCAGCAATGGCATCTGCTACCACAGACGTAACTATCACTACCTCTTTCGTTAATAATCTTTTCCGGTCACCTATTGAAGTTGCTCAAGCAGCATTACTTCTGCAGAAAGTAAGCGAAGGAAGGTTTGAACTTGGGGTTGGAGCAGGATGGGCAGAAGGAGAAATTCTTGACGCAGGAATGGTTTATCCACCTCCGCGAGATAGGGCTGGCATGTATGCAGAAGCTATTCAGATAATTCGTTCTTTAATCACGGAAGGCACTTGCTCTTTTGATGGCGAGTACTACAAAGTTGATACTAAATCCGTGGGTCCTCTGGATCTACCGGCACCAAAATTGATTGGTTCGGTCGGAGGTCCCCGCACCGTGAGGGAAGTAACCCCTCATGTAGACCGAGTCGAGATCAAAGCATCAAGTGCTTCTACGAGAGGAGGAAGACTCGACCTAGATGTCATGGCTGATATCCCAGAAGAACACCTCTCATCAATGATTAAAAGAATTCGTGATATCAACCCAGAGATTCAATTGGGAATGTTTGTATTATGCAACGCAGGAACTGATAGCTTCACCAATGATTTAGAATCAAAAATGGGCGACAATCTTTACGGTCGTTTTTTTGGTAGCCCCGAGAAGGTAGCTGATGGGCTTCTATGGCTAGCTGATCAGGGAATTTCGAGGGCGCAGCTCAGCCCATTTGATGACACTAGCTTAGACCGCTTAGCTCCACTTCTACTCTAGTTGGGATAGGTCCACGCCACAGCCGATGAATGCGGTGAATAAATCTTCCAATAGTTCTGGGGGAACATCGCTGTCTTCTAATCCACCGGATCCGGCAGTAAAGAGATCCACCAGAGTGTCAGAAAGGGATTCGCTCAGACATTCGGCTTGTTCTCGATCGAGGCCTAAATCGTCCACGAAAGTATTGGCGAGTATTTGGGGGCATGCTTCAAGAATGGCAGAAAAGAATTCTGCGCCGAATGCTTCATCGGGGCCTTCTGTTTCAAAGCTTGATGCTACAAATAAGTACCATTGCTCACGGTCAAGTTCACTAGCTATGCATTCTGCATCTTCCATTCGAAGAGGTGCGCCGTCATCATCTTCAGCAGAAGCTTCAACAATGTATGCAGCTAATCCCGATGTGCCAGCGCAGTCAAGCACGGCGTTTGCAAAAGCTTCTTGTAGTTCTTCAGGTAGTTCAGCTGCAGGGATATCAACTGATGTTTCACTAAATCCAAGCTCAAGGAGCTTATCTAATCCAATTTCGCTTATGGATGTTTCAGAGATGCACGTCGCATCATTCACGAATGGGAATTCTGGGTCAGATAGTAGCTCTGCTGTTAGCGCGTCAGCGATTACCTGCTCTCCCGAGCTAAGCCCATCTGAGCTTTCTGCCGATTCAGCTTCATCACTACTTCCACCACAAGCTGCTAGAACTAAACATGTAGTTAAAGCTAAACAAATTATTCTTTTCATAACTCCTCCATTAGGGATACTAACAGATGCATGCTTCGAATCTTCCTATAGGCAGGATGGAAGAACTTGCTTTTCTATCAAAGCCAATGAAGACCATGCCATACCTGGCGGAACTCCACCACACAAGGGTTGAAGTGACAGGCTTTGGTACTCCTTTATGAGCTCAACAGCTTGTTTGGGGGTCACAACTCTATAAGGTCCGTTTTCGCTTCGTAGTTCAGCGACTGAAGAAGCTTGGCTAAGACTCGCAGAATTATTGTTTTTTCCCATCCATCCCCGATACGAAACAGCGTCATGAAGCATATAGGGGCCATATTGTTCCCACCCTTGGTCAAGGTCTTCCGCAACAAAAATTGTCGTGGGGGCTCCTTCGCTAGGTCCCATAGTTAGACCGGGTGGATTTCCGACACGTTCAGCTTCTTGATCATAGAAGGTAGGCATCTTAGGATCGGTTGTTTGCGGGAAGAACATCATTCCGAGCCTGGCTGCGCGTTCGGCGGCTGCCTTACTCCCACCTCCATAAGCAATAACGGGGCCTCCAATAGTTAATGGTTTTGGTTGAACATGTATTCTTCTCCCCCTCCACTCAAAGGGTTCCCCTCTCAGAGCATGGCGGAGTGCAGCGATTCGTTCTTCAATTTCTTTTCCCCGATACTGTTTATCAATGCCAAACATTTCATATTCTTCTTCTCGGTAGCCAAGCCCTATCGTGTATCCAACTCTTCCGCCGCTGAGATGATCAAGAACAATAATATCTTCTGCGAGCTTTATCGGGTCGTACATCAAAAGTAGGAGCGCTCCAACATTGAACGTAAGGGTTTTTGTTCTCGATGCGGCAGCAACTGCCATGATCACTGGGGATGGAAGGTACCCATCTGGTGAGGAATGGTGTTCTGAGAATATAGCTGTTATGGCACCGTTGTGCTCTCCCCATTCGCACATGTCCAGTGCAGTATCATACAAATCGCCCATAGTCGCTGGGCTGTCGGGTTTTAATCGAAAGTCGAACCGCAAGGTAAACATCTGGATTCAGACCTCTAACTTGAGGACCCTAGCTGCGTTCTCCCTTAGGAATTTTGGCCAGACATGATCGCGAAAAGGAACATCGGGAAGTTGTTCGAAAATGGTATCTATATGGATACCCATCGGAAAATAGCCCGCATAAAGTATTTTGTCAGCACCTCTTGTGTTTGCGTATTTAATAACTGCATCAGGGTAGTACTTAGGGGCAAAAGCAGATGTTGAGTAGTAAAGATTGGGCCATTTCAACATGAGTTTAACTGCTAGGTCTTCCCACGGTTCACAACCATGCCTAGTTACAAACCTCAAATCTGGGAAGTCATACATCACTTCGTCGATCAATTTCACATGTTGTGCCTGATAGGGCACTCGGGGTCCAGGGATTCCTGCGCAGCAGAATATGGGTATATCTAATTCAACGCATGTTGCATATAGTGCATACATTTTGGGGTCATTTATAGGTACTTGTGGATTCCGTCCGGATGGAAATGCTGATATGGCCCGAATGTACTGTTGCGCGTGGAGTTCTCGAATAGTTTTTATTGACCCCATTACATCGTTTGGATCTGGCTCGTGACATCCTACGAAACGCTCTGGGTATTGCTCTATAGCTTCTCTTGCTCCTGATCGTTCCTGCCCTGGGCCGACTCCTATCATTGCTATCTCAATATTGTGTTTCTCCATATACGGCAGCAAGAGTTCAGCTCCTTGCGGAGGTTCCGGTTCTTCCTCGAAGTTTCGAGCTTGATCACTCCAAGGAACGTCTTTGAACATGTATTGCGCAGGAAAATTATAAGTTTCTGTTTCCTTATCTTTCATCCCCGTTAGGTTTTGGTAATTCAATTTCGCGTTTTTTCCTGCCCGGGTCCCGATCATGGTTTCAATCACGCGAATATTGTTTGGAAATCCCATTGGACCTCTTTTGATTTGAGCGAATCGTTGATTCTTAGCTGCTATTGTTGTTTTATTTTTCCGACTCTATGGTTCTCAATTTGGGGGCCACCAACCCAACCGCAGAGTTGTGGGTCACATTCTCGCAGTTCTCCTTCTAACCAAGAACCATCTCGCCTAAATGTTCCTTGCAAGTTGCCATCTGTGACTTCAATATTTCCGTCTTTATTTTTAACGTATAGAGCTTTGGAAAATGGGTGCACTAATCCATGGGACATTACTGATTCTCCTCGCACCATTCGCTGAGTTTGTGATGCAACCATCTCACTTTTGACTCTTGATAATTGCTAAGTACTACCCCGGTTTTTTGTGTTGTTTCTAAACCAAGCTGCACTTTCCCCATGTTGAATACGTCTTGATCGAAGACTTTTCCGAGAGTGTCAAGCTCTGGTGCGTCACTAAAGTTTTCGTCATCTGTCAACCAATGCACTGGAGCAGGGTCAGGTTTTTCGCCTTCTTTATATGGTGCTAAGAAGATGCATTCCATAATGGAACTTCGGTGATCATCACCATTGGGTCTGAATCGATAAACGATTCTGTTAAACGCTCCCCATGGGTGAAAGTTTGGGAATAATGTGTAGTCGATACTGTCCATCATTTCAGCATCCGACATAGAATCAACCCAATCGCCTGCCATTGGTCTCCATCGGTCTCGTGATAAGGCTGCGGCGTGGGCACGCATGGTTGTTCCGACTGGGATAGAAACTGGAAGTTCTTTGTCATAGCTGACATCAAGCATTGAGCGCATTTGGTCCTCTTCTGTCACCTCATAATCAAGCAAAGGACTAGGTGTTCCCCCTGGGCTAATGACTCTTGCGAAATTATCCCATACATCAACCTGTGAATTTGTATCGCCAAGGTAAGCCATGATTTGTGGATGGGTAGCATTCACGTGGAAAGCTTCACAGAAAGCTTCCTGAGCTATTTTCCAGTTTGCGTGAATGACTTTAGCCACATGGGCTTGTTTATATCGGTTTTCAAGGTCCCATACTTGGAAATGGTCATCCATATCACCAATAAAATCTTCAAGTGGTTCAGCGTTTGCATCTGGGTTAATGAAAATAAAACCTGCCCAAATCCCAACCTTCACCTCTGGCAAGTGGAATTGTTCTGCTTCGACATGCGGGAAATCCCATTTTGCCGGAACGTCTTTCAACTCGCCGTCTAGTTCCCATGCGAATCCATGGAAAGGGCAACGAATTTCAGAGCACCTTCCATCGTAATCTTTTAGTTTCCTTCCTCTATGCAAACATGCATTTGGGTAGGCTTTTATTTCATTTTCGCTACTTCTCATGACAATATAACTTCGCCCGACGATTTCGTAGACGTAGTAGTCACCTATCTCTGGTATTTCGTCAGAGCGACACGCGTATTGCCATACTCGCGACCAGAGCTTGTCTTTTTCTACTTCATGCCATTCCCGTGTTGTATACCTTGTTACGGGAAACTCATCAGGGCCGAAGCTCATGGTTGACTCCATACGCAACACATCAGGAACAGGGTGGGTATCCTGATCTAGTAGTTCTTGGTAAGTGATTCCTGGTGATCTCTCAGATACATCTCGAACTATGGCCACGTCAGATTCCCCTTCTTTAGACCGATATGCGAAGTGTACATCAAACTTACTATTATGAGGAATTTCCTAACCTATGTCTTGATTCACCCTTTGGCTTTAAGAAGATAAGTGTTTGACTCGTATTCTGCTCGTTTCAATGCAAGAATCTACATGAAGATATAAAGGGGAAGTTTATGACTGATGTTAAAGGTTCAATTCTTGGCAATGCCGTCCTCCGTCGCGAAGACCCGACTTTGCTTACTGGCGAAGATAAATATTTCGATGATATGGAAATTGATGGTTTAGGCTTTGTCTATTTTGCCCGGTCGCCTATTGCGCATGCCAATATTCTTTCTATTGACACATCTGAAGCTAAAGAGGTTGAGGGCGTTGTTGGGGTATGGACTGCTGATGAACTAGAACTTTCGCCATATTTAGCCTTTCCGCTTTTCCCACCCCACTTTGCCCGCCCTCCATTAGCGAAAGAAAAAGTTCGCCTTGTCGGAGATATTATTGCTGTTGTTGTTGCTGATTCGTTCGCCGCGGCTGCCGATGCTGCGTCTCTCATCTGGATGGATTATGATCCGCTACCTGCAGTCACTGATCCTGAGAAAGCTCTTGAAGACGATGCTCCCGTTCTCTTTGATGAGAATGGCTCAAATTTGTGCTTTGAGACCGGTATTGGCCTTGAGGATGGCGATCCGAATGAGGGAGCTGACCATATCACGAAAGTCCGAATTGTAAGCCAACGGTTAGCTGGAGTTCCATTGGAGTCAAATGGGATCATTGCAATACCTAGGGAAGGCGGCTCTCTAACGGCTTGGATTCCGAGCCAGAACCCGATAGCTGTTCGAGAAGCTTTAGCCGCTCAGTTAGGCATGGAACAGGCCGATCTTCGTGTTGCAGCACCGACTGTTGGTGGGGGGTTTGGCCCTAAAGGTGGTGTATATGTTGAACACGTAATTACTGCTGAACTTGCAAGGCAGCTTGATAGGCCTTTGAAATGGACTGAATTACGTAGTGAAAATATGCTCTCTCTAGCTCAGGGGCGTGGCATGACGATGTATGGGGAAATGGGGTTTAGCTCCGATGGTAAGATAGTTGGTTTAGATGCAAAAGTTATTGCAGATGCTGGAGCTTATCCAGCCATTGGTGGCTTTTTGACCTTCTTTACTCAAACTATGATTCAGGGAGTTTACGATATTCCAAAGATTCGTTACCATGCTCAAAGTGCGGCAACGAATACAACGCATACTGCTGCATATCGGGGTGCTGGACGTCCAGAAGCGACACAATTACTTGAGCGATTGATTGATGTCGCGGCAGATGAACTAGGAATTGACCCTGCTCAGATTCGTTTAAAGAATTTTATTTCAGAGGACGCTTTTCCTATGACGACGTTGGGTGGAGCCAACTATGATTCGGGCGATTACGCCCTTGCTTTGAACAAGGCTCTCGAAGAATCCGACTACGATGCGTTATTGTCTGATCAGCGGAAGCGCAGAGAAGCCGGTGACGCGAAGCAGTTAGGGGTAGGAATTTCAGCATATGTTGAGGTCACCGCACCTGCTGGGTTACATAGCGAATACGGTGCTGTAGAAGTTCATGATGATGGAAGCGTAACTGCAAGAGTTGGAACGAGCGCTCACGGCCAAGGCCATATCACAGCATTCTCTATGATCATTTCTGATCTTTTGGGCGTGGAAATGAACAAAATCACCATTTTGCAATCCGATACAGATGAAATTCCAAGAGGTCAGGGGACGATGGGGTCAAGATCGCTTCAGACAGCTGGCTCGGCTGTTCATGTTGCTAGCGAAACTGTTCTTGAGAAAGCTAAAGAGTTAGCATCTCACCTTCTAGAAGCAAGCCCTGACGATATTGTCACAGGCGAAGAAGGGCTTCATGTCGTTGGTGTTCCTTCTAATTCTTTAAGTTGGAGTGAATTAGCTCAAGCATCCAACGATGCGAGTCAACGACCAGATGGAATGGAACCAGGGCTAGCTCATGAATTGGACTTTGATGGAACGGATTCTACGTTTCCCTTTGGAGCCCATGTCGCCGTTGTTGAAGTTGATATTGAAACGGGTGCTGTTGAGCTAATCCGGCATGTTGCTGTCGATGATTGTGGTCGTATTCTTAACCCGATGCTTGTTACAGGCCAGCAACATGGTGGCATTGCTCAAGGAGCTGCTCAGGCATTATATGAAGGAGTTTTCTATGATGAAGAAGGAAACCCGATTACTGGAAACTTGATGGACTATGCCATTCCCTCAGCTGCTGAGCTTCCTTCATTTGAAACGTACAATACTGAAACTCCGAGCCCTCGGAATCCTTTAGGGGCTAAAGGTATTGGTGAGTCAGGCACTATTGGCTCAACACCTGCTATTCAGAATGCTGTTATTGATGCTGTCGCCCACTTGGGTGTTAAGCATATAGATATGCCTTTAACTTCAGTAAATGTTTGGAATGCGATTTGTAAGAGCCAGGATAATTAGTGATTGATCCCCAGGAGTTATCTCACCGTGCAGAAATAGTTGATGCCCTTCTTTCCTACACTCGCGGCATTGACCGATTGGATAAAGAAAGCGTTATTTCGGCCTTTCATCCGGGCGCTACATTAAATAACTATGGTCCCGAACCTATGTCAATAGAAGACTTTGTTGAATACGCATTACCGTCATTGGAGAAGAGATATGCAGCGACTCAACACAGGGTTTCTAATATTCGAGTAGAAATTTCACATGATAGAGCTCTAGTTGAATCCTATGTCTTGGCATACCATATTGAGTCAGGTGAAGGTCCTACGCGTCTACATACCTTTAATGGAAGATATATTGACACGTTCACTTTGTTAGATGGGCATTGGAAAATAAACGAGCGATCACTGCGAAATGACTGGTCAAAAGTTGAGAATATTGATGAAGAGATGGCAGGCGCGTCAGTTTGGGTTATGAGCGACCGGAATGACGACGACCCTATTTATCAATTTTGAAACTGATTGCTCAGAACTGAGCAAGTCCGCCTTTCAGAATTGGGAACTGGCGGTTCTGGTCACTTGCTGCTTCTCGGGTTTCAGGTTCTCCGGCATTGGGATCGCCCTTCAGTAAAAAAGATCCTTCAGGAGCGTATTGAAGAATGTAGGCTTTTCGTGTTTCGTTTGTTGTGTTAGTACCCGTCATATGAGGGGTAAGTGACGAGAAAATAACGATGCTTCCTGCTTTCGCTTCTACTGGTATCGCTTCTTGGTGTTTTTCAAAACACTCGTAACCGAGTGGCTCTACATATTCATGCGCGAGAGTTCCGTTAAGGTGTACTTTAGGAACAATCCAAGGACACCCATTACGTTGATCAACGTCAACTAATGGAACCCAACAGGTTAGATATTGTTGAGGTTCCACAAAACCGTACCCGTTATCTTGATGCCATGGGAATCGTCTTGGTTTTTGCGTTTGCTTATATACGATTTGGTCCCAGTAGAGGCGCACGTCAGGTCCGATGAGGTCATAAGCGATGCTAGTAAAGGGCTCTGATGAAAGAAACGATTTAGCTTCAGGGAATCTTACCGAAGGGTGAATTCCAAATAAAATGGCGCCAGATTCTGCAATGGAAAGTCTCTCATCTTCCATTGACTGGAGAAAACCTTCAGTCTCTTTCGCAAGCTGGTCTAGCGTTAAAACTAAAGAATCAATTTTCTCCTTTGGAATTACGTCATCTAATAGGAGGAAACCTTCGGTGTTGTATTGATCTATCTGTTGTTGGGTCAAGAAACCACTCCGCGAGACAGCATTCTCCCATGAAAATTTAGTATTCCAAGGATGCAGTAATGTTTCCATTAACCCGCTGGTTGGAGTGGTTCATAGCTGGGTATTTCTTGCCCTGGAGGAGGTTCATCGTATTGATCAACTGATGTTGCCGCATTGAAGAGTTCAATTGATTCGGTTGGGAATTCTCCCCATAGGTATCGTTTACCGTCATCAGCATATTGGTACATTCCAATTCCTACAGCATCAGTTTCGTCTCGACCCTCTGCTTCAGTGTCCCACCAGAATACGGTTACTTCGTCATTTCCAAAGAAATCGTATTCAAGTTCAGCAGGCCATCTTCCCTTTTCTCCCCAAGAGAATGACGACGACGTGGTACGTCTCGCCGTTGGATCAGCGCGATTGAGTCCTTCACGCCAGTTCTCGTAGGTCAAATTGGGCCCTATCCCTTGGATGATTGGATAGAAAGTCGCTGGCCAAGGATCAATAACTCCAAGTGAATCATCGGCTGGGGCTGGTTCCCCGAAGAACCAGCGATAACGGAATGGAGCGCCTGCTTGTAGCGGGTCAACTCCGACGCCTAGCGTGGTTATCCCGAATGCGTTCCCCCATTGTTCTTGATCGTATGTTCTTGCAAACGCAGTTGTATCAGCTAAGACACTTCCGATATGCACCCATTCAGGGAAATAACCTTGAGCAGTTGCCTCTCTCGTAAAATCTCTCATCGCAATTGGGTCTGAGCTGAAAAGTACGCTTGTGACTCCTGCTGCTTTAAATTTTGCAATAGCTGATGCTGCGCTTTCTTGAAGCGTCGCTGGGTCAAGTGCGTAG
>Ga0115012_10000124_pt1 | contig 44470 bp, 47 predicted proteins | sample TroAtlMetagenome_FD_88706 | JGI IMG/M metagenome (GOLD analysis project Ga0115012, IMG submission 88706) | Marine eukaryotic phytoplankton communities from Atlantic Ocean - Tropical Atlantic ANT10 Metagenome | ecosystem: Environmental > Aquatic > Marine > Oceanic | place: Tropical Atlantic... | reverse complement strand
CTAATGGAAACCACAAACCTAGTCACACCACCAAGCTCAGTGCAATATGCACCACTACCTGCGCCGTCACAACATGCCGTCACCGTTGCTGGCGTATCTAAACTACCAACAGAGCTATCTGGGGTAATATCTAGTATATTTTGTGGTTCTGCATGAGCAACCTGCATACCAAACAGCACCGTGAGAATAAAGCTATAAAGTCCTTTTGCTCTCATCTTGCAAACCCCTTTTATTTAGTCGATTAAACAACCAATGTGCATGTTAATGCATTCGCGTAGCTAGCCCCTGTAGACAACCTTGATACGAATTGATTGTTCTCAATGCTCAGTCGATTTTCCCCTAGATAGAAAATTCTGTAGCCACATTCAACAGGTGTTTTTCCAAGTGCATTTTTCAGGTGAACACCAACACCCACCGTCGCAGAAAAATCAACATCTGTATTTTTAGAGAATCCATTATCTGGTCGCGTTTGTGGGTTTATACGCCACTCATGATAGCCATTAGCTCTCATGATATTCGGGCCTATCCCTGCATCGATATATACTGGAGCATCTATCTTATCGAAGAGGTTAGCTGTCGCCTTCCCTGTGATATAAAAGGGGAAATTATAAACTGTATAGCCGTAGCCTAAATTATTGAATTGACCTGCCTGGAGGACCTCACCATAAACGCTTTGCCTAAACAAATAAAACATAGATAAGCCATAACTATACATGACCTTTTCTGAATCATTGATGTTATTAAGCAAACTCAATCCTACCAGGCCACTCCAGTCATCATCGTGGGTTGTGGTATAAATAGCTGCAGGTACAGATGAAATATATACATCCTGCTTTTTTCCCGTCTGTACTTGAGAGACGCCCAAATGAACGTTTGCGTGTAATCTTGAATCTTCTGAAGCTAAAGCAGATGTGGACCATGTGAAAATACAAAAAGCACCAACAACAAGGTTTGTTAGGTTTCTCATCGAGTTTAGCACCAAATCAAAGGGACAGTATTAAAAACCTACCAGATTATCATTGCATATGCAATGAGAACAGTACAGACACACACAACTGCGCCATATTGTACCTCCAAATCTACAAGTTATAGAGCACAACCTTCTGTCACCTCAATGGCGCAATCCTCCTCAACCAAGCTTGGAGAAAAGAAGCCATAGGTGTCGTCAACCTTATCAATGGCTTTCTCTGAGGTTTCTGGAAGTGTTGTTTGTAGCTCTGAAGCTTTAAACATAAAGAGTAAGCCCATAACAATGGTCGACTCTAAAATCATGAGAGCAACACCAACTACTGGACTCAACACCAATCCCACGGATACAAACAAACCCGCCGCCAAGAGCGTTATGGTAGCGTTATACCCAAGGCTTATCGTCAGGTTAGTGAGCATGGTTTGCTTGGCCTTGGTTGCAATTTCAAAGAGTTGTGCAATAGGAAAAACTTCACCTTTATGTAAAACAATATCTGCCTCACGTTCAGTAATATCGTGTGCCGTCGGAGACTTCACTGCAATCCCAAGATCAGCATAAGCAATGGCCGACGCATCATTTGCTGAATCCCCAATCATGGCCACTTTACGACCTTGTGCCTGCAGTGCTTTGATATACTCTATCTTAGAGCGTTTGCCTTCAGAGCTATTAGCATAAATATGTGCATGCGGAATACCGAGCTTTGTCGCACATGCTTTAACAGCATCAATATGGTCACCTGTTGCCATATGAATGACTTTACCTTGTTTTTCTAGTGCTCTTAGCATTGGAATGCTATCTGGTCTTATTTTATCCTCAACCTGAATTTGACCAATAATGGTTTGATTTTTTACAAAGTAAATATGACCTTGCTCGGGCTTATCAAATGGCGGTGAGAAAATTTGTATACCCTCACTTGCCAACATATCTTTATTACCAATAACAAACCAGTCGCCATTGATTTTAGCTTTGATTCCAGAGTGATGACTCTTATCCAGCGCTTCAAGTTTGAGCTCATCAAAGCTTAGTGTGTGTCTCTTAAGAATATGTGAGTAGATTGCCTGACCGACACCATGTTCACTGTGATGCTCAAGCAATGCTAAATGCGCGATTTTATCTGCTTCTTCTAGCTGGATATTGGTGACCGTAGACATCCCTTGGGTGAGTGTTCCATTACAATCAAAGATTACATCGTCTACTTCGGCTGCATTTTGAATCGCTTTGCTGTCTTTAAACCTAACCCCAATATCATGACCTTTTTTCATCGCCAGCTTAACGGTCATAGGAGTAATCAAACTTAAAACACAGGGGCAAGCACTGACCAACACGGACGTGGCACACTGAATCGCAAGCAAAGGTGAATAAAAAATACTGATTACTACTGCTGAAATAAGCGCAATAGTTAATATACTTGGTATAAAATACTTTAAAATCTGAGCGGTTAACACCTCAAGCGGTGCTTTTTCTTTATGGGCTTTTTGTATGGCTTTTGCTTCTAAAGATAAGTGTGAGTCAGCATATTTCTTCAGAACTTTAAGTTTGATGGGCTTTGCATGTTTGGAAAGTTGCATGCCTGATTTAACCGCTTCGTCCGCCTCAAAACCTTTAAGTTTAGAACGACCATTAACCCGTGTTGTGTGTAAAAATGCGTTTTGCTGTAACCGCCCATCAACTGGTATCACTTCCCCTGGCTGAATCTCAATGATATCTCCAGGCAAAAGATCTTCTACTGCAACATGCTTACCCTCACACATCACCTCTTTGGGTAAACAATCTCTGATATCTAGCTTCTCTTCAAGCTTATCAACAAGAGAGTGTTCAATGGCCTCACCCAAGTGCCAAAAGCCCAACATCATTGCTGCAGTCTCGCCGGATATAAATAACCCTGGCATAAACAACCCAACAACGGATACCGTAACCAAAATAAGCGAACTCATGGTATACAGCGTGGCATGGTTCCACTGCCCTTGGCTTAAAGCCTTAAAAGCAGATTGATAAATCCCGGAGCCCAAATATAGAGCGAGCGCTGCATTGATGCCGGTTATCAAAAACAGACCCGGCGTTGAAAATACAACACCAGCTAAAGACAAAGCCAATACAACAACACCAAAGCTTAAACCAAGCCCTGCTTTAAACCAATGATCGCCGCCATGACCATGATTGTGACCATGATCATGGCTGTGTTCATGGTGGTGTTCATGGTGGTGTTCATGACTATGATGATTGCAGCTTGAGCTTGAGCAGTGTTCGTGTACCATGAAGTATAACTACGACTAACAAAATGTTATAATATAACACCGACTAAATATTGTAAACTATGTTGAATCTATTAGATAAAGCTGCGGTTCATTGTGAACAAAACCAACTAAGACTTACTCGCCCAAGAAAACAGGTCTTGCGTATCGTCATGGAAGCTGGAAAGCCGCTTGGGGCCTACGACATTTTGAAACAATTAGCCCTGTGCATAGAAGAGCCTAAGCCACCGACTGTATACCGCGCCTTACAGTTTTGGTGCGAAGAAGGCTTTATCCATGCCATTGACAGTTTAAAAGCCTATATTGCATGTTCCCATGATCACCACATCGGGGAAGCTCAGTTTTTTATTTGTAATACCTGTGGTGATGTCACCGAAGAACACAGCCTCATTGATAAAGCAGCCCTTAAAGCGAGCATCATTAAACATCAATTCAAGATTAAAACTTGTACTACTGAAATCAAAGGACAATGCGTCAACTGCAAAATTAATGGGGACGATGCTCCTGCACCGTCCCCATAGGTTATTAGAGAATATAGCGTGCTAAATCTTCGTCTTCGACCAAAGTACCTAGGTGTTTTTGTACGTAGGCTCTGTCGACCTTGACCACTTCGCCTGGCTTATCGGTTGCTTCAAACGAGATGGTTTCAAGCAAGCGTTCCATCACAGTATAAAGGCGTCTGGCGCCGATATTTTCTGTACGCTCATTCACTTGCCATGCCACTTCAGCAATCCGCTTAACGCCTGATTTATCAAACTTAAGCTTAACACCTTCTGTTGCCATGAGAGCAATATACTGCTCCGTGAGTGAGGCATGCGGCTCTTCTAAAATGCGGATGAAGTCTTCAACACTTAGTGCCGAAAGTTCAACCCGAATCGGTAATCGCCCTTGAAGTTCTGCAATCAAGTCTGAAGGCTTAGAAATATGGAAAGCACCTGAGGCAATAAACAGAATGTGATCGGTTTTCACCATGCCGTACTTGGTAGACACAGATGAGCCTTCAACGAGCGGTAGTAAGTCACGCTGCACTCCTTCACGAGAGACATCGCCACCATGGTCGCCGCGTTTTGCTACTTTATCGATTTCATCAATAAAGACCAAACCGTTTTGCTCAACAGATTCGATGGCACGCAGCTTGAGCTCATCTTCATTGATAAGCTTATGCGCTTCTTCTTCACGCAAAAGCTTCATGGCTTTGGCAACCGGAAGTTGACGCTTCTTCACCCTATCGCCACCCACTTGCTGGAACATAGACTGCAATTGGTTGGTCATTTCTTCCATGCCAGGTGGTGCCATGATTTCAACACCGACAGGTGCTTGTGCAACGTCGATTTCAATTTCTTGATCGTCAAGTTTGCCTTCTCTGAGCTGCTTTCTGAAACGCTGCCTTGCCGATGTATCGGTTTTTTCAACGCCTTCAGTCGGCGGCAATAAAGCATCTAACACACGCTCTTCGGCTGCATCTTCTGCTTGTTGCTCTACCTTTTTGACCGCTTGTTCACGTGCAAGCTTAAAGCCCACATCAACCAAATCTCGAATGATGGATTCAACATCACGACCCACGTAACCGACTTCAGTAAACTTGGTTGCCTCAACTTTAATAAAAGGCGCATCAGCAAGCTTGGCCAGACGTCTGGCAATTTCGGTTTTACCAACACCTGTGGGCCCTATCATTAAGATATTTTTAGGCATAATTTCAGAACGCAAATCTTCATCTTCAATTTGCATACGACGCCAGCGGTTTCTAAGTGCAATAGCAACCGCGCGCTTGGCATCATCCTGACCAATAATATAGCGGTCCAACTCTTCAACTATTTCTCGAGGAGTCATTACCGCACGAAGGGTATTTTGATTCATTTCAGTACTAGCCACTTTTCACATCCAATTTTTCAATCGTTAAATTATGGTTGGTGTATACACACATATCTGCAGCGATGGTTAAGCCTTTTTCGACTATTTTTTGCGGAGATAGTTTGGTGTTTTCCAGCATCGCTCTTGCTGCAGCTTCGGCAAATGGACCACCTGAACCGATGGCCATAATGCCACGCTCAGGCTCAATCACATCGCCATTACCTGTAATAATCAAAGAAGCTTTGGCATCAGCAACAATCAAGAGTGCCTCAAGGCGCCGTAGCATTTTGTCAGTACGCCAATATTTAGCAAGCTCAACGGCTGCTCGCACCAAATGCCCTTGGTGCAATTCAAGCTTACTTTCAAAGCGCTCAAATAAAGTAAATGCATCTGCAGTACCACCAGCAAAACCGGCAATCACTTTGTTTTGGTATAAACGCCTAACCTTACAGGCATTCCCTTTCATGACGGTATTGCCAAGTGATACTTGACCATCACCACCAATCACGACCTCTTTGTCGTTTCTGACTGACAATATGGTTGTTGCATGAAATTGTTCCAAATCGATTCCCCAATATAAAACCTTCAATGGTTAATAAATGGGGACGGTTCAGAAAATTTCAAGGCATTGGGGCAAGCTGTTTAAAACCTCATGTTGTGCTAAAACACATGATATTTTCATGTACTTCCTACAACCCTTATTCTTAACGTTGAAGTGGTTTAACCCATTATATGGAGCATGGAATGTTCAGAAAGCACTGCAATATTGATAAGACAGACCGAATAAATCGCACAATCATTGGCGCCATTTTATTTCCTGACGCCCTCATTGGGATGGGCAAAACTTTTTTCATGATTGTTGGTTTAATTTTGGTTATTGAGGGTTTAATTGGTTGGTGCTCAATTCCATATGTTCTGGCAAAAATCAAACAAGCAGTGCATAAAGATAAGGCTAAATAAGGCATCGGTGACATTCGTACCGACACCAATACATAACCTGTTCAGTCTACACTGGGCGAAATGGCACTTCTTCGTCACCTTCAATGTTATCCGCTTCATGAGAAGCAGTGGCACTCGTGTTTTCTAAACTTTTCTCAATCTCGGACGCAACCTCTTTACTTGCGTGCGGCGGTGTCAGGCCCTAGAGAAGCATAGGAAAAATATAATGAAAAGGCACCGCCTTCCCTTGCGTCATACACCTGCTAGAACATGGCTCCGCGCCACTTCAACCCTAAGTAAGGCCCCTGAAACCCAAAGTTTTCAGCATGAATCACATCTCCAACACGTGTAATTAATGCCTGAAAGTAATTAACCCAAAGCCATCCAGTATCTACTGTTAACTCACCAGAAGGTATTGAGGCTGTATAATTTAACTCTAATTTCTCTTCTATGCTTGGAACAATAAACATGGCAAAAAGGTTATGTCCAGTTAAGATGCCATCAGCGGTATTTCCAGTGCCGTTTTCCCTCGATGTACCTGCATAGATACCTAAGGCCGTTTTTGAATAAATTCGTAAGGGGCTCGTAACACTATAAAGTGCATCAATACCGACACGAGGACCAAAACCATAGTATGAGATAGCGTGTCCTCTATAGGTTGCATCGCTTCCTGTTCCAGGACTATAAAACTCTAATGTTTCGTTGATTGCAACATACTCGGCACCAGCATATAAACGCAGCGCTGTATCTTTGATTGAGTTGATATGCTGAGCAAACTCTATATTGACCGCGTTCCACTTTGCTTGATTAAACGTTTTGATTTGAGGGCCATTTAGAAATATACCTGATGAATTGACAATAGGACCAGATAAATAAACAGTATTTTGATCATCAATTGAATACCAATTGATATCAATATCTTTATCTTTTTGATACTCGTAAGTGCCTCCAAGCTTAAAGCCCCAGCCCCAAATATTTCCTGTCACAATATAAGTATCGAAGTTATTGTTTGTCCTGTATCCTGCTACGTTGAGTGAGCCAGTATTAGAGCGTAAATATAAGGTGTCTCCATAAATATTCCATTTTAAGTGTTCAATGCTACCAGCCTTTGTCTCTGAGTATGCGTTTCCACACGTTAACAAAAGCCATGTGACGATGAATCTATAGGTGTAATCCATATAGCTTTATAAAAGTCCATTTTGCAATCAATATATATTTTTTCAGTGTGTATGTGAAGTACCAATGGTGTTTAACCCAGGGTTACCTCATTAAACTAAAAACGTGCCTGGCACCGATACATATTCAAAGTTCTCTTAAGATATAGTGCAGGGAACCTGCATTCCTAGTTCATCATCGCTTAACTGCTCGTTTGTGCTAGTCGCTGGAAAAAATGTATGAGCAACGGTGTCAAGTAGGCTTAATGAGCTATTACTCGTGTCGGTTGGACAGGGATAATCTACGCGTGTGAACTCAAAGCCCTCATCAAATGAAAGACACCTAGGTTTCATCATAGCAAAGTATGGTTCTAATTCTATATATAATGCTTTATCACCAACGAAGGTTTGGTTGTCACCTAAAGCGCTTCCAAGAAACGCAGCCCATGTCTCATTTTGCACTTGATATGTCGCAAGCTTGTGTTGGTGATGAGTAGCATCACTACTATCTGCAATGCGCGTGCTGTACTGTAATGGAATGTTTAACTGTTGACCATCCTTTCTTTTTAAAATGAATTGATGAAGACGCGCAGAAATACCTTCTGGATTAATTAATACTTGTGCACCAGATAGGATAAGCGCTAGATATAAAGTATGGTGCTGACCAAAGCCCTCAAAAAAGCCCCTGTCGTTAGAAGCGCTATGGTAATCATTAAGCAGCTCACAATAAAAGCCATCACTCATCAGGAGCCCTGTTTCCGGCTTAAGCATCTGATAGGCTTGCACCAAGGTTCCTAAAGGATCTACCAAATGTAGGAAAGTCATTTTTGAAATACTAAAATCTACGTTTCCTTCCATTTGAGGGAAATCCGGGTGTATTTCTCTGACGCGTTGAAAGGCAGTTTCTAATTGCTCAACAGGAAAAGCTGACAAATTGTACTGGGTGCACTTCTTGGAGGTAATCACTTTATAGGGTTCTTTAGAGGACTCTCCACGAACACTTACAAACTTAACTTTTATATCTTCTGGAATGGTCTTATCGCGTTCTAGTTTTTCACAAATATACTGTGAAAAACCAAATTGACCAGCACCTAAGTCTAAGAATAAAAACTCTTTTTGCTCAGGACTATTTAAAATAATTTGTTTAATAAATTGATATTCATCACGGTAATTAAAAAGGCGATAGCTGGCTTTGTCTCCATTAAAATTCCATTTGGAGCCAGTGAGTTTGCTTAGCTTTTGAAAAGCTTCATCAATCACATGCGTTAATATATCTGGGCGACTATGCACCGAGAGGCTCTTATTTTCTTCTTTAGACATATTGACTAAATCAGCAACGCCGACCTTTGCCAATTCAGTGTTCACTTCAATCGACTGAGTTGTCATAATTTTAACCCTTAAACCCAAACAAAAAAGTATTAATATTATACTTTTAGATCGTTTTTTTCAAGTTTAGCTCTATTTGTGTCGTGACAATTTAAAACAACAATTGATAATAAAAAGGCTTTCATTTATTTGCTGGCAGAACATCAAAGCAAGCGTGACGAACTCATGCCATTCTGAATATTAAAGCACACAAACAACATGCCTGGTCAGGTGTTACGGCGTTTACACTAAGCATAGTTTTGCCCATGACGTATTACCTCACATTGAGGGCATATCAACTTTACTATATAAACTTGATAAGATGGACGGGCGTAGTTTTGAAATTGTGTTATAATGCCTTCTTGCAAAGAGGTGAAATGGAGAGCAAAGAGCAATTCAGTTAGTAAGCTTCAGCTCCCTCAAATAACAATCTCAAGAAGAAACTTAACTGATAGCGCATGACGTTATACATATATATAGGAACCTAGAATAATGGCTGATAAACAACAAGGCACCGTAAAATGGTTTAATGAAAGCAAAGGATTTGGCTTTATTGAATCAGAAGGTAAAGACTACTTTGTTCATTTTTCTTCAATAGAAGGCCAAGGCTTTAAAACCTTAACTGAAGGAACAACTGTCTTATTTAAGCCAGCACAAGGCGCTAAAGGTCCACAAGCTGAAAACGTTGAAATAGTTTAACGTTATACGGAGCATGGAATGTTCCTAAAGCACTGCAATATTGATAAGACAGACCGAGTAAATCGCACAATCATTGGTGCCATTTTGTTTCTTGCCGCCCTCATTGGAATGAGCAAAGCTTTTTTTATGATTGTTGGTTTGGTTTTGGTTATTGAGGGTTTAATTGGTTGGTGCTCAATTCCATATGTACTAGCAAAAATCAAACAATTTATGACCAAGAAAAATCTTGATTGATCAGTAAGTGCCGCCTTGGTATAACCCGCACCTATACATATAATGCCTATCCCACCCTTTTAGTGGAGTAGTGCCAAATCAAGCTTCACGAAAAATATCGGAATCACTTAGATAACTTCTTTTAAAAAATTTAGCAATTCTGTTGAGTTCATCAGTCTTAGATTCTATTGCGACACTCCAACCACTGTGGAAAAGAGCTATCCACAGACAAATTCAAGACCCAAACAAGCGTTACTACAAAGAAACAGGAAATTCACAGGAAAAACATGCACATCTCCAGAGCTTGCTTTTATGGTTATCCCCAATTTCTGGGGATAAAGTTGTGAGGAAACTGGGGCAAGCTGTTAAAAGCCTCATGTTGTGCTTCGATTTCATACAAAAAGGAGGTTTGGTTAATCCTATGCGATACTTACATACCATGGTTAGAGTTCTTGATTTGAGTGCATCTCTCGATTTTTATTGCAATAAATTAGGACTTATCGAAGTTCGTCGAAAAGAATACGAGTCAGGTCGATTTACCTTGGTGTTTCTTGCAGCTCCCAATGACATTAAGTCAGCAAAGCAACATGATGCGCCTATGCTTGAGTTAACGTACAACTGGGATCCACTGCCATATACTGAGGGCCGCCACGAGATGGTTACATGGCCTTTGTACGCTCTCCAGACAACATATCTATTGAGCTATTGCAGTCCGGTGAGCCTCTTCCAAAGCAAGAGCCATGGTTATCAGCACCGAATATCGATACGTGGTAATTGTTCAAAAACCCTCAGGGTCAGGGCTTTCCTTTTGCTGCAGGATCCTCATGAGTCTCCCTACGATCAAGATACTGATTTTTAACTCTGAGGGCATACAAACCTATAAAAAGGATACACCCTCAAGATGAACTGACTCAGCCTCAACACCCAAGTGATGGGCGAGGCTCATGCCCATATCAGCAAAGGTGTCTCGCTCGCCAATATTTTTTGAAGCAAATTTGGGCCCATAAACAATCACGGGCACATGCTCACGGGTATGGTTTGAGCCTGGGAACGTTGGGTCGCAGCCATGGTCTGCTGATATAAGTACAGCGTCGTCTGGTCTTAACACCGCATCAAGCTCAGGCATTCTGGCATCAAAGGCCTCTAAGGCTTCTGCGTAGCCCTGCACGTTGCGTCTGTGTCCATAAGAAGAATCAAAGTCGACAAAGTTGGTAAAGATGAGGCTGCCCTCAGGTGCTGTTTGCATGGCTTCGATGGTGGCATCAAACAATGCCATATTGCCACCAGCTTTAATCACTTGTGTTGGGCCGATATGTGCAAAAATATCTGATGTTTTGCCGATGGCAATCACTTCTCGCCCTGCTTCTTTTAAGACTTCGAGCAAGGTTTTGTCTGGTGGTGGAATAGAGTAATCACGTCTGTTTGCAGTTCGGGTATAGGCATTCGGCTTACCAACAAACGGCCTTGCGATAACACGGCCTATTTGATATTCGTCAACCAATTCTCGAGCAAGCTCACATAAGGCATAAAGTCTATCGAGGCCAAAGCTTTCTTCGTGCGCTGCAATTTGGATAACGCTATCTGCAGAAGAGTAAACAATAGGATGGCCTGTTTGTTGGTGCATTTCACCAAGCTCGGCAATGATTTCGGTACCTGATGCGTGTTTATTCCCTAATATGCCCTCAATATCACTTTGGGCAATAAGTTTTGCAATCAACTCAGAAGGAAAACAAGGTTTCGTATCAGGAAAGTAACCCCACTCGAAACGCACGGGTACACCCGCGAGCTCCCAGTGACCACTTGGGGTATCTTTTCCCATGCTTTGTTCAACGGCATAACCATAGTAACTGGTGGGCTCAGGTAGTGAGCTGACATCACAAAAAGAAGATGTAGCACTTGCTTCAAGCACATGCATCATACCGCGCGCCGTTAAATTGGGTAGGCTTAGTGGTCGGCCAACTGCTTCTAGAATATGACCAAGTGTATTGGCACCTTCATCGCCATAGGCTTTGGCATCATGGCTTTCACCGACACCGAGAGAGTCCATGAGCAATACACATGCTCTTGATGCTTTGCGATTCACTTTATCCATGCTGCGCTCGACCAAAGGTTTCTTTTAAAACAAACACCAACCCAAGCGCAATTAAAAACGCGGCAGGCAAAATCAGTGCCGCTGTTTGATAGGCGCTTAAATCATACATAGGTGTGCCATCGACCATGGTCATGTTGCCACTTCTCACCAAAATAGCACCAAAGATATTTTGATAAACTAGGTAACCACCTTGCGTCAAAATAGAAACCACACTCATGCTGGTTGCAATCATCACGGGTGATGCACTCTCAGCGACGAGCACATAACTGATGACTTGTGCTGATGTAATAAGCCCCAGCAAGAAGAATAAAACCGTCATCACTTGCAAAGAAACATTGGCGTACATGATGGCAAGTACAATAACAAGCGCAAGAAAAGCGCCAAACTTCATAGGCAACAATCTTAAGCCTAATCTATCGGAACAGTAGCCAATCAGCGGGCCACCTAACATGGCGCCTAAAAACAACATACCATTGACAAAAGCGGCATCACCTTGAGGCACATGCAAGCGCTCCATCATATAAAGTTTACCCATAGCCGCACCTAAAACAGCAATCGGTAAGTTCATAAGGCTTGTATATAAACCTGCGCAAATGGGTTGTCTGTGTAAGCAGCCCTTCCATGCATCAAGCATAGGTAAAGTTTTATGCTCCGGCTCATCGAAACCATCGGGTTTGTCTTTTATCCACCAGAGCATAATAAGCAACATCGCCAAACCAAGATAAGCAACATCGAGTACAGCTTGTCGCCAACCCACATGTAAAACCAAGCTTGTCAGAGGATATTGTGCTAAGAGCCCACCGGTCATGGCCATCGTCACAATCGCACCTGTGACCATTGCCATTTTACTGGGAGGAAACCAACGTGTTGCCAGGCGCACTGGTGCCAAAAAGCAAAACGCACTTGTGGTACCTGCCACAAAACGACAAATCATGGCTATTGCATAGCTATGTGTATATGCCAGCACCCATGTGGCGAGCATGCAAAAGAACATGGAGTAAACCAATATTTTCTTGGCTGAAAATCTGTCGAGCATCACACCCGCAATTAGTAAAAAAGCGACATTGGGTAAATAATAAATACTGGATAAATACACCAAGTGGCTGGCATCAATTTGGAAGTCTCGCATCACGTGATCAGCAATCGAGGCAAACATATTACCTTGAATAAACTGATAGAAAAACAAAAACGAACCTGCACAACAGACCATCCAAGGCTTTAAGGCACGCATGGTTTGTTTGTGTTTAGAAGGTTCCTCTGCTTGTAAAGTGCATGTGCTCATGAATGCTCCCTATTCAACACGCTTACAGTGCGTTTCTTTCATCTTTAATACAGCGAATACTGCAATCCCCATGGCAACTGGAAACAGCCACATGGCATAGTCAAAATCAGCTGCAGTATAAGCACCTGATATCCTATCAGTGTGCAAATTCAAAAGCTTACCAAATAGTATTTGTGCCACCGCGCCACCGCCCATAATCACCATGGATGCAAGTGCAGTTGCTGTACCTGTGGCATGTGCGGCATTGCTTTCAGCCACTAAAGGATAACCTATAACTTGTGCCCCACTAAAGAGGCCCAATAAAAAAAACATCAGGCTTAACCAGGCAATCGAAAGTGGCCCAGTTTTTACCAAAAGCATCACCACGGCCAAGCTCAGCAGAGAACAAAACAACATCAGTGGTTTACGTTTACCCTGCCTATCTGACATATAGCCTGCAAGTGGACAACCAAAAATACTACCTATAAGGATAAGACTTACAACTTCACTTGCTGCAAGTACGGATAAACCATGTGCCTCGGTTAAGTAATTAACCCCCCAAAGCACACATAACACCATAATGGGTAAATTAAGACAGCTGGTATACAGCCCCGCAAGCCAAGTTTGTTGATTACATAAAATGGTTTTAAACGAGGTGTGTGTATGCGCTTTATTTTCGACTTTAGCACCATTTGGCCTATCTTGTAATATCATCCCGAGCGCAAACAAAATAACAACACCAAGCGCACCATCTAAAAGCACAGCACTGCGCCACCCCAGTTGCATGACCAAATATGCAAAAGGTGTATGCGCAAGCATGCCACCCACAAACGCCATGGTCACAATCAAGCCTATAACCAACCCCTGACGCCTTGGGTCAAACCAGCGAGACACCAAAATCACACAAGATAAAAAGCAAAAAGCATTACCAATACCTGTGAGAAAATGACAGAAAAAAGCAAGAGGAAAATGACGCGCAAACGCAAACCCAAAAGTGCCTAAAACACAGATAGAAAGCGAAACCATAATCACTTTCTTAACAGAGTATCGGTCAAGAATCATGCCTGCTGGCAGGAGAAATATAAGATTTGCCCAAAGGTAAGCGCTCGATAACCAGCTTAAACGGGTCGCATCAAGGTTGAAGTCATCCCTGAGTGCGACATTAATTACATCAAACACATTGAGCTGGAAGAATTCATAAAGAAAAAAGCAGCCAGCACCTAGGCAAACGAACCACGGCGCAAGCATCGAATTGGACCACCACTTTTTGTCATCAAAAAGGGCTGCATTCGACATACAAAATCCTTGATTTACGAGGCAAACAAACTTGATGCGAATGGTATCAAATCTTACCTCCAGATGCAAAAGAACTGCGAAGCCTTTTATGGTTGCAAATAACCCACAAAATACAATAAAATACCAACCAAGTTGTACCTAGGGGAGTTCCTGTGCTGAACCAACTTATGCAAAGTGCTGTTACCTATGCGCCTTACTTGATACCTACGGCTGCACTTGTTGGCACTTATCTTGCAACCCCAAGCCCGTCGCAAGCATTCGAACGTGCACTGCAGGCTAACCCTAATCTCGCACCAAAAATAAAAGCATTACTCAAAGCAAGCCTTGAACCTTTCAGAGAAGCTGAGCTTGAAGATGCGTTTATTGAAGAAGAATTTAAGCACTTTTTGGTGTATCTGCATCAGTATAAAGATACACCCGAAGTTGCAGCTTTTTACTATGTAGATGCCTTAAAGCAAAAACTGCATCAATCACTCGAAGCCAAACTTTTACCGAATGCACCCGAGGCAGGTTTGAGTGATATTTCGGCAAACGCCATGAGCTACATCTGGGGCGAATGCAATACACATAAAAAGCGAGCCCGGGGTTTTATTGATAGACTTGCAGCAGCACATGGTTTTATTCAAGTGACCGGGTGGTCAACCCAGAATGAGAACTCGCTGTTTGCGATATTCGATTTATATAACTATTGGCGTCATATAGACAACCTTGATGAGTATCGCTCAGTACTCGAAGGTATACTCGACCCACTCTTCCCTTTGTATTATGAGTATCGAGAGCTGACCCAAAGAGAAAAAAACCCTCTCAAAAAAGTCTATCGCATTGTTTTGCCCATGTTTATTGCTGCAGGCTTTTTGCTGGCAACAGCCATACTCATTGCACCCTTTGCCATACACGAATTTGCCTTTATCGTATTTTCTATCCCGACCATTTATTTGGGACTTTTTATTGCCTCGCAATATATCGCCATAAAAAATAACATCTATCATGCAGTAAGACGCACTTGGTATGGTGGCACCTATGCCACGCCCGACTTCGAACTCAATGGAAGAATGGCGGCATCCTTTGGCGAGCATGCCAATACCATTCAAGATTTTTATATCGACGCCTTAAAAGCATGTGACGACATTGAAAAATGTCTTTCAGAAAAACCAAGTTTGAAAGATGCTGAGCTTGCTCTAAGACAAGACAACCAAAATCGTCGGCGCACACTCATTATGGAGTGGTTTGATATCCATGAAAATACAGAGATAGGCTTTGACAAAGTAGCACCTATTGTTTTAAATCGACTCAAACAAGATAAAAAGGCACTTTATAAGCAACTTAAAACTTTTTGTAATGAAGAAAAAACCAGGCTTGAGCCTATATTAGAACAAACACGAGACTACTTAGAGAAAGAGTCGCAGAAGCTTTTATCAGACCAAGAAGCCCATACTGCGCCCAATTTACATGCACTTTCAATGTTTAAAGCAGAAACACCACTTTTTGATGAGTTTAAACACATTGACTCAATTCATACTCGAATGATTGACAAATCAGCGTAGCTTAGGCATTATACGCCGCTTTAGCTATGAGTTTTCGGAGAAATAAACGTGGCAAATATCAAGTCAGCCATTAAGCGGGCAAGACAAAACAAGAAAGTACGTGCACATAACGCAAGTGCGCGCTCTATGTACCGCACCTATGTTAAGAACGTTATCAAAGCGGTGGAAGCAGGTGATAAAGATACTGCGACTGCAGCATTTGCAAAAGCACAGCCTGTTATCGATAAAGCGGTAGCAAAAGGACTTATTCATAAGAATAAAGCTGCTCGCGTTAAAAGCCGTTTAAGTGCTAAACTAAAAGCCTTAGCTGCTTAACGAAAAGCCCACACAAGCATCTATAGCAATATGCTTGTGTGGGTTTTGCTACATATTGGAATCATATGAAGCTTATACGAAACACACTGCTTATTCTTTTTTTCCTACTCTCTCTTGCTATCGTCTCTCTTTCTCTTGCTTCTTATTATATTAAGCCCGAAGCGTTCAAAGCTTTTGCAGAAAAACAACTGTCATCCATGACCTTGCATGAAAGCAAAATTGAAGGTGACGTGCGTTGGCGCCTGTTACCACGGCCAGGCTTGCATGTTTCTGACGTAACCATAGGCGATACGACCCAAGAAAAAACCGACTACGCTTTTAAAGTTCAAGACTTAACCTTTCACTTGCAATTTTTACCTCTATTCCAAGGCAAAATCGTTTTTAATAAACTCATACTCGATGAGTTTAAGCTTTTGGTGAACTTCGATAATCTCAATACAGCAAAACCTGAAGTTAAAAAAGAAGAAAAACCCGTCCCGAGTAAAAAGCGCATATTCAAACCAAGCATCGCCCTAAAGCAATTAACTTTAAGCAACGGCCAAGTCAATATTGTGCGCGCCAAAGAAGTGTTTACCATCAATGACGTACGTATTGAAACCAATATGCCTAATCAGGCTGGTGAGCAGCCGTTTCATCTTAAAGGCGAGATTAAGCATGAAAGTGAAACCCATCCCTTTTCGGGTTTAGTAAGTTATAAAGGCATGCTTGTCTTACCCCCTCTTAATGCAACCAACACGCCAGCCCATATTAAACTGAATGGTCAGCTGTTATTAGAAAGCATCCTTGCTGGCCACTATCAAATTGACGAAATCCGTTCTACCCTTAATTTTAAAGATGAAGTACTCACGCTAAACCCTCTCACCATCGCGCTTTATGGTGGGGAGTCTGTCGGGGATCTGAGCTATAACTTAAAAACGCAAGTATTACAGGGCCAGCAAACAGCCACAAATATTGAGGCCGAACCTCTTATAGAACAATTTTTTAGTATTAAACCTGCTAAAGCAACAGGGCAGATGGATGTATCTATTCATGGTAAAGCAGGGTTAAAACAAGCCGACTGGCAAAAACGCCTGCAAGGTGGTGGTAACATTACCCTTAAAAATGGAGAAATACGTTACTTAGATATTCCCAAGCTTACCCAAGAGGCGACCAAAACCATCAAAGCACTGGCATCACAGAATATTGAGAGCCTGCAACAAGTTTTGAGTCAGATGAAACCATGGCAAATCAATCATTTTGAGGGTAGTACCCCATTTAAAATGTTCAATGTCCAGTTTGAAATGAATAAAGATGCTTTTGTGTCTTATCAAATGTTACTTGAATCTGAAAAATTGAATCTCAAAGGACGTGGTACGTTACAGCTCGAAACCCAAGCGGTGCATGCAAACCTTAAAGCACAAGTGATTTCGAATGATAAAACAACGGCTGCAGTTCAAGCACTACTTGGTGGCGGCTTCCCGATACTTGTTACTGGCACGTTGGATGCGCCTATTATTACACCGGACAGACCTGGCATTCAAAAGCTGATGCATAGTGGTGATGTTCCGGTTGAAATGATTAAATCGTTCAAACATTTACAGCAAAAAATCATTAAAATACCCAAACCATGACAGCAACGGATTTTTTCCAAGAAGCGCTGCTCACTTGGTTTGATAAGCATGGTCGCAAAAACTTACCCTGGCAGCACCCAAGAACCCCTTATGCGGTTTGGGTTTCTGAAATCATGCTGCAACAAACCCAAGTTAAAACAGTCATACCCTACTTTTTGAAGTTTATGCAAAGCTTCCAAGACGTCAAAGCTTTGGCAGAAGCCTCTGAAGATGAAGTATTAGCGCACTGGTCTGGCCTGGGTTATTACCGTAGAGGCAGAAACTTAAGAGCTGCCGCGATTCAAATCATGGAAAGGCACCAAGGTGTATTCCCTTCTGATTTTGCAAGCCTCATAGCGCTACCCGGTATTGGTGCTTCTACCGCTAATGCCATTTTATCACTTGCCTTCGAAAAGCCTGCCGCCATACTCGATGGCAATGTAAAACGTATTTTGAGCCGCTATTTCTTAGTTGCCGGAGACTCACAAAAAAAAGCCGTAGAAAACAAACTTATGGCGCATGCTAAAGCTTGCCTTTCTCAGGCACGCCCTACAGATTACTCACAGGCTATCATGGATTTGGGGGCTTTAATTTGTACACCGAAAAAACCCGAGTGCACCGAGTGCCCCATGCGAAACCACTGCCTGGCACAACAAAACAATGCTGTTGAAGCTTACCCAGAGAAAATAACCCGTAAGCCCAAACCAACGCGCGAGTTGCAATTTTTATTAATCCATCAAAATAACAAGCTCTATCTTGAAAAGCAAAAGCTCGAAGGCATATGGGGTGGGCTTTGGAGTTTACCGACACTTGAGATGGATGACTGCCCTCATGATTATGCAAAGCGTATAAAAGCTAACGTGAGTCATAAACTACCTCACTTCAAGCATAGCTTTACCCATTATCATTTGATGCTCTACCCCATGATACTTACGGCAGATACTAAAAAGATAATAAACTCAGGATGGCATAACCTTGAACAGGCTTTGGCGCTTGGCTTACCAAAGCCCATCAGACAAATCATTACTACTTTTTCGAATATGGATGACGTCGCTCTTTTTTCATGAGCTTTAATGCAGAGATAGCATCAGATTGATCTTGCTTGGCAGCTTTACTTATCCAGTCCCAAGCTTTGTCCCTATCTTCGACCACGCCTTGTCCATAATAATACATATAACCAACCGCGTATTGCGCATCTGCATTGCCCTTCTTGGCCTCAGGCATGAGCCTGACAAAAGCAGCACGATAATTTTGCGCTTTAAAATTACTAATGCCTTGATGTAAGTTCAGAGTGCTCTTAGGGCAACCTGCCAGGCACAAACTCAATAGCAACAAAACACCACATCTTAGCAAAGTCATTTTCACCTCTATTGATCGTTAAAAGCTATTTCCTGGGGTACAGGTGCCATAAAGAGCTCATCTTTTGGCAGAGTCAGACGCTCTACCACCCCACTTCTGGTTATTAGTATCCCATCGTCAGCAATGCGCTTAATCACAGCGCCGCCAGGAAGTGTATCACCTAAGCCATAGGTTTTTACAAGCTTTCCGGGTAATTCGAACATCACCCTGGAATCAGCTTCTTTTTCAGAAAATAAAATACCAACGATATTAAGATTCAACCCAGACTGCTTGACGCCACTGGCATCGACATCATCAGGAATGTACTCACCAAACAGGTGCGTCGTACTGGCAACACCAACCACTTGTCCTAGTGGCTTGGCTGGGGGCTGGACAATGGGCTTGTCGACTTTGACGGGCTGACTCAACTTAAAACTTGATTTAAAACCCATAAAAATATCTACGCACACAAACAAAAGCGCAAGGCTTAAAGCAATGATAAAACTGTATGGCTTTAACCTATCCAACACAATATTATTCCAATCCGTCATATATAAGCCCATATAGTGTACCATGTAACACCATGTGCCGTCATCCCAAACAAAACACGGGCCCTACTCTATCACAAACTGGTGGTGATGATGCATCCATGCCATAATAAATTCTTTCTTCATCGATGCGAAAAACCATGCCTGACAAGCACTTTGACACACGAGCCATTCATGCTGGGCAGAGGCCTGACCCAACCACAGGCGCCGTCATGACGCCCATCTATGCCACCTCAACTTATGCACAAGAAGCACCTGGCAATCATCTTGGTTTTGAATACTCGCGCTCACAAAACCCGACACGCTTTGCTTACGAAAACTGCATTGCAGATTTAGAGTCTGGCAAGCATGGATTTGCCTTTGCCTCAGGGATGGCTGCAGTCAATACCGTCATCGATTTACTCGATGCCAAAAGCCATGTGATTGCGCTGGATGATTTATACGGCGGCACCTTCCGTCTTTTCGATAAGGTCAAAACCCGCACCAATCAGCTGGACTTTAGCTTTGTGGATATGACCCATGCTGAAGCCATCGAAGCCGCCATTTTGCCTAACACCAAACTCATCTGGCTCGAAACACCCTCTAATCCACTGTTAAAGCTGGTTGATATTGCAAAAGTCACTGCCATCGCCCAAAAGCATGGTTTACTCACTGTCGTCGATAATACCTTTGCCACCCCTTGGATTCAAAGGCCTTTAGAGCTTGGCGCCGATATCGTATTACACTCTGCAACCAAATATTTAAATGGACACTCTGATGTGGTTAATGGTGTGGTTGTGATTGGTGATAATCCAGAGCTTGCAGAAAAACTTGGCTTTTTGCAAAACAGTTGTGGTGCGGTTGCCGCGCCTTTTGATAGCTTTTTGGTATTAAGAAGCCTTAAGACCTTGCCGCTGCGTATGGCGCGCCACGCAGAAAATGCACTCGAGCTTGCTACATGGTTAGAAGCACACCCTAAAATCAAGCGCGTGATTTACCCGGGCCTACCCTCTCACCCACAATATGACTTGGCACAAAGCCAAATGCGTGCCCCAGGGGGAATGATTACTGCTGTGATTGATGGTGATATTGAAGCGGCCAAAGCCATGCTTTCGGCATGCAACATCTTTACACTTGCAGAAAGCCTGGGTGGTGTTGAAAGCTTAATTGAGCACCCCGCCATCATGACACATGCTTCCATCCCACCAGAAAACCGAGCCAAGCTTGGTATAGACGATGGTCTTATCAGACTTTCTGTCGGTATTGAACATATCGATGATTTAAAAACAGATTTAGATGACGCACTTAGGAATATCTCATGTTAGAAACACAAATCAATCATTTTTTTGATAAAAAAGACAGCATTCAAGCAAGCAGCCCACCACAGGAATTACTCGATGCCCTCGAGACGGTTTACGCAGGCCTTGATGATGGTTCGCTACGTGTCGCTGAACCCAAAGATGGGGGTTGGGTTGTGAATACCTGGCTTAAGAAGGCTATTTTACTTTCGTTTAAGTGCTATCAAAACCAAGTGATTGATGCCGGCTATACGCATTTTTTTGATAAGCTACCCATGAAATTTGCGAACACCTCCCTCGATGCGTTTCAAGCAGGCGGTGTTAGAGTGGTCCCTGATGCCATCGTCAGACGCGGTGCATTCATCGGTAAAAACAGTATTCTCATGCCGTCCTATATTAACGTTGGTGCATACGTTGGTGAAGGGAGTATGGTTGATACCTGGGCCACCGTTGGTTCTTGCGCCCAAATTGGTAAAAACGTGCATTTATCAGGTGGTGCTGGTATTGGTGGCATTCTTGAGCCATTACAGGCAAGCCCCACCATCATTGAAGATGATTGCTTTATTGGCGCACGCTCAGAGATTGTCGAAGGTGTGATTGTTGAACATCACGCCGTGATTTCTATGGGTGTATTCATTGGGCAAAGCACGAAAATCTATCACCGAGAAACCGGCGAAATTTTCCAAGGGCGCGTGCCTGCAGGCTCTGTGGTTGTACCTGGTTCACTACCCAGTAAAGATGGCTCACACAGCCTTTACTGCGCTGTGATTGTCAAACAAGTGGATGAAAAAACCCGTAACAAAGTCAGTGTGAATGACATACTAAGAGACGTCCAAGCATGATAGACATCAAGTTCGTATTAGAAAAACTGGTTAGCTTCGAATCCATCACCCCCTATGATAACGGCTGCCAAGATTACCTAGCTGAGTTATTAACCGAGCTTGGCTTTGCTTGTGAGCGTATGGATAACGAACCAGTTTCTAATTTGTATGCCCAAATTGGCGAGGGCAACCCGCTTGTGGTATTTGCCGGCCACACCGATGTGGTACCCGTTGGGCATGAGCAAGCTTGGGACACGGACCCCTTTGTACTCACAGAAAAAGGTGGACTTTTATATGGGCGCGGCACGGCTGATATGAAAGGAAGCCTAGCTGCGATGTTAAAAGCGGCTGAGCAGTTACTTATTGAAAAACCTCATTTTGCTGGCAGTCTCGGCTTTTTGATTACCAGTGGCGAAGAAGGCGATGACTTTGATAAAGGCACACCACACGTCATGCAAGTGCTGCATGAGCGTGGCATCACCCCCAAGTATTGCATTGTAGGTGAGCCTTCCAGTGTTGATAAGCTTGGCGATACCATCAAAATTGGCCGCCGTGGCTCGCTGACTGGTAAATTTATTTTTGCAGGCAAACAAGGCCATGTCGCCTACCCGCACCTTGCCAATAACCCCATTCATATGGTGGCGCAAGCATTAGATACCTTGGTGCAATATCAATTTGATACCGGCAACGAATACTTCCCACCCACAAGCTTGCAAATCACACATATTGAGTCTGGTGGTGAAGCCAACAATGTAATTCCTGGTGAACTCACCTTACAGTTGAATATTCGTTTTTCCACCGAGCAAACGGCCAAAGGCTTAATGAAACACATTGATGAGCATTTTGCGATTCATAACCTAAACCCTGAGACAAACTGGCGCCTTAATGGTGAACCCTTCTTAACCCAACCAGGTACGCTTATTGATGCGAGCCTCGCGTCTATAGAAAAACATATGGGTTACAAGCCGCAGCTAAGTACAAGTGGAGGCACCTCCGATGCTAGGTTTATTGCGCCCTATGATGTTGAGGTGATTGAGCTTGGGCCACGCCATGAGAGCATTCATCAAGTCAATGAGCATACTTCTCTAGAAGACCTAGAGAAGCTTTGTGACATATATTTGGATATAGCATCAAGGCTTCTCTAAGCTTCAACCTCAATGACAGCAGCATCTTTGACATGCGTATCGACAACTTTGGTGACACAGGCATCAGACCACACATTAAGCGAGGTTTCGAGCATATCAATCAAGCTATAAAACGGCAGGATAATCCCCATCAGTGTAATAGGTACATTCATGCTGGCAAGCAAGCTTGCACTCAAGAAAAAGCAGCCCATAGGAATACCGGCATTACCAATGGCGGCAACCGTTGCTATAACCACCCAAAGAGCCATCATAGGTAGCGTGAGCGTGATGCCGTGGTTTTGCATCAAGTACACGACGGTTGTGAAAATAAACGCGGCACAACCATTCATATTGATGCTGGTGCAAAGCGGTAACACAAAGCGACTAAGCTCGGGCTTCACTTTAAGCTTTTGCTCCATGGTATCGATGGTCACAGGCAAGGTACCTACAGATGACTTGGTAAAGAAAGCAAGCGACAAGGCAGGAAACATGCGCCTCATGGTTTGATAAGGCTTAATGCCTTCGTATTTCAGCCATAAGGGTAAGATAATAAAACCCTGCACCAAATTGGAAAGCACAATAATTAATAGATACTGTCCTATACCACTGAAGTCGGCACCACTGCGCATCTGCACCACACTTGTGGTGATAAAGCCGTATAAACCTATGGGGATGATGCGAATGATCCACCGCGTGATCACCATCAGCATGCCATGGGCACCACTAAAAAAGTGGGTGATGGTTTTGCGCGCTTCTTCATCAGGAATGGCGCGAATCGCACTACCAATAATGATACTTAAAAACAGCACGCTCAGAACTTGCCCTTCGATAAAGGGTGAGAAAAAGTTTTCTGGAATCAAGTGCGACAGGTGCCCAAGATAACTGGTACCTCCAGTCGCGACTGCATCAGTTGCCGCCTCTGCAGGCATGGAGACGACGCCTGGCTTAATCAAAAGATAAAGGAAAAAGCTGATGAATCCTGCAATCAGTGTCGTACCAAGGGTGTAGCACATCACTCGACGCCAGACGCGCTGCATGATGCCACCTGGGCAGTATTTAGCAAGGGTCACAATAATGGATAGTGCAATGATGGGCAAACTGATGCATTTGAAAATACGAATAAACACATCAGCAATAAATAAACCCGAAGTCTTCAATAGTGCAATATCAGAAAAGCCACTATACAGACCAAGCGCAATCATCACCGCATAAATAAAAGGTGTACTTTGCCAGAAAGACTTACTTTCGGCATGATGATTTGCGCACATATCACACTCCCCCACTAACAAGAATCAAGCATTATATCATGATTTCTCGGTAACTGATGAGTCCTTGCTCTAAATCGTATCTTAGCATCAACATCATGTTTACTCGATGGCGGCTTTTAATTAAAAGTATGCGATGCGAGCCTTGCTGTTGCCACGCATATTGGAAGCTTGTCTCTGTACACAGTTGGGCAGGATTTTGTGTATTTAAATCTTGGCACTGACATGTTGCGGCTAATGTTTCGCGCTTTAATATCTGCATGGCTTTTTGATACAGGGCTTTTTTTTCATCATGCAAGCGCTTGATACCAAGTTGCATTTCGACTGCACTTGTCATCATCATCTGCACTGATAACAACATGGCACTTATCATGGCAAGTATCAGTGTGGTTACAAACAGTATCATGCCTGAGCATTGCTGTTTCATGGGACTTTAGGCTCAGCATGTAAGTGATGTTTTGCACCCGAGCGCATCACAGCCTGCATGGTTAGACGGCCTTTTTTTAGTTTGAATACAACCTGCTGCATTGGAAACAAAAAGTCTGCTCGGTGGCGCTTATAGTATAACCCCGGCCCTTTTTTGGGATGATTTTTCATATAAAACGTATCTGATAACCACTCCCCCATATACACTTCTTCTTCATAATCATGGCTTAAGCCATGCTCTAAAATCACTGCATGATTGGGGTTGATGGCCGCAATACGATTGACTTCGGCATGATGGCAGTCTGAAATCAAAATGGGATACTTTGGCTTTAAATGAAGCCCTTTCGCCTGAACTGTTTTTTGATTGATGATGTTGATGCGAGCAAAAGATTCTTCATCCATGGCACGCACAATCAGTTTTTGCGTTTTATCTTGGATAATTTCAAGCGGTTTCAATGCTGGGTTGAGTTTATCTACACGCCTGCATGGCGTGAAGCCTGCGTGTGCCACGCGGTGTGCTATCAGCTCGTAGCCCCACTGCAGATCTAACGTTTCTTGCGCTTTGGTATGCAGCTTTTCGTACAATGCACCTGTCGATAAAAGCATTTGCATCAAGATAAGCATCAATAGCGAAGACACGGCCAAACCTAGCATCAACTCAGGCAAACCAAAGCCTTGCTGCTTATCGGCTTGAATAACTTTAAGTTTTTTTTGCCAATGAAAAGCTTGGTGCTGTACTTCAAATAAAAGACAACTACAGATTGAAATCAATACCAATGACACCAACACTTCGGTCAGTGAGAACCCTTGCTTCCGTGCATGCATGTTTAGACTTCTGTTAACACCTCTTCTGCTTCTGATTGCAACTTTGGCGCTTGAAATTCGGGTACCAAGCTTTTTAAGAGCACCAATAGCTCCGTGTTGTCATCATGTTCACAAGCACTCTGAATCAGCTTCATGGTTTCAGTGAGTTCTTCCCAATTCACACTTCTAAAGCGCGCAATAAAAAGCTTCTCGTGCTCAGTTTGCTTAAGCCCTTCTGAGGGATGAAATAGCTCTTCAAATAATTTTTCGCCTGGCCTTAAACCTGTAAATTCAAGCTGAATGTCTTTCCCTGGCACCTTGCCTGCAAGGCGAATCATTTGCTCGGCAAGATAAGTGATTTTAATGGGATCACCCATATCGAGCACAAAAATCTCACCACCTTGGCCACTCACCATGGCTTGCAAGATGAGCTGAGAGGCTTCAGGAATGGTCATAAAGTATCTTTGCACATCCGGGTGTGTCACAGTAAGGGGCCCACCAGCTTCAAGCTGCTTTTGGAACATCGGCACCACACTGCCGACTGAGCCCAAAACATTACCAAATCGTACCGTAATAAACTCTGTGCTTACATGCTCATTCAAGTTTTGGCAAAAAATTTCAGCAACGCGTTTGGTGGTACCCATCACATTGGTAGGATTCACCGCTTTATCTGTTGAAATCAATACAAACTTTTCTACACCAACCTCAACACTCGCCTCGGCAACGACACATGTACCAACTACGTTATTGCGAACAGCAACTCGTGTTTGATGCTCTAAAAGGGGGACATGTTTATAAGCTGCCGCGTGAAATAATACCGCCGGTCGAAAGCTTTCAAGCGAAGCCTTGATGGCAACTCTATCTACCACACTCACAAGCGCGGTTTGTATCTCAAGGCCTGGGAAGCGCTTATGAAGCTCTTGCTCGATATGAAATAAATTAGGCTCACTATTTTCTATCAGCAATAGCGCGCTTGGCTTTAAAGCTGCAATCTGCCGAGATAGCTCTGAGCCAATAGAACCACCAGCGCCAGTGATTGCTACTTTTCGCTCTTCAATGACTGTATTAATTTTATCCCATTCAAGCTGCACTTGGTCTCTGCCAAGCAAGTCTTCAATTTTAACTTTTTTAATCATGTTTACTTCAACATGACCTGAGGTAATGGCAGCCAGGCTCGGTAATGTTTGAAACGACACACGACTGCTTTCACAAAACTTAACAATACGGCGCATTGCAGCTGAGCCTGCTGACGGGATTGCAATGACAATTAAATTTGCTTGGGAAAGTGCTGCAATCTCCGGCAACTGTGGAATCCTACCAAGCACTCTGACACCATGGACTTCGTGGCCACGTTTTTTTCTATCATCATCCAAGATGCCGACAGGCACATAAGAAGAGGTACGACTCATTTCTCTAATCAGGCCCTCAGCAGCACTACCACCACCGATAATTAAGACTTGTTTAACTTCATCATCGTCATGTAAACGCCGGTTTTGATTATCCCATACCACTCGGGCAGCAATGCGACCCGTACTCAAAAGACTCACCAACACCAAGCTATGTAGTATTAAAAAAGCATGAGGTATCACTTCAAACCATGAGAGATACTGGAATACGGGGTAGGCAAGCATGGTGGTCACAAGTACAGACTTAATAATACGCTTTGCATCTTTGAGTGAGGCATAACGCCATAAGCCTCGGTATACTCTAAAGCTATAATAGGCAAGGACTTGTACGGCAGTTAATAGAACAACAGGATGCCAATCAGGAAAAAACTGATGTGCATCAAGCTCAAAGCCACATGCGATAAACCAGGCAAGGGGCACCATGAGAATATCATAAAATAAAGTGGGTAATCTTTGTAAAAGCCTTCTTGGCGATAGTTCTGAACGTTCCATGTTCTTACTGCTTAATAGATTTTTATTTATCTTACATTAGAGTAATCACGGATGGTACCTTTTCCAGCAAACTTTATGGCTTAAATAAGCCTTTCAGCAAGCTTGGTTAGGCGATTGGCTTCTTTTTGATTATGCACAGCCATGCCAATGGCTTTCTTTTCACCAACCAGGACCACGCGTGACTTCCCTCGAGTAATGCCAGTATAAAGTAAATTACGCGCAAGCAATGTAAAGTGTTGGATTGCAATAGGCATGACCACAACTGGAAATTCAGAACCTTGAGATTTATGTATGCTGATGGCGTAAGCCAACTGAATTTCATCCAGCTCATCCATGCTATATGCTTTCTGCACACCATCAAAGCGGATGTGTACAATGCCCTCGTCTGAATCAATACTTTCAATAAAACCAATATCGCCATTAAACACATCTTTGTCGTAGTTATTGGTCATTTGGATGATTTTATCCCCTGGCGCAAAGGTCGAGCCAAAGCGCTCAATTTTAGGTGTGCCTTGTCCATTTAAACGCTCTTGGAGCATGGCATTTAAGGTTCTTGCACCAAGCCCACCACGGTTCATAGGGGTTAATATTTGAATATCATGAATAGGGTTATAACCGTAGCGCTTGGGTAACCTATGTGTGACTATTTCAATCAGCTTGGCTTGGATGGCTTCTGCCGAGTCTGTATATAAAGTAAAAAAGTCACTTTTGGGTGAATCATACGTAAGCGGCATACGCCCCTCATTGACGCGATGGGCATTTAAGATGATTTCTGAGGTTTTCGCTTGTCTGAAAATCTCAGTAAGCCTCACGGTTTTGATGGCCTCAGATTCTATAAGATCGGATAACACTGAGCCTGCACCCACCGAAGGCAGCTGGTCGATATCACCCACAAAAATCACAGCTGCATTCACAGGTAAGGCTTTGAGCAAATGATTGAGTAACACAATATCTATCATGGAGGCTTCATCAATGATGAGTACGTCCACAGGCAACAAGTGATTTTGGTTGTACTTAAAGCCAAAGGTTTTCATATCAAAATCAAGCAACCTATGGATGGTTTTGGCTTCCATACGTGTGCTTTCAGTTAAACGTTTTGCGGCACGTCCGGTTGGCGCACAAAGTGCAATACGTAGTTTTTTGGCTTCGATAATATCTAATAGGCTTTTGACAATGGTGGTTTTACCGACACCAGGCCCACCCGTCATGATGGCAACTTTAGACTCGAGCACGACTTCAATGGCTTCTTTTTGTGAGTCAGAAAGCCTGATGCCATTTTGTTTTTCGACCCAAGGGAGGGCTTTCTCTACTTCTATTTCTCCCCAAGGTGGCGCGCCATGGTTTAAACGCTTCATCGATTCTGCCGCTTTGACTTCGGCAGTAAATAATGAGACTGGATATACACACGCTTCGCCATGAATGATGTCTTCAATCAATAACTCTGACTCAACTTGTGCTTTGAGCGCCTCTTCGATAATAGACGCTGGGATATCGAGTAACTTATGACTCGCTTCAATTAACTTTTCTTTTTTGGAAGCACAGTGACCATCATCACATAAGGTTTGCAAAACATGGCTTACCCCTGCTCGTGCACGAATCAAAGCATCATGAGCAATGCCAAGCTTCTCAGCCAATGCATCTGCTGTTTTAAAGCCAATGCCATGAATATCTTCAGCAAGACGGTAAGGGTTTTCTTCGACCAAACGTATGGCATCATCGCCATAGGTCTTATAAATGCGTACCGCTCGTTGCGTCCCTAAACCGTGACCATGCAAAAACACCATGATATTACGAATGGCTTTTTGGTCGGACCAAGCATCAACCACTTGGGCTTTGCGCTTTTCACCAATCCCTTCCAAATCTAACAAACGCTCTGGCATTTTTTCAATCACATCAAAGACTGCTTCACCAAAAGCCTCAACAAGTTTTTTAGCAAAGAAAGGTCCTATGCCTTTCACCATGCCTGAGCCCAAGTATTTTTTTATGCCTTCAAGTGTTGTGGGTTGAACCGCTTTTAATACTTCAGCCTTAAACTGCAGACCATGCTTTTTATCATTGGCCCAAACGCCTTGGCATTCGATGTATTCACCAGCTGTGATGGTGGGGGCATTGCCAATTACCGTGAGGAGGTCACGTTGGCCTTTCACTTTGACGCGTAAAACGCAAAAGCCCGTCGCTTCACTGTGGAAGGTGACGCGCTCAATTGACCCTTGCAAATAGTCCATAAGTCTTCACACCGGATTGTCCGTATCAATAAAGGCATGGTTTAAATCAAATACTTTAGCCAAATGTAAGCCGAGCGCCTGAATGCCGGCACGTTCGGTCGCATGATGTCCACATGCAAAATAGTGTAGGTTTAATTCTTTGGCTTGATAGTACGTACGTTCTGAAACTTCGCCACTGATGTAGGCATCTGCCCCAAGGTTTGCAGCTTCAGCGATAAAGTCTTGAGCCCCACCGGTGCAAAACGCAACGTGCTCTATGGGCTTCTCTGCTTCGCTTGCAAGTATAGCCATAGGATTCTGGCCAAATACGCTTGTAAGTGTTTCTTCAAATACGTTTGGTGATAATGACGCTTTAAGCTTTCCAGACCATAGCAAATTAGGCGTGCCAGCGGCATCATGACTTCTGACTTCGTGTAGCTCTAAAGCTTTAGCAAGACATGCATTATTGCCAATCTCGGTATGGCAATCGAGCGGTAAGTGATAACCCAATAGGTTGATATCATGCCGGAGTAAAAGCTTAATGCGTCCATGCTTCATACCTGTAATTTGGGGTGACTCGCCTTTCCAAAAATAACCATGGTGCACCAAAAGTGCTTCAGCTTTATCACGCGCGGCCGCTGCAATCACCTCTTTTGAGGCAGTCACTGCTGTTCTAATGGTCTTGATGGTTTCACTACCCTGAACTTGTAAGCCATTGGGTGCGTAGTCTTTGAATAATGGCACATTCAAATACTGATGGATGTACGCTTCAAGTTCTTGTCTTTGTATCACGTATGTTTCCTTGCTGGACACCGCTTAATATCTGCGCCGAGTACGGAGAGCTTTTCTTCGATACGCTCATAGCCTCTATCTACGTGGTAGATACGCTCAACGGTGGTCTCACCTTCAGCGGCAAGCCCTGCAAGCACAAGACCCGCAGAAGCACGCAAATCGGTTGCCATCACAGGCGCACCTGTCAGTTTTTCAACACCCTTCACCATGGCTGTATGGCCATTTAGCGTAATTTTGGCCCCCATTCTTTGTAGCTCTTGCACATGCATAAAGCGGTTTTCAAAAATATTTTCGACCACAGCCCCACTGCCCTCAGCGATGCTGTTGACGGCCATAAATTGTGCTTGCATATCTGTAGGGAAACCAGGGTAAGGCGCTGTTGAGATATCAACAGACGTTGGACGCTCGCCATGCATGTCAAGCTTCACCCAATCATCACCAATCGAAATATCGGCACCTGCTTCTTCAAACTTACACAGCATGGATAACAAATTATCTGGACGTACCCGCTTAACGGTAACGCAGCCTTTCGTGATAGCAGCTGCAGCAAGGTAAGTGCCTGCTTCAATACGGTCTGGCAACACAGTATGGTGCCCGCCTTTTAAACTTTCGACACCTTCGATTTCAATCGTATGAGAGCCTGCACCTTGTATGTTAGCTCCCATGTCATTCAAAAAATTAGCCAAATCAATGACTTCCGGCTCTTTAGCAGCATTCTTGAGGATGGTTTTACCCTCTGCAAGTACGGCTGCCATCATGATGTTTTCGGTACCGGTTACCGTCACGGTATCAAAAACCAGCTTTTTACCTTTCAGCCTACCGTTGGTGCGGGCCTTGATAAAGCCGTTGGATACCTCGATATCCGCGCCCATTTTTTTCAGCGCTTTTAAGTGTAAGTCTACTGGACGTGTACCAATTGCACATCCGCCAGGCAAAGAAACATCGGCCTGACCAAAACGCGTTAATAAAGGACCCAGCACCAAAATAGATGCGCGCATGGTTTTGACCAAATCGTAGGGTGCAACCAGCTCTTTCACAGAGTTCGAATTGACAGAAACATGCATCTTTTCATCAACCACAAGATGAGCACCCAGCTGCCCCAAAAGCTCCATCATGGTCGTCACATCATTTAAGTGCGGAACATTGGCAATGGTTACAGGCTCTGTTGCCAGTAAGGTTGCCGCCATGATAGGTAGTGCTGCATTCTTAGCACCAGAGATAACAATTTCCCCATGGAGTGGCTTGCCGCCATTGATAACCAGTCTATTCACCTTGGGTACGCTCCCATTCGTCTTCGGTCAGTGTTTTCATTGTCAGTGCATGTAGCTCACCTGATTTAATATGCTCTTGTAACTTCGCATAAACCCACTGCTGCCTTGCCACAGGTCTCATGTCAGAAAAGGCATTGCTGACCACTGTAAGTTCATAGTGATAGCCATCACCAAAAACATGTACATACTTCACGCTTTCGTCTTGTTTTAAGCGTGCCTCAATTTCGTCATGACTCACCATAAGCCGTTTCGTCTCCTAGGAGTAAGTGTTCAATACCACAAAAAGCAGCCATAGAAGATACGGTTTGGGGCATGTGTTCAATAGTTATTCTAGCACCTGTGCTTTCTGTTTGTCTTTTTATTTCGATAAGAAAAGCAAGGCCAGCACTGTCACAGCTGGTTACTTCACTCAAATCCAGATGGATTTTAGCATGACTTTCTGCTTTTAGAAGCACATTAAAGCGTGTGAGCTCTTTTGACACCGTTTCAAAGGTTAAAAATGCATCGGGTATAAACTTGGTTTTGCTTGCTGACATTAGGCAGCCTCTTTTTTATGTGCTTGCGCTTCAAGCTCGGCAATCAGTGTATCCATATCTGTTGTTCTAAGAATTTGACCAAATTGCGACTTGAAGCTTTGCAATAGGCTGACACCTTCGACACTAAAATCATAAATCTTCCAGGCATCTTTCTTTTTCACCAAGCTATAACTTAATGGTATGCGCTGACCACCCGGCCTAATGATGACACTATTCACACGGGTAAAGCGGCCACTCGGGGCTACCCTTTCTGGCAAAAACATGATTTTCTCATCGGTATATTCCATCAGTGGCGCCGAATAGGTTCGCACCACCAAATCAGTAAACGCTTTAGTAAAGCGCTTTCTTTCATCCGCACTTGCATGGTACCAAGCGTTACGACCTAGAACTGATCTTGCCATACCGCTGACATCAACATGAGGTAATAGATGACTTCTTACCGTGTTTTGCACAATCATCGGATCTGACTTTAGTTTGGTCTTATTATTATCCAGTACTTCAGTCATATGATTGGCTGTGGTTTCAAGCATGGGCACAGGAGACATAGGCACGTCAGCTGCAAAACCAGCATGACTAAACAACAGAACTAAAGCAATCGTGAATTGACGTAACATACGTGTATCCTTTCTAAGTAGATTTTACATTAAATAAAAATTGCCCTATGACATTTTCTAGAATGATGGCTTCTTGCGTTCTTTCAATCACATCTCCAGATCTCAAGTATGGATGCGATTCAGAATCTTCAAAGCCTGGGACAATACTTATATAGTTTGAGCCAAGTAAACCTTCTGTAAGAATGCGTGCAGATACATCTTCATAGGGTATAGGCTTATTTTTGTCGAGCCTCATGGTAACTTTAGCATTGAGTCGGCCTGGTTCCAGAGCAATAGATGTCACCTCTCCCACCTTTACACCTGCAACGGTAACAGGCGCTCTTACCTTAAGCCCACCAATGTTGACAAAGTCTGCAGTCACCACATAAGACTTTCTAGGTGTAAATCTATCTACACCGCTGACTTTAAAGACCAAAAATAAGAATGCTATGATGCCTGCAACCATAAAAAAACCTACGGCCAAATCAAGCGTGCTATATTGCTTTTGCATCTACCATCCTCCAATCATGATTGCTGTCAAAAGAAAATCAAATCCTAAAACTAAAAGTGAGGCATACACCACCGAACGCGTGGTCGCCATACTGATGCCTTTCGCTGTGGGCTCACAAGTAAAGCCTTGATATACCGCAACCCACGTGACCAAAAAAGCAAAAACAATACTTTTGATGATGCCACTTAATACATCGCCTCGAAATTCAACCGCAGATTGCATGTTAGACCAAAAACTTCCAGCATCAACACCGAGGCGCTCAACACCAATAAAATAGCCGCCATACACAGCCACTGCCGAAAAAATAAGTGACAACATCGGCAAAGATATTAACCCACCTACAAACCGTGGGTAAACCACACGTGCCAGTGGGCTCACGCCCATCATATCCATGCTCTTAAGTTGATCCGTGGACTTCATAAGACCTATTTCTGCCGTAAGTGCTGAACCTGCTCGACCGGCAAATAGTAGTGCACTCACAACTGGGCCAAGTTCTCTTGCGATACTAAGTGCAAGCAGTTGCCCAAGCTGACTCTCCGCCCCAAACTTTTCAAGGGTATGATGTCCTTGAAGCCCAACAACCATGCCAATAAAAAAACCTGAGACAATAATCACAAGGCCTGATAGTACCCCAATGATATAAAGCTGATACCACGTCGAGCTGAACAATTGTTTAAACTTGGGTGGACGACATATAAGCTGTATTAAGAAATAAGCCGAAGCGCCAAGGTTTTGTATTGCCGTGAGCCCGTAACGTCCTGTTTTTGCAATACCACTAAGCATGCTCTAATAACTCCTTATCGTAAGACTCCGCTGGAAAATGAAACGGCACCACACCATCCGAAATACCTTCCATGAATTGTTTTACTTCCAGCTCTTCAGAAGATTGCAGCGCCGCGGGGCTGCCCTCTGCAATAATGCGACCACGACTCACCACATAAACATAATCAGCAATCGCACAGGTTTCCTGTACATCATGCGACACGACAATAGACGTTGTGCCCAGCAAATCATTCATCTTTTTAATCAGTTTAAGCAAAACACCCATGGCAATAGGGTCTTGGCCTGTAAAGGGTTCATCAAACATCATGAGCTCGGGATCTAATGCCATCGTACGTGCGAAAGCGACCCTACGCGCCATACCCCCTGAAAGCTCTGAAGGCATCAGATTTTTGGCACCACGCAAGCCTACCGCCTCAAGCTTCATCAATACAATATGATTCAGTAAGTGCTCATCAAGATTCGTGTGTTCACGCAGTGGAAATGCGACATTTTCAAATACAGATAAATGCGTAAAAAGCGCCCCTTGTTGAAATAAAAGCCCCATATTTCTGCGCGCATTGGCAAGTGCTCTGGTGGATAAAGCGTGAATACGCTCATTGTTCACCAAAACCTCACCAGCATCGGGCTTAAGCAGGCCACCAATAAGCTGCAAAATCGTGGTCTTACCACAACCACTTGGGCCCATAATGGCCGTAATTTTGCCGCGAGCCACACGCAGGTTGATGTTGTCTAAGATCCTTCTTTCATCACGATAAAACGTTAACCCGCTTATCGACACCCATGGGTCATGCATATCATCATTCCAATTGATGTTTATGATTGATTATATAGCCTTAATTCGGGAAATTACCAATGATATGTTCACAACGTTGTAGCATAGAGGCCCTATTTTTTGTAGAATTCAAGACATACTGATAATAAAATGCCAAATATTATGGACTTCTGCCCCTCCGGACTTTCTGTTATTGAAAAAGAAGCTCGTGCTATCTTCGAGCTTACTCAACAAATTAATGATGCTTTTAATGAGGCATGTCGCTTATTGCTTGCAACCGAAGGCCGTATTGTTGTCACAGGCATGGGTAAGTCTGGCCATATAGGTAATAAGATTGCCGCTACTTTATCAAGCACCGGCAGCCCGGCTTTTTTTATGCACCCCGCGGAAGCAAGCCATGGCGACCTTGGTATGGTGACAAACAAAGACACGGTCATTGCGATTTCCAACTCGGGCAATACGGCAGAAGTGCTCGCCCTCTTACCACAAATTAAACGCCTAGGCATACCGATGATTGCACTCACCGGAAATACCGCCTCAACCCTTGCCAAAATGTCTGATGTACATATTGATTTAACAGTAGAAAAAGAGGCTTGTCCTTTGAACCTCGCGCCTACTACAAGCACAACCCTTGCGTTGGTCATGGGCGATGCCATTGCCATTGCTTTACTTGAAGCGCGTGGCTTTAATGCAGATGACTTCTCCCGCTCACACCCAGGGGGTACACTTGGCAAACGCTCTTTTGTACGCGTTGAAACACTCAGTAATACCCACACCATACCGACTGTGAATGCCGATACGCCAGTAAAACAAGCCCTCAGTGAAATCACCGAAAAGAAATTAGGCATGACCTGCGTGGTTGACGAAAAAGGCGCTTTTGTAGGTATTTATACAGATGGTGATATTCGACGCTCCTTGATGCAAAACCAAGACATCTTAAAAGCACCCATCAGTGAGGTGATGACCAAAGGTGGTAAAACCATTCATGACCAAGCACTGGCAACAGAAGCACTGGCACTCATGCAAAAGCATAGTATCACAGCTCTCGTTGTAACAGACAATGAGCAAGTACCAACAGGCATTTTACATATTCACGACTTATTACGCGCAGGAATCATTTGATCATGGAACAAAAAATTCATAATATTCAATGTCTTATTTGCGATGTCGATGGCGTATTAACCAATGGCTATATATATTTGGATACCAACGGCAATGAAACACGCGCTTTCCATGTCCATGATGGCGTTGGTCTTAAGCTTTTGTTATCGGCAGGTATCGAAGTTGCCATTATTACTACAACCGACAACAATATTATTGATGATCGTATGGAACAAATTGGTATCAAGCATTATTTTAAAGGCCAAGTGAATAAGCAATCAGCCTTTGATAGCTTAAAGCAAGACTTAAACTTGCCTAATGAGGCCTTTGCCTATATCGGTGATGACCTGCCAGATATACCCATCATGCAACAAGTTGGCTTTGCGGCAACGGTTGCAAATGCACAGCCACAAGTACAACAAATGGTAGATTGGCAAAGTCAAAAGCCGGGTGGTGGCGGTGCTGTGCGTGAGTTGTGTGATTTGATTCTCAGCACTCAAAGTAAAACCGAGCTTGCCCTGACCGGGCTTTTAAAGTAATGCATCCGCTGTTCAAACGTTTTTTAGCCTTGCTCGGTGTGGCGCTGCTGGTTGCCACTGCATCCTGGTTTTTAATGAAACAAAAAACGCGTATTAAAATTGCCAACCCACAAAACCAAGTAGAGCACCAATTAAGCAATCTTACGATGGAAAAATTCGATGCCAAAGGACAGCTCGAATATACCATCACCACGCCCAAAACGTTTCATCAAAACAACATTCAGCGTATAGAAATACCCCATATTGTTGTCACCAAAGAAAATCAACCTCAAATAACGATTGATGCCAACACAGGATTTGTGAAAAAGGATGGTCAAGAAATTCAATTAAAAGATGATGTGACTGTTGTGCATGAAGCTTTTAAGGCCTATGCAAAGGGCGTACTCAAAACCTCTTTTATACGTTACTTTCCTAAGCAAAATGAAGCATCAACAAATGCCTTGGTGGAGTGGGACCAAAACCAAAATCATTTGGAGACCGTCGGGCTTAAAGCCAACATTGAAACCCGCGAAGTTGAATTACAGCACGATGTCAAAGGCAATTATTACTCAAAAGAGCAAGGCAATATTACCTTCAGTTCAGGGTATGCCTACTTCAATGAAATAGAAGGCCGAGGCCTATTCAAAGAAGCGGTCCGCATTGATGGCGACAAGCTACACCTCCGTGCTCATAAGGCTAAAATTTTCACTGATGAAAAGCACAAGCTTGTCAAAGCAGAGGCACACGGTCACAAAGATGCTCTCGCGCATGCCTGGATTAAAGCCATGCCCGATAAACCTTTTGTGCATGCTTTTGCCGATAGACTCATATACCACCCAGAGTCCAACAAGCTTGAACTTGTGGGCAAAGCACGCATCAAACTTGGTAAAAACCAAATGACGGCGTCACATATGTGGTATGATTTAAAAACAGAAACGCTAAGCACAACCGCAAAGTCTGAGAAACGCACGCATATTCAAATTGACCCAGGCATGCAAGGTAAAAGCTTACACGAACATTTATCGGCAATGCATGATGAGTAAACTTAAAGCCATTCACTTAAAAAAAGCTTTTAAAAAGCGTACCGTCGTTAATGATGTGAATCTTGAGATTAACCGTGGCGAATGTGTGGGTCTACTGGGCCCGAATGGTGCCGGCAAAACCACGTCCTTTTATCTTATTGTTGGCCTTGGCCGAGCTGATGAAGGCCAAATTGTCTTAGATAACAAGGATATTACCAAGCTACCTATTCATAAGCGTGCAGCACTTGGCATTGGTTATTTACCTCAAGAAGCTTCTGTGTTTAGAAAGCTTTCGGTATACGATAATTTAATGGCCATTCTTGAGCAGCGTAAAGACTTGTCGACCACTGAAAAAGAAGAAAAACTAGAAACACTTTTAAGTGAGTTTAATATTACGCATATCAAGCATCATTTAGGCATGAGCTTATCTGGTGGTGAAAGGCGCCGTGTCGAAATTGCCCGCGCGCTTGCCACCAACCCAAACTTCATTTTACTCGATGAGCCCTTTGCTGGTATCGACCCCATCTCTGTCATCGATGTAAAAAACATGATTCGCCAATTATGCGACAAAAACATTGGCGTCTTAATTACCGATCATAACGTCCGAGAAACCTTAGATATTTGTGGTCGCGCGTATATTCTTAATAATGGCCAAGTACTTTGTGAGGGCACGCCCGAAACCATACTAAATAATGAACAGGCTAAAGCTGTTTATCTTGGCAGTAACTTTAATTTATAAATCGTCTAAACTGAACATATGAAAAAGAAAAAACTTAATCTTGAGCTATTACAAGCACTGGTCAAATCCGCTGAAAAAAATGTAGATGGCGAGCCTGCCAACTATATTCCGGAGCTTGCCAACATTGATGATACGCTGACGGCCATTGCCGTGCAGCCCATTGGTGAAAAACCTCTGATTTACAGCAATCATGAAGTACCTAAAATTACTTTACAAAGCACAAGCAAGCTTATCCCACTGATTGGCCTACTCGAAGAGTATGGCCAAGAGCAAGTGTTTGAGTGGGTGCGTGTTGAGCCTTCAGGGGATGAGTTTTCATCCATTACTCGACTCGAGCAGTTTGGTCCTAAGCCCTCAAACCCCATGCTGAACGCTGGTGCGATTGTACTTTGCTCACATATACCTGGTGTGGGTGAAGAGCAATTTGCCTGGCTTGAAAAGTGGATAAAACTCACGTTTAACAAGCGCTTGAGTATTAACCCTTTGGTGTTTGCCTCAGAAAAAAGAACAGGCGATAGAAACCGTTCTTTGGCCTATTTACTGCATAGCCGGGGCAATTTGGGCAAGCGCGTAAAAGAAACGCTCGATCTTTATTTTACGCTTTGCTCTTACGAAGCCAAAATTGAAGACATGCTCTACTTACCAACCCTGCTTGCCAACCATGGCGTCTGCCCCATTACACAAAAAACCATCATATCACCTGAAACCTGTAAAATTACCCTTGCCATCATGACCACCTGCGGCCTTTATGACGAAAGTGGCACGCATCTGGTAAAAACCGGCATGCCAGCCAAAAGTGGCGTTTCTGGTTATACCATTGCTTTGGTACCAGGCAAGGCAGGCATTGCAACGCTTGGCACACGTGTGAATGACAAAGGCAACAGCGTACGAGGGGAAATGATGCTCGAAGGCTTATCCAAAGCCATGAGCTGGCACTTTGCCCTACCCTAAACAACAACGCTTAAGGACAAGCCATGAGTTTAAGTTTATTCGATTTATTTTCTATTGGTATTGGCCCATCCAGCTCGCATACTGTGGGCCCCATGAAAGCTGCAAATGAATTTATTGCATTACTTAAAGAACATGATAAGTTCAATTTGACCGAACGCGTCCAAACCGATCTCTACGGCTCACTGGCCCTCACAGGGGTCGGGCATGGTACCGACAAGGCCATTTTAAATGGCCTTGAGGGCAAACACCCCGAAAGCGTTAACCCCAAAGTGATGATACCCAGAATGAAAGCCATCACCACCAAACATAAACTTAAGCTTGGCGGCAATCGCACCATAGCGTTTGATGTTGAAAAAGATCTGCTCTTTCATCAAAAAAAAGAACTGCCTCAACACAGTAATGGTTTAAGCTTTCGTGCCTTTGATGCCAAAGGTCAATGCATTCAAAAAAAAGTGTACTATTCCATTGGTGGTGGCTTTATCAAAACAGAAGAAAATTTTGAAGATGATACCAGCTTGCCACTGACACTGCCCTACCCTTTTGAAACGGCAGCAGAACTCCTGGAACACGCCAAAAGCCATCACCTCAACATTGCTGAGGTGATGCTTGAAAATGAAAAAGCGTTTCGTAGTCAAAAAGAAATTTACGCCGGCATCATCGAAATTGCTGATGTAATGAATCAATGCATCAATACCGGCTGCAAAACCAAAGGTGAATTACCAGGTGGGCTCAAAGTACAACGACGCGCGTATAACATGGCTCAAAAACTCAAAGGCCGCCGTGGCATTACCAGTAAATATGAAGGCTCTGATTTACTGAGCTACCTTAATCTTTATGCCATTGCTGTCAATGAAGAAAATGCAGCCGGTGGCCGTATAGTAACAGCACCTACCAATGGCGCTGCCGGCATTATCCCCGCTGTAATGCGCCACTTTCAGATTGCTCACAAGCTTAAAAGCAAACAAGCACTCTACACTTACTTTTTAACCGCCGGTGCCATTGCTGTTTTATATAAAAAAGGCGCCTCCATCTCCGGCGCTGAAGTTGGCTGCCAAGGTGAGGTAGGTGTCGCAGCATCGATGGCGGCGGGTGGCCTGACCGCGGTACTGGGTGGCACCACAGAGCAAATCGAAAACGCAGCCGAAATCGCCATGGAACACCATTTGGGCATGACTTGCGACCCGGTAAAAGGATTGGTACAAATCCCTTGTATTGAACGCAACGGCATGGGTGCTGTCAAAGCAGTCAACGCCACAAGGCTTGCGCTTATGGGTGATGGCGAGCATAAAATGACACTCGACCAAGTGATTAAAACCATGTTGCAAACCGGCATAGACATGCAAAGCATCTACAAAGAAACCTCGCTTGGCGGCCTTGCTGTGAATTTTCCTGAGTGTTAGCCAGGGCTCATATTTTCTGAGTCTGCCTCGTCTTCCTTTGCATCTTTCTCTGTATCTACATCTTTACTGGGTAAGTCGATACGCACTTCAGGATCTTCTGCTCTGTCGTGCTCCATATGCTCTTTGAACGAATCACAAGTTAGTTTCGGTGTTTCATCTTTTTTATCGAGCATGGAGCCCGTGCCAAGACCTGCCAGAAAATCGACCGCTGCATGAATGGCCGCCAATGCAGCAGCACCAACCGGCGATAAAACACCTGTTGCCGTTAAAACAACGGAAGCAATAGCAAGTACCACCACCGATGTTTTCACGATGGCGCCTACTTGTTGTTTATTTAATAAAGGTTCATCTTCTATAGCATCCCTTGTTTCTTCCGGTACACCAGCTTTGACAAGGTGGTCTAAAACTTCTTCTTGCACGGCTTGAGGCGTTGCAGTACCGGTCTTAATATGAGCCACCGTCTTTCCGACCTCATCCGCGTACGCTTTCGCTTCGTTGTCTTCAGAGCTTCGCAGTTGAGACTCAAAGTTCTCACAAAACACTTCATAGACCTGGATGTCTTCCATAATTTATATCCCCGGCGGTGTTTCAGTACTCATGGAGGCACCATATTGCTGTAGATACTTCACCACATCACCATCAGGTATGTTAGGCAGCAAAATATAGCTTCCATCACAGTTGACTGGATCTTTATATTGCGTCCAACTCCATAAATCTTCTCCTAAGTAATTCACACTTTTACAGTTTGCAGTGATGATATTTCGCAGTGCTTTGATATAGCCTACTTGAGTAATGCCTTCTAATGAAAAGTCTTTGATGAGTTTACAGCTTTGTGGCTCAGAGGTATCGTACTGACAAAGCTTTTCAAACTCGCCAAAGCTTGAGGCTGCAGGCCCCAAGACAGTATAGGAAATACTATATTTTTTAGATGCGGCATCCATACGCTGTAACATGCCGGTAATACTTGCTGTATAGCCTTGTATGCTGATAGGTACTGGTGGGCATACATCACGTACATCATATGCAGAAACAGCCACAAAACCATTTTTGCCCAAGGCTGCAGCCACTTTATTCCAGTCACCGTCAGCCACTTTGTTGGGATTTAAAAACACCCCAAACATGCGACCATTAGGGTGCTTAGCATCAACACATATGCCAGAAGAAAAACTTTGTGAGATTTGCTTATAAAAAGCAAACTGGCCTGGTACTGAAAAATCGGCAGGCTCTAAATCGAAAAAAATACCATCAACGTTTTCATCTGGACAAATGGTGTTGGCTGCAAGTATGGCGGTTTTTATTCCCATTTCTTGATAGGTAAGAGGCGCCAATAACTTGCTCTTGGTACTACCATCAATGATAGCCATAATCAGCGCAGCTGGAAACGCAGCTCGATAAGCTGCGACAGAGTCTTTACCATAGGCTGGTGGGTCATAATAGACATATACGTTTTGATCTGAGCCTGAAAATACACAATCACTAGGCCCTGTACAGTTCATCTCGATATCACCCGAATATGGATATAAGCGATTGATTTGTAAACTGCTTGATGAAGCACCTTGGTTAAAGCTTGTGATGTTTGGCACCCATTGGCCTGGCGTGTTACTTGGCTTTGAGGTGGGTCCTGAAGGATAAGAGGCATCGTATAAAAGCGCGCCACGGCCTGGCGACATTGAGAGAGCAAAGGCATGCGTTGCCATGCTTAATAAAACCAGGGCTGCGACGTGCTTTTTCATAAGACAATCCCTAATCGAAGAATTTATTCACGGTTATATTTAGACCCTGTTCCAAAATACTTACTCGCTGTGAAAAGCGCGTATAAAAACCGCTGGTATCAGACTGAAAATAAGTGCTTGGTATCTGGCCTTTGGGTGTTACTACTAGATTATAGGACAAATCCAGCATAAAGCGCCGTGGCATCAAATACTCAAAACCAACCTGTCCTGCAACTCCCCAAAGCCATTTATCATTGGTGATGTCATTAAACTGAAAGGTAACAGACGTTGCCGGCAGTAAGCTGCCTCGCATATTGGTTCTGACTTCAGTAATCGAAGGGCCCACACCTAAATACACCAGCCAATTATCATGGATGGCCATCCCTGCATTCGCGGTAAATAAGAGCTCTTGTACCACTTCAGTGAGCAAAGAAGCCTCTTGATACGTACCATTTTGAAACGTGCCACTCCAAGCAATACGCGGGTGCTGTATGCCTAGGTATTTATAAATTGCTTTTAAACCGACATAAGTCTCTTCATAGGAAGGCACAGCTCGAAAGTAAGCAATATCTGCAATAGGTGCAAATGACTCGCGAATATTATCTTCTCTAAAATATTGTGTAACAGGAGAAAAGCTGGAAAACATGGTGACGCTGGTTTCTTTGGTCAGGTTGGTATTCACATAACCACCACCCGCACCGGCAAAGAGGCCTGCAAAACTTGATTTTTCTCCCATGGTGCCTGCATGGGCGATACTGAATAAAAAAGCAAATAAGAAAGGCAGGTAGCGCAGCATGATCTCATTCCCTTGGATTTGATTGATTTTAGTCAATCTTCATACTGCGCTTTTTAGATAGTAATAGCAAAGGGGTCGTAGTTGTTTTTCATTTTTCAAGCCCATTTTTTGGGCTTGAAAAATGAAAAACAACTACGACCCCTTTGCGAGCAATCTACATGCTTAATTGAAGCAAGTTCTCTTCAATGTTTTGCATGTCTTCACCTAAATTCACTTCTGAGGTGACTTTGCCTTGCTTTTCTGCCTGTATTTTAACAACATCATGCATAAAGTAACTGCCAAAAAAGCCTACAACACCAAGCACAAATGGGGTAAAGCCGCCGCTTAGCATGCCAACAATAGAAAGCACGAAGACCGTCCAGCTTGCGCTATTTAGGGCAGCAGCCAAAATCGAATTAGGCTGACCAAACCCCTTGCACGCGGCAAATTGCTTATTCATATCTGCAGCGTAAGGTTGATATTCTTCTTTGGTCATCTCATCGTTCAAATATTTTAGAGTTACTTCCATTGCAATCGTCGTGGTTTGATATGGAAATTCAAGACCATTTTTCATGAACTCGACTGTTGCAAGAAAGTGTTCAACACTTTTCTTGAGCTCTTGCTCAGGCTCAGTTAAAGGACCTTCTTTTTGCTTAACAAACTTGGTGCGCCATTCACTGAACTGTTGGGCAAGCTCAAAGTAGCGAGTTTCAGGGGTGCTATTCATGGTTTAATGGCCTCGTTAAAGAATAAAACCACTGCACTTTAGCAAAAGTAATACACTACGTCTATTTAATGATGAATAATGTCGGCGGGAAGCTTGACTATGGCACCATCTGGAACTAGAATGACGTCCTTAACTGAAATACACACTTTTTGAGGATCAACGAATGCCCACAGTTCGCGTCAAAGAAGGCGAAAATCCAGAATATGCGCTCCGTCGTTTTAAGCGCTCATGTGAAAAAGCTGGAATATTAACCGAATTAAGACGTCGTGAATTTTACGAAAAGCCAACCGCTGAGCGTAAAAGAAAGCAAGCTGCTGCTGTTAAGCGCCATCTTAAGAAGCTTTCACGTGAGTCTATGCTAAAAAAATCAAAAAAACGTCGTCGTTAATATGAGCATCAAAGACCGCATTGATCACGATTTAAAAGAAGCGATGCGTAACCGTGACCAAAAGAAGGTCGCTGCGCTTCGTTTCGTGACTGCAGCCATTAAGCAAGTCGAAGTTGATGAGCGTGTGGAACTTGATGATGCTCGCATTCTTGCGTTACTAGACAAAATGTCCAAGCAACGAATGGATGCCATTGAACAATACCAAAAGGCCAATCGAGACGACTTGGTCGAGCAAGAAACCTATGAACTTGAGCTCATTAAAGCCTACCTGCCTGAGCCTTTATCTGAGTCAGAAATCAATGCCATCATTACGGAAGCTTTCTACGAAACAGGTGCTGCGAGCATGAGAGACATGGGAAAAATCATGGCCTACCTCAAGCCTATCTTTCAAGGGCGTGCAGACATGGGTGTAGTAAGCGCGCTTATCAAAGATAAATTACAATAGGCCGTGGCCTATGTCAGGCTTAATACCCCAAGCTTTCATTGACGATATTCTTGCTAAAACCGATCTTATCCATCTAATCGATGGCTATGTACCGCTAAAAAAGCAAGGCACGAGCTATTCCGCTTGCTGCCCGTTTCATGAAGAAAAAACGCCTTCATTTAATGTGATTCCCAAAAAACAGTTTTATCACTG